>OIYQ01000002.1_pt1 | contig 168683 bp, 175 predicted proteins | sample 1588311 | NCBI WGS metagenome assembly OIYQ01 (sample SAMN03283244) | human gut metagenome | biome: human-associated habitat; material: feces | host: Homo sapiens | place: Peru | collected 2012
TTGGAAAACGCCGTATGCCGAACGGCACGTACGGTGTTGTGAGAGGAGTGGGAGTTAATCTCTCCTCCTACTCGATTGTTCAGAGTTGAGTCATGTCTAAAAATAAACTTTGGTCGTATGATAGAATCAAAAAAGTAAAAAATAATTCTATTTCTTGTTTGAAATAACATAGGTATGTGATGCCTAATAATACGTTCATTCTGAACGGAGAATAAGCTATGTCAAAAGCAAACGATGAGAATAACTTTGTAAAAGCTTATGGTGAAAATGAAGTTAGCTTTCAGAATTTTGATGAGAACACTGAGCCTCAGGATCAGTTACAAAACTCTGCTTTTTCGTTAATAAGACAAATTGCAAAAGAACAGGATGAAAAAGAACATCCTGAATCTCTTTTAGGCAATGGTGATGGCCTTAAGGATCATGACTCTGTGATGTCTTTAATCAAAGGACAACATTCAACACCAGTCAATTTTAAACAAGATCCTATTAATATTGCTCATATTGCAAAACCATTGAAAAACAGAAGTTCTCTTATTTCTTTTTTACGAGAGGATAATGATGATGTTGGTTTTGCGGCTCGTGCTCCTATAGACTATCCAAAAGATAACTATTCATTTAACAATCAAAACCGTGCCTTAAAAAACAGCAGCTATTCAGAGAAATATTCTGACAAATACTCAGAAGTTCACAATAATACAAATTATTCTGAAAATACTAAATCTAAAGGTAGATTTTCTGCTTTATTTAAGTCAAATCATGAAACATCTTCAACCAATGAAGATTCTCTACAAGCTATTTATAAGAGATTATTAAAATGCCAGTAATAAGTGTATGTTCACCAAAAGGTGGTGTTGGTAAAACTACAGTAGTTGCAAATTTAGCTTATGCCTTTTCAAGAGCTGGTACTAAAGTTGTTGTAATTGATTTTGATCCTCAAAATGCATTAAGACTATATTTTGGAATGTCCTTAAATGATGAAAGAGGCTTTGTATCTATTCCTGATAAGGACTGGATCAGTGCATGTATCAATGTAGACAAGAACCTTTATATGTTGCCTTTTGGCAAGTCAGATAAAGAGCAAAGACAAGTCCTTGATGATGCTTTAAAAACACCTGACTACTTTAGAACAGTACAAAAATCACTATTTAATAATCCTAATCTTTTGGTTATTGCTGATTTTGCGCCTGGTTACACTCAAGCTTTAGAGTCTATTGCTTCTGTATCAAATATGCAGATTGTGCCTTTACTTGCAGATGCAGCATCAGTGTCTTTATTTTCTCAACTGCTTGCAGGCGGTCTTATGGATGGCCTTGTAGGTGGTGGTCTTGGCTATTACATTATTTTGAATCAGATTGATAACAGAATTAAATTAAATCGAGAAGTTCAAAGCTTTGCAATTAAGAACTTTAAAGATAATTTGTTAGGTATGATCCATCGTGATACTTCAGTAACCGAGGCAGCAGGTCAGCAGATCTCTGTATATGACTATAACAAAAATTCAGCTGCCGCTTTTGATATTGAAGTTATCGCAAGAAAGGTTGCTTCTATATTAGGCTTTGATGTTAAGAAAGGCACAATGATCATCAATCCATTGAGAAAGCAAAACTAAGAGGGGATAAAAATGAAACATCCTTATCTAACGTTTTTCTTTTTAATAGCGATAGCACTACCTGTTTTAGTTTTGGTTATCGTAGCTCCAATGAGTGCACACAATCAGTTTATCTTTGGATTAAGTATGATTGGTGCTTGTCTTATTGCTCATTTCTGTTCAAAAAAGCACTTCGTGTCATTCTGTATCATGATGGTAGCTGTTGTCTGCTCTACTCGTTATATGTTCTTCCGTATAACACAGACTCTCGTCTTTCCATCATGGATTGATATGATCTTCGGAATTTTATTGCTGATTGCTGAAATTTACGTATACATGGTTTTGCTGTTAAGTTTCTTCCAGCTTTCATGGTCATTGAAACGTAAAATTGTGCCATTACCGAAGGATACCTCTTTATGGCCAACAGTAGATGTATATATTCCTACCTACAATGAGTCATTAGAAGTAGTTCGCGACACAGTTCTTGCAGCTCAATGTCTTGAATATCCAAAAGATAAGATTAAGGTTTATCTTTTAGATGATGGTAAGAGAAAAGAGTTCGCATCCTTTGCTACAGAGGCAAATGTAGGCTACATCACCCGTCAAAATAATGATCATGCAAAAGCTGGTAACTTAAATCATGCAATGACACTTACTAATGGTGAGTTAATTGCAATTTTTGACTGTGACCATATCTCCACTAAGATCTTTTTACAGTCAACTGTAGGAGCATTTTTACAAGATGAAAAGTTAGCTTTAATGCAAACTCCTCACCATTTCTATTCACCTGATCCAATTCAGAGAAACCTTTATTTAGGTCGTGATATTCCTCCTGAGAATGATCTATTCTACGGTCCTATTCAGCGTGGTAATGATAACTGGAATGCTACATTCTTCTGTGGTTCTTGTGCTGTAATCAGAAGAAAGGCTCTAGATGAAATTGGCGGATTTGCTGTTGAGACTGTAACCGAAGATGCTCATACCGCTCTGCGTCTACAAAGACGTGGTTGGAAGACAGCTTTCCTAGATCATATTTTGGCAGGTGGTCTTGCAACAGAAAAATTAGTTCAGCATTTACAGCAAAGAAACAGATGGGCTAGAGGTATGATCCAGATCTTTAGATTGGACAATCCTCTTTTAGGTAAAGGTCTTTCATTTGCTCAAAGACTTTGCTATTTATCAGCTACAACCTATTTCTTCTTTGCAGTTCCATGTATTATCTTCATGGTAACTCCGTTGCTGTACCTGATTTTTGGTATTTCTATTGTACATGGTTCCGTAGGGTTGCTCTTATCTTATGCTTTACCTCATTTAGTCTTATCCATCTTCTCAAATTCAAGACTATACGGTAATTATAGATACAGCTTCTGGGGACAGATTTACGATACCATTCTGTCTTTCCATCTTGTATTACCTACACTTGTAACCTTATTCTTGCCTCATCATGGTTCTTTCAACGTTACTGATAAAGGCCAGACTGTTGAAAAAGCCTTCTTTGATGCAACCTCAGTAAGACCTCATTTAATCACTTTAGGTCTGCTTATCTTTGCTGTGATTTTCAGTATTGTTAAGCTTTCTATCCCAAGTTACTTTGATTTGCAATTAGGTCCTACTTTGCTGAATATATTTTGGGCTTGTGTAAATTCAATCTTACTTTTAGCTGCTATCTGTGTGGGTAGAGAAACAGCAAATAAACGTAAGATGCAGCGTCTTTATTTAGAGACTCCTGTAAATGTGTATCAGGCAAGTGGCATCTGCTCAAGAACTATCATGCGCGATCTTTCTATGGGCGGTTGCCGTGTTGATAACTTTGTAACTGGCGAATTAAATATTGATGATGATCCTATTACCGATATCGAAATTGCAACTGATTACACCACTATGTGCGTTCCTGTTAAGAGAATTCACAGAGATAATGAAAACGAAGATTATTTACGTTTTACCTTTATAAATGTCGATTTGGATACAAGGCGTGAGTTTGTGCGCTTACTCTTCTCACGTGCTGATACTTGGGTAAGACCTGATTACAAGAAAGATAATCCTATTAGATCATTTATTACCATTCTTGCATGTATTAAAGATTCTTTATTTAGCAAGAGAAGAAGTGATGATATTCATGTGTCTGTGGTAGGTAAATAAGATGAAAAATTTATTTAAGACACTGACTTTAGTTTCATTGTTGTGCGCTGTAGCCTCTTCTTTTGCGGCTCCAAATTCAGCCAAAGATAGAGATTTTAGACAGCAAAAAACTGCGCTTAAGGATACAGCAACTGCTGATAATGAATTACCAGCAGCACTACAAGAGATCCTGTTAGATTCAAAGCCTTTAGATAACACAGCAAGTGATCAAACTACAAGTGACAATTTGTATTTCTCAAAAATGCAGAATGATGGCAACTTACAGAATCCTCAGCTACTAACGCAGAACAATGAAATTAAGCCATATGCTTCAAAAATAACCTTGACAAACATGGGAAGTCCAAAAGGTATTGAAATTTATCCTGGTCAAAAGAGTGCTGGTATTTCATTTACCTTACCTATTGATAAGGTTATTACCTCAGCAAGGCTCGATCTTTACGTAAGTATGACTGAGGCTATGCAAGGGGGGGGGGAAAATACCAACCATATTGATGTGAAGGTAAATGGTCAGGCTTTAGGTTCACTACCTGTAGCTAAAACAGAAATAACTAACTATGAGTTGGATATCCCTGCTGAGTATTTAGCTCAGGAAAATTCACTCACACTTGAAATGACTGATGAGGAATTTGTTTGTAAGATTGATTATTCTGGCAAGCAAAAGATCTTAATCGATCCTGAAAGTTATCTTTCAGTTAATGGTTACAATTTAGAATTAGGTTCAGATTTAAGTTTGTTCCCATTACCATTTTTTGATAAGTTTAATTCAGCTCAAACTCTAATTAACTTTGTTTTACCAAAGAATACCTCAACTGACATCTTGTATGGACCATTGATGTTAGCGTCTTACTTTGGAACTATAGCTGATTACAGAACAGTTAAATTTAATGTTTCTTCTGATACCTTGCCTCAGGACAATTCAATTGTCTTTGCCCATCCAGGACAAACTGTAGCTGGTATTGATATGCCTAAAAATGAAGGCATTTACATTAAAGATCATCCATATAGCAGACCTTACAAGAATATTTTTATTGTAGCTAAAAACAAGTCTGCTTTTATTAAAGCTGTTTATTCTTTAGTGAAGGCAAACTTATCAACAGCTACAGATTATTTAAAAATAAAAGATGATAAGCCTGAATTAAGAGAGGCTTATGATGCTCCAAATTGGATCACCTCAAATAAAAAGGTTCTATTAAGTTCACTACTTAAAAACAACCAGTCTTTAGTAACTCATGGCTATAATCATGGCCCTTTAAATCTGTCATTTAAGGCAGCTCCTGATCTTTATCAGTTATATGAAGATTCAAGTGATCTTTATGTCGCTTATGAGTTCCCTTTAGATAAAAATATTGACGAGAATGAGTCTGGTTTAAATCTGCTGTTATCAGGAGCTTTTTTAGATAAGTTACCAGTAAATAAGAAAGGCTTATTAGAAAATATTTGGAGATTGTCAGGTGGTGATGCTCGTGAAGATAAGCGTCATGTTCAGATTTCTCCAAGCATGATATATGGTGATAATAACTTAGAGCTTTATTTTGATTTAAGATTAAAGCCAAATACACTTTGTTCAGTTATCTCAGATCCGAATGTAAAGAGTGTTATTGATGAGTCAAGTTATATTGATCTTTCAAAAACAAGACATTTTGCACGACTGCCAAATTTATCTTATTTTGTAGGAGCAAGCTTCCCATTTACAAGGTATTCTGATTTTTCTCATACAGTTGTTCTGTTACCTGATAACCCTACAGCAGTTGAGCTCAATACACTTATGAATATGGTTGCAAGAGCAGGTAACTCAACAGGATCCATGGTAAGTTATGAGCAAGTTGTCATAGGTTCAGATTTATTTACAAAAGAGCCTGGTTTCTTTGATGATAAGGATTTACTGGTGATTTCAAATCTGTCCCATAAAGACTATTTATCTAAGTTATTTGATGGGTCAGCTTTTATCTTTAACGGTAATGAACTTAACATTTATGATTATGGTCTTATATCTTTTAGAGGGGGATTCTTTAGAGGTTTAAGACGATTCTTAAGTGGTGATTTTAGAGCTGAAAATCTCGATGCCAACCGTTATGTAAGAACTTCAATGGCATGGCGAGGCTTTTTAAGTTTCCTCTCACCATTTGATTCAGATAAAATTGCTGTAGTTGTTACAGCAACTGATGATGAAGAACTAGATAAATTAACCGACGATTTGTCAAATTCAAAAGTTAACCGCGAAGTTCGTGGAGACATTACTTTAATCTCAGGTCTTAATAAAGTTATGTCATTTAATGTTGGCGATTACATCTTCTCAGGAAATGTTTCTACCTCCTTTAAGATCTTAACCTTTGCTGGTGAGCATGTAATTTGGTTATGTATTTCATCATTTATTGTTTTGATCTTGTTGTCATATATCATTTCAAAATATCTACAAAGAAGATCGCGTGCTCGTCTTTTAGAAAACAGTAACAGACAAAATGGTTAGATAAGGTTTAGGTAAACGGTATGTCAAAGACAATAAATAAGCTTAATGCCATCTCTGTGATCCTGATGGCCTTATTAACTCATGATGCAACAGCAGCTTCTTCCTATGCTGAAGATCAGTCTCAATCTATGTCAGGACGCGCTGCAATGAGAGGCGGTTCTGTTGCATCTAATAATGCTCAAGCTGCAACAGAGAACAGAGCAACTAATACACAATCTCAAAGTGCTCAACAAGCTCAAAGTGATCAAGCTCCTGCCTTAAATAACAATAATTCAAATTTAATTCAGGGATTAATCAAACAGGCTAACTTTTGGCATGACAAGCAACAGCACGATAGAGCTATGCAGTCATTGCAAAGAGTTTTAATCTCTGATCCTCACAATGAAGAATGCTTGTACTTAATGTCATTGTGGTCTTTTGAAGTAAAAGACAATGAGAATGCAAAGCTCTACAGAGACAAGCTCTATAAGCTATCTCCTGGCAGTACCTATATCTTGCAACTGGATAATCAGAGAAATATGCAGTCACTGTCATCTGATCAGCTAAATCATGCAAGAGCTTTAGCCTCATCAGGCAATGTAACTGCAGCTTTAGTTGAATATCAAAAGTTGTTTACAGGTGTAATGCCACCAAAAGAGTTAGTATCTGAGTATTACCTCACAATGTCAGGTGATCCTAACTACTATCAAAGGGCATTAACAGGATTAGTCAATTACATTAAAACTAATGCCAATGATGTCAATGCTCAGATAACTTATGGCAAAATTTTAAGTTACCGTCAGAGTACGATTAGAAAAGGTATCTCTGTATTAGCATACTATGCTCCTAAATCTCAGGATGCAGATAAAGCTTTAAGACAGGCTTTATTATGGCTTGATCCTGAGCAAAATGATGAAAAATACTATTCAGATTATGCTTCACGTCATCCAAAAGACAGTGAGGTTAAAGCTCACTATGACAGCACTATCATAGGAGGTATGACTAAAAAAGCCTATGACAAGTCAGCTTCAGATAAGTTAGATGCTATTCATGATTTTGAAAAGATCTTGGCAAAAAATCCTAATAATCAGGATGCATTAGAAGCAATAGGTTACTTGCACTTAGAGCTTAAAAACTACGTAAAAGCTCATGAATACTTAGCAAAAGCAGCTTCTTTAGGCGGAAGTAAAAAGGATAAATTAGATCATGATGCAACCTTAGCTGCAGCTTCTTCATATGAGGCTACAGGTAATTACAAAGAAGCTTTAGCTCAATTAGATTCAATATTACAAAAGAATGCTTATGATGTTGATGCCTTGCTTACAAAGGCTGACATTTTAAAGAAGCAGGGTAATGTAGCTCAGGCTGAACTTGCTCTTACTACTGTATTAGCTGCAGATTCTACAAATGCTGGTGCTAATGAAATGCTCTATTATCTGTACAAAGACAGTGGCAAGAGTGAAAAAGCTAAAGGTTTACTTGCAACCATGCCTGTATCTTTAGCTGATAAGATCCGCAATGCTACAGCATCTAAAGCTTACGTTGATCCAATTCCTCCTATAAGAGAAAGTGCTCAAAGAAAAGCAAGTACAGGAGATGTATCTGGTGCTATTGAAACTTTACAGCAGGGACTCAACAAATATCCTAAAGCTTCATGGCTTCACTATGATTTAGGCAGACTCTTAAAACAACAGGGATATGAGGCAGGAGCTTCTTCTCAGATAAGTTATTTGACAAGAGATAATGCAACTGAAGAGGATCTTTTAGCAGCAGCTTCCTTGTTAAGTGAATTCAAACAATATTCACAGGCAGATAACGCTGTTTCAAGGATCAGAAAAGATACACCACAGGTTAAAGCTTTAAAAGAAGAACTTGCAATTAACAGAACCTTCAGTCAGGTTGAAATGTATGAAAAGGCTGGTAATTCTCAGGCAGCCTTAAATACATTGCGTATGATGAACCTGAACGAAGCAAGTCTTTCAAATACACAGCTTTCACATTTAGCCTTTTTATATTTAAAGGCAGGCGATCCTAATAAAGCTTTGAGTTTAGCTGATACCGTGGCTGCAAGACCAATGGATCTTGATGCATCTATCTCTGATTATGCTGATTTAATTACAGTTTATAACCAGACCGGTAATGAAGATAAGGCAAGAATGTTCTCTGAGAATCAGCAATTGTTAGCTAATTCTAATTACTCAGATATAGAAAAGATAGCTACAGGGGACGCTGTAAGAAAAGCTGATGCCCTGCGTAATCTAAACCGTTATGCTGACGCTTATGATGTGATTTATCCTCTAATTTCAAAAGATCCTGAAAATCCTGCCCTAAGAATGGCAATGGCCAGAATTTATCAGGATAATGGCATGTATAACGAGTCATATAAACTTTATGAACAAGTTTTAAGTGTCAATGCTGATAATCAGGAGGCCTTACAAGGTGCAATCAACGCTTCTTTAGCTAATGAGGATTATGACACTGCAACAGTTCTTGCTATGAAGTTGCAGAATACTGATGATCCAAAAGTCTTAACCTTGCTAGCTAGAATTGATAACAAGAACAAAGACTATAGAGATGCTCTAGAAAAGTTAAACAGAGCCCGTGCTTTAATTGATAGTCGATATGACTATGCCTCAGCTAATAATGTAGAAGATCCTGATTTATCTGTAGCTTCAACCTCAAGAGCTCCTAATAACCCATTTGCCAATAAGAGCAATTCATCTGAGATCATGAATACTAAGGTGGTATTACCTTGGGAGAACAAAAAAGCTAATAGCTCTTATTCTTATAATATGTCTCCTACAGAGAAGAGAGATTCATTAAATGAAATCAACTTTATGATAAGAGATTTAAAGGATAAGGTTGCAACTACTGCAAGTGTTTCTGTTGAAGGTCGTCAGAAAGACGGTGAGGATGGTATGAGCAAATTACAGGGAATATCTGTACCTGTAACTGTATCAACACCTGTATTAGGCGGTCCAAAGCTTGATCTTACTGCAAGAATGGATAGCTTTAGCGCAGGTACTGTGCTGCCATCATCATCTAATGAATTTGGTACTAATGCACTGAATGTTGGTGTTCAGAACTTAGTTACTAGAATTAATGCCTTAAAAGAGTCTTATTCAACCCTTACTGATGCTGGTAATATCAACGCTTTCATGGTGCAAAATGGCTTGGATAAGATTAAAGATCAGGCTGATGTAACCAAATTATTACAGGGTGACTTGTTAGATGCTGCTGATTTTTCATTGCAGTCAGCACAAGGCAGACAGAGACTAATGCAGTACTTTGCTCAGTTTAAAGATGTAAGAGCTGTCATGAAGGCTGTTAATAATCTGCAGTCTGCTAATGCAGTAATGGCTGATGCTAAAGCTAAGAGAAAGACCGGTGTAGGTTTTGCTGCAGCTTTATCTGATGATAATTACAAGTTAGACTTTGGTATAACTCCTGTAGGCAAGGAAGGTACTACTGTTGTCGGTGGAGCTTACTTTAAGATACCTTTAAGTGCCTATAGCGAATTGCGCTTTAAAGGCGAGAGAAGAGCTATGACTGATTCTTTATTATCCTATTTTGGATATGAAGACAGAATGTCTGGCACTTATTGGGGTGGAGTTACCAAGAACGGTGGCTCTATTGAGTATGCCTACGATGATGGCTTTGTAGGAGCTTCACTTGAAACTAATGCCTATAGATATTTAGGTAAGAATGTCCTGTCTAACTCAAGCTATGGTTTAAAGAGTACTTTATATGTTCATCCTTTTAAACCTACCATGTATGAGGATATGACTGTAGGCTTATCATTATCCTATGACAACTATTCTCATAATGAGAATCACTTTACTCTAGGTCATGGTGGTTATTTCAGTCCTCAGAACTACTATATTGCCTCAATTCCATTTACCTATATGAAGAGAACTGATGATCTGAAATTTACAGCAAATATTGCTTTAGGTTATCAGTCATATAAAGAAAATGAAGAGGATTACTTCCCAACTAACAAACAGTATCAGTATGATCTGAATACGCTCAAGGATTTTGGTTTAGCTCCATACTCAAGATTCCCTTCAAAGAGCGAAAGCGGTATTGGGGGCTCTGCTAAGTTAAATCTTGATTACTACTTGTTAGATGATTTAGTAGTTGGTGGTTCTTTAAATTACAACACCTTTGGCGATTACAACGAAATGTATGAAATGCTCTACATCAAGTCAGTCCTAGGAGGTCATTAAATGAGCAGGTTTTTTCAAGATACCAGAGCATCATCTAAAGGCTTTTTAGATTTAGTTACCATCATGATGAAAATGATGGAAGCTAATGCAAGTAAAAATGATGTCTGCGACTTTATTTACGAAGCAGGTTTAAGACTGTCTGATGAGTATCCAGTGCATGTAACAGATTCACTGTCTCGATTGAATCTTGAAATGAATGATATTTTAGAGGACTTAGGCTTTGGTGTAGTTACTCTGTCTGATGAAGGGGATAATTTAAAGATAAATCTAAGACAAGTTCCAGAGTGTACAGATAATGACTATGCAGATAACTTTTTAGAATTGTTCTCTGTACTATTATGTGGTTTATATAAAGGCTGGTTTGAGCAGACAGGTGCACCTAATGCTTTAAAGTGTGTGGTGGTATCTTTAAAACCTCAGGAATTGGTCTTAGCTTTGAAAGCATAGGAAAACAGGCAAACGATCATTTGATGCAGATTAAATAATGTGACTTAGCTTAGATAATTTTAGTAAAAATCTGAGTATATTTATTTTTTACAAAAAATATAATAAAAACAAACTTAAAAATTTGATTTAGGCAGATAAATCTAGATTAAATCAAAGTAAGGTGAACAATGAAAATAAGTCAACTTAAGATAAGACACTTATTAAAAGCAACTTGTGTACTTTTAGCTTTATCTACACAAGCTGTGTCTGCTAATGCATGGGATGATTATAAAGCCAAGTATTTAAGTGATGAAGGTGCTATCATCGATACAGGCAACAATAACATGACCCACTCAGAAGGTCAGAGCTATGGTTTAATGTTTGCTGTTGCCTATAATGACAGAGACAGTTTTGACAAAATTCTAAACTGGTCTTATGCAAATCTTTATGACAAAAAGACAGGTTTGTTTTTCTGGGCTTATAAACGTGACGGTGGTGATCCTGTAGCTGATAAGAATAACGCAACCGACGGTGATCTGATGATTGCCAATGCATTATTTAAAGCAGCAGATAAATGGAAGAATAAAGATTACGCTAAAAAGGCTGAGAGCCTGTGCATGCATATGATGGCCCTTACTATTACCAAATATGGCTCTTATAACGTCATCATTCCTGCTGTAAACGGCTTTTATTACAATAACTATGTGATCGTAAATCCAAGCTATTTTATCTATCCAGCTCTTTCTAATATCTATAATAAGACTCATTTAAAGCAGTTCTATGATTTAATAAATGATGGCAAAAAGATGCTCTTTGATCTAAAGAACCAGAGAGTAAAACTAGCACCTGATTGGATAAAATTGACTCCTACTGATGAGATGATCCCAGCAGAGCAGTGGCCAGCTCGCTCAAGCTATGACGCAATTAGAGTTCCTTTATACCTTTACTGGGAAAACAAGAATGCTCAAGAGCTAAATGTATGGCGAGAGTGGTATTCAAAGTATCCAGAGTACAGTACTCCAGCATGGGTTAATGTCGCCACAGGTGAGACTGCATCCTATAATATGAGCTCAGGTCTTAAAGCTGTGCGTGATTTAGTTATGGGTAAGCCAATTATGGAGCCTAACCTTGCCACCTCAGAGGATTACTACAACGCCAGTTTAAATTTACTGGCTTACTTAGCTTATAAAGAGCAGAACTAGTATCTATAATTTATCTAAGCATTTAAGCCTGTGAAGCAAAATTTACAGGCTTATTTATTCCTAAATTCTTATAAACACCTCACCTTACAAAACAAATTGTTTTAAAACAGTATTGCTCTTGATAAAATCAGCTATCAATTCCTTTCACAAAACAGATGCCTTCTGTTTTTTAGTGAAGCAAAATTAAGTGAGTGCTGATATGGTAGATAAAGTAATCAAAATAGGCGATATTGAAGTTTCAAATTCAGGTAAATTTGTACTCTTTGGTGGTATGAACGTACTTGAAAGCCGCGATTTGGCAATGCAGATCTGCGAGCATTATGTAAAGGTAACAGAAAAGTTACATATTCCCTATGTCTTTAAAGCAAGCTTTGATAAAGCTAACCGCTCTTCAATTTATTCATATCGTGGACCTGGTCTAGATGAGGGTATGAAGATCTTTGAAGAAATTAAAAAGACCTTTAATGTACCAGTTATTACTGATATTCATGAAAAAGAACAGGCTCCAGTTGTAGCTCAAGTTGTGGATGTTTTGCAGATCCCTGCTTTTTTAGCAAGACAGACTGATCTTGTAAATGCTATGGCAAAAACAGGCAAAGTTATTAACATTAAGAAGCCTCAGTTCTTATCACCAGGTCAGATGGTAAATATCACTAAAAAGTTCGAAGAGTGCGGTAACAGTAATTTATTGCTCTGTGATAGAGGCACTTGCTTTGGCTATGACAACTTAGTAGTTGATATGCTAGGTTTTGGTGTCATGAAGCAGGTATGTGGCAATTATCCAGTGATTTTTGATGTTACACATTCATTACAGTGCAGAGATAGTACTGGTGTAGCCTCAGGTGGTCGTAGAGCTCAGGTTAGTGATTTAGCTCGTGCAGGTATGGCTGTAGGAATTGGAGGTTTATTCTTAGAGGCTCATCCAAATCCAGATACAGCAAAGTGTGATGGTCCTTCGGCTTTACCTCTAGATAAACTAGAACCATTTTTAGCTCAATGCAAAGCAATTGACGACTTAGTAAAGTCATTTGCTCCATTAGATACTTCAAAATAGCCCAAGTTTTTAACTATTTTGAAAACAAAAAGCTGTACTAGTAAGTACAGCTTTTTAGGTAAGATCTAAAAATTACTTAGTTTCTTTAGAATAATCAGGTACAAACCATAAGCCGTCGTTATTCTTATCTAGGTACTCTTTAAATTCTTTTGACTGATAAGCATCTTTAATATCGTTAGCCCAAATGCTGTCCTTGTACTTATCCTGTACAACTACCTGTAGTAATAAGTGAGGAGCAATGGTCTCTTCAGCTAACTTGGTCTTAGGATCAACTTTTGCGTTGTAAACAACAGAACCTGTGATAACTACATAAGCAAAGTCAGTTGCTACAGCTGGAATACTCATTGAATGCATCTCAACAAACTTTAACTTGTGAGAATTTTCAATGATATTGTTCTGAGTTGCCTTAGTCTTATCGATATTTGGATCAAGCTTAATCCAACCAATTTTCTCTAGAATGTTATAAGCACGAGCTGTATTTGAAGCATCATTTGGAACAGCAACTACATCACCATCTTCTACTTTTGATAAGTCATTCTTTGAGCCTGGATAAATACCTGCTAAAACTGTTGGAATAGGAGTAATAGCTGCTAGGTGACCGTCCTGCGCCTTATTGAAGTTCTGCATGTAAGCTGTGTGCTGTTCAACGTTGAAATCAACTTCACCTTCGTTTAAAGCAATATCCGCCTGTAATAGGTCAGATACGTCAACGCCTTTAATGGTATAGCCTTCTTTTTCTAAGATTGGCTGGACACCATTGATGAATAGCTCTGAGTAAGGACCTTGTGACTTACTAAACACCAAGGTTGAATGATCTTTATCAAAAGCAAATGCACTATTTGCTGAGATTGAAGTTGCAACTAAAGCTGCAAGTAAGGTTAATGATAATTTTTTCATAATAAATTTTTCCTTAATTTGACTGAAACTTGTTTTTGTTAACAAAACGAATCCTGTGGAATAACCAATTAAAAAACTTTGATTAGTGCTTTCTAGCTTTTGCAGCAAAGTAGTTACCAATGCTCTGAATGATCTGCACAAAGACTATAAGCACGATAACTGTGAACAGCATCAAAGGGAAGTTCATTCTCTGATAGCCATAGGTTAAAGCTAAATCACCTACACCGCCACCACCGATGACACCAGCCATTGCAGTTGCTCCTAACAGACCGATAGTACCAATGGTAGTTGAGAGAATTAGTGAGCCTTTAGCCTCTGGTAACCAAAAGTGAATAATGATCTGGAATGTAGTAGCGCCCATTGCCTTAGCAGCTTCAATAATTCCGTGATTTACCTCAAGTAAGCTGTTTTCAAACAGTCTAGCTAGATATGGGGCAATAAAGAAGGTTAAAGGTACTAAGGCAGCAGTTGTACCAATACGTGTACCTACAATGGCCTTAGTTACAGGTAGAATGAATACTAGGAGAATAATAAATGGTATTGAACGCACGATATTGATAAAGGTATTTACAATAAAGAATACATACTTATTCTCTTTGATACCGCCTTTTCTTGAGAGTACTAAGATTAAGGCTAGGACAATACCAATTAGTGAGCCTAGAACTAAGGATACAAATACCATGTATAAAGTTTGATTAGCGCAGTCAATTAACTGAGACTGTGTTACGTCAAGAGATTTAAAGAATGCGTCCATCATACTGGTACCTCCTCAAAAGCAATGCCATGAGAGTTAATGTAATCCTCAACTTTTTTAAAGTCTTCTTCGTTCCCGGTTAACTGCAGGGTAATAATAGATAGTACTCGCCCCTGTAACTCTGTAACTGATGCGAACATAACGTTGGTGTGAACTCCTAATTTGGCGTTAATCTGCCAAATTACGTCATCGGTTGCATGTTCTGCGTGGAAGAAAATTCGGATAACTTTATAGTTTGCTTCATATTTCTTTAGTTCAGCAACAATACTCTCAGGAATTTTGCTTGGAATTACGGTCTCAACAAAGCGTTTAGCAATAGTGCTCTTAGGCTTTGAAAAAATGTCAATTACAGAGCCGTTTTCAACTAACTTACCATGCTCTAGAATTGCTACCTTATTGCAAAGCTTCTGTACTACTCTAATTGTATGGGTAACAAAAAGAATGGTTACGTTAAGCTCTTTATTAACTCTAGCTAGCAAGTTTAAGATTGACTCTGTAGTATCAGGATCAAGAGCTGAGGTAGCCTCATCACAGAGTAGAATTTCAGGCTCTGTAGCAAGCGCTCTTGCAATACCAACACGCTGTTTTTGACCGCCTGAAAGTTCACCTGGAAGAGCCTTTGCTTTATCCTCAAGACCTACGAACTTTAACAGCTCTTCAACACGAGACTTAATCTTTTGTTTGCTCTCATGTCTTAAAACTAATGGTATGGCAATGTTGTCAAAGACAGTCTTGGTCTCTAAAAGATTGAACTCCTGGAAGATCATACCGATGTCTTTGCGAACTTCACGTAACTTACTTTCTTTTAGAGAGGTTAAATCAACACCTTTTACAAAGACCTTACCTTCTGTTGGAGTCTCAAGAGCGTTTACCATTCTTAGGAGTGTTGATTTACCTGCACCAGAAAATCCGATTAAACCGTAAACGTCGCCTTTATTTACCTTAAAAGTTACATTATCTAAAGCTACAAAGATCTGACCTTTCTTCTCATAGCGTTTAGATAAATTCTCAAAACTAATAATAGTTTTGTCACTGTTTACAGTGTTTGTGGTTACATCACTCATTATTAGTTATTCTCCAAATAAGTAGTAGCCAGTTTTGCTACATATTGAGCAGCAGGGTAGATAGCTTTAGGATCTACCTTAAAGTTTGGATTATGGTTAGGGTAGCTAGCACCTGTTCCTATCATGATAAAAGATCCTGGAATTACTTCTTGGTATAAAGAGAAGTCCTCTCCACCTAATGATTTTGGATTTGGTTCTACCTTAAAGCCTTCCTTTAAGGCAACTTCTTTAGCAAAGTCAGATAAAGGAGCATCATTGACGGTTGCAGGCAACTCTACTAACCACTCAAAATCTACTTTTGCATTGAATGTTGAAGCAATACCTTTAGCTATCTCTTCAAGGCGAGATTTTGCAATCTGTCTGTCTTCTTTGGTGTAGGTTCTAATGGTACCCTCTAATAGAACAGTTTCAGGAATTACATTCCAGGTAGTACCAGCTTCAAAATGTGTAATTGACACAACTACAGCATGGCTTGCATCAATGTTTCTTGAAACGATAGATTGGGCTGCATTAACAAAGTTAGTACCAATGATGATGGCATCGTTACCTTGCTGAGGTTGAGCTGCATGGGTGCCTTTACCAGTAAAGATAATCTTAAACTTTTCAACAGCAGCATGATTTGGACCTGCGCTAATACCTAAGGTTCCTACATCAAATAGTGATGACGAATGGATACCAAAGATTGCTTTAACACCATCTAGGCCACCAGACTTAATCACGGTACCTGCTCCGCCAGGAGCTTCTTCAGCAGGCTGAAAGATGACTCTTACTTTACCTTTTAACTCTTTTTCATGCTCTTTTAAAAGAAGTGCTGCACCTAGGATGGTTGCTGCATGGCTGTCATGACCGCAGGCATGCATTACGCCAGAAACTGTAGATTTGTAAGGAAGATCTGTGTTCTCCTGAACAGGAAGAGCATCAATATCAGCTCTAATAGCCACGGTAGTGTTGCCTTGACCAATTTCTGCTACAACACCGGTTTTTAAATCTAACGGTAAGATCTTAATACCGTTCTTTTCTAGATCTTCTTTTAATCTTTTTGTGGTTTCAAACTCCTGATAAGACAATTCAGGATGTGAGTGGAAATGATAGAATTCTTGTTCGATAAAATCTTTGATATGCGCTGTCATTTTTAATTATCCTACTGTGATTTATTTGAAGTTAATATTTATAAGTTAAATCTACAACAGGGCATTCGATAAACTTTTAACATGAAATTCTTCCTTAAGCAGTTTTAGCTGCTACTATTTCCTTTTCATGTGTATATCTTGATCTATGAATAAAATAATGTCAATTACTAAACATATATATTTAGTAGGAAAAGAGTTAACTTATTGATTTGTAAGATTTTAAAAACACACTAATTTACTAGGGATTATAGGTAATTATTAGTGCAAGCGATAGGTATTAGCTATTTCTAAGCTACAGATGATTTTTTAAAGAAATTGAATTTTTTGATTGCGGCTTTTGAATAGGTAAGAAGTAACATAATAAAAAGCCTGTCATGAAATTTTATGACAGGCTTTAAGACATATGATTTTAATGATTAGATGTCTTTAGCAAACTTAATTGCACGACCAATATAAGTAGCAGGGGTTAAACCACGTAATAGTGCCTTAGCTTCCTCAGGCATATCAAGAGACTCTAAGAAGTTCTCCATGATTTCCTTTGTTACTTTCTGACCGCGGGTTAAAGCCTTTAACTTCTCATATGGATTTGCAATACCGTAACGACGCATTACAGTCTGGTATGGCTCTGCTAAAACTTCCCAATTGTTATCTAACTCTAATGCTGTGTGCTCTGGGTTTGCCTGTAACTTAGAAATACCCTTTAAGGTTGATTTGTAAGCAATGATTGAGTAACCAAAAGCAACACCTAAGTTACGCAATACGGTTGAATCGGTTAAATCTCTCTGGAAACGTGAAATAGGTAGTTTGTTACCTAAGTGTACGAACAGAGCATTAGCAATACCTAAGTTACCTTCTGAGTTCTCAAAATCGATAGGATTTACTTTGTGTGGCATAGTTGAAGAACCAATTTCACCCTTAATAGTCTTCTGAGTGAATACACCATTTGAAATGTAACCCCAGATATCTCTATCAAAGTCGATTAAGATAGTGTTGAATCTGTCAACTGCAGCAAAAAGCTCAGCCATGTAATCATGAGGCTCGATCTGAGTGGTATATGGGTTGAATGTTAAACCTAGATCTTCTTCAAAACGCTTTGAGAATGCGTACCAGTCAATATCAGGATATGCTACAGAGTGAGCATTGAAATTACCTACAGCACCGTTAATCTTACCCATGATTTCAACGCGAGCAACTTCGTCACGCTGACGGCGCATACGATATACAACGTTTGCCATTTCCTTACCAATGGTGGTAGGTGAAGCTGGCTGACCGTGAGTACGTGCTAGTAGAGGAACTTCAGCATATTTGTGTGCTAGATCAGTAATTGCATCAATGATCTTATCTAAGATAGGTAAGATAACTTCTTCACGAGCTGTCTTTAACATTAAAGCGTGAGAGTTATTGTTGATATCTTCAGAGGTACAAGCAAAGTGGATGAACTCACGAACCTTTGCAATTTCGGAATTAGCAGCAGTCTTATCTTTTAAGAAATACTCAACAGCTTTAACATCGTGGTTAGTTACAGCTTCACGCTCTTTGATGTTCTTAGCATCTTCTTCTGAGAAGTTTTTGATGATGTCATCGATAAAAGCGATGGTTTCTTTTGAGAACTGAGGTACTTCCTTAATCTGTTCGCAAGCTGCTAGGTGCTTTAACCAGGTAAGCTCTACCTGAACACGGAAGCGCATTAAGCCATACTCTGAGAAGATAGGGCGTAATTCTTCAGTTTTAGAACCATAACGACCATCTAATGGTGATACAGCTGTTAATGATGATAATTCCATTTTGATCCTCTTTTGGTTAAGTAGAATTCTTTTTTTGCATTTACTTTTGCTCACTCATAGCTAGTACTAGTGAGCAATAAATCCTGTTAACTAAACATGCATTCTTGCATATTTTAAAATCTCTTTTCTTCTAAAGATTAGGTAACGACGTCTGCCACCAACCTGTCTCCATAAGATTACAGCTCTAATACCAGCTAGTAAGAGTGCTCTAATTCTTTCTTGATTATCAGTATCTCTTAAAAATCTTTCATCGCCATAGATTAAAAGCTTTGCAAAGTTAGGGCTGATAATTGATTGATAGAGTGATCCGAACAGGTGGAAGTTATTTTGAGTGTTAATTGAAGACACACAAAGTTCGTCATTTAAAAAGTCACTATGTTCTGTAGTTACTGCTTTTGATAAAGCATCAATTTCGTCAGAGAGTCTTTGGTAAATTCTTTGGTTTCTTTCGACACTGTGTGCAAGAGTAATCAGTTTTAAGGCCATCTTGGTTACGACGATGGTATCAGCGCCTTTTGCAAAATCTGTTTTACCTAAACTATCAATGATCTGCTTAAAACCTACGGTTAAATATTCAGGATTGTAGATGTCTTCAACGGATTTAGGATCAGTTACAGCAAGCGCTCTTAACACACATGAAACTGCTTTTTCATCATAATAACCAGTTGAAGCTATTCTCTGGATTTGTGTACAGCACTGAAAAAGAGCCCCTAAAGCAATTGTTTCTGATTTTATATCTGCCATTTTAATTCTCTTTAATATGTCTGTCGATTACAGCGCCACCTAGACAATCCATGCCCTGATAGAATACAACTGACTGACCTGGAGCAACAGCTGCAACAGGCTTTTTAAATCTTACTATCAGTCTGTCACCATCTCTTGTGACAATGCACTCAACATCAGGCTGTCTGTAACGGATTTTACAAGTACATTCAAATGGAAGAGTAGGACACTCTGTGATCCATGTTTCATGAACAGCTTCAAGACCTACTGAATATAGTGCTGAGTCGTCATTTCCTTCAGCTACAATCAGCTCATTATTCTTAATGTCTTTTTCTACAACATACCAAGGCTTGCCGTTACCATCTTTGGTACCGCCAATATGCAGACCTTTTCTCTGTCCAATAGTTGCATACATTAAGCCATCGTGTTTACCGACTACTTTGCCATCAACAGTCCTAATTAAACCTGGTTTTGCAGGAATGTACTTAGATAGGAATTCATGGAAGCGCTTTTCACCGATAAAACAAATGCCAGTAGAATCCTTTTTCTTAGCTGTGGCAAGCCCTAACTTATCAGCAATGGCGCGAACCTGAGGCTTTTCAATATCGCCTACTGGGAAAAGTACTCTTTCTAAAACATTCTGTTCGATGGCATGTAAGAAATAGCTCTGATCTTTGTTATTGTCATTACCTCTTAAAAGGTGAGCTCTTTTAGTATTAAAGCTACGCTGACAATAATGACCTGTAGCTATGTAATCAGCATTTAAAACTTCCATAGCATACTGCATGAATGCTTTAAATTTAATTTCTTTATTGCAAAGAATATCTGGATTTGGAGTTCTACCTTCTTTGTATTCAGATAAGAAAATTTCAAAAACGTTATCCCAATATTCAGCTGCAAAGTTGATGGTTTTAAGCTCAATACCTAATTTATCGCATACTTTTTGAGCATCTTCTCTATCTTTTGCTGCTGCACAATATGAATTGGTGTCGTCTTCTTCCCAGTTCTTCATGAACAAAGCTGTAACGTGCATACCATTTTCTTTTAAAAGGGCAGCACTAACTGATGAATCAACACCACCAGAAAGACCTAGCACCACGTGCTTGCCTTGTAGCTTTTCATAGGGAATACGTGCATCAAATTCCATTTTTTACTCTTTTTATACGAATACTGTTGTTTTTCTATTAAGGGTGAATGCTGTTAATGATAGACAGAGGGCATCTTTGTCCCTTAAAGTAGGCATCAAAGTTTTTACCGACAAGTCTGGTTCTCCACTTGTCTTTGCCGTTGTAGATCTCTTCTTTTGTATACCACTTAACAGCTAAAATTTCCTGATCAGGATCATCAGGTGACATCTTTTCTTGATAATCTTTAAGCTTTGCTTCAAAGCAGAAACGGTAGATTGTTTCATTATCTTTTACGTAGTCATCAATTGAAACTAGGCTTAAAAGTTCTACATCGCAACCTGTTTCCTCATGACCTTCACGAATTGCTGCTTCAAGAATAGTTTCACGCGCATCAATATGACCGCAGGGATTGCCAAAAACTAGTCTGTTATCCTGATCTTCATTATATTCTTCAACAATCAGGTATTTACCGTTGTGCTCAACGATGAGAGCTACGGTAGCAAAAGGTTTAAATCTCTGTGACATGTTATTTCTCCAACGGCGCTAATTTTAGCAGATTTTACTGTGAATTATACAAAAATGTCCTTTTGCGCCAGTGTGATTCTAAAAGAAGAAAGGCACATTGCAGTCTCTTTATAAAACAATGTCAGCCATATGAATTTAATTTTGTATAGATAAATTTACATTGGCTAGGCGCAGAATGTTGTTCATTTATAGGTATTTTGATGTTACTTTTTCTATCTTTTGCTTTAGCACGGATCATTTTTTCAAAAATGCTGAATGCGTTTGCTCAATGTTAAAAATTGCATACAATGAAATCAGATAACAACTCATTGCTTTTGAGATGGAGAAAATATGTTTTCAAGTAAAGTTGTAGTTCCAAGTGATGGTAGTGCCATTGTAATCGATGATAACGGTAAGCTGATTGTTCCTGATAACCCAATCGTACCTTTTATCCGTGGTGATGGAATTGGTGCTGATATCACCCCTGTAATGAAAAAAGTAGTTGATGCAGCTGTGGCAAAAGCTTATCAGGGTAAAAAGAAGATTGCTTGGATGGAAATCTATGCTGGCGGTCGCTCTGTAGAGGTTTACGGAGAGAATACTTGGTTACCTGATGAAACTTTCGATTTTATTAGAAAATATCATGTTGCGATTAAAGGCCCTCTAACAACACCTGTAGGCGGTGGTATCCGTTCATTAAACGTAGCATTACGTCAGACTCTAGATTTATATATCTGTCTGCGTCCAGTTCGCTACTTTGCAGGTGTTCCATCACCTGTAAAACACCCAGAGTTAGTAGATACCGTAATCTTCCGTGAAAACGCTGAAGATATCTATGCAGGTATTGAGTGGGAAGCAAATTCAGAAGGCGCTAAGAAGCTGATTAACTTCCTAGAAAAAGAGATGGGCGTTAAAAAGATCCGCTTTACAGAAAACTGCGGTATCGGTGTAAAGCCAATGTCAAAACAGGGTACTGAGCGTTTAATTGGAGCTGCATTTGAATATGCTATCGATCATGACAGAAAGTCTGTAACTATCGTTCATAAAGGCAATATTATGAAGTTCACAGAAGGTGCCTTTAAGAACTGGGGTTACAAGTTAGCTGAAGAAAAGTATGGCGCAACCAAAGATGAAAAGGGCGTTGTAAGCTTTACAAATCCTAAAAACGGTAAAAAGATCGTGGTTAAAGATTGTATTGCTGATGCTTTCTTACAGAATATTCTTTTATACCCACAAGATTATGATGTAGTTTGTGCTATGAACTTAAATGGTGACTATATCTCTGATGCTTTAGCAGCTGAAGTTGGCGGTATTGGTATTGCTCCAGGTGCTAACATCGGCGCAGATAGCGCTATCTTTGAGGCTACTCATGGTACAGCTCCTACTATCGCAGGTACCGGCAAAGCAAACCCTGGTTCAATCATTCTTTCAGCTGAACTAATGTTACGTCACATGGGCTGGGAGGGGGCTGCTGACTTAATCGTTGAAGCAATGGAAAAATCTATTACTTCAAAGAGAGTAACCTCAGATTTTGCAGGCCTTATGGAAGGCGCAACCACTCTTACAACCAGTGAGTTTGGTGACGAGTTGATCAAGAATCTGTGATAACTTCGAAAATTTAAGCAACAAAGCTCTTCGTTTTGTTACTCTTACATACAATAAAGGCAAACAGTAGTTTAATCCGTGCTGCTTGCCTTTAACTTATCTGAAGAATGACTACTAATCCATCAGCTCGTGCAGAACCTTTACGTAGATTGTAGTGAGTTTATCTAATTCATCTACGCCGACCCTTTCATCAACTTTATGGATCAACTTTGCAACAGGGCCAAATTCAACAGTTTGTGTGCCTAATGGTCTTACAAATCTGCCATCAGAAGTACCTCCAGATGTCCCTAAAGTAGGCTCTTTTCCTGTTACTTCTTTAATAGCATGGTATAAAGCATCAATTAGAGCTCCGTCTTTAGTTAAGAATGGTTTACCTTCTTCTCTAAACTCCATATCGCAGTCAATATTGAGCTTTTTAGCAACAGATCTTACGTGTTGTTCAATCTTTTCAGGAGTTTCTAGATCATTCCATCTAAAGTTACATCTTAAATAGCAATCACCAGGAATTACATTATCAGCTCCGGTTCCTGCTTTGATGTTTGATACCTGAAATGAGGTAGGTGGGAAAAATGGAGTGCCGTTGTCAACAGGATTATCAATCATTCCTTGAATAAAGCGAGAAGCCTCAAATACTGCATTTTTAGCACAGTCCCCCATAGCAACATGACCTTGTAAACCGTGGATATAAATAGATGCATTTAAATCGCCACGTCTGCCGTTTTTGATTGAGTCACCAAAAATTTCATCACTTGAGCACTCTCCAATGATGCAATAATCAGGGATCATATTGCGCTCTTTCATGTATTCAACCATAAAAGGAGTTCCTCCTACAGCATCACCTTCTTCATTTGAGGTTAAAAGAAGCGCAATGGTGCCTCTGTGATTTTGATGTTTTTCAACATAGTCACACATCGCACAGATCATGGCAGCGTCTCCGCCTTTCATATCAGCACTGCCTCTGCCGTATAAATATGGTACACCATCGTATTCTAAGATTTCACCACAGTAAGGATCATGTTCCCAAGTTTTAGGATCACCTGTAGGTACAACATCGGTATGACCTAAGAACATGGTAAAAGGAGCTCCATGACCATGTAGAGCTAACAGATTAGTTACACCACCATTTTCTTCAACTGTATAGCAGGTAAAACCTAACTGTTTAATGATGTCTTTTACAAGTTCCTGACAACCATTATCGTTAGGTGTAACTGATTCAATTCTAACTAGCTTTTGTGCAAGCTTAACTGTCTTTGAAAGCTCCATTTATAGATATCCTTATAAAATTTGTCTTTTATTATTTTCAGAAGATAAGAGAGTATTGTCAAACGAGGGATGATCTGTGCTTTGTGTCAGTGCACTTAAATGTAAAGTTATTCAGAAAATTGCCAAAGAAAAAAATAAAGCTCCTTGCTTTTTAGGCAAAGAGCTTTGAACTAGTTAGGGTATTCTTTTTTAGTTTTCTGATTCTGCTTTTAAGTTTTCAACAGAATTATTGTTCTCTTCAGCTTTTTTATCGAACCATAAGAAGATGTTTGCAAGGATGGTACCTGAAATTGAGTGCCATACACATGAAACAGCTGAAGCAATAGCTGCTTCTGCTGAGGTTGGGAAGAACTTGCCGCAAAGACCAGTTGCTAAACCAGCGTTCTGAACACCAACTTCGATTGATAAAGTTCTCTTTTTAGCTGTGCTCATACCAAAGAATTTAGCAGCAACATAACCTAAAACATAACCAAATGCATTGTGACAGAAGATACAAGCAAAGATGATTAAGCCTGACTGTAAGAACTTGTCACCATGAACTGAGATAACACCACCTACGATTAGAGCAAAACCAATTACAGCAACACCTGGCATTACCTGACGAACCTGCTTGAAGAACTCATACTTGTGGAACATGATATTGCATGATGAACCGATAGCTACAGGAATAATGGTAACTAACAGCATGAACTGGAACATGCTCCATGGATCGATATCAATTCTCTGACCAATTAACAGGTTAACTAATAATGGAGTAGCAACAGGCGCAATTAAAGTTGAAACTGTAGTCATACCAACAGAGAAAGCTACGTCGCCTTTGCATAAGAAAGACATGATGTTTGATGAAACACCACCAGGGCAGCAACCTACTAGAACTAGACCTAATGTTAGACCATCTGACAGGTTAAAAGTCTGGGCAATGAAAATTGCAAGTAATGGCATGATGGTAAACTGAGCTACAGCACCTACGAAAATATCAAAAGGTCGCTGAGCTAAAATTTTGTAATCCTGTCTACCTAAAGTCATACCCATTGAAAGCATAATTACACCAAGAATAATGATCTGAGTAGTACCCTTCACGAAAGTACAGGTTTGTGGAACAAAGTAAGCTAGTACAGCAGTACCAATCACGAATAAGGCAGTAAACTTGGCTAAGATCCTGCTTACAGCGATTAAAAATGACATTTTGATATTTCCTTAAGTAAAAATTTCCTATTGGCAAAAAATTAAAACTCCACGACTGAAGCGGTAGCAACAGATGGTTTAAAGTCCTGTTGAAAGGTGTTTCCTTAGAATTAGGTGAATACAGTTACAGAGGGTAGGTTGTCTGCAACAAAAGGGTGGTTTTGCACCCACTTGCCTTAAATCAGCCTGATAAGCTAGTTTAGAGGTCTTAATGGCATTGTGTGCCGAAGAGTATTATCTGTAGGTATCAGATAACGGTAACAATAATATGACAAAACACCTGCATAATAAAGGTATTAACAAAAACATAGCTCTAGTTCATTGTAATGACGTGTAATTTTTATGAAAATTAATACCATCTGTGTTGGTAAAGGATAATTTATTAAACATAACTTTACTCAAGGTTCAGTTTTGACTTTAGATATTTATGATATTTGCAGAAGCGTAAATAGAAGCATATTGAATATTTGCTCTCATTTCTTACTTTCTCCATAGTTCTTTGTATCAATATCGTATGTATGTATGCTATTCTATGCCTTGTATAAAGAGGATACATCAATTGATTAGCAAAGATAATCTGAAGACTTACTGCCAATACCCAATAAAAGCACTGTGCTCAGGAAGGTTCTATTTTGACGTGTTGTTTAAGTTAAAAGGAATGGGACTTGCGTACTTATTTATCATAAGTTTAGTCTTATCTATCCCTGCTACCATTAAGGTAAATGCAGTTTTAAATACTTTTAAGAGTATTGAATTACCGTCTCTTGTAGCTTCAATTCCTCCAAGCTATTTATCTGATGATGGAGTTTTAACACCAAAGAACAGTTCTGATGCCTACAAAGAAATAAAAACTTCTAAAGGCATGTTAGCAATTGTCTACAATGTAGATGATAAAAATATTGCTAGTACAGAAAATCCTATAGTTGAACTCAATTCAAAATCTATTGCTGTAAAGTCAGGAGGCAAAGACACTGTTGTAGCCTATACCGATCTCTTTGAGAAAGGTTCTGATTTTAATCCTGTTGAAGCAGCTTCTTTAGTAGATGCTGTCTTTGGTGTTGCCAAAACTGTAATGTACTTTTTTATCGCAGGTTGGTTTTTCTTTATTTTAGCTTTTAATGCACTAGTAATTGCTGTTCTATCAAAGGCAATCTTCTTATTTGTAGGAAAAATGAAGACCAGCTTTGTTAACGTGTTACGTATGTCTTCATTTGCAAATACGATTGTGGGTGTAGTTTTAGCTATTGAATTTTTCATTAACATAAAATTGTCATATGGTCTGGTATGCCTGTTGCCTATGGTTTATATGGGATTGTTTATAAAAGTCTTCAGATCAGAAATTGAAAATAACGGTATAGAGAATTTTGTAAAGAAATTTACTCCCGAAGGAACTAGAGTTAGAAACTACGGTTCAGAGGAATCAAACGAGAAAAAAGACCTTTCTGAATATACAAGTGGACTTGATTCAACTAGTAACAGGAAGTCATCAGAGGATAATATCGGTGCTGATGCAAACACAAGTATAAAAGACAGTTCTCAAAATAATAACAGTGACAAAGACAATGGTTCTTCTAATGATGAAAAAGGCGGACCAGGTTTCTTTGCTCCATAAATAACGGCTAAGGACACATCCATGAAAAAATTTTTGCTAACAGCATTTATAGGCGCTTTTATAAGCTGCAATGCGCAAGCTTTAGAAGTAACCGTAGATAATCAGACCAAGGCTACTGTGGTGATGGCTTTTTCTTATCTAGATAAAACTTCAAAAGAGTGGGTTGTGGATGGATGGTATAACGTAAAACCACAAAAGAAAGGTATTATTAACTTAGATACCGACAATGATATCTATTATCTTTACTCAGAGTTTTCAAACGGAAAGAAACTTGAAGGTGGTAATGGCTCAATCAAGTTAAAAGTGCAGGAGCGATCCTTCTTCTATAAGCAGAATGATGCTCCATCATCTTTAAACAGGGAAGTAAGTTTCTTACGCGCTAGGGGAAATTTAGGTAAAGCTGTAATTAAGATTAAGTAGTTTTCTGATTTTGAGAATATAAAGGCGATCATAAGATCGCCTTAAATATTTACAAACAATGAACCAGAAGGCTTATTCAGCCTTTTCTCCAAGCTCTAACCATAGCTTTGCTAACTCAAGATTATCCTCATAGGTCTGAGCACCGCCAGTAAAGCCTGATTTATGGATAAAGGTTAAATTCTTAAGCCCAGTAACTTTGTCAAGCTCAACATCATTTAAACCTCTCCACTCTTTAGGAGCAGAAAGTCTATTCTTAAATCTTTGTGCTTTAGATACAGGTAAAGACTGCACTCTCCAACGCATATTTCTATCAGGATATACTGCAATCAAGCAATCTTTAAATTCATCTGGGTGATTTAATACAGCCTGAGTCCAAGGTAATCTTTCATGGATGATAAGCATTGGACCTCCATGATAGAAAGATAAAACCTTATCAATACCGCTTTCAGTTGTAAGAGCATTAATTGCTGTATTTAAAAGAATAGTTCTCAGCATCTTTACTGTTGCAGCAAAGGCTTTGTCCTGTTCAGTTCCTGTTGCATTGGGAATGTTCATCATGGCAACAATAAAAGGAATATCAGGGGATGCCTGGTACAGTTCGTTTAAAGCACCAACAATCTCTTTTTCTTTAGGAGTATCCGCTTGAGAAATTTCATCAACATAAGCTGTTAATTGACCATTGTCATTTAAGTCAATCATGGTCATAAAATCAGTATCGATACGCTTGAATGATTCATCGATAACTTTTGCAGATGGATTAAATGGAAGCTCTTTTTTAGCAACAGCTTTTAAGTAATCGTGACCAAACTTTTTCCACATAAGACCTGCTGTGGCGTATTTAATCCCATTATCTCTGCTTAAAGTAAATTCTTTAGAATGGTGATCAAAATGCTTTTCGTCATTTTGATTTGAAACATCAATAATGATATCTGCTTTTTCTAGTTCTTCAGGATCTCGTGATCTTATGATTGAACTGTTTTCAAAAAGGTAGGTTAAAATGGCACAGGCTGTAGTTTCATCAGCATGAAAAGTGCCATTATGAGTTGCTATAATCATAGTCGCTCCTTAGCATAATATGATTTTATCACAGGCTAGGAGTTGTCCTAAAAAAAATCATAACAAAGCTTCAAATTTGTTAAGATATGCGAGCTTTAACCTTAGTCTTAAAAATGATCTTTAACCGAGTGTGCATTTACTATGAATAATTACAAAGTTTATTTAGCTCCATTAGAGGGATTAGCAGATGGTCCCATGAGAAAAGTTCTATGTGCACACGGTGGTTATGATCTGTGCTTTTCTGAGTTCATTAGAGTAACTGATCTGCCTGTTTCAGAGAAGACATTGTTACGTGAAGTTCCTGAATATCAAAATGACTGTAAAACCGAAGATGGAACCGATGTGCGTATTCAATTTTTAGGAGACAATCCGGATACTATGGCAAGGTCAGCTGTGCTTGCAAATAATCTTGGAGCACGTTCTATTGATATCAATTTTGGCTGCCCTTCAAGATTTGTTCATCACTCCGGTTCCATGCTCTTAAAGGAGCCTGAGCTATTGCATGAAATTGTAGAAACAGTAAGAGCAAAGTTAGATCCTGCTTGTGACTTGTCAGTAAAAGTAAGATTAGGTTTTTTAGATAAGAGTGAAGCGCCAACTATCATTAAAGCTATAGCTGTCGATGGTGTAAAAGAAATTACAGTTCATTGCAGAACCAGAAAAGATCTCTACAGAGTTGAAGCTTTAGACTGGTCTTGTATGAAGCCTTTACATGAATTATGTCCAGGTATTACTTTAATTGCTAATGGAAATATAAACTCACGAAATGAAGCTTTAGAATGCGAAAAACAAACTTTATGTGATCACTTTATGTGTGGACGAGGAGCATTTCCTGTTCCTAATATAGGTCATGTGATTAAAGAAAATGCAAAGCCTTTTTCATTAGCGCAGATCTTAAAGACAGATATTGAGGTAATCGAAGAGTTTTCAAAGTCTGACAGAACTGAAAAGATCGTTATGGATAGAGCAAAGCAGTTCTTAGGATATGCAAGAGTTCACAGAAAAGAGTTAAATCCTTTCTTTAAAAGATTTTGTCAGTGCGTAAGCGTAGGCGATGGGATAAAATTACTAGAAGATGAAATTAAAGCTTTGGAGAGTGAAACTGATGAAAAATATGATTGAATTAAAAACAAGAATTTCAAGATTTATAAGTAATTCATTAGTTTTAAGTTCATTTTTAGCAGGTGCTTTATATTCATTGGAAGCTACAGCTGTACAAGTAGCTTATTTTCCTCCTGTGCCTGAATCCTGGAATGTAACCGTAGAAGGGGATACTGTAGTTTACTCTTCACCAGTTAATAAAACACAGCCTACCCCCAGTTCAACAATTCGTTTTACCTATTCAAAGAGAACCATGGGTAAAGATGCTAAAAAGGTTGTTGATGATTATGTAAATCAAAACCAGTGTAAAGAAGCTAAAACTCTAGGAAAAGGTTTTTATACAGCCTCTTGTCCAAATATAGGCCGAGATGTAGTTGTAATTGGTGAAGTAAACAATATGTACACTGTAGAGATCTCAGGAGACTACAACACAGTTTCAACAAATCTAATCAATGCTTATGTTAATTCAATAGTAAACGGCAAGAGGACTTTTGATAACAGAGATATTGGTGAACCTGTAAACAGCAATGAGTAGAAGACATTAGCTTAATTATTACAGAATAAGGAAGAAAGCTTTGCCGTAGTGATGACAAAGCTTTTTAATTTTGAGGTAAGTTTAGTTTTTGTTATTGTCTGAAATAGTAGTTTCTGCCTTATTCTCTTGATCTTTATGAGAGTTATTAGAACTTACAGTCTCAACACTAGTGCTACCTTTTAAATAAGGAATTAGTTTTGCACACAGAGGAATAAAGAAATGGACGGTAGGTCCAGTGCATAAAGCTGCAAACAAGGTTCCTTCTCTAACACCTTCGATAGCACTAAATTCAGTTAAGAACAAAGATAAAATAACTGCTGATGTAACTAAGAAAATATCAAAGAATGTTTTTACAAAGCTAAAGCTCTTTTTAACAATAGGGTGGAAGACCTTAATAAAGTATTCTCCAGGTACCATTGCTACATTAGCTGTAACAGATAAGGAGACAGCTAAAGCTAAAAGTCCAGTACCGAACACAACTAAAAACCAGCTAGCAAAGTAGCTAATTTCGGTTGGCAGAATAAATACTAATACGTCAGTTGAAATGTCAATCATAAAAGAGAAAACGAAGCATACAGGGATCTGCATTACTAATTTGCTTATATGATCTTTTAACTTCTCTGAACCGATGCAAATAAACATAATCTGCAAAACAATCAGAAGAATATTAAAAATAAAGGCTGTGTCACCTAATGTAAAAGTTGAATGAAGCGATAATACATAGTATGTTGACGAAATTGGTGTAGTACCAATTTTCGCAAAAGTGATGCACGCAATAGCTGTACCCTGCAAAACTACAGAGAAAAAAAACAGCACATATCTTCTAAATAATTCTGATTTGCTCATAGTTTTTTTGATTCTTTTAATTGTATTTGAGCTTACAAAGGTAAGTATGAGAAAAAAACACATCCCCGAGTAAACTTACATACTCAGGGAAACATCTTTTATGACAAGAAATTCTTTTTTGATTTAGCGGGCGCGGAAAGTAATGCGACCCTTGGTCAGATCGTAAGGAGTGATCTGTACGGTTACTTTGTCACCAGTTAAGATTCTGATGTAATTTTTACGCATTTTGCCTGAAATGTGAGCCATTACGATGTGGCCATTATCTAGCTGAACGCGGAACATGGTGTTAGGCAGGGTCTCAAGAATAGTGCCCTGCATTTCAATGCTTTCTTCTTTTGCCATATTTAATAAAAGTTTATACCTATAAAAAACAATTTATGTTTAAAAGGTTACTGTTAACCTGCTTTTAAACGAGCGCTATTATACAACAAATTTTGCGTTACTAATCACAAATGTCATAAATGTGCTTTATGGTGAGAAAGATTTGTCCTTTTACATCTTAAAAATTAGTATTTACTTGAATGAACAACTCTTTTTGTGACCACGTGTACAGGCAATTTTGTAGTACTTTCGAGCCATCTCAAGATCTTTTTTTGTGCCACTTCCATGCAAATATGAATATCCGACGCTAGAGCATGATTTAACATCATTAAGTTCACAGCCTTTAAAAAAGTATGAAAATGCCATATTTGGATCATGGTATTTCCCTTTACCTTTTACATACAGCCATGCGCGATTACGGCAAGCTTGACCGACATTTAAGTCACAGCCTTTTTCAAAGTATTCTGCAGCAGTACCTTTATTCTGTTTTATTCCTTTTCCATATTCATATAAGAAACCTGCACTATTGCATGCTTTGCCATCATTAAGAGCGCAACCTCTTTCAAAAAGGCTTAATGACGTCTTGATGCTTTTTACTACGCCATTTCCATATTCATACATGAAACCTAGGTTGTAACATGCCTTAGATATATTGCTGTCACAGGCGCTCTCATAGTTAGATATTGCCTTTTTGAGATTTCTTTTTGTACCTAAGCCGTAGTTATTCATGACACCCGAATAAAGACAGGCTTTTCCTTCACCTTGTGCACAGTAGTCATTGAAAGTTGAAAAGATTTTTTTTAGATCAGTTGATAAATTTCTGTGGTTAAATGATGCGATTGTCTCATCTAAGGAATTAAAACTGTTATTAGTAGCCGAGGTGTTCTTGTGTATATCAGTTTGCAGTTTGTTAATTTTATTGAAACTATCCTTATCATCAGGTAAATAGATTAAAGCTCCACAAGAAAACATATCATCAAGGTCGCAACCTGCTGAATACATTTTTTCAGCTTTTTTCAAATCAGCATTCTCAGAGTTTTCGTAATAAACGCCTGCTTGACCACACGAATTAGCCCTACCTTTATTACATTCTTTTATAAGAAGAGATATATCGGAGGCCTCAGCACTTGAGAAAATTGAATAAGAGAGAATTAAAACTAAAGCAAAGAATTGTTTTTTGATGGTCATAGTTTGATGATAAAAGTAATGAACAATTTGTATAAATGAAACGACAAATCAAGCTTAAGTTTATTCTTTATTATTCTTGTAAACTAGATTTTTATATAAAAGTTTGACCTTGGTATCACCTATAAAATACTGTAATTCATTTTGTGTTTGTAAAACATTATGATATTGTTGCAATGTAACGTTTTTAATAACAGTTTTAGCAAAAGTTTTAAAAAAATCGTCACAGAATTTTTTACAAATTCGGAGAAAGCATGACATTAAAAAAAGTTGTCATAACAGGCTTGGGTATTGTTTCATCAATCGGTGTCGGTGTAGATGCAGTACTAAAGTCACTAAAGGAAGGTAAATCAGGTATCAAAAAATCTCAGGACTTCGTGGACAGACAAATGCGTTCACAGGTAGCAGGTTTAGTTGATATTGACCTTAAAGAATTTATTGATCGTAGAGCATTACGCTTTATGGGTGAGGCTGCTGCATATTCTTATATAGCAATGAAAGAAGCTATAGCAATGGCTGGTCTTACAGAAGAAGATATTAGCAATGAAAGAACTGGTCTGTTTACTGGTTCTGGTGGTGGTGATACTAAAGCCATCGTAGATGCAGCTGATATTCTACGTGAAAAAGGCGTAAAAAAGATTGGTCCTTATGCAGTTCCTAAGGCAATGAGTTCAACCACCTCAGCAAACCTTGCAACTGCATTTAAGATTAAAGGAGCATCTTTATCTGTAAGTTCAGCTTGTTCTACTTCAGCTCACTGCATTGAATTAGCTTGTGATGAAATTGCTTTAGGTCGTCACGATATTATGTTCGCAGGTGGCGGTGAATCAGCAGATTGGACAATTTCATGTCTGTTCGATGCAATGGGAGCTCTGTCTAAAGGATATAACGATACTCCTGAGAAAGCATCCAGACCATATGACGCTAACCGAGATGGTTTCGTAATTGGTGCCGGCGGTGGTATTTTAGTTCTAGAGTCAGAAGAACACGCTAAAGCACGTGGGGCAAATATTATCGCGGAAGTTGTAGGTTTCGGTGCCACCTCTGATGGCTATGATATGGTGGCCCCATCAGGTGAAGGCGCAATGCGTTGTATGAAGCGCGCTCTAGAAGGATGTGATTACAAGATCGATTACATCAATACTCATGGTACCTCTACTGTTTTAGGTGATCTAAAAGAGCTTGAAGCTATTAGAGAAGTATTTGGAGATAACTGTCCACCAATCTCATCTACTAAGTCTATGACAGGTCATACCTTAGGTGCTGCTGGTGTAAGTGAAGCTATCTTTAGTCTTATAATGATGCAAAATGATTTTATTGCTCCATCAATAAACGTCGATGAATTAGACGAACAGGCTAAAGGCTATGATATTGTAGCTAATAAGGCAAGAGAAGCTAAACTTGAGACTGTCATGTCAAACAGCTTTGGCTTTGGTGGTACTAACGCATCATTAGTTCTGCACAAATACCATGGCTAAAGATACTTTAAGATTAGATAAAGCCGTATCACATAACTTCGATGTCCCTCGCTCATATGCTGCCAAGCTTATTAAGGCAGGGGATGTTGAAGTTGATGGTGAAGTAATTGCAGATCCTGCCGCAAAAATCTCCATTGAGGCTGACATTGTCATTGACGGCAATGAAGTGTCAGTGTCAGATGGCTTTAAAAAGCGCATCTTTATGCTGAATAAGCCAAATGGCTACGTTTGTGCTGACAGGGATAACAATAACCCAATTGTTATCAATATCTTTTCAGACATTCCAAAGTTTACACAGATGCATTGTGTTGGTCGTCTTGATATTGATACTACCGGTCTTATTATTGTCACTGATGATGGCGATCTTAATCATAAGATCACCTCTCCAAAAACTGGTGTTACCAAGACCTATAGAGCAGTTACCAAAGAGAAAATCTCTGAGCACGATATAGAGCATTTTGCTAAAGGCTTAAAACATCCTGAGGAAAAGACTCGTTATAAGAGCGCATTACTTGAGATTATATCTGATAATGAAGCTTTAGTTACCGTAACTGAAGGTCGTTTTCATGAGGTAAAACGTCTTTTTGAATGTGTAGGTAATGAGGTTTTAGAGTTAGAAAGATTGTACATTGGTCAATTAAGACTCGATGAGGATCTTGAAGAGGGTGAGTACAGAGAAATGTCTGATGAGGATATCGAGTTAGTGTTCACTCCATATAAAGACTTTAAAAACTAAGCTTTAGAAATCCTTTCAAAAATAAGCCTATACTGAAAAGCATAGGCTTAATCTTCATTTACTACTTACTTTATCTTTTAGTATCCAGCTGCCTTTAAAAGTGCATTACCAGTACTTTTGGCTTTTCTGTTAGCAATATAGTCTTTTACCACACCATTCTTGTCACAAACAAAGGTTACTGTCTCATGAACATTTCTGCCAATACTCTTGATCACTTCATAATTATAAACATACATGGTGTCATCACCAGAGTTTAAGGTTTTATCAGGAGCGCCAAATGTGGTCATTAGTACATCAGTGGTAGTTTCTCCTTTAGTGATAGACTGTAACTGTCTGTCGGTGATCCTTGTTCCCATTTGATGATTGAAAATTGAGCATCCGCTGACGTTTACTAACAGACAGATTGCAAATATTGCTGATAAGAACTTCATAATAACCTCACTATTGATTTTGTTCTGTAGCTTGAACAGCCTGATCTTGAGCTAGCTTGAACTGATGCTTGTTGTAGAAAAATAAAATGATCATGCCAATAGGCGCAATGACAAAACTAAAGCACAACAAGATTGCATAAGAGATGTACTTATAGGTTAGAAATAACAGGGCATTTGAAATTATTACATTATTACCCATGACAAATTCAACGATACTTTCGTAGGCAAATCTTGAAAAAGGGTAAAGAATGAGTAGAAACAGTGCTCCTGCTATGTAACTTAGAATACCAATTACAGCTGTTCCTGTTGAGATCTCTGGATTTGAAAAACCGACGTAAATCTGTAATCCAATGATAATGACAGGAACGATGGCTCCCAGGACAAAGTGTCTCCAATAATATGAAGGTTTTAAACCTCTCAATGCAAAAGCTACGATTTGTTGCCAAAAAGACATAAGTTCTCCTAATTTATAAAAAAGTATGTATATTTTATTTAATCAGTATTTTTTTTTGTCGCATCTGTCACAGATCTAAAATTTGATATGTAATCGCACGCTTTTAGCGCGAAGCATAAAAAATGTTGTAAGAATTTTAAAAACAGTGATACTTATCAAAGAATTGGAACAAACAATTAACAAATTTAAACATGTAACGTTAACAGAACTCTTCTATCTTTACCTCTGAGAATAATAAAAATAAGAGGTAACCTACTATGTTTAAATTAGCAATAATTTCATCTTTGGTCCTACTATTGTCGTTTAATGTTTATGCTCAGGAAAAGGAGCAAATTGAGGTTTGGGAAGAGCCGTCAAAATCTTTTGCAATTACTAAAGCCATAGCCGATTTCGAAGCTATCAATGATTGTGAGATTAAATTAAGAGAAATATCTTCTGCAAAACAGTTAGATGTATTAAAAGAGCATATCAAAAATGGTGAACGAATCCCTGATGTGATGGTCACCATCTCTGACAAATTTGGACAAGCACAAGAAGATCATCTGCTGATGCCTTTAGATTTCATGACAATTGACAGGAAAGATTATCTTGATGAGGCTGTAGGTGCCTTTACAGTGTCAGGAAAAATCTATGCAGCCCCTCGTTCAATTGAGACTTTGGTTGTTTATTACAATGCCGATCTTATCCAATACCCAGCAGAAACTTTAGCAGAATATGAACAGCTTGCTAAAGACAATAAAAACAAAGATCGCTTGAGCCTTATAGGAAAGTTTGACGACATCTATTATTCCTATGGTTTTATCAGGGGTAATGGAGGATATGTTTTTGGTAGAAATCCAGATGGCTCTATAAACGTCAATGATATTGGCTTAGATTCAGAAGGAGCAATGAAAGGTTTAGCTGAACTTACAGAATATGCTAGAAACTGCATACCACAAGATATTTTTGAGAAAAATGGTGATGCCATTATTGATAAACTCTTTACCTCTGGAAGAGCTATTGCTGTAGTCAATGGCCCTTGGGCTTTAGAAAAATATGCTAAAGCCGGAATTAACATCGGTATAGCTCCATTACCAAAACTTAAAAATGGACGTAGATTAGCTCCATTTTTCGGAGTAAAAGGTTATACCATCCCTGCTCAATCTTTACATAGCGAGCTTGCTCAAAAGTTTATTCAGTTTCTAAACAGACCTGAGTATGCAGAGGACAGATACTTCAAGAAAGCTGAGCTTCCGCCTATTAAGACTGTCTTAAATGAATCCTTTATTAAATATGATGATTTGGCAAGTACCTTAGTCAATGAAATTAAGTTCTTAGAGCCTATGCCTAATATAAATAAAATGAATGATGTTTTGGGTGACCTAAATTACGCTCTAAACAGAACTGTTTTATACGGTATTCCATATAAGTCAACTTTTAAAAACGCCAAAATCAGAATTGAACAGTATTTATATCAGTAGAAATTGACAAATAGACATCAAAAATCTTACAGATAAAGAAATTTGTCACAGAAAATCTGCCTAGACTAAAGTAATATTTCAATGAATTACATAATGATAAATTTTTAGTCTAGGATTTTTTTTATAAATAGGTAAAATAAGCTCAATTTTGTTATTTAGATTGTGATTATCTTAGGGCAAAAAAAAACAATTATTTTACCTTTCTGAATATATAAATGGGATGTCTATGAAAAAACTGTCAAAACTCACTTTATGTGCATTTCTTTTATCAGTAAGCACTGCATCAATTGCAGAATCAAGATTAGTTGTTTGGGAAGATAATGGCAAAGGTTACGGTATTGAAAAGGCTGCCAGAAATTTTGCTAAAGAAAATGGTTGTGAAGTTGTTATCGAACAAAAAGATTCTGTAAAGCATGTAGATTTGGTTTCAGAATTAAATCAAAAAGGTGAGAGTACACCTGACATCTTTATTGCAATTTCTGATCAGATTAGTGGTGCAGTAAATAAAGGTTTAATCACTAAGTTAGACAGATTTTCTTCTGATACGGAGAAGGCAAAGTACTTACCTTTAGCAATTGAAGCTTTTAGCTACAACGGTGATCTGTATGCAGCCCCACGTTCAATTGAATCCTTAGTGGTTTATTACAATAAGGCCTTACTGGAATATCCTTATGAGTTTATGGATGATTACTTAAAATTCAATGACAAGATGCTCTCAGAAGGCAAATATGGTCTTATTGGAAAGTTAGATCAGTTCTATATCGCTTATGGTATCTTCAGTGGATATGGTGCCTATGTATTTGGCAATAAAAATGGCAAGTATAATGTTGAAGATGTTGGTTTAAATAACGATGGTGCAGTAAAAGCTCTTGAGTTTATTAAATCTTATTCAAAATACCTACCAAAATCTGTTTTAACTGGCGATGGCTGGGATGCCGTTGATACTTACTTTAAAGAGGGAAAGGCTGCAGCTGTAATCAATGGTCCTTGGGCATTAGGTGATTATGCAAAATCTGGTGTAGATTATGGTGTAGCTCCATTGCCTATTCTTAAAAACGGTCAAGCAATGCGTCCATTCTATGGTGCAAAAGGTTATGTGGTTTCAGCTGACTCTAAAAACAAAGAATTAGCAGAAAAGTTCTTAGAGTACATCAACAGACCAGAATACGCTCTAATTCGTTATTCTGAGATTGCAGAGCTTCCTCCTATTAAAGCAGTATTAGAGAATCCTTTAATTACAAATGACGATTTTGCTAATGCAATTGCAATTCAGATTAAGAATGCAGATGCAATGCCAACCGTACCTGAATTTTCAAAAGTATGGGATCCTATGGGCAATGCAATTTTAAAATCAATTTCAGGTGATGAAGAGCCAAAGAATGCTCTAAATAAAGCAGTATACGAGATAAAAGATAACGAATAATCTCATATACAAAAAGACCTGACTTCCGTCAGGTCTTATGAGGCCACGGCAAATACCGTGGCTTTATTATTTCTGTTTACTTCTTTTTCAAGTCAAAAATTACATTTGCTACATCATCGTAGGTATCTGCAAAGTAGTAATGAACTCCTTCAGTTACCTCTTTCGGTAACTCTTTTACATCATCTTCATTTGCTTTAGGACAAATGATATTCATAATGCCCATACGACGAGCGGCAATAGTCTTCTCTTTAATTCCGCCAATAGCTAAGACTTGACCCGTAAGAGAAAGTTCTCCTGTCATAGCAAACCCTTTTTTAGGAGCCTTGTTCATAGCTAAAGACAAGAGACTAGATGCTAGTGTTACACCAGCAGATGGTCCATCTTTTGGAGTTGCTCCTTCTGGTACATGAACATGGATGCAAGCCTTTTTAAAGAAGTCTTTCTTCTGCGGACAATATTTAGCAATATGACCTTGAATAAAGCTGTAAGCAATATGGGCAGACTCTTTCATGACATCGCCTAAAGAGCCTGTAAGCTCAAAGCCTTTGCCTTCATTGTTTACCTTTGCTGATTCTATAGGTAAAGTTGCGCCGCCTACAGAAGTCCATGCAAGACCTGTAATTACACCAACACCTTCTAAGTGTTTTTCGCGCTTAAAAGGAGCTGTACCTAAATAATTGAATAAAGAGTTTGCAGTAACGGTAACTGATTTATTTCCTTCTAAAATCTTTACAGCTACTTTTCTTATAATCTTATCAATAGCTCTCTCAGTTGATCTCATTCCACTTTCACGAGCATATTCTTCGATGATCTTCTTTAAGACTGCATCTGAAAGCTTGATTTGAGATTTCTTCATATGGGCTTTTTCAAGTCCCTTAGGAATTAAGTGCTTTTTAGCAATAGCAAGCTTTTCTGATGCTATATATCCAGACAATCTTATAGGATCCATTCTGTCTAAAAGAGCATCTGGAATAGTATCTGTAGTGTTGGCTGTACAGATGAACAAGCACTTAGACAAGTCTAATCTTTCATCAAGATAATTATCCATGAAAGAATTGTTTTGCTCAGGATCAAGTGTTTCTAGTAAAGCTGCTGCAGGATCTCCCTGATAAGATTTTGTGAGCTTATCAATTTCATCGAGCATGATAACAGGGTTCATTACACCTGTTTCTCTTAAAGCTTGCACAAATTTACCCGGCATTGCTCCAATGTAGGTCTTGCGATGACCTTTGATTACAGAATCATCTCCTACACCACCTAAAGATAATCTGTAAAAAGGTCTGTTCAGAGCCTTTGCAATTGACTTACCAATAGAGGTTTTACCTACACCAGGAGGTCCTACGAACAGCAAAATTGAGCCATTAGTTGTGCCTTTTAGCGCACCTAAGGCTAAGAATTCAATGATTCTGTCCTTGACGTCCTTTAATCCTTCATGATCAGAGTCTAAAACAGAACGTGCTTTTGCAATATCAAGTTCTTCTTTTGAATACTTACCCCAAGGAATTGAAGATAAGATATCCAAATAGTTTCTGGTAACACCATACTCAGGAGAGGAGCTGTCTAACATACTGAATTTCTTAATCTCCTTATCAAATCTCTTTTTGATAAGTTCAGGAGGAGTAAGTTTCTTCATACGAGCAATAAACTCGTCTGCTTCAGTATAGCTGTCAGCTCTAGTTCCTAACTCTTTTTGGATCTCTTTTAACTGTTCTTTTAAGACATATTCTTTCTGTCTTTTAGAAAGCTTATCGTTAACAGAACTCTTAATCTCATCTTGGAGTTTAGCTGCTTTAAGCTCTTTTTTAATAATAGCTTGAGCTTTCTTTAATCTTTCTAAAAGATCAATGGTATCTAAGATGTCTTGCAGATTCTTTGCGCTGGTTGTGGTTACAGAAGCAGCACAGTCTGCTAACAAAGAAGGATCACTCTGATCAAATCTTAGTAGATACTGACGCATCTCATCTGAGTACATTGGATTTAAAGGCAGTAACTCCTGAAGAGATGATACTAAGTTCATAGCAAGAGCTTTTACTTTTACCTCAGCCTCAGAGCCAGACTCTGGTTCAATGTTCTGAGGGTAAACTACAAAAGCTCTTAATTCTTTATCAAATTTAGTCCATTCTTTGATTTGGACGCGGCATAATCCTTCACAGACAAAGTGGACTTCACCAGGAACACTCTTTGCGTGTAGAAGTCTTACTAAAGTACCAGTTTTAGGAAAATCAGTTGGAGTGATTGAACCTTTCTTTTTGTACTTTTCATCAATTGCAAATAAGGCAAAAGATTTTGATTGTGATCTTGCAATCTCAGTAATCAGATCTTCCCATTCACCCTTGATTTGGACAGGGCAGATCTGTGAAGGCATAACCGGTCTGCCAAAAACGGGAATAACAAATACTTCTTCTGGTGATGGTTCTGAGACAGAAATATTTGATTTTTCGTTAACTGATGGAGTATCACTGTTATCTTTAGCATCCTCAGTTTGAGGAGCCATTTTGGTGATAACCTCCGCAGTCTTTTTATCGATATTTTCTTTTAATGAACGTAGTTTTTCCTTGAGCTCATTTAGATCTTCTAAAGTGATTTCAAGATTATCTTTCTTGTTATCGTCCATGATTATATATACCTTTTTGATCCTAGTTTACTCATCTTCACATGGGGATTTGCGTATTTAATTTCAAGTGTTTAATAAGATAAAGATAAGAATTGAACTATAGACTGAACATTAGAGGTTCTTTTCTTCTCAAAAGCACAACTTTGTTTGCATGGTTGATTATCTAGTCTAATAAATAAGGAGTTTGGCTATGACAATGAAACATCTTTAAAATCTGTTTGTTAAGAAATACCTGCACAAAGACGGATCTTTTTATTAACTTTTACAAACAGCATATATAAGCCTATATAATTCTTGCATCATAATAAGGAGAAAGTTCATGTTTCAAAAAGAACAGGCTGTTTCACGTCTAATAGAGATCTTAGTAGAGTACATTCCAAATCTAAAAGCCCAAATTGAAGATTTTTCAAAAGATTATTTTGCACAAAGAGCTCTTCTAAGAGGTCTTATGAATATGCATTCTGAGAAAAATCCACTACCCGAGGAGTTCTTTTCTCTGCAAGATGAATTGCTTCAACAAGAGCTCTCAGAAAAGCAAATAATTGATGAAAGCTCTTTAAAACCATGTCTTCTCAATCAGAATGTTTTTGTATACACAGGAGATATCACTGCTTTTAAAGCTGATGCTGTTGTAAACAGTGCAGAGGCAAATTTATTAGGATGTAAGCAAGCTGGACACAACTGCCCTGACAATGCTCTGCATTCAGCTGCTGGATTACAGTTAAGATTTGAATGTTATTCAATCATGCAGGGACGAGATGCTCCTGAAGGTTGTGCAATAGTAACAAGAGCATACAATCTGCCATATGGAATAGTCATCCATGTTGTAGGACCAAAAGTTACCTTTGAAGTAACACCTGATGATATTGAGAAATTGAAAAAGTGCTATCAGGGAGCTTTAAAAATCGCAAAAGAGCACGGTTGTAAATCAATTGTATTTACACCTATTGCAACCGGTACTTTAGGCTTTTCAATGCAGAAAGCAGCTAAAGTTGCTGTGGATACAGTGCTTTCTTTCTTAAAAGATCCTCAAAATGATCTAAAAGTGATCTTTTTTGTACCTCAAGAACGCGATTGTATAATATATGATAATCTGCTCACTCCTCACGAGGAAAAGAAAGGGGATCTACATCCTTTCTTTAATATAAATTTGTTTTAGCAAACAAAACTAGGAATATTTAAATATAACTATTATGAATAAGATTATTGAGCAGATAACTTCAAAGTTAAATAACTTACCAAAGAGCACTCTTCAAGCATTAATCGGCGCAGTTGTAGCAGCAGTAATTGTTGTGTTTGCTGTGGTTTTCTTTATGGGAGGTCCATCAACACCTCAAGAGCAGTTTAAAGAAACCATTAAAACTGTAGTTTCTACAGATAAATATCTTGACAAGATGGCATCAGGTTTCAAGTTCTCAAAAAGCAAAAAGGAGTTATTAAAAAATCATTACAAAGAGCTCTTTGATGATGAAATGATCGACTACTTAACAAAAGAGTTAGATAAAAAAGGCTTGTTTGCTAATAAGAAAGAGAATAAGAACCAATCTTTATGGTTAGCAACTTCGATGCAGATTTTTAACGCTCTAAGTTTACAAGGCTTAAGACGTTTAACCCCAGAAGATAGGGAAAAGAGCATGGTATTTAACAGATACTTAGTTAAAACTTTATCTCCACGTGATTGCAAGATGTTTGTAAATGGTGACAGAAGATTATTTGCTTCTAGCTCTTTCCAATCTGGTTCAGCAAGGGCATTTGAGAAGATGACTGATGAGGAGTATGCAGGTTACTTATCTTCATTAAGAAATGCTTTTAAAGCAGAAATCAGAGACAATCCTAAGAGAGTTGAAGTTACTGAAGGTCAAAAGGAAAAGATCCAGGCTTTATTATCAGATGCAATCGATGAAGAGCTTAATAAACAGCCATCAGGTTTAAAAGCAAGACTTCAAAGATCAGCTGATGATTTAGACAGAGCAAATCCTGTTGATGCATGTAAGTTCGGCAGAATCATCTATGATGCTGCTGCATCAATTACAAACCCAGAGGATAGAGATCTTGTAAATAAGATCTTGTTAACAGATTAGTATAAACAAAGATTAAAGACATAACTAAAGCTAGAACAAAAAAAAGAGCAGAACCAATTATAGGTACATTCCTAGAAATTGATCCTGCTTTTTTAGTGACTCTCTACTAGAGAGGTAACTACAGAACAGTGTTTACTATGCTTTTGCTTTCTTACCCAATAAAAGAGATGTAATTACTCCTGTTGATAATGCAATGGCAATTACAATTAAGGATGTATAAACATCAATTTCAAATCCAACTCCAAATAACTGTAATGAAGCAGAAGCTACTAGTTTAAAGGCTACGAAGAACAGTAGTACAATCACAGCTTTCTCAAGATATACTAGAGCGTTTCTCAATGCATCAAGGATAAAGTACATTGAACGTAAGCCTAAGATTGCAAAAATCATGCATGAGTACACAATAAAAGGATCTTTAGATACAGCAATTACAGCAGGTACTGAGTCAAAAGCAAACATCACATCAGAGGTCTCTACAATAGCCAAGCATAAGAACAGTGGAGTTGCATAGATAAGTCCTTTTCTTTTTAAGACAATATGCTTATTCTCTTCTTTTTTAAGCTCTGCTTGAACATGAGAGTTTGAAACGAAGAAATTATGTCCTACTAACTTTGGATATAGAGGAACAAAGAACTTTACGAATTTATAGGCAGGGTGATTTGAGAAATCGGACATACCGTCGTTATCTTTTTTATTTATCATGAGCACTGCTGAGAGAGCTACCATAAAGGCAAAAACAAACTCAACATAAGCACCTAATGAGAAGAGTCCGGTTCCGATTAAAACAAAGATAAGTCTGAAGACTACAGCTCCTAGAACTCCCCAGTATAAAACTCTATGAGTAAAACCTGATTTGATGCCAAACCATGCAAATACAGCCATGATAGCAAAGAGATTATCAACAGATAAAGCCATTTCAAAGGCATATCCTGCAAAGTACAATGATGCAACCTCAGGGGAGAAATGAATGTACATAAATCCACCAAAGCTTGCTCCTACAGCTACCCAGAATAAAGACCAAAAGGTTGCAGCTTTAAGAGAAATTGGTTTATCGGCTCTATGAGCCCACAGGTCAATTAAAAGACCTGCAATTGCAAAAAGAGTAAAAATTGCAATTGATTCTGTTTCTAAACCAATATGTGGTGTGTTTTCCATAGTAAGTCCTTAGTTTAGTGCATAATTTATTAAGCACTTTTTTTTCGGGGACATATCATACATCTAAATCAACTCTTAGTATAAGGTAAGATTTGTCAGCCAGAGCTAACTTGCTTTAATACCAATCAAAAGATCACACTCTAAAAAGAAAAAAAAGGTAACAGAGCATTGAGTAGGGTAACTCAAGAGTGTTTTTATGAAGAATAAACTAAGATAGCCTTCTATACAGAAGGCTAGAAGATAAGATTACTTTACGAAATTGTAATCTTTTAAAGGATTGCCTGAGATGTAACGAGAGGTTGCATCTGCTAGAGGAGACTCATCAAAGCAACTTGTAGTTCCCTTATGACAGGTAGGACCATCGGGACGGGCTAAAACTAAGAGAGTATCCTTGTCACAGTCACAGGTGATTGATCTCATATGAAGAAAATGACCTGATTCTTCGCCTTTTGTCCAAAGCTTTTGTCTTGTTCTTGAGAAAAAGGTTACAAAGCCTGTATCTAAAGTCTTTTGTAAAGATTCTTTGGTCATATAGCCCATCATCAGCACTTGACCGGTTTGGCAATCCTGAACAATTGCAGGCATTAAACCGTCAACTTTTTCGAAATCTAATTCATCTATGCTTTGGAAGCCATGAAAATATCTAATCACGGATGCAAACTCCTTTTGATCTTAAATAGTTTTTAAGCTCTGGAATATGAATGGTGCCTTTATGGAAAACAGAAGCTGCAAGAGCACCATCTGTATGAGCAATTTCAAAGGCTTCATAGAAGTGTTCCATAGTACCAGCACCACCTGAGGCAATTAACGGTACTTTACAGATTTCACGTACTTTCTTTAACTGCTCAAGATCGTAGCCTTTTCTCATACCATCTTGATTCATCATATTCAAAACGATTTCGCCAGCACCTCGCTTTTGCACTTCTTTAACCCAGTCAAGTGTATTCCATGAAGTGGTTACAGTACGAGATACGTCACCAGTATACTGTTTTACCTGATACTGGTTGTTTTCAGCATTAAAGTAGGTATCAATACCTACAACAACACATTGCACACCAAACTTGTCTGCTAATCTTGTAATAAGCTCGGGATCGGCAAGAGCAGGAGAGTTAATTGAGATCTTGTCAGCTCCATAAGCTAAGATGGTTCTAGCATCTTCTACTGACTTAATGCCTCCTGCTACAGCAAAAGGAATATTGATAACCTCAGCTACTTTAGCAACCCAAGACTTATCAACGCGACGGTTATCAGAGGATGCTGTAATATCATAGAAAACTAATTCATCTGCACCTTCATCAGCATAGCGTTTTGCTAAATCGATGATCGAGCCCATAATTTCGTGATTGCGGAATTGAACTCCTTTTACCACGACGCCATCACGTACATCAAGACAGGGGATTATGCGTTTTGCCAGCATTTAACAGCCTCCTCAACGCTGAATTTGCCTTCTAGTAATGATCTGCCTAATACAACTGAGTGAGCACCAGCTTTAGCAACAGCCTCAATATCAGCTAGTGAAGAAATACCACCAGAGGCAATGATGTCTAAATCAGGGTATTTCTTGTACAGCTGAGCATACAGATTGTTGTTAGCTCCTTTCATCATACCGTCACGGCTGATGTCAGTTACCAGAACATGTTCAATATGGTATGGAAGGTAGTGTCTTAAGATTTGATCTAAAGTAGTATTAGAAGTCTTTAGCCAGCCATGGGTTGCCACATATGGAACTCCATCTTTTAGGCGAACATCCAATGCTAGGGTAAAGTGTTCAGGACCAAAGTAGTTTAACCAACCACGAACTAATTCAGGATGTTTTACAGCAACTGAACCTACAACAACTTTTTCTACGCCTAGATTTAAAAGATTCTCAATATCAAAAGCAGAACGAATACCACCTCCAGTTTGAATTGGAAGAGGAGAAGCTTTGACAATCTTTGATATTAGAGCTCTTTGTCTGTAAATAGGATCTTTAGCACCGTCTAAATCAACGATATGGATAAGCTCAGCGCCTTGATTAGCTGCATCAAAAATTCTTTTAATGGGATCAACATTGAAAACAGTTTTCTGAGCAAAATCGCCCTGTTTTAGGCGAACTACGTGTCCACCTGAAAGATCTAAAGCAGGAATAATCATGATTGCTCCTAGAAATTGTTAATGAAATTGCTTAATAGTTTTTCACCTGCTTGAGATGACTTCTCTGGGTGGAACTGAACGCCCATAAAGTTGTCTCGACCGATAGCAGATGAGAATGGTACGCCATACTCTGTTGTGCCGATTGTATATTGACCTACCTGCATTGCAAATGAATGGTCAAAATAGAAATAAGCATCCTGTTTTATACCGTCGAATAATGGATGATCAGTATGATGTACTGTATTCCAGCCCATATGAGGTAAACGCAAGCCTGTATCAGGAATTTTTACGACATGAGAAGGCACGATGTCTAAGCATTTAATTACTTCACCAGCCACATTCAAAGGAACCTCAGATGAGTCTGTTGCCTGAATTTGCATGCCTAAACAGATACCCAAAAGAGGCTTTTTTGTGTTGAGAATAAAATCATAAAGTTTAAATTTCTCAATACCATCCATAACCGCACAAGCTGTACCTACTCCAGGTAAAACCAGTCTGTCAGCATCTTTCATCTTATCTGTGTCAGATGAGATCACAGCCTCATAACCTAATCTTTTAAAGGCCTGAACTACAGAATTAAGATTAGCAGAGCCTGTATCAATGATGTAAATCTTCATGGTTAGAGTTTTCCTTTTGAAGATGGTAATTCATTGCCATGACGAGCAAGAGCAACTCTCAGTGCACGACCAAAAGCCTTAAATAAAGCTTCTATCTGATGATGTGCATTTCCTTCTGAGACGTACATATGTAGGGTAAGACCTAAAGCTACTGATAAAGACTCAAAGAAATGAGGTACCATCTGAGCTGACATCTGACCTACTTTGTCACGTGTAAATTCTGCATCAAAATCAAACTTCACGTGAGGACGTCCTGATATGTCTAAAGCAACAGTGACATTGTCATCATCTAAAGAATTTGCAAAGACTTTTGCGTAGACTTCATCCATAGGAAGCACGAAACCAAATCTGCCTATGCCGCGTTTATCACCTAAAGCTTTCAGAATAGCCTGACCTAAAGCTATACCCGTGTCTTCAATAGTATGGTGATCATCAACATAGAGATCTCCTTTTACCTTAGCATTGATAGAAAAACCACCATGAGTTGCAATCTGATCAAGCATATGATCAAAGAAACCTATGCCTGTATCAAAACTTGAATTACCTGCATGATCAAGATCAACTGTGATTGAAATCTGAGTCTCACGAGTATTTCTTTCTACTGTAGCAATACGGTGTAGGGTGGTAAGAGAATCTGCTATCTTATCCCATGACATAGTCTTAGGATTGTATTGGATAGGAGTAATTCCCATGTTTTTACCCATCTTTACATCGGTTTCTCTGTCACCGATGAAATAAGAGTTTTCTCTATCCCATGAAGTATCTTTTAGGTAAGACATTACAAGTCCTAATTCAGGCTTTCTGCATGAACAGTTATCTTCTGGTTTATGTGGGCAGATTAAAACCTGCTCGAAGTCTATGCCTTGGCTCTCTAGAGTATTTAAGATAAGCTCATGTGCTGGCGTAAAGGTATTTAACGGAAAAGAGTCTGTTCCCAAACCATCTTGATTAGATACCATCACAAATGTAAAACCGTGTTCTTTTAACTTTAAAAGAGCAGGAATTACATTTTTCTCAAACTTTACTTTAGATAAAGCATCAACCTGATAATCTTCAGGCTCTGTAACTAAAGTTCCGTCACGATCAATAAAAAGGTACTTTTTCAAATTAAATCTCCAGTGCCTTTAAATAGCGCATGAGTTCTTCTAACTCAGCCTCAGAACCAATAGAAATACGAACGCAGTTTTTAAGTCCTTTCTTGGTCTCAAATGAACGTAAGATAACACCTTTTTGAGCCATAGCATTAAATACAGCAGGACCGTCTGTAAACTCAACTAGTAAGAAGTTACCAAAAGAAACAAAAATCTTTTTAACAAAAGGTAGAGCTTTAAGATCAGCTTCTAACTTTTCTCTTCTTTCATTGCACTTTAAAGCACGCTCTTTAGTCATCTCAACACCATGATCTGATAAAGCCTGTACAGCAATCTGAGCTACAGGATCGCAGATAGGGTAAGGATCGATAACTTTAAGCATAGCTTTGATGAGATTCTCGTTGGCAATAGCAAAACCGCAACGGATACCGGCAAGTGCAAATGCTTTTGAAAGAGTTCTAGTTACGATTAAATTCTCATACTCGTTAACTAAATATGTTAAATCGTCTTCTTTATTAGCAAATTCGATATAAGCCTCATCTAATACTATTAAAGTGTCAGGTAATGCTTTTAACAATTTAATCAACTCATCTTTAGGGAATACAATACCTAAAGGATTAGCAGGGCTGTCAATAAAGACTGCTTTAACAGTAAATGAAGCGTTCTTTACACCATCGATTAAGTGCTGAGCATCTAATGAAAAATCATCATTACGCTCAGCTATAGCAACTAAAGCATCATTAGTGTTTGCTGCAACCTCATACATACCATAGGTAGGAGGAGCAATTAAGATACCTTCAACACCTGGCTCACAGAAAGTTCTAACAATAAGACCGATAGCTTCATCAGAACCACGGGTTGCGATTACCTGTGTCTTATGAACACCAGCATAATCAGCATAGCGTTCAACTAATTCCTCAGGCTGGCACTCAGGGTAGCGGTTTAAGCTTGAAGAATTTAAGAAATAACCTTCGCTCTTTGGAGATTCATTGGCATTTAAGAAGTTATGACCATGACCACCAATACGACGAGCAGACTGGTATGGAACAAGCTTTTGTACGTGTTTGGTGATTAACTTTTGGTAATTCATGGATAACTCCTATTAAAGACTATTTACTCTTACAACCACAGCATTCTTGTGAGCACCTAAACCTTCAGCGTCGGCCATAGTGGTTACGGTAGATGCAATTGCTTTTAATCCGTCATGGGTTGCCTTTTGAACGGTATAACGTCTGCGGTAATCGTCCGTACCTAGTGCACAGCAAGTTTTAGCATAACCATAAGTTGGTAAGGTATGGTTAGTACCTGATGCATAGTCACCTAAAGATTCAGGGGTATATGCACCTACAAATATTGAACCTACGTTACGTAATTTACCTAACAATGATTCAGGATCTTCAACCTGTAAAATTAAGTGCTCAGGAGCATATCTGTTAGATACTGCACATGCTTCATCTAAGTTGTTTACGACAATTGCTGTACTTTTTGATAGAGCTTTTGTAGCAATCTCTTTTCTTGGAAGTACAGCTAATTGCTTTTCAACTTCTGTCATAGCTTTTTTAGCAAACTGCTCTGACTGAGTTACTAAAATTACTTGTGAGTCTGGACCGTGCTCAGCCTGTGAAAGTAAGTCTGCTGCTACAAATGAAGGATTTGCCTTGTCATCAGCAATTACTAAAACCTCAGATGGACCTGCTGGCATATCAATAGCAGCTCCATGAGGATCGTTTGATACTAAGCGCTTTGCCATAGTTACAAACTGATTACCAGGTCCAAAGATCTTCAATACCTTAGGCACAGTCTGTGTGCCATAAGCCATAGCAGCAACTGCCTGAGCACCACCTAAATTAAAAATGCGCTTTACACCTGCTTTGGTTGCTGCATAAATAATGGCATCAGAAATTGGAGGAGGTGAGCATAAAATAACTTCAGGACAACCAGCAATAGCTGCAGGAACAGCTAGCATTAAAGCTGTTGATACTAATGGAGCTGAACCACCTGGAACATAAAGACCTACAGAATCAATAGGATGAGTGTGAGTTTCGCAAACAATACCTGGATAGGTTTCTAGTTTTACAGTGTGAGGTGTCTGTGCAGCGTGAAATTTTTTGATGTTCTCGTAAGCTGTATCAATTGCTTTTTTTAAATCTTTAGATACTTTAGAACAAGCATCAGAAATTTCATTTTCGCTTAATTCAAGGTTATCACCTTCGTATTTATCCAGAGTCTTTGAAAACTCAAAAAGGGCGCTATCGCCCTCTTTACGGATACGTGAGATGATGTTTTCTACAATCTCCTGCACTTTACCAGATGTGGTTTGTGCTGGACGTGTTAATGCTTCTTCTTTTTGAGCGTCGTTAAGCTCTTTCCAAATTTTAACTTCCATCTTATATCCTTTAACAGGGCACAAATCAAATTAAAGACTTAATGCCCCTTGAACTTATTAAGTTAGTATTAGTCGAGCATCTTCTCGATAGGTACGACTAGAATTGAAGTTGCACCTAACTCTTTTAATTGCTCTAAGGTTTCCCAGAATAACTTTTCACGTGAAACAACATGTAAAGCTACATGATCAGGACTTCCTTCTAACTCAATAATTGATGGATTTTCAGCACCAGGAAGAATTGCTCTTATTGCCTCTAACTTGTTGCGAGGAGCATTCATCATAATGTACTTACTCTCAACAGCAGACATTACACCTTTGAATCTTTGAATTAAAAGATCTGCAATTGCCTGCTTTTCTGGATATAGAGGCTGGTCACGACCAATTAAAACTGCTTTTGAAGTGTAAATGGTCTCAACTTCTTTTAAACCATTAGACTGTAAAGTAGCACCAGTGCATACAAGATCGCAGATGGCATCTGCAAGACCTGCACGAGGAGCAACTTCAACAGAACCTGTTAAAAGAACAGACTTGTAGTTAACACCTGCATTCTTCATGGCACGACGTAATAAGAATGGGTATGTTGTTGCAATCTTGCAACCTTCTAGATCTTTAAGACCAGTCCAGTTGTGTTCGGTTGGAACTGCAACAGAAAGACGGCAATCACCGAAGTTTAATTTCATGACTTCGTTAAAGCCTGTATATAGACCGTCAACTTCACGTTGCATAGTGGTCTCTTCTAGAACATTCTGACCTACGATACCCCAGTCAACAACATGATCCATTACAAGACCTGGAATATCATCGTCACGTACTCGCAAAATGTCGATAGGCAGGTTTTCAGCATGTGCAAGTAGATGATCACGGCTAGCAGAGATCTTAATACCACTGCTCTTAAATAATTTTTCTGTTTCGTCAGTTAGACGGCCGGATTTCTGAATTGCAATACGCAGGCGCTTCTTTTCGCTGCCTTGATTTTCGCAACATGCTTTGCAAATACTCATAGTAAACTCTTTTTTAATTAGTAAAAATATTAAGTTAAAACAAAAAGAGTGAATTAACACTCTTGACACCGTTTAGTGTATCACAAGTGTTAATAAAACAAACAGAAAGCAAAAAGGATCTAAAAGTGGGCAAAATCTAGTTTACAGATACAAATATTGGTGGTTTTGGTATAAAAATGAAGATGTCTTGAAATAATTTTTGAAGAAGATTAAGAGAAAAATTCCTCCAATACAAAAGTATTGTAGAGGAGGATCAAATCTTGGATGATGAATTAATTTTAACCGTTAATCTTTAGCGACTGTGTTTTTAACGATATCGGTTAATATTTCAGATGTCTTTTCGATACCAAAGCGACTAGAGTCAATCATCAGATGTCTATCGTCAAACTCACTAGTGCACTCAGGACAATGCTTTCTTCTGTAAGCTGCACGAGCCTCATCAACAGTTTTGATTTGCTCTAAAGCTTTATCCTCATCCATTCCAAGTTCTTTAACACAGTTTTGTAAACGTGCTTCTAGTGGAGCATAGATGCAGATATTTAAAATGTTTTTTCTGTCTCTCAAAATACTGTCAGCACAGCGTCCTACGATGATGCAAGACTCTTTGTCTGCATAATCCTGAATAATGTTCTTTTGAACTTCAAAAACATTATTGTGGATACTATAAACAGAGAAATCAAAAAGGTAAGTCTTTCTTAAGAAAAAGCTCTGACGACCTGGATTCTCATCATAGTGGCTAACTTCACCTTTCTGGAGACCTAGTCGTTTTGCAGCTTCTTTTACAATATCTCTATCAAGCAACTCAATACCTAAGTTAGATGCCATTTTTAGACCAATGGTTCTGCCCATTGCAGCAAACTGTCTTGAGATGGTTACAACATAATGTGACATAGCTTACCTCATTAAGCTTTTACAGCTGTAATTTTGATCTTGCTCTTTTTTGCGTTCAGGTGGCGTACAAATAATGATAGGCTGAAGTTAATAATAAAGTAAATTACAGCAGCACAACCATAAAGAACAAATACATCTGAAACGTTGATATTACCAATGCCATTATACATATTTGCAGAACTTAAAATCTGTCTTACACGTGACATAAGTTCAACTGTTGCTACGTTAGCAAGGTATGATGAATCTTTGATAGTAGTGATGATCTGACTTAACAGAGTAGGAACTACATTACGGATTGCTTGTGGCAGAATAATGTAAATCATAACCTGAACCACATTAAAGCCTTGTGAGTAACCAGCTTCAAACTGACCTTGAGGTATTGAGTTCAAACCACCTCGTATAATTTCAGCAATAACTGATGAAGTAAATAAGATTAGAGCAATTGAGGCTTTAAACAATAATTTTGTTTCGACAGTTGTTAGTCCGAAAAGCTTATGCGCAAAAATTGAAGGAACAGGGCAGAAAACTACACAAATGAAAATCCATAACAGTAAAGGAGTGTTACGGAAGATTTCAATGTAGGTAATAGCAAGGTATTTGAATACTCTGTACTTAGGAGCATTACAGTAGTTTCTTACTAAAGCTAAGATAGAACCGAAGATAACACCCAAGAATACAGCGATAGCAGAAATAATAACTGTAAACAGGGTACCTTTTAGAATATAAATAATAATGGCATTAATGCTTAGAATATGAAAGCTTGCCATCCATTCTTGTAATAGTGAAGTTTCCATGGTATCTCCTATTTGGCAGTTGGTGTCATTCTGTCACGCTTCTTTAAGTTATTTTCCCAACTTGAAGCCATCTTTGACAGAGGGTAACAGAAGATAAAGAACAGAACACCACATACTAAATATGCAGGTCCATATGCACCACCGGTGCTTGCACCTGTTACAAAACTGTAGGTTAGAGAAATTAAATCAGAACCACCAATAATGTATAAGCAGGAGGTATTTTTAATTAGGTTTACAACCTGATTTACCATTGGAGGCAGGATGATCTTAATACTCTGAGGCAAAATGATGTAGTACATGGTACCAAAGTAATTAAAACCTTGAGTATAGGCTGCTTCAAACTGACCTTTGTTAATTGACTGAATGCCTGCTCTGATAACCTCTGCCATGTAAGCTCCATGGTAAATACCAATAGAGATAATACCTGACATCAAAATTCCGATACTGTGTCCTGAGAATGACAAAGCATAGTATAAAAAACAGATCTGAAGCAATAGAGGGGTATTTTGAACAAACTCAACATAAACACGAGCAATGGCAGCAAGAGCATTTTTTCCAGATGTAGCCATCAGTCCAAAGATAATGCCTAGACATAAAGATATAAGCAAGGCTGACAGAGAAACTCCTATTGTGGTTAAAAAACCCAAAATAAAAGTTTCTTTAAAGTGCCAAACCATCATCCAAGCATCTAAAGAAAATAAGTTGCCCATTGACTTATCCTTTTTAAACATGGTTGCCCCTAAAAAGGGGCAACCTACTAACTTTTTATTTGAAGTTAACTTATTTAACTTATCAAGTTAAACAAATCTAAAATTGAAAATTATAGATTGTTCTCTTTGATTAGCTTCTCAATGGTGCCATCAGCTAACCATTTCTTGATTAAGCCATCTATGAAGGCTGATAAGCCTGAACCTTTCTTAGTTACAACGCCGTACTCTTGTGGAGCGAACTTCTCATCAATGAAACCACGGCTTGGAGTCTTGTAAATGTTCAGAATTGACTTATCAACACAGAATGCCTGAACTTCGTTTGCTGCTAATGCTGTTGAGATTGCAGGATAGTTATCAAACTGGTGGAACTTAACACCTTCTGTCCAGGTCGCAGGATCGAACTTATCAGCATTAAAGTTCTTGCCATCTAGGATCTTGTTATCGATCATAGCCTGAACTAAAGCTTTTGCTGAGGTTGAACCTGATGAAACACCCACAGTCTTACCAAGTAAATCCTTTAAATGGTGGATTTCACTCTTATTCTCAACTAGTACAGATACAGCATCCTGATAGTATGGTGTTGAGAAATCCCAGTTCTTTTTACGCTCTGGTGTAATGGTGAAGGTTGCTAATACACAGTCTAGATCACCTGAATCAATTAACTCTGATCTGGTAGCTGCTGTAACTGCTGTAAACTCAACTTCAACATCTTCACCAATTTCTTTAGCGATTAAAGTTGCTAAGGTATCTTCAAAACCGGTGTACTCGCCTGATAAAGGATCTTTTACAGAGAAACCTACAACATCGTTCTTAACACCGACACGTAGAACGCCTCTGTCCTGAATAGCTTTGATTTCTTTTACGTCAGATGGGGCTTCTGCTGAAGCAGTTGAAGCAAATGTAGCAATACCTAAGGCAGCCGCAACGCCTAAAGAAAGTAAATTTTTTATTGATTTCATAAGAGCTCCTTAAAGCATAATCGTAATGAAATTAGTGTTTTAATATCTTGCCTAAGAACTGTTTTACTCGTTCATTCTTAGGATCTGTAAAGAAGTGTTCAGGTGTGCCTTCTTCAAGAATAGTTCCGTCTGCCATGAATACCACACGGTCAGCAACCTGACGGGCAAATCCCATCTCATGAGTAACTACAACCATGGTGATATTTGATTCTTTAGCAAGCTTTATCATAACATCTAGAACTTCCTGAATGGTTTCAGGATCTAGTGCAGATGTTGGTTCATCGAACAGAATGATCTTTGTTTGGGCACATAATGCTCTTGCAATCGCAATTCTTTGCTGCTGACCACCTGATAGAGTAGTTGGATAAACATGAGCTTTATCTTTTAAACCTACAACCTCAAGATAGTGCATTGCTAACTTTTCAGCTTCTTCCTTGCTCTTATGGAAGATCTTGATTGGTGCTAGAGTTAAATTGTGCAAAACATCTAGATGAGGGTAAAGGTTGAACTGTTGGAATACCATAGACATGTATTCACGAATAAGCTTAGTTTTGTTTTTTTGTGTTAGCTCTTTTCCGTCAATGTAAACATGACCTGATGTTGGTGTTTCCAGAAAGTTCATACAACGAACTGTAGTAGATTTTCCAGAGCCTGATGGTCCAATAATAACTAGTTTCTCACCTTCGGCAACTTCTAGACTTACATCTTTGAGTACGTGCAAGTCACCGTAGAATTTATTTATGTGGTCTAGTTTAATCATAGTAAGTACTTTTACCTTTTATAAAATTAGCTGTCAGTTCATAAAGAATGCGTCTAAAATAGCAATTTCACTGACCTTATTAGTTGATAATATCATTAGCAATCAATTCTCACTATTTTAAATACAAAATGCACTGTTATATAGCATAATTAGTTTATGTAGGGCGACTTTTGCACTTATGTGATGATTTATAGAAATGAGATTTTGTAAGCTTGAGTTGAATTTTACTCAAGCTTGTATGAAGAATGAGAATAGACAGGTGATTTAGCTTGTCTTAAAGCGTTTTGCTTCATACATTCTTTTTTCTGCAATTTGGATGAATTTCTTAATATCAATGTCACTTTCGTCTATGCTAAAGGTCTTAGAGACTAATGATAATGACATATGTTTAATTAAATATCTACTATACTTATCAGTAAGAGCTTGAATTCCAGTTAAACACGTTCTTACTTCATATTTGTCATGTGTTTTAATATGACAAAAAACACATCTCCGCCGGTTCTGTATATAACACCGATCTTCTTTAGACTTGTTTGAACAATATTTGCAACCGCTTTTATACTTTCATCACCAGTACTGAGTCCTAGAGCATCATTGATAAATTTTAATCCATTGATATCAATAACAACAAAGGTGATGAATTTACCTCCATGAGGACGAAGATGATAGCTAGAAAAATCGCTTTTAATCAGATCCATGTCGTACTCATAAGCTGATCTGTTTAGTACGTCCGTGAGAGGAGCATGTCTGATAATATTACTAATGAGTTCTTTCTTGTGTTTTAACTTAGTAATATCCATGAATGCTGATTGGACACTTATGTAATGACCTCTGTCATCATCGCCTTTATTAAGCGCAATAGCATTTGACATAAGATAGATTGTTTTATGCATAAAATTAACGATTTTAAGCTCAAACTGAATCTCATCTTTTGTTTTAGATAACTACGAGTAAATATTCTTTAATACTGCTTTGTACTTTGGAGTTACAAGATCTTCAAAATCAGTAACAGATTTTGTAAAGCTGTTTAAGTTAATACCAACAATTCTTTCACATTCACTGTTAAATTGCTCAACCACGATATGATTTGTAGTATTACTTTTTGCTCATAAATTCTAAATGCAGTTATACCACAATCAATGGTATGAAAAAGTGTATCTACGTCTAGTGAAATACCATCTAATGCTAGAGTTAAACTCATTAAAGAACTATAATAATAGTAATAATTACTATTATTATAGTTCTTAAAATTTTGCTTGGTTTAAATATTCTTAAAAATTAGTTACGCAAATAGCATAATGTTTGTTAAGGATATGCAGATTAAAATATTTATTGATGGAGAGGAGATAAGATGTGGAAATGAAAAAGATCCTCGAAAGGATCTTTTAAAAACGTTACTTATACAATCTATCAAAGTTACTTGTTTTCTTTTTTACAAAGAAACTGATTAACATTAGGATGGCAATAACAGTAGCACTTGCAAATGCGATTAAGATCCAAAATGGCATGCTCTGTCCTAAAAGTTCCCAATCAAGCTTATCAGAACATAAACCTAATGGTTTAAACATCCAAGGAGCAATGGTGTCTAGAGGTAAAAAGTCAGGAAATTGAGCTTCTAGCTTACAGGTATTACCAAATAAAGAAGTACTGGTGTAGGCTCTGTAGTGTTCCCATGTTACTAAAAGTCCACCAATAGCACTTGCTAAGAATCCAGCAGCACATAAGAATCTTACAATAACATAATTTGCAGCCATTGCGCCTATGAAACCTGCCACAACAAAACCTAAGAAATAAGCTCTCTCGTAAACGCAGTTAACACATGGATTTAAATGCAATTCGTACTGAAAATAAAGACCGCATGCCTCTAGCGCAATTCCTGATAGGAAAAGCAAAAACCAGCAGAATCTTGATGCGCAAATACTTTTAAATAGTTGTAACAAGGTAGACTCCAATTTATTTATTATTCTGTAAGGTTAACGGCGCTAATAATATCATTTTGTATAGCAATATTATTAGAGTTAAGGCTCATTATTGTGCAATTTTTATCTTTTGAATAAAAAAGGCTCTGCAAATGCAGAGCCAAGTTAATAAATTTAAAGGCAGATTACTTCATCTGACCTTGGATTAACTCAATTGAAGCACCGTGAACCCAACCTTCACGAATTAACCAACCGGTTAGTTCTGGCATCAAGAACCAGGTTGCAAAAAGACCTACAACAGTTAACACGATAGTATATGGTAATGCCATGTACATCATCTTAAAGTAAGGTAATCTGATTAAAGCTGCAATAGGTGAAGTCAATAAGAATAAGAATGCAGCCTGACCGTTAGGAGTTGCAACTGAAGGTAAGTTTGTGCCAGCGTTGATTGCAATTGCTAACTCGTCAAATTGTTCAGGTGTAATTACACCATTTAATAAAGAATCACGAACCTGTTCAATATAAATGGTGGCTACGAATACGTTATCAGATACTGATGAAATGATACCGTTTGCCATATAGAAGATAGGTAAGTGTAACTCTTTAGGAGTGGAGAATACCCATGCAATAATTGGATCAAACAGTTTCTGTGTTGAAATTACTGTTACGACAGTAAAGAAAACGCATAATAAAGCGCAGAAAGGCATTGATTCGGTGAAAGCTTTACCAACAGGACCTTCTGAAGTAATACCGCAAAGAGCTGTTGCTAAAATGATAACAGATAGACCGATAACACCCACAGATGCTAAGTGGAAACCTAAAGCTACAACTAACCAGATTACACAGCAAAACTGAACAATAAGATTTAACTTATCGCGCTTGGTTAATGACTTAGTCTGCTCTTTATCCTTCTTTACCATGATGTCATAAACAGCCTGAGGCATCTTATGACCATAACCAAAGAGTTTGAAGTGCTCAACGATAAAGCATGTGATTAAACCACAAACTAAAACAGGAACTGAGATTGGGGACATGCGTAATGCATAATCGATAAATTTCCATCCACAAACATCGCCGATGATTAAGTTCTGAGGCTCACCAACAATTGTACATACGCCACCTAAGGTAGTACCTACAGCTGAATGCATCAAAATGCTACGTAAGAAAGCTCTGAACTCATCTAAGCTCTTTTTGTGCTCTTCAGGTACGATGCTGTCGTTATTAGCGAGCATAGACATTGCATTGTTATCTGTGATGATTGACATGTACAGCTGATATAAACCAACGCAAGTAGAAATAATGATAGCAAGAACTGTTAAAGCATCAACGAAAGCTGACAAAATAGCTGACATGAAACAGAACATTAAAGCTAAAAGCACACTTGATCTTACTTTTACCAATAGCTTAGTAAAGAAGAACAGCAAGAAATCACGAACGAAGTGAATACCTGCAACCATGAACATCAGCAGCATGATTACTTCAAGATTGGATTCAATCTCTTTTGTAACATGGTGCATATCGCACATGCCGATAAAGCAAGCTTCAATTACTAAAAGACCACCAGCCTCAAGAGGGTAGCAGTCAAGAGCCATAGCAAGAGTGAAAATGAATTCAATAACCAATAACCAACCTGCTACAAACAGTGAGTATTGTGCAACGATTGGGTTTATGATTAAGAAAGCAATAATTACATTTTTATACCAAGCTGGAGCGCTGCCTAAAAAGTTAAGCACGCCTGCCTTGGCATAACTGATTGATGTGCTCATATAACCTCAGTTTTTAAAGTAGCGTTTATCACATTGGCAGTCATCATTTAGCTGTGAATATGATAAGCAGTGATACAGACTAATTGTCTAAAAAATAGTCAAAGTAAAATGTCAGTGAATTATATTCTTTATCAGCTGACATTAAAAGAAAATTTTTTACATTGTGCGATTATTGATACAAAACAGTTTTTAGAATATAAAAAGTATTTTTTAATTCTTAAACTTAAGTTTTTCTCTTATGTTTAGAGCACAAAATGTAAATAAATTTAGTGCATATATTGAAATATGCAAAACAAAAATTCTTATGATCATAAAAGTTATAGCTGGATCAAAATTATCTTTACCAAGAATATAACCTTCAATATGCAGTAATTTATATTTTGCAAAGTAGGTCTCAATGATTGCGAAGACATAAATGAGAGCTACGGTAAACAGAATATACACAGGCAGATTTCTGAAAATAGTGCTAAAAACTATCTTCAGAGGATGTTCTGTTGAGACTCTCCTGTCCACGTCATAGGCCTTAATAAAGCTGTAAGCCATAATTATGATTTGTAAAATAATAATTGTTACAGCAATTGTGCTTATAAGCGTTGTAAGAGCGTGAGAATATTCTAATTGCTCTGGTGTAGCTATCTGCAATGTTGGATTTCTAACAGCTTTGTACTTATATACTTCAATGAATTCACTTGCTTTGTAACAGAAATATTGGAAAAGGGCTGTTAGACCTAATAGATAAAGAATTTCTGTACCTAGCATTGCCTTAAAATCAAATTTAAGACCTTTTTTGAAGGATAAAATCTTGTCATTTTGTTTTGAGAAAACATGGTACAAGAAGAAAGTTGTTAATGAAGGAAAGAGTAAAGTTAAAGGTACAGTCACAACGCAAGATAAAGGCTGCAATGCACCCTTTAGTAAGGCTATAAAAATGCCGCCCGCATTTACTCGGTGCGGGCGGATTTCACTAATGTTATTCAATGTCATCTATTATTAGAAAGCTGATGAAACAATAATTAACATGATCTGTGGAGACAGAATACGTAGGAACATTACAAAAGGATAAACTGTAGCGTAACCAATTGATGAAGCTTCAGCATCTTTGTACATGTTGTTTGCGTATGCTAGTGCAGGAGGATCAGTATAAGAACCAGCTAGAACACCAGACAATACTAGGTAATTTACCTTGAATAACTTGTAGCCAACAAAACCTACAATCAGTAATGGAATAATTGAGATTAAGGTTGCCCAAGCCATCCAATGTAAACCTAAGCCTTGAGTTAATTCTTCCCAGAAACCGTTAGCACCTGCGTTAATACCAACAATAGTTAAGAACAGGGTAATACCGATTTCTTTAAATGCTGATAAAGCAGCAGTTGGAAGTCTCCAATGCATCTTGTTCCCTGTCCATGTATCACCGAATCTTGCAAGTAAAATTGCTGCAATCAGACTACCACCGATAACACCCAACTTCATTGGAGAAGGAACACCAGGAATTGGAATAGGAATAGAACCTAATAACATACCAACAAACAGACCAATGAAAATAGGCATCATTGGTACGTGATTCATGGTAGCAGATGAGTTACCAACAACTTTACCTGCCTTTTTAATGTTATCAACAGTACCTACAACGTTTAATTCATCACCTAAAGCTAACTTTAAGTCTGGGGTTGGCATAAACTGAACGCCAGAACGGAAAACACGAGAAACTACTAAGTTATAGTGTCCTTCAAGATCTAAATCTGATAAGGTGCGTCCCATTACATTGTTATTGGTAATGATTAAGTGACGAACTGAAATTGTAGAACCGTGTGTGGTTAAAACGTCTTTTGTTTCAGTACCTAAAGCAATTGATGCTTTTGATACAAACTTTGAACCACCAACTAAGTGTAAAAGATCGCCTTTTTGAAGAACTAAATCTTTTGAAGGAACTGACAACACACCATCTCTCTTAATACGAGAGCAGATAACTGTACCTTCTTTTACACAAGGAATGTCGTTAATGGTCTTTCCAATGTACTCTGAGTTTTCAACCTGTACGTTTGATACGATTGGGGCATCACGACCTGCGTTCTTGCTATCATGATAAGCCTGACCTTCGCCGTCAACACTTACCTTAAATAAAGAACGAATTAAGATCATTGTAATCAGAATTGAGCAAACACCGAAAGGATAAGCAACAGCGTAAGCTTTTGGAACTTTAGTTACGTCTAAACCTAAGGCGATAGGGTCTTTACCTAAACCTTGCAATGCTGTACCAATATCAGTAACCATAAGGCTTGCAGCGCTTAATGCAGGAGTGTTTGTGATTGCTCCTGAGTACATACCAACCATTGCATCTGGTGTTACGATACCACAATAGAATAATGCTAAAGCAATACAGCAACCTAAAACAATAATAGATACTGCTAAAGAAATAAGCTTCAAGCCATTACCACGTAAAGCCGCAAAGAAACTTGGACCTACCTGAATACCAATTGCGTAAACGAACAGCATTAAGCCGAACTCTTGTAAGAAGTGCAGAATGCTAGCTTCTGCAGTTACACCGCCTGGTACGTGTAACTCGAAACCAAAATAATGATTTGCAATGTGTCCGACTAAAATACCTGAGAACAGCACACCGCCAATTCCCAGACCGACACCTTTGTACTTTAATTGACCTAAAGCAATACCAAGTACAGCGCCGACTGATATGTAAATAACTAACAGGGCAAGAGATGACATTTAATAAATACCATTGGAATAAAAAAGAAATAAAAAAACAAAGCCTAACGACTGTTAGGCCTCATTTCTCTTAATTTTATCATAACTATGAAATTTATTCTTTATTATTGACCAGACAAAATAAGGAATATTGCACAGATTTGCGTAAAAAAAATTAAACAAACATTGTAGTGCATAAATAAGGAGACTGATTTTCACTCAAAATGATCATTTATTAACTAATATTTGTGTGCTATATCACAAAAATAAGAGTATATTATTTAGCTACCTGGCAGTTCAGATATTTTTAAACTGCCAACAAAAAATCTTAATTTTCGACGTGGAGAACAATATGAATATTAAATTATTGTCTGTTAGCGCTTTTTTATTTGTTTCTGTTCCATTTTCAGCATGTGCTGTAATGGAAGCTTCTTGGGACGATGAAGGTGTTGAGCTTGCTGAAAAGCCTGAGCACTGCCCTATGAATATTTATATTAAGAATGCCGATGGCAAGATCGAAGAGCATGAATGGTCACATGCAAGAGTACATAGCTCTGATAAAGAACAAAAACTAGAGTGTGTTTATAACTAATTTGAGTTTTACCAAAAATGCCTCATATAGATTTAGATACCAGTTCGGATCTTAATAAAAAAACAAAAATTCTGTGCACTTTTGGATGGCGTATGGCTCTAGCTGGTGCAGAAACACGCCTTATTATGCGTTGTTGTCATGATATGGCAAAAGCAATGCATGTCATCAATCCTGAATTCACCTTAACCCGTTCTTTCTTTTTAGTAAGATGCTGTGATGGTAATAGTCACTACGCTGAGAGAATTGCTAAGATTAAAAGTCTTGGCATTAACATGAACAGTGTTACAAGACTTAATTTCATCGCTAATGATGTAATTAGTGGGGAAATTACAGATCTTGATCTTATCTACCACAAGATCAGAGCTGTAAGACCTGCACACTATAACAAGAACATGTTAATCCCAATTGAAGCTTTTGCAGCAGCTGCTTTCGCTTACTGCAATGGTGGTAGTGCAACAGTATGCCTAGCTGCTTTAATTGGCGGTTTTATGTTGATGTTCTTTAAGTTTTGGCTGTTAAAGAAGGGCTTTTTCGAGACCTTTGTATTTATGGCTTGTGCATTCTTAGGTTGTGCCACAACCTATATTATGTGTACATATGTCCTAAATGCGTCAGCCGAAGAAACTCGATTAGCAATCATGGCTACCACTCTACTTTTAGTTCCTGGCTTCCCTTACATGAATGGTTTCTTGGATATCTTCAAAGGATACTTGGAAATTGGTGTGATGAGACTTGTTTATTCAATCATCCTGACAGCATGTGCAGCTTCTGGACTATTAGGTGCCTTATATCTAATGTGGATTTAGTTGGAGTTTGTTTCAATGTTAGATTTAAATTTTACAACTGAATTCTTAATAAGATGGGCTATGGAAACTGGCTGCGCATCATTTATTGCTGTAGCCTTCGCAATGCTGTTCCAAGTTCCTGTTAAGTATTTAGGTTTTGTGGCTTTAGGTGGAGCTGTGACCCGTTGCTTAAGAACATTTTTATTCTTAGGTTGTGGTCTTGAAGTTGTTGTATCAACTTTCATTGCCTGTTCTGTTACATCTCTGCTGTTTATTTACATCGCTCCAAAACTTAAAGTAACAAGAGTTATCTTCACAGTAGCTTCAATTATTTCTCTTATCCCTGGTATGGATGCTTATCAGTGTCTGATTGCTATGGCAAGAATTATTGAAGATGCACAGACAGAACTTGTGCAAGAAGCTTACCTTATCATGCATCATGGTATGAGATGTTTTGGTATTATGCTTGCAATTAGTTTAGGTATTGCAGTTCCTCCTCTATTTTTCTACAGATATAGATTTGGTAAATCTTAAACAAAAAGTGGTGCTGTCGGCACCACTTAGAAAAAACTATTCCTTTTTTCTTTTCTACAATGCTTTTACAGCTTGTCTAATATATCTGTTGTAATGTATACACAATTTTCTTCAGGAGCTACATCAAATAAGGGATCGTCGAAGTTCTCATAAGCCCAGTCGTTGATTTCCTCAATGGCAGCATCTCTTGACATAAATTTTAGGCTCGTGCAAATTCCTGTAAATTCGTTAAGATCGATAACTTCACAGTTTTGAGCCTTTATAGCATCAACTAGTTTTTTACAATTCTCTGATGGATAAGTATATTTATCTTCATTATTGCTTGCATCAGCAGATAAATTTTGAGCAGCATTGATTTCGTTCTTTTCAGTGCTGTTCGCATTAGCAACATTCTCAGTTACTGAGCCAGTATCAGCTTTATCATCTAATGATGTGTTAACAACATCCTCGTCTACACCATTATAATCATTTCTAATTTTGCTGATTACATCCTGAATTTGGGAGCTTTCTTTTAATTTTGATTCAATAAGAGAAGTATCGAGCTTTTTTAAATTAAAGCTTGTTGTCTTAAAGAAACTATGATCTGAGGTCTTAACAAGTGAAGATTTTTCAAAACTTGAAGATACGTTCTCTTCTTGTTTAGATAAAGACTGTTTCGTCTTACTTTGAACTGTATCATCTTTACTATTATCGATTACTGAGGCAGGTCTTGAAGATAGATAACTAAACACTTCATTAAATTTGTTTTCTAGATAATTTTTAAGAGGAGATGTGCTTACTTCTTCTGTAGCTAATTTCTTTAAATAATTTAAGCTTAATCTAAAGTTTTTATTATTCTTTTGTTCAGCATATAAGGTTCTATAGAACTTTTCATCAAAAGGTTTACATCCTTTCATGAGATCTCTTAAGGTATTAAAGAAGTTTATTGCAAATACATTTTGGTCTGCTGTAAGTTCCATATATCTTGAGAGTTTTACCTCAGCGACACTTACAGGAACAATAAAGGAGAAAATAATAAAAGCCATTTGAGCTGCACATAGCTTGTTTAAAAAATCATGGTCAACTGAATCTTCGCCTAAGTGAGTAGAAATGATCTTATGGTACTTTAACTTATTTCTTGCAACCTTTGGTAGAGCACGATCAATAGGCACAACCATAAGCCCTAAAGTAGGTAAACATTCTTCAATAGTTTCATTTGCAGTATATGAGTAGTCAATTTTGAAAATATCACAAAGTTGATCATATTTAGTGAAAGTAAAATCTTTTAATTGTCTCTTGATAATCTGTTCGTCAAGTTTTGTCAGTTTTCCTGAAACTAAATTTGCTAGTATTGTTTGATTACCACTTTCAAGATTACCTAAAAACTTAATTACATTGATTTTAGAACAGATAAGATCTCTTAATTCAGAATGAGATGAAAGATCTGCGATAACTTCTTTGTTTAGTAACCTTGCTGCAGCTTCATTACTGAACAAAGGCATAAATAAATTAGAAAAAATAGGATGACCTAACAGAACCCACAAAGGTTTGCAGATATTACTTGAAAAACCGTGTGCAGGGCTGTCGAATAACATCATATTGTTGAGTTTTTGACTCTCATTTTTTTTGAAAGGCTTTTTACCAATGTAAATATAGCTATCTATGCTATTACTATCGAACTCTTTATGAATTAGCTTATGAATATATAAAGATAAATGTTTGGTCTTAGGCTTTATTCCCTTAAACAAAGATGAAATCTTTTGATCCTCATTTAGCTCCTTAAAAACTAGGCTGTAAAAAATAACAGGAGCTTTTTCATAAAGTTCTGAGATTGAAAGTTTGTCGTTATTTGTTAATAAAACATTAGCTGCTAAATAATTTATTGGAGGAAATTCAAAAAGAGCCTTTGAGGTAAGCTCATCAATTGTAATTTGATTTTTACAGCATTCAAATAGGGCAAAATAAAGTCCTCTTACAAAGAGAAGTTCTCTCTTTTCTGATTTTTTATATTCTTCTTCTAATTCAGCTAGAGCTTTAGCATTTTCTTTTTCGTCAAATGATATAAAAATATTATTGAGGATCAGTCTTAAAAAGAAAGTATAAAAGAGAATAGCATCATTGGTTTTAGGTGATGTAACTGTTACTAAATCGAGATTTCCTCTTTCTCCAATTGGTAACAGTGTTGAATTATTAAGATAGGCTACAAAGGCATTGTCCAGCATTCCTGCTTTTAAGCCATGATCTTTGTCATTTCTGTAAACCATGCATGGGTATGTTAAACACAGCTCTTTATTGTCCGTAATATAAAGGCAAGGCATAACTCTCGAAGTAGTCTTTTCTTTTATATCATCAAAATAATGAAGAGAAATGTCATCCTTGCTAGGAATTAGCTTTGTGATATTAGGAGTTACATACTTTCCAATAGCTGAATATATTTTCAGTACTAGTTTATTCTCTTTAATAGGAGAATTATTTGCTATTTTTGAGACAATATCTTCAGATGAAGCTGTTTCTTTTTTTTCATTTACAAAAGTGAACAGATAGTTATAAGAAGATTGCCTTACACTTGAAAATCTGTTTTCAAGTGTGAAAGCTTCAATATCAGCCTTAGCTAGTATGTGATCGTTATTGGCAATTCTGGCTGGTTGGGTATGAGCAATTTTCTTTAACTCATCCTCTAAATCAGATAAATAAGGATAATCTTTATTTAAAGGTTCCCTGTATGAGGTTGATGCAGAAATAACTGCTAAATACCTGCTTACTCTTTTTTGCTGTTCGTCATTTAAAGGTTTAAAGCAGTATTGACTATTCTTATAGTTACAATGCCTGTTTCTATATTCACTAGCGTAGGTATAACAAGCTCTTAAGTAGCCTAAACCTTCCTTTGGCAATTCAAGCTCACTTAAAACATTGTTCATCGCAAGTCTTTGGTGCGGATCTAGTTTTGAAGAGCTAACCACAAATAAACCTTCAAAAACTCTTAACATGACATTGTAGTTAGATAATTTGTTGTTCATTCTGCTGATATGAACAGCATCACTTTGTGTAGGAGTTCTTTTTTCTTTGATAAGAGCCCTTACAGCCGCACAATCTTCATCATTATTAAGATTTGGTTTAGGAGTGATAAAAATTTTGTCATAAAAAGACAAATCAACAGGAATTGAACAAGGAACAAGTTTTAAGCCTAACATCTCTAAATAAGTATTGATGCAGACATAGTTCTTTTGACAGTTGTCTTCAAAACTTTTTTCTGTGTAATCTAGTTCAAGCTTTTGACAAAGCTCCTGCATAGATATACAGATAAATCGGTGAGAGGACACTTCTTTATATAGTTCTCGTATGACCTCAACTAGTGAAGAGGGAAGATCTTTAATTCTTTTTATATAAAAGCTAGCATCTTTGATCATACTCAGTCCTTCATGAAATGTATTGATTTTAACTCCAAAAAGAGTAGAAAAATCAATACGAGAGTACAATTTTCAGAAATTATGAAGTGAGACACGCAGGATCGAACTTATAGACTCCTGATAGAAAGTCCAAAATTTCATGTTTTGCTTTAGTGTTAATGTTTGAAAGTAGAGTTTTCAACTCTTCTTTCATCTTATCCGTGAAGGCATCAATGCCTTCATCATTTAGAACATCAAGATATTTTAAGAGCAGATCTGCTTTGTTATCGAACATTGAGTCTAATAAGCTATGTCTTAGCTGTTGTTTTTTCTCGTCACTTTCGTTTTTATAACACAAAGGAAGTGTCGCAATAGCAACTTTGGTAAGCTCTGCTTCTAACATGGGGTTTACAGCATGTGAAAAAGCTACACCATCAAGCGCTATTCTGTTTTTAAATTCTTTTGTGTAAATATGCTTGCAGATAAATTTGCCGTCGTTTACTGGATAGTTATCCCAAATTGTTACCTTTCTGCCTAAAAGAGAATTGATACTATTGATATCTTTATCAGTGATCTCTTTTGATAAAACCTTATTACCTGTCCAAAATATTTCTACATCTTTGTTAAGATTTTTTGTAATTTCTTGAAAGTATGACGAAGGTCTTTTACCAAAGCATTTATCGAGGATGGGATCAAAGCTGTAGTAAGTAGGACAAAAAGCAAGTCTTACGTTTGTACTAGGAAAATTTGATGCAAGATATGAAGCTATTTTATTCATGATTTCTTTTTGATGAATTCCTTCATCGTCTGTATAAAGCTTAATATCGTCAAAAAGAATAGCGATTACTTTTGTTTTTAGCTCTTTTACAAAAAAATCAACTTTATTCAAAAGAATAGGTAAGTATTTTTTCAGATCAGATGTAATGGCTAAAGGTGATATTCCAATACCAAACTCAATTGAGTTATTTTTACAGTACAAAGACAATCTTTTTAAGAAATCAATTTTTTCTTTTGAAAATTTATCGTCCCATTTAAGTCTTAGAGAACAGTCATTTTTAGGAGCATAAATGTAATAACTGTATCCTATGTCACTAATGAAGGAAATAAGTGATTGGCGTTCAGCTTCAGTATAGATCCTGCCGTAGTACCCTTCAATTATGCCAAGTGATGTTATCATTTTTTGAACTCTCAAAATTATTGTTAATATTCCATAATGTAGAATAAATTTAGATTATCATCTAATCGTTTTGTTAAGTTTGAAACCTAAAAAAAGCATACAACCAATTTTGCTTGTAAACAACCAATGGTAATAAACATAAGGCAGATAACAATGCAATTAGAGTTCATTCAAAGATAGAATGACAAATAAGCAGATGAAAAAAACAAAAAGAGTTACAAAACAATTTAAAACAAAGCTGACAGAACGTACAAATTCAAAGAATGCGAAAAATTTGTACATTGATTAGATGCTGTTAGGCTTGTATAATATCCCAGTTTATATTTAAAGACGTACAGCACAGTTTATTACTCCGCTGCGTCAATGATGTTTGTTAATTACTGCAACCTAGACATAGAGGTAAACGATGCAGGTTTCAACCGAGAAAAAAGAGGGCGTTCAGCACCTTCTAACCGTTACTGTGCCAGCAGAAGATGTTAAAAAGGCATATGACGCTAGTTTCCGCAAGTACGCTAAAAATGCAAGAATCGATGGTTTCCGTAAGGGCCACATTCCAACTAAAGTTTTAGAGCAGCAGTTTGGCGGTCAGATTTATTCAGATGCTTATGATTCATTAGTAAACGAGACTTTAGGTCAGGCTATTAAAGAGTCAAAGCTAGAAGTTGTTGGCTATCCTAAGATTGAAGTTAAGAAAGCTACTTTCAAGAACGACGAAGAGTTCGTTTATGAGGCAACTGTAGAAGTTAACCCAGAGTTAGAGTTAAAGCCATTTGAAGACTTAAAGTTAAAGAGCATTAAGGCATCTGTAACAGACGCTGACGTAGACAACATGATTGAGACTTTACGTAAGCAGCAGGGTAAGTGGCAGGTAAAGGATGATGCTGTAGTTTCAAAGGGCACTCGTGCATCAATCGACTTTACAGGTCGTACCGATGGTGTTGAGTTCGAGGGCGGTAAGGCTTCAAACTTCTCATTAACTGTTGGTGAGACTCAGATGATTCCTGGTTTTACAGAGCAGATCGAAGGTCACAAAGCAGGAGACAAGTTCACCATTCAGGTTAAGTTCCCAGAGGACTACCACGCAGAGAATTTAAAGGGTAAGGATGCAGAGTTTGACATTGTTGTTAACTCAGTTTCAGAGTTATCTTTACCAGAAGTTAACGAAGACTTCATTAAAGTATTCGGCGTAAAAGATGGCTCTTTAGATACCTTCAAGAAAGAATTACGCAAGAATATGGAGCGTGAGTTAAACCGTGCTCAGTACACAATTACTCGTGGTAAGTTATTCGATGCTTTAGTAGCTCAGTATGGCGAGTTCGCTGTACCTGAGGCTTATGTTGAAGCTGAGAAAGATCGTTTAGCAAAGAACTTCGAGCAGCAGATGCGTGCATATGGCATGAAGAAGTTACCAGATTCATTGAAGAAAGATGATATGTTCAATGATGAGGCTGTTAAGAGTGCTCGCTTAGGCGCTATCGTTCGTAAGATTGTTGAGAGCTTAGGTTTAGCAAAACCTTCTGATGAGTTTGTTGAGGCTCAGTTAGAGCAGATCGCTGGTGCTTACGAAGATCCTGCTGAATTAAAAGAGCAGATCCGTAAGGATAAGACTCAGTTCGATGCTGTTCAGAATGCAGCTTTAGAGTCAGAAGTTGTTGCTAAGGTAATGGAAAAGGCTGCTGATGGCGAAGAAGAAATGACCTTCGATCAGTTAGTTAACCATCGCTAATAACACACTTAAATATTAATTAAGGAGCTATGCTACATATGTTCAATTCAGAAGATCAAGAAAGAATGGCATCTACATTAGTGCCTATGGTTATCGAGCAGACAGCTCGTGGAGAAAGATCTTTTGATATTTACTCAAGAATGTTAAAGGACAGAGTAATCTTTCTGACAGGTGAAGTTGAAGATCATATGTCAGATTTGATCGTAGCACAGCTCCTTTTCTTAGAATCAGAGGATCCTGACAAGGATATCTATCTGTATATCAATTCTCCAGGTGGCGTAGTAACAGCAGGTCTTGCAATTTACGACACCATGCAATATATAAAGCCTGATGTCTGCACCCTATGTATGGGACAGGCTTGTTCAATGGGATCATTTTTATTAACGGGTGGCGCTAAAGGAAAGAGATTTGCTCTTCCTAATGCAAGAATTATGATTCACCAGCCTTTAGGTGGATTCAAAGGTCAAGCTACTGATATTATGATCCATGCTCATGAGACACAGCGCATTAAGCATACATTAAACAGTATTCTTGCAAAACACACTGGCAAGAGTATTGAGGATATCACACGCGATACGGAGCGTGATAATTTCATGACAGCTCAGGAAGCTCTTGAGTATGGTCTAATCGACAAAGTTATTTCAAGTCGTTCTGAGATAGCCGATTTTAATTCAAAGAAGGGTGAGTAATCGTGTCAGAACAGAAAAAAAGCACTTGTCTGTTCTGCGGTCAAGCAGCCTCAGACACAAGAACATTAATTAGAGCAAGAGACGGCATTTGTATTTGTTCTGATTGTATCAAGCAATGCTATGAGATGTTAGCCGCTAAGGGACTTGATAATAAAGACAAGCATTCTGCTTGCGGTATTGATTTAAATAATGTTCCAACACCACATGAGATTGCAAAACATCTTGATGAGTATGTAATTGGTCAGGATGATGCAAAGAAAGTTCTATCTGTGGCTGTATACAATCACTATCAGAGATTACGTCATTCAGGTGTTGATTCTGACGTTGAGTTAGGAAAATCTAATATTCTACTGGTCGGCCCAACTGGTTCTGGTAAGACCTTACTGGTTCAGACTTTAGCAAGATTCTTAAATGTACCATTTGCTATATCAGATGCTACTACCTTAACTGAAGCTGGTTATGTTGGTGAAGATGTAGAAAACGTAATTGTGCGATTACTACAGAATTGCGATTTTGATGTAGAAAAGGCTCAGAAAGGCATTATTTACATCGACGAGATCGATAAAATTGCCCGTAAAAGTGAGAACCCTTCAATCACACGTGATGTTTCAGGTGAAGGTGTTCAGCAGGCTCTGTTAAAACTGATTGAAGGCACAGTTGCTTCAGTTCCACCAAATGGTGGCAGAAAACATCCTCAAGAGAAGAATATCGAAGTAGATACTTCACAGATTTTATTTATCTGTGGAGGTGCTTTTGATGGTCTTGATAAGATTGTTGAGAAGAGAGTGTCAAAGAAAGCTGGTATCGGTTTTGGTGCTGAGGTATACGGTAAAGACGATAAGTTAACTCTTTCTGACAAGTACAAGAAAGTTGAGCCTGATGATTTAGTAAAGTTTGGTATCATTCCAGAATTTGTAGGTCGTTTACCTGTAATTACAGCATTATCAGAACTAAACCGTGATGAGTTAATTAGGGTTTTAAGAGAGCCTAAAAACGCAATCATCAGACAGTTTGAAGCTATGTTTAAGTTTGAGAATGTAAAACTTGAGTTTACAGCAGAGGCTTTAAATGCAATAGCTGATAGCGCTATCAAACGTCACACCGGTGCTCGAGGCTTACGTTCTGTTGTAGAAGGATTACTCTTAAATACCATGTATGATATTCCTTCGGTTAAGAATGTTGAAAAGGTAATTGTTGACAAGAATACAGTTGAAAATCATCAAGAGCCTTTAGTTATTAAGAAAGACGATTTTGAAATCGCGTCTAACTCTTAATAATACTATTTACAGATAAGGCCCTTCAAGCACGATTGAGGGGCTTTTTTATCTTACACAGCTTTATTTATATTCAGATTTTTATCTATAAGAGAGTTTCTCTTAATACTGGAAGAACATGACAGAAAATACAAAGACAAGAACTAAAACAGTCACAAAGAAAGCTACAAATAGACGTAGTACTGCTAAGAATGGTTCATCAAAGAATAGTTCAAAAGAAATGATTTTGCCTTTAATTACTTTAAGGGCTCTTATCATAACTCCTAATTCAAAATTACAAATTACAGCAGCAAGAGATAGCTCTATTGCTGCGTTTTCTTATGCTCAGGAGCAAGATGAGCACAATGTTGCTGTTTTCTGCCAGTTAAACGAAGCTGATGAAAAACCTGAATTTAAAGATTTGCACAAAACAGGTGTAATATGCAAGCTTTTGAGCATGACTCAGAAAGATGCTAATACTCATCAGTGTTTAATTTCAGGTTTTGAAAGAATTAAGTTAATTGAAATCATTGATGATGAGAATGTACCTTTTAGAAAAGCAAGAATTCAGGTACTAGACGAAGAAGTTCAGTCTGATAAAGATGTTGCAGATACTTTATCTGTATTAAAGTCATGTTTGCAGTATGCAATTGACTCATCTGATAAGACCTCAAGAACTTTAATTGAAGATTCAGTTCCAAAACACTTAATATCTTCGATTTTAGAAGAGAGTTCTTTATCAAAACTAACTGATACCTTAACACAGATCTTAAAGCTTGATACACAAACTAAGTACATGCTCTTATCCTCATTGAATTCTGTAGAGCGTGGACGCATTTTAATCAGTGCTTTAAATGGATATTCATATAAATCTGAACTTGAGAACAGAATTATTGATTTAGCAAAGAAATCAATGGAAAAGAATCAGAAAGAGTATTTCTTAGCAGAACAGTTAAAAGCAATTAAGAAAGAACTTGGTGTATCTGTTTCAGAGGATGATGATGTTCAAGCTTTTATGACACGAAATGAGGAGCTAAAGGCTCCTGAATACGTCCATAAACGCATTGAAAGAGAAATCAGAAAACTAAACTCAATGAGCATTAACTCATCTGAGTACTCTGTTGTAAGAAACTATATTGATTGCTTGTTATCTTTACCTTGGTTTGACTGCTCAGAGGTAAATCATGATTTAAAGAAGGCTAAAGAGGTCTTAGACAGAGATCATTATGGTTTAACTAAGGTTAAAGATAAGATTTTAGAGTATTTAGCTGTTCAGTCACGAGCAGATAGACTGCATGGACCTATCATTTGTTTAATGGGGCCTCCAGGTATTGGTAAAACCTCATTAGGTAAGTCTATTGCTGAAGCTACAGGCAGAAAGTTTGTAAGAGTAGCTTTAGGTGGCGTTAACGATGAAGCAGAGATCCGTGGTCACAGAAGAACCTATATAGGTGCTCTGCCAGGTCGCATTATTTCTAATATGGCAAAGGTTGGTGTAAACAATCCTCTGTTCTTATTAGATGAAATTGATAAGGTTGTGTCATCTGTTCATGGTGATCCGTCTGCAGCTTTATTAGAAGTTTTAGATCCTGAGCAAAACTCTACCTTTGAAGATAACTATGTAGAGATTGATTATGATTTGTCTAATGTCATGTTCGTGACAACAGCAAATTCATATAACATCCCAGGACCTTTATTAGATCGTATGGAGATCATCGACTTATCTTCATATACAGAAGATGAAAAGTTCCATATTGCTAAAGAGCATTTGTTCCCTAAACAGTTACGTTTAGCTAATGTAGGTGAAAAAGAGATCACTATAGCTGATGATGTGTTATTACACTTAATTCGTTACTACACCCATGAGGCTGGAGTGCGTGAATTAGAGCGTACCCTAACAGAGATTATCAGAAAGACCATTAAAGATTTGATGATCGAAAATCCTAAAGCTAAGAAACTTAAGGCTACACATGTAACCATCGAAGACATTCACAGAATGTTAGGACCTGAGAAGTATGACTTCACCTCAAAGCTAAAAGAAAGCAAGGTAGGTATCGTCAACGGTTTGTCCTGGTCAACACTTGGAGGCGACATTCTACAGTTAGAGGCAGTAGTAAACGAAGGTAAGGGTAAACATCAGTTAACAGGTAAGTTAGGTGATGTAATGAAAGAGTCAATCTCTACAGCAATTACTGTAGTTAGAACCTTATCAAAGGATTTGCACTTAAATCAGGATTTCTTTGAGACCTGCGATTTACATGTTCATGTACCAGAAGGAGCTGTACCTAAAGATGGTCCTTCAGCAGGTGTTGGTATGGTAACAGCAGTCGTATCTGCTCTAACAGGAAATCCTGTAAGATCTGATGTTGCTATGACAGGTGAGATCACCTTACGTGGTGATGTGCTGCCAATTGGTGGTTTGAAAGAGAAACTACTTGCAGCTATGCGAGGTGGTATTAAGACCGTAATGATCCCAAAGGAGAATGAAAAAGATCTTTGGGACATTCCTCCTGTAGTTCAAGAAAAAATGACAATTAAACCTGTATCTAGAATTGAAGATGTTTTAAAGACAGCTTTAGAGCATGATCCTTATACATTCATGCCAACTACTAGCTGGCTTTTGAAAGATAAAAAGCAACCATCAAAAGGTTCTAGAAAAAAGAAAGAAGATAGTATGAACATTGTTCTGTAGGAATAAACAAATGAGCAACACCCAGAATAATCAAGACATCGAGAATAAAGCATCATTAGACAAAGAAGATGAAGCTTTTGTAAAATTTGATGAAGAGCAAACAGAAAACAAAGATGAAAATACAATAGATGATGAAATCAAAAAGATTGTAGGTTCAGCTGATGCTCTAATCAAAGTTTTAGAGAAGATTGCTCCTGAGGTAAATTCAGATAAGGTGGTAAACCCAGAAGCATTTTTGAAGATCATCAAACCACTATGTGTAAGCGTAGAGAATACTCTGCCTATGCTGATGGAGTGTCAGGACAATTTAGAGTATTTGAAAGATGACAATGCTTATGTTTTAAGACAGAAAGTAGCTCATATTGAAGATGATCTCCTGCCACCTCTGTTAGCTTATATAAGAGATCATGACAAGAAAAAAGAATAGTTCTTTGTAAACGAAGCTTTGATTTCTTGAAACAATTCAAATTTAACTCCTCAAATGAACAAATTTGAACTTCAAACGAGGAGTTTATTTTACAAAAAATTTGCAAAACCGCATTCTGATAGTACTTTTACACCTCTTTTTTTTGAAAAAAATTGGATGCAGATCAATATTTCGAAATAATAAATCTATAAACAACGCAAAACACGTGCATAATAGCCTAAGGGCTATAAGCTCAAGCGTTAACATAAAGTACGCGCAATTTAACAAACCTAATTAGGAGTATATTGTGAATAAAAGTCAATTAGTTGATAGCATCGCTAAGAAGTCAGGTTTAACTATCAAAGATTCAGCTGCAGCAGTAAATGCATTTTTAGATTCAGTAAAGGATGCATTAGCAAAAGGTGAGACTGTAACTTTAATCGGTTTTGGTAATTTTTTAGTTCGTGATAGAGCCGCTCGTTCAGGCCGTAACCCACGTACTGGTGAAGTTGTACAGATCCCTGCAGTTAAGGTTCCTGCATTCAAGGCAGGCAAGCCATTAAAGGATATCGTAAACAAATAATTTTATTTGTTTGTCAAAAGATCCCTGAGTTCGAAAAATTCGGGGATTTTTTTTTGCAAAAGCGCATCTATGTGAATTGTGCAATTTAATTTTAGTAGCAATTCTTTTATAATTTGGTAAGTTTGTTTTCACCATGTGTAGCAAGTGCTACGGAGATAATTAAAAAATGTTAACTGATAAGTTGCGTGATGGTGCGCACGGTAAAGTTTTTAAGATCCTATTCTGGATTATTATTCTTTCATTTATTTTTGCTGGTGTCGGCAATTATTTAATACCTAAACTTAATACTGATCCTGTAAAGATTGGTAAATACAGCATTAAGTCAGAGCAGTGGAATGCTCAGTACCAAGATCAGGTTCGCATGATGCAGAATCAGTATGGTCCACAGGTAAACAAGTTCTTTGAAAATCCTGAGAATGTTAAAGCTATGCGTATGCAGGTTTTAGAGCGCATGATTGATAATGTAGCTTTAAATTCTGTTACTTATGAGCAGGGCGTTAGAGTTGGTGACGAACAGGTAAAAGATGCTATTCGTAAAGAAAGAGCTTTTCAAAAGGATGGCAAGTTCAACAACGATTTATTCTTAGCTAAAGTTCGTAACATGGGGTCAAGTCCTGATTACTTTGCTGAGCAGTTACGTACTCAGTTAGCTCAAGAAACTTTAGTAAATCCAATTTTATTATCAGGCTCTTCAGTATATCCTCACGAAGTAGAGCTTTTAGCAAAGTTATTTGCTCAGACTAGAGTTATCGATACCTATACAGTAGACACTAACAAACTTGCAAAAACAGTTAGTGTAACTGATGAAGAGGTAAAGAAGTTTTATGATGAGAACAAGAACTTATTTAAGAAGCCTGCTAGTGTAAAATTTACCTATATTCTTTTAACAGTAAATGACTTAAAGAAAGAAGTTGAGGTAACTGATGAGAAATTAGAAGAGTACTACAACTTAAATCAGACTGATTTTACAGTTCCTCAAAAACGTGAATGCTCACAGATCTTAATTAAGGCTTCAACCGAGGATTATGCAAAGAAGGCAAAAGAAGCTTTAGCTGAATTAAAGTCAGGTAAGAGCTTTGAAGAGGTTGGTTCTAAATATTCTGATGACAAGAATTTTGAAAAAGATCATGGTTCATTAGGCTTATTAGAGAAAGGTTCATTATCATCTCAGCTTGATGTTGCCTTATTTGCAATTAACAAAGTTGGTGATGTATCTGACGTTGTAATTGACGATTCTGGCGCTCACATCTTAAAGTTAGATGGTATTACTGAGTCATTTGTTCCTAAGTTAGCAGACATTAAAGATGAAGTTAAGGCTAAGTTTGTTGATGCTAAGGCTTTAGAGTTATATAACGAAAAGACTGCTAAGCTAACTGATGTTTCATACGAGAAGCCTGATTCTCTAGAGGCAGCATCAGAGGAAGTAAAATCACCAATCTTAGAGTCAGGAGTAGTATCACTTGGCGACAAGTCATTAAAGTGGCCTTTATCTACAGACGAAGTTCAGAAGTTAGCATTTAATGAAGAGAACAGATCTTCAAATGTAAACTCAGCTGTTATTTCATTAGGCAATGAAGCTTGCATCGTATTAAATGTTAATGACTATAAAGATGAGACATTGCTGAAGCTAGATGAAGTAAAAGACAAGGCTACTAAACTTGCTTTAAATAAGCTAGTTTCAGATAAGGCACAAAACATCTTAGCAAAAATTAAGAAAGATATAGCTGATGGTAAGGTTGTTGAGTCAACTGAAGATGTAACTAAAGCTTCTGATGTAACTATATCAAGAGACGATCAAACTCTTGATCCATACTTCGTTCTAGAGGTTTACTCAATTCCAAATAAAGTAAATGACAGTGTAGCAACTACTAATAAAGGTCAACCAGTTCTGGCTGTATTAAGGAGCGTTAATGATGCAGATAAAGCAGAACTTGATAAATACACAACTTTAATTCGCGCTCAATTGGTGCAATTTAAACAGAATAAGACAAATTCTATGATCTATTTAGGTGCACGTGATATCAGTGATATTGAGTATAATGAGGATGGAATTAGGCTTGTAAATCAACAAAATAACAGTGCTGAATAAGCTTAATTATTCATTGTTTTAATACTAACCAAAATAGGGCATCTACTTTACGCAGGTGCCCTTTTTGTTATTTAATAATGAAAAATTTTGGGAAGTAATAAAAATGAATATACATGAATATCAGGCAAAAGAGATTTTTAAGGAGTACGGACTTCCCGTTGCTCCTTTTTTTGTAAGCACTAAGGCAACCGGTATTGGTAAGGCTGCCTATGAATTAGCACCAGGTCCTTTTGTAGTTAAGTGTCAAGTCCATTCTGGAGCTAGAGGAAAAGCAGGTGGTGTAGCTTTAGTACAGAGTCCAGCTGAAGCTGAAGCATTCGCTGCTAAGTGGTTAGGTAAAAGATTAGTTACCCGTCAGAGTGGTCCACACGGCAAGCCTGTTAACAGAATTTTAATTGAGAGAGCATCAAATATAGCTCGAGAACTCTATGTTTCAGCTACTATCGATAGAGCATCCGCTCATCTTACTATTATCGCTTCAGAAGCAGGTGGTATGTCAATTGAGGAGCTAGCTGTAAATCAGCCTGAGAAAATCTTAAAGGTTGCTATTGATGAGCTTACAGGCCCTCAGTCCTATCAGGGGAGGGAACTAGCTTATAAGTTAGGCTTACAGGGAAAGCAAGTAAATCAATTTGCTAAGATCTTTTTAGGGATCTGCAAGATGTTTGTTCAAAAGGATCTGTCCTTAGTTGAGATCAATCCTTTAGTGGTAACTAAAGAAGGTGATCTTTTGTGTTGCGACGCTAAGATTAATACAGATCCATATGCACTCTATCGTCATCCTGAAATGGCAGAATTAGATGATCCTTCTCAAGAAGATCCTCGTATAGCAAGAGCAGTAGCTGCTGGTTTTAGCTATGTGCCTTTAGAAGGAAATATCGGCTGTATGGTTAATGGTGCCGGTCTTGCTATGGGGACTATGGATATTATTAAGAACTTAGGAGGAGCTCCTGCTAACTTCTTAGATGTTGGCGGTACTGCAACTAAAGAGCGTGTTATGGAAGCTTTTAAGGTTATCTTAGAAGATCCTAATGTAAAGTGCATCATGGTAAACATTTTTGGTGGTATTGTTCGTTGCGACATGATTGCCGAAGGTATTCGTGGAGCAGTTGAGCAGATTAAGATCTCAGTTCCTGTCGTAGTAAGACTTGAGGGTAATCAGGCACATGTAGGTGAAAAGATCTTAAACGAATGTGGACTTAATATTGTATCTGCACGTGATTTAAGACAGGCCGCAACACTTGCAGTTCAGGCAGCTAAGGCAGAGTAGGATTTAAAATGAGTATTTTAGTCAACAAAGATACAAAGGTTATCTGTCAGGGTATTACAGGTTCACAGGGTACTCAGCATTGTGAACAAATGTTAGAGTATGGCACTATGTTAGTAGGAGGAGTAACTCCTGGTAAAGGAGGTCAGACTCATTTAGGCTTACCTGTATTTAATACTGTAAAAGAAGCCGTAGCAGCAACAGGTGCTACTGTATCAATGGTAATGGTGCCTCCTCCATTTGCAGCTGATTCAATTCTAGAAGCTATTGACGCTGGTCTTGAACTCGTAATTTGTATTACAGAGGGTATTCCTGTATTGGATATGTTAAAGGTAAAGGCAAAGTTAAAGACCACAAAAACAACTTTAATTGGACCTAATTGTCCGGGTGTATTAACACCTGATGAGTGCAAGATTGGTATTATGCCTGCTTCAATCTTTAAGAAAGGAAAGGTAGGTATTGTATCTCGTTCAGGCACTTTAACCTATGAAGCTGTAAAAGAAACAACAGAGGCGGGTTTTGGTCAGTCTACGTGTGTGGGTATCGGTGGTGATCCTGTACAGGGTTCAAGCTTTGTAGACATCTTAAAGTTATTTGAAAATGATCCTGAAACTGAGGCTGTGGTTTTAGTAGGTGAAATTGGTGGTACTGCTGAGCAGGATGCTGCAAAGTATATTAAAGAGCATATGACCAAACCAGTTGTCTCTTACATCGCTGGAGCTTCAGCCCCTAAAGGACAGCGTATGGGGCACGCTGGTGCAATTATCTCAGGTGGCAATGCAACAGCTGCTGCAAAGCAACAGGCTTTAAGAGAAGCTGGCGTCACCGTAGTTCCAACTGCAGCAGATATTGCAGATGGAATTCGTGAAGCTACTGGTTGGAATTAGTAGCAGAAAATACTACAAATTATTTCGAAGAGCTCTTCTACTTTTGTATTAGAGCTCTTTTATTTTCATGAGAAGATTTTTAGAAAAATTAAAATAATTGAACCGTTGTTGGATAATTTTTGTAGTTTCATATAGTACAATATAACGAAAGTTTTGTACGGAGTAAGAAAATGAAAGGCATAATTGCAGGAGCAGTGTTAGGTTTAGGTCTTATTTCTCAGTCACACGCTGAGGTGTTGATTGATGTTCGCAATGATACATCAGAAGACTGCTCTCTTGCAGTAAATGCACGTATTGATAAAACCAAGTGGATCACACAGGGGTGGTATGTGTTTGCCTCAGGTGAAGAAGCTCCTATCATTTTAAAAGATATAAACGATATACATAACGTTTATATCTATAACGATTGTAAAAAGAATGTAACCTCACCTAAGACTGAAACCAAAAAAGCTTGGGTTAAGAGCAATTACAAGTTCAAGGACGAAACTCCTCGCGATAAAGAACAAGGCTATGAGGAAGTTGTTTTTGAACGTTTACTGTCAGACAAATATCAAATTCAAAACTAGTCTTAAATTTCTTTTCTCTAGTGTGCCAAAAAAAAGGAATTTGGCATACTTTCTGCTGATGTCTATATAGCAAATTAAAAACGGCAATACTTGCCGTTCGAGGAGGTTAGGATGTCAGCGACATTAACAAGATCATCTCTTGACAGTTATCTGAATCTTAATGTACAGAATAGTAATTCTGTAACACAGAATAATCTTCAGGTATCTAAGAACAGTGATAATGGAGTAGATTTTGCCAAAGCTCTATCTATTCTGACATCATCTGCTAATAAAACTGATAGCTTTAAAGACAGTTTCTCTTCAAACATGGGGATGTCAGATACTGATGATAACTATTTCTTATCTCAGCTATCTTCTGCATATCAGGATAGCGCAAGTGACGAAACTGAAGAGGTAACAGCTAATAACAAGAGTTCATTAGAAGAGAGATTTTCTGTTTTAAATAATTCACCTAAAAAAGAAGAATGGGAATTATTAGAAAAGAAAGTAGATGACCAGGATTATTCAATACTATCTAAGTTAGGAGATGGATTACTTACAGCAGCTAAGTTTGCAACAAGTGCATATTTAGGAAAAGTGATCTAAAAAGATTTTGGTTATGGATAGAGTTTTTGCTCTATCCGTAACATCAATGTGATATCAATTTTTATCCTAAACTTACATCTAAAAACATCATCAATAAAAATCCTGCTAACACACTGATTGTTCCTTTATCAGAATTTCCAAGATTATGTGCTTGAGGGATCAATTCTTCGATTACAACATACATCATGGCTCCTGCTGCAAAGGATAAGAACCAAGGTAGATATGGTGCGACAGTATCAGCTAGCAGCACAACTAAGATTGCGGCAACAGGTTCCACAGCTCCTGAGAGTGTTCCTAAGATAAAAGATCTTACTCTTGACATACCGTCAGCAAAGTAGGGCATGGAAACGGCAGCGCCTTCTGGAATATTCTGAATACCAATACCTAAAGCTAAAATTGCGGTAGCACTTACAAGACCTATACCTGTACCTGAGGCAGCTGCTGAAACACCAACGGCCATGCCTTCAGGAATATTGTGAATAGTGATAGCAAGAAACATTAAGGTGTGTTTGCCTAAATTAGATTTTGGTCCTTCTGGTGATTTTGAGAGTACATGCAAATGAGGCATGGATTTATCTAAAATAATTAAAAACAGGACACCAAAAAAGAATCCTCCAATCACTGGTATTAAGCGAGAGTTACCTGTAGCGTTTCCTGCATCAAGAGCTGGTAGAATTAAGCTAAAAATAGAGGCTGCGAGCATGATGCCGGCACTAAAACCCATGCTTAATTGGGTATAGATACGATTCTTTTGTTTTAAAAGTACGAAAACAACAGCAGCACCTAAAGTTGTGCACATAAAGATAAACGCGCCAGAGGTGATGGCTAAAAGTAGTGGATCTTCAAAAGTCATTTTATTCCTTCTTAATACACTAAAGTTACCCTATGCTAACACAAAATTTGTGTTTTTAAATCAATTTATTAAACTTTACTTTTGCATATTTAGAGAAAAGTAATTGGTCTTTATAAATCGTCCTGTATAATTGCACTTAGATAATTTGAGTATATATATTTGCAGTTTAAAAGCACAACAAAGTCATATTCATGAGTAACGATACATATCTAGTACCAGATCTTAAAAAAGGCGAAATTCATAGAACCGAGTTGACGATTAAAAAAAGTCGGTTTATCACTTCCATTGCAAGAACTCATGGGGTAAATGACGCTAAAGCTTTTATTGACAAGGTAACTAATGAGTTTATGGATGCAAGGCATAATTGCTTTGCTTTTAATGCAGATAAACCTGGTACCTCAGGTTATGCTGGATGCTCTGATGATGGTGAGCCTCATGGTACAGCTGGTCAACCTATGTTAAATGTAATCTTACATTGTGATGTAGGTGAAATCACAGCTGTTGTAACACGCTATTTTGGAGGCATTCTTTTAGGAACCGGAGGCTTGGTAAAAGCTTATCAAGACAGTGTCAAGCAGGCTTTGGAGTCATTAAAGACGACACCAATGGTTTTAATGACTACTTACAAAGTTCAAATAGAGCATTCAAATGTCACTTTATTCCAACGTTTGCTAAATAAAGTAAATGCTCAAGTATTAAATCAGGAATACACCGATAAGGTGTTGTTTACCGTGATGATCCCCAATGACAGTACTGAGTTGTTTACCTCATCTGTAATTCAGATGACCTCAGGCAGGGCTGTGATTGAAAAAATAGATGGCTAATACAAAAGAAGAAGGCAGAAGCCTTCTTCAAAATTAACATGAACAAAGAGTATTAATCTTTCATTGCCAGTTCCAATTCATCCTGTTTTTCAATCCAGGTAATCTCACACTTATCTAACTCATCTGATAGTTTTGCTCTTTCAATCGAGAGAATTTCTACCTTTTCTGGTTCTTTTGAGTAAAGCTCAAGATCAGACAGGGTAGTATCAATATCAGCAAGGGATTTTTTAATTTTCTCCATTTGCTTTTCTAATTTCTCTATTTCAAGTTTTAATGGTCTTAAGCTCTGTCTTTTTTGTGCTTCAAGTTTTTTTTGTTCTTTGGTTTTATAAGTTTGAGCTTTAGCTTTTTCTGAAAACAAATTTTGTTTAGGTTGATTTTGAGTCTTTTCGTTGAGTTTTTCTTTATACTCGCGGTTCTTTTTATTCAAAAATTCCTGGTAATCATTAAGATCACCGTTAAATTCTGAAACATTTCCATCATCGATGAGCCACAGTTTATCAGCAATAGCTTCTAATAAGTGGCGGTCGTGAGATACAAGTATTAAGGCACCTTTATATGTTGATAGTGCCAAAGACAGAGCTTCTCGCATATCAAGATCAAGGTGGTTGGTAGGCTCATCTAAAAGCAGGAGGTTAGGTTTTTGATAGGCAACGATAGCTAAGGCAAGTCTTGCTTGCTCGCCACCTGACATATCTTCAACTTTTTGTGTGGCCTTATCTCCACTAAAAGAGAAAGAGCCTAAGAATGTTCTTAAATCCTTTTCTTTAGCATTATGATCAATTGCTCTTAAATGATCTAGAGCACTCATCTGACCTGAGAGCTGATCTAGTTCATGCTGAGCAAAGTAACCAATCTTAATGCCTTTACCTAAGGTTGCTGTGCCATGTACTGGTTTTATCACAGAACATAAGGTTTTAATTAAAGTTGATTTACCCTGACCGTTACGACCTAAAAGTCCGATTCTGTCACCAGCTATTAACATCAGGTTAACTTTTTTTAAAATGATGTCATTTTCTGAATAGCCACAATCAAGCTCTTTTAAATCAGCAATGATATCTACGGTTCTTTCAGGATCTGCAAATTTAATATGGTAAGGGGATTCTTCTTGAGTAACGGCAGTAAGCTTTAATCTGTCAATAGCTTTCAACATACTTTGAGCTTGCTTTGCTTTAGAGGCCTTATATCTAAATCTCTCAACAAAGTCTTGCATATGAGCTAATGAAGCTTCTTCACGACGGCGATTAGCTTTTTCGTTTTTAATCCTTTCTGCTCTCAATCTCTCATAGTCTGAATAGTTACCTGTATACATGACTAGATGGTTTGATTCAAAGTGTAAAATATGTGAGCAGAAAGTATCTAAAAAGTCACGATCATGTGAGATACAAAGAATAGTACCCTCAAAACTCTTTAAGTAGTTTTCAAGAAAGATAATTGTATCTAAATCTAAATGGTTTGTAGGCTCATCTAAGAGCAATACATCTGATTTATAAATAAGAGCCTGAGCTAGGTTTAGTCGCATTCTCCAACCACCAGAGAACTCTTTTACAGCCTTTTGCATTTCATCTTCAGCAAAGCCTAAACCGTGTAATAAGATTTTTGCTCTAGAGTCGATGGTCCAAGCACCGGCAATACCTAATTTATCTTCGATTAAGGCTATTTTTTCACCATTATTCTCAGCATAGGCTTTTTCTTTTTGAGCAAGAAGTTCTGTAAGATCCTTATCACCTTGTTTTACGTAATCAAGAGCGGAAATATCTAAAGAAGGAGTTTGCTGAGAAACTGCTGAAATTTTAAAATTGCGAGGAACAGTTAATGATCCTAACTCTGGTGCAATCTCGCCTTTGATTGCAGCAAATAAAGTAGATTTGCCACAACCATTTCTTCCGATAATACCTACTTTTTGACCAGGAAAAATACTGGCAGAAGCATTTTCTAAAAGGTACTTGCTTCCGCGCATGATTGTTACATCTGATAATTGAATCACTTTTTCTACACACAAAAAAACAGTGACCAAAGGTCACTGTTTAAAAAATTACACTTAAAGCTGAGAGGTATTTTGAACAAGCGTGATGCCGTCTTTTGCTCTCATGTTTCTAATATTGATTACAGTCTTTGGTCCTATGTGTCTAATTACAGAGACATTCAAGATAGGAATACCAGATTGTCTGCACGCTCTTACTAAAGAAGGAATAACTGCAGAAGAACCAGTGTTCTGTGAAACATCAACACCAGCTCCTACAACAGTTTCAATGCCTGCAGAATTTAATGCCTGACGGATTGCGCCTGAAAGATCTCCTATACAGTCAGATACGCTGTCTGGCACTACTGTAGGTGCAATATAAACAGGACCTTGCTCATTTTTTAACCTTTGAGCCTGACCTACTGCAATCTTGTAGGCAATTTGAGCTGCATTGCTGGTATTAGCGGTTCCACACTTAGAATTTACAGGTGCACTCTGTAGACTTTCAAGAGTTGATGTCTCATTTGAGTTTGCAATTTCTACTTCTTGAGAGTTAACTGCTGTTGCATTGTCCTCTTTTTCTAGTTTGGTTAAGTCCTGAGGAGTATTTTCTTCAGGGACAAATGATTGTGGAACTTTAGATTGAGTTTCAACACTAGTAGTAGCATTCTGATCCTGATTTAAATTATTAAGATCTACATTACCTTGTACCACATCTTTTACAGATACAGATGCTAATGGTGAAGAATTCTCTTTTTCTTTAAGATCGTTTAATACAGGCAACAGGGAACCTTCAGCTTGGTCTTTGCCACCATCTGGTACATAAGGTTTTACGACACCTGCCTGCATCTCGTGATTAAAAGCTTTTGCAACAAGATCTCTTTTAGCTTTATCATCAGACTTAACAACTGTTTGATTTTGAGACTTCTTTTTATTTACAGTAGCTTTCTTATTATTTTTTGTTGGAGCTTTTTTATGAGGACGAACTTGCTCAGCCTGAACTGTCTGCCCTTCTGGACCTACAGAACTGTCAAAATAATAAGCATTACATGCTGTAAGTGAAACTATACCTAAACACATACAGCTTAGTAATAAAGACTTTTTTAACTTCTTTGGATTAAATTTTGTCATTTGGGAAACCAAAACCACCTAAATAACCACCTGCTAAAAGGTGCATATGAATATGAGGAACTTCCTGACATCCATTTTTACCAACATTTACGATAAGACGGTAACCTGACTCACTTACACCAAGATCTTCGGCAATTTTTCTTGCAACAATAAAGAGGTGTCCCATCATCTGCTCGTCTTCAGGCTCTACCTGTGATACTGAAGGAATAGGCTTATTTGTTACGATTAGAATATGGTGTTCAGCTTTAGGATTGATATCTAGAAAAGCTGTAACTAGATCATCATGGTAAATGGTCTTTGAAGGAATGGTACCGTTGATGATTTTTGTAAAAATAGTCTCTTCGCTCATGTTATCACCGTTCAATTATTTGAATTTTAAAAATAAAAAATCACTGTATAGGCTCGATTATAGCATAAACTTCACCTTTGAACTTCAAGTAAAAAGTACGATTTGTATCATGATGAATTTTTATCAAATAGGCATAGCATCATAATTTTTCTCACTTAAGTCAATAATACATAAATTTACTTTTATAAAAACCGTTAAATAAGTAAGAGGAAAGATTAAGACAAGATAGGAGGTACATATGAGTCAAGATTTTTTATATACCATTGTACCTAGGGTAGCTTTAGGTCCTGATAGCTTAGTGTTTAATCGCAGGGTAAGAGAAACTACAGCTGCAAACAGATCACATAAAACAGCTTCAAAAGAGCATCGTCACGAAAAAGAGAGCACATTAAATAATGACTTTGAAAGTGATTTTGTAGAAGAGAAAAAGACTTTAGGCTCTTCAATCGACGATGTGGTCTAAAGTTGAAAGTATTCGTCTTTTCTAAAAGTTAATCTCTCATTCTCCATATGCTTTCATCAAATAAGATTTTGATGAAAGCTCAATTTATCATATATGAGTCACATAAACATCGCTTCATATCATTGTTTTCATAGTAATGGTCAAAAATTACTCTTTGGCGTATGATCTTTCCAAATGACTGGCTGTTTTTAAATAACGTATATCATCCTATGAAAGACTCACTTGAATCCTTTGGTAAAGCTGTAGAAGAGAGAACTCATATAGAGTTGCCGTTAGCTCAGGAAAGCATTCAGGCTGGTTTTCCGGCTCCAAATGGTGGCTATATTGATGAAAATCTTGATGTAAACGAGTTTTTGGTAAAGTCGCCATCTTCTACCTATATTTATAGAGTTTCAGGGGAATCAATGAAAGAAGCAGGGATCATGAATGGTGATTATGTACTTGTAGATTCCTCTTTAGAGGTTCATGATGGAGATGTAGTGGTTGCATCTGTTGACAATGAATTTACTATTAAAGAAATTCGCTTTGGTAAGACCAAAATGTTGTTGCCTCGAAATAGGGAATATCCTCCCGTTGAAATTACTGACAACTCAAGAGTTGTGATCATAGGCCCAGTTATTTCAGTAATAAGAAAATACAGATAGCAAAATTAACAAAAAAATCAATTTTGATAGTTCAAAGCAAGTCGTATCTGTGCTATATATTGTTTTAGCCACTAGTAATATTTAAAAATGGCAAATGGATACTATAGTTAAAGATCATATAAAAAGGTCAGCAATTGGATCTTTTGTCTATAGATCTCGTTTTTTTTTAGAAGTGAACATGATTTTACGTTCGTCGCACTAACAAATAGATAATAAAAATCGATGATGTGAATTATGATCAAGTTTCGGTATAGAATTTTGCTTAAAATATTGACGATTTAGAGAGTTACATAAATTGTGCTGTGCACGGTTTGTTTTTTGCAAAGTTTATCAAGGCAAAGTTTATAAAGATTGTTAAGGAGTTATAAATGATTGGTATTGTGGTGGTATCACACAGTCAAAAGGTTTCTGAAGGCATCTGCGATATGGTTGAGCAGATCTCTGCTTCAGGTGATCACAAGCTTCCAATTATTGCTGCAGGCGGAAATGCAGAGGGTAAGCTTGGTACAGATCCAAAGCGTATTTTAGAAGCTATCAAAAACGCTAACGAAGGTGACGGTGTCGTTGTTGTATGTGATTTAGGTTCAGGTGTAATCAGTTCACAGGCAGCAATCTCTATGTTGGAAGATCCTTTAAAAGGCAAAGTTAGAATTGCTGATGCTCCAATTTTAGAAGGTGCTGTTGGTGCTGCTGTTGAATCAGCATCAGATGCTCACTCTTCATTAGAGTCTGTAGTTGCTGCAGCAGAAGCTTCACGTCAGTTACATAAGAAATAATTCATTTCCTATTTAAGCACGGCTACACTGTGGTCGTGCTTTATCTTAATTGTTACCTATATGGTAACTGCCTTAGTTGTTTTAAAAAACAAAATTCATAGTTTCGTGTATCATAATAAGCAAGTTGCTTTGTGCTTTTTAAGCTATAAAAGCAATATTGTCTTGTTTTTATCTAGTTTTGGATGTCTATCATGAATAAGAAAGTCTTGTTTTTAGTGTTATCTGCAACTTTATTGTCATTTTCTAATAACTCATATGCAAACAGTTGCTCAGAGGCAGGTCTCATTGAGGTCAATGGTCATGGCCAAGTTGAGGCAATTCCAGATCTTGCAGTTCTAAGTTATAGTGCTAAGAATGAGGAAAAGAATGCTAAAGATGCTCGTGAAAAAACTGAAAAACAGATAACTAAACTATACGAGAGTGCTCAAAAGTCAGGTCTTAAAAATGAGCATATTGTTTCTTCAACTATTTCACTATATCCAAGATATTCATATACAAATGAAGGTAAGCGAGTATTTGAAGGATATGTGGCTACACGAGATATCACCTTTAAAGTAGCTGATTTCTCTTTAATTGAAAAACTAACAACAGCTGCTGTTGATGCTGGTATTACTGAAATTAACGGCTTTGAATATACCATCAAAGATACCAAAAAACTTGAAGATGAAGCCAATCAAAAAGCTATAAATGATGCCAAAAACAAAGCTTCTGTTTTAGCAAAAGGCTTTGGTGTAAAAATTAAAAAAGCTTGTTCTTTGAAATTTACAAATTCAAATAACGTATCTTCTTACAGACTTCAGTCAAGAATGGCAAAGGTAGCTACTTTAGCTGTAGCAAATGATGAAAATGATAGTAACACAGAGTATAGCCCTGAAAAAATTACAATTTCTTCAGATGTTTATGCAAGTTTTGCTATCAAGGATTAGTTCTTTTTATATTTATGGATTGGTATGTAACTTATAGTGAGGATATTGGCAATAAGCCTAAAAGCAGTAATTATTATAAGGGAACAGCTGATAACTTCACTAATGTAAATTACGATGACACTGATTCAGATGACTTTTCTTTTCAAAGAAGAAAAGACGCTATCTCATACCTAGGCAAAGATGGAATTTTTTCTGAGAAAATCCCCGACTTTAAAGTAAGAGAAGGTCAGCTAACAATGGCTGATGCCTGGCAGAAATGTGTTAATAATGAAAGCGAGAGTGTACTAGTCTGTGAGGCGGGTACAGGAACTGGAAAAACTTTTGCGTACCTTATTCCTGCAATCCTGTCAGGGAAGACTGTTGTTATTTCTACAGCATCAAAAGCACTGCAAGATCAGTTAGTCAAAAAAGATCTGCCAAGACTGTTCGATCTCTTACAGTTACCTCTTGATTTTATGTCTTTAAAGGGATTTAACAACTATCTTTGCAAGAGAAAGTACTATGAAATAAGTGAGAAATTCGTAAATTCACATGCTCTTAAGTTTGAAGAGGTAGAAAACGAAAATACCTCAGATGAAGAGCTTTTAGATTTAAATGAAAAGTCAGATCTCATCAAAAAAGAAGATCTTGCAAAGTTAGAACTACTAATTCAAAGGACAGAACATCAGTTAGAACTTAATACCCCACAATGTGATTTTGCTGAGGTGAACTCTTTATTTTCAAAAGGAGTAGTAAGTAAAGTAACCTGTGCTGGTGAGAACTGTTATAAGAAAAAGTGTCCTTATTACGATGAGTGCTATCCCTTTATGGCAAGGCAAAAGGCGATTAGAACGAAGGTTGTTGTTATAAACCATTCTTTGTTCTTTGCAGATATGCAAATTGAAAATCCTTTTGATGTGATGCAACCTAGTATCTTATTGCCAAAGTACAGAAGCATCATCTTTGATGAGGCTCATGAATTACCATCAATTGGACGAGAGCATCTTTCAGAGTCTGTAGGGTCAAGTGATTTAAAGAAATTCGAAGAAGACTTAAAGTACATGAAAAAACAATTTAAGTGTCCTATAGGTATCTTTGAAAACAGTTATAAAAAGCTTTATAAAGCATACAGGGATTTAGGCGCATATCTTAAAACTGCTGAAGGTGGAGGAGAGAACTGTAGAAATCTACTCTACTATAAATATAATGACTATGATGAAAACAATACTGATCCTTTCTATGCATATCAGCATCGCAATGAGAAGTTTAGAGAATTAGCAGGTAACGTATATAGAGCTCTAACAGATCATCTTAAGGTATATAAAGAAAATAAAGATCTTGACGAGGATTTCTTTTCTCGTGGCTGTGTATACATCAGTTGCAAGTTAGATACTTTAGTTGCACTCATGAATATTGATTGCTCAGATTGCACTAATCCAAATTATGGTAAGTACGTAGGTACTGTAACTGTAAGAAAGAAAAGTTATGCATTGTCATTGACTCCACTTGAAATTGAGGAGATTTTTGGACCATATTTAGCGCAGTGTGAAGATCACGGTATTAGTGTTTTGATGACGTCAGCCACTATCTCGGTGGCTGGAAACTTTAATAAGTTTTTAAGAGATATAGGTGCAAGAAAAGATACCAACTGTTTAACCGTAAAGAGCAGTTTTGATTATCAAAAACAATCTTTACTCTATACAAGTGCTGATTTTCCGACTATATCAGATAACAGTAGAATTCTAAAGATCATAACCATGCTGTCCCCATTAATCGAGTCTGTTGATGGAGGAGTTTTCTTTTTGACAACCTCGCATCAAGCTCTAAAGTCTGCTTATGAGCTTTTACTTGCCAAATTTAAAGGTAAGCGCAAGATCTTGTGTCAAAACGGCATGCAGTCAAATTCACAGATGCTTACAAAATTCAAGGAAGATGGCAGATCGATTCTTGTGGGAACATCTTCATTTTGGGCTGGTGTGGATGTGCCTGGTAAAGCTTTATCTTTAGTTATAATTGATAAGCTCCCATTTGACTCACCATCCGAGCCAATATTTAAAGCAAGATGTGATCTTTTTGATGCTAAAAACAAAGGTAAGAGTAATCACTTTATCTCAATCTGTATTCCTGAGGCTGTCATTGAGTTACGTCAAGGTGTGGGACGCCTGATTAGACATGAAGATGATAAAGGCGGTTTAGTCATCTGCGATCCTAGACTTGAGAATAAATCTTTTGGAAAAATCTTCAAAAAGTCATTGCCAGATATGCGCACTTATACTCGTTTAGGTGATTTTACTGATGCTGTTAAAAAGTTAATCAGCTAAAAAAATTTTTGAAAATTATATAAACATGTCATGATCTGGAACGATGCCTACATATACTGAATTTGTTAGATAGGAAATTCGTTCTCCTTTAAGCTGTTCCTTACTTAGCTTAAAGGAGCCTTTTAGAATTCTTTTAAAGCCTAGCCTCAAAGCAATGATCCTTTACCCATCAAAGTCAAATCTAAATTGCCAAATGAAAAATCAAAAGGTAAGTTCTTTGAAGAATAAAGTGTTCAAAATCAACTTCTAAAAGTATAAAATTACTTGATGCACAAAATGGCTGTTTATAGTCGGTTACAATATCTAAAAATGCTTTTCTTACTTGAGGATTTTATCTTATGAAATTACTTGCACTTGAAACATCAACAGAGAATTGTTCAGTAGCACTTTTAAATGAAGATAAAATTTCTTTTAAATCTGAATTAGCACCTCAACATCATGCTGAAATCATTATTCCTATGATTGATGATCTCTTAAAGGAAAGCTCTCTAGCTAAAAATGACTTAGACGGAATTGTCTTAAGTCAGGGACCAGGTTCTTTTACAGGTGTAAGAATTGCTGCTTCTACAGCTCAAGGTCTAGCTTTAGGTCTAGATAAAAAGGTAGCTTTAGTAACCTCCTTTGAAGCACTAGCAATAGAAGCTTTAGCAGCTAGTAACAAAACTCCTGATTATGTAGTGTCATCAATTGATGCTCGTATGGGGGAAGTTTATTTAGCTGTATATAAGTATGTAAACAATTCATTAGAACTTTTAGATGAAGAGCGCGTGTTAAAACCAGAAGATGCTATTACTTTAATTAAGTCACTTTTGAAAACTGACAATTACCTTTTAGCAGGAAGTGGTATAGCTGTTTTACAAAAGTATGGTTTTGATTCAGATGCCAACGTAAGTGCAGATTTTCCTCAGGCTCAGTTTATTTTAGGAAAGGGTAAAGAACTCTTCGAAGAAGGTAAGACTGTAGACGCATCTCAGGCTCTTCCATTGTATGTGCGCAATGAAGTTACCTGGAAGAAAGTATCAGAGCAACATCACTAAGCCTTATAACTAAACTATGCTTAAACTGGCAAATTTTGCCACTGCTTTTACAAAAAAGTGGATATTTAATGCATTGTTTACTAAAATGATCTGAGATTAAAAATTTGTTTTTAACAACAAATCAAGAAGCTAAAAAAGAATTAACCAAAAGGTATGTGTTTAAATGGCTGTAAGCAGTGTAAATAGTTATCAGGGCTCATCTGTACTGATACAGAGTACTACTAACCGTCAGAGAATTGACGAGCAGTCTAGAAACAATAGGGCATATAAGGATGATGCTAACGCCACAAAGGTAGCTTTTGAGCAAAGATACCCTCAGTCATCTACAATTAAAGCTTCAGCTAATTCAGAGAACGTATATGCAGAGGCTGAACGTTACATTAATCAAAAAACAGCTAAATCATCATATGCAGCTGCTTATACAGCAGTGTCAGATCAGGAAAAGAAAGAATCTCTTTCCTCAAAACTAGGTATCTCTGTTTATGCATAGCGATACCCGAGCGTATCTATAATAGCTTGTTTATAATTTTACATTTTCCTAAATTTTAAGAATCTCGATAAACACTTACTCCAGTACTCAGGCACTACCTGAGTACTATAGGGGAGTAGTTGTTTTTATCTTAAGCTTAGCTTCCTAGTAGGCTTAAAGCGATCTGAGGTCTTGAGTTAGCCTGTGTCAGAACAGTTGTTGCTGCCTGCTGTACAATGTTCTGAGCTGATAGGTTTGCAGCTTCCTCAGCGTAATCAGCATCACGAATACGTGATCTTGCATCTGATACGTTCTCAGATACGTTTTCCTGGTTACGAATTGTAGATTCCATACGGTTCTGTAATGCACCTAACTCAGCACGCTTAGAATCTACCACATTGATCATTTTATCGATAGATTCAATGGTGTGTTGAGCTGCAGATGCTGTGAAAACCGAAAACTCGTACATGCCATTAGCATTTTTATAGACACCGGTTTGAGTGGTACTCTTATCGCCTTTAGCTTCAATAGCGCCACCTGCAGCACCTGCACAGATACCTGACATGGTAAAACCATTTGATAGGGAAATGCCTAAGGTATCAAAAGCGTATGCACCAACCTGAAAGGATACTTTTCCTTTGCTGTCTAATACACCGCCTTTATCGGCACCGCCAACACCAGCGATACACTGACGACCTGCGAAAGTAGTTTTACATGCAATACGTGTAATTTCAGCTGACAGCTGAGCTACTTCTTCCTGGATAGCCTGTCTGTCATTGGTGGTATTAGTACCGTTAGCAGCCTGAATTGCCAGAGTACGGATACGCTGTAACATGGATGTGGTCTCATCTAGAGCACCTTCCATGGTCTGACATAAAGCAATACCGTCATTAGCATTACGGTTACCTTGGCCTAAACCGTTAATTTGAGAAGTTAATCTATCAGAGATCTGTAAACCCGCTGCATCATCTTTAGCAGAATTGATGCGAAGACCAGATGACAATCTTTGATAAGTTGTATCTAATGATTTAGTTGCAGTATTTAATCTTCTCTGCGAATTGATGGCAGAGGTATTTGTTTTTACATATAGAGCCATTTTATTTTTCTCCCCAAAAATCCAATTACTTGGTATTTCATCCTTTAGAATGCTCTAAAGCCTTTTTATATCTCTCCAGAAAAAAGACTTTTTCTAAAGTTGATTTTATATATGAAAAATGCGTGCCAATTTTTAAAATGCAAAAAATAATGCCTTGATTATTAAGAATATTTATGATTGTTGTTTACTTTATTATCAAAAGCTAATCTCGTATTAATCTTTGAATGGCAATTTTTTGCCACGCTAATTCAAGCTGTTACAGTTATGGAGATAAGTTTTATAGAAAACCGTTTTGCGAGAACTCATACATTTCTTGTTTGTTAGAAGAGTGAAAGAATAATTCTTAAATACTGAATGCAGCTTTAGTAAATTAAATATGAGATAAAAGAAAGTGTACGATTTTATGATCTGGAATAGTTGACTGCGTAGTAAGTGGAAATCGATGTAACTTGAGTGTTGTTTGATAGCCTTTGCCATACCCATTTTTATTCTTGTAAATGACAGGGTAATGAATAACGCAAAGACAGCTATATTATCTAGCTACTCTTTTATTATGAGAATTTTATGATTGCCATTAGCAATGCTCCGATCTTAAAGAAAGATCAGATCACAGAAAAACGATATGCATAAAAATTTTAAGTAAGAGCCAATAGACAAGGAATCTCCAAAAAGGGCCGGGAGGCTTTCCCGGCCAATGAGCATATAATGCTCAGGAGAGAAACCTTATTACGGTTCTTGTAAACTTGTTCTACTAACCTCCGTTTAAAAGAGACATAGCAATTGATGGACGCTGATTTGCCTGAGTTAAGATTGAGGTTGCAGCTTGTTGCACGATGTTCTGTGCTGACAGATTTGAAGCTTCCTCGGCATAATCGGCATCACGAATTCTTGATCTTGCGTCGGATACGTTTTCAGCAACGTTTTCCTGGTTTCTGATGGTAGATTCCATACGGTTCTGAATTGCACCAAGTTCAGCTCTCTTTGAATCAACCACGTTGATGATTTCATCAATAGCCTGAATGGTGTACTGAGCGTTACACTGTGTGTAGCAGTTAAACTCGTATGCTTTATTTGCGTTTAGGTATAGTCCGGCATTCTGTTCGTCTAATGGGTTAGCTGATGTAATTTTATTTGTACCGTGCTTTTCTGCGTAGATTCCTGACAGTGTAAAGCCGTTTGACATACTTACGCCTAAGGTATCAAAGGCATAGGCTCCAACCTGGAATGTAACTTTTCCCTTACTGTCCAGAACACCGCCATGATCAGAGCCTGCAACACCGGCTAGACATTGACGACCTGCGAAGGTGGTCTTACAAGCAATACGGGTGATTTCTGCTGAAAGCTGAGCGACTTCCTGCTGAATAGCCTGTCTGTCAACTGTGGTATTAGTACCGTTTGCTGCCTGAATTGCCAGGGTACGGATACGCTGTAACATTGAGGTGGTCTCATCAAGAGCACCTTCCATAGTCTGGCATAATGCAATACCGTCGTTTGCATTACGGTTACCCTGCTGTAAACCGTTAATCTGGTTGGTAAGTCTGTTAGAAATCTGCAGACCTGCAGCATCATCCTTTGCAGAATTGATGCGAAGACCTGAAGATAATCTCTGGTAAGTTGTATCAAGCGATTTGGTTGCGCTATTTAATCTTCTCTGAGAGTTCAGAGATGATACATTGGTCTGAACATATAAAGACATTTTTTTTTCTCTCCTAAAATATGCAGTTTTTTAACTGCTTTTATTTGCTTAAAAATTTATATGAAAATTACGTGCCAACTTTTAAATGTTATATAAAGTAATTTTGCTAATATTTTGATAAATAAGAGAAATAATTATATATTTTGACTTATTATCAAAAGAAGGTGAAGGAGAGAAAGATTGTAGTGGCAGTTTTTTGCCACCTAATTTTGGGTATTAATAATCAAAGTTTAAGAAAAATTTTTTGTCAATTCTTGATCTGAAAAAATCTTTCTGTATAATGGCACGCATTGGATGCGGGAATAGCTCAGTTGGTAGAGCATAACCTTGCCATGGTTAGGGTCGCGAGTTCGAACCTCGTTTCCCGCTCCAAATATAAATGATGTGAAAACACTAAAAAATTTCACTTGGAGTGCGGGAATAGCTCAGTTGGTAGAGCATAACCTTGCCATGGTTAGGGTCGCGAGTTCGAGCCTCGTTTCCCGCTCCAAATCAAGTGTTGTGGGTACACTTTAAACGCCACTTGGAATGCGGGAATAGCTCAGTTGGTAGAGCATAACCTTGCCATGGTTAGGGTCGCGAGTTCGAACCTCGTTTCCCGCTCCAAATGAAGGGAAGAATAGCTTAAGGCTGTTCTTTTTTTTTTGACCCCTAAGATCTCGTTTTAGTTCTTACACGAGATTAGTCAGAAACAGTTAATCCATATCATCATCTAAAGTAGCTTTCTTAAGTTTTGTATTCTGAAGCACTACAGGATCAATTCCCATCATGTTAAATGAGGCTTCATGTCTTTTAAGGATATTTGTTGTAGGTATGATTACATCACCATGATGGATACATTCAAGCGTATCTAGATCTTTAAAAGTCATATACATTGAATTGTCTTTAAGCTTTACCTTTGATTTCTCAGGAGCAGTCTTATTCCACCCCTAAGATCTCGTTTTTGTTCTTACACGAGATTAGTCATAAACAGTTAATCCCATCTCATCATCTAAAGTAGCTTTCTTAAGTTTTGTATTCTGAAGTACGACAGGATCAATTCCCATCATATTAAATAAGGCTTCATGTCTTTTCAGAATATTAGTAGTAGGTATGATTACATCACCATGACTAATGCATTCAAGTGTATCGAGATCTTTAAAGGTCATATACATTGAATTGTCTTTAAGCTTTACCTTTGATTTCTCAGGAGCAGTCTTATTCCACTCTAAGGATTTTAGTTTTAAGCTGTTAAGAAACTCAGAAGATAGCAGACCAATAAACAGCTTGGCATTGAAGGTATGTTCAGTAGAGACATTTAAGGTATCAGCATCAACATGGTTCTTGAAATATCTGTACATGACTTCAAATTCATTTCTCTGACGATATCTTAAGAATATTTCCTCATACTCAAACTCTTGTGAGAATGCGTAATGAACAAACTCTCGGCTCAGTAAATTTCTTACTTAAAAAGTAACATATTATTTTACTTGTTCTTAAAGTAATAATATGTACTGAAAGATAACAGAAGCAATACAAAGATAGATGCAACAATTCAATCTGCGCATTCTGTTATGGTATTAGATTCTTTATATTCAATTATTGAATATCTGACACATACATATAAGACTGGAAGAAGAAGAATAGCTAAAACATCTAAATCAAAGAATATCTGAAATGCTTTTTAGCTTTGGTTTTAAAATCATCATCAGGAAGGATCTCTTTAACGAGTTGCTCGATAGCCTTGTTTGTCTCACTGTTTAAATGATCAAAGTTATCTCTGATGTAATTACTAATATCACTTTCTGTAAGTGGAGCTTCATTCTTACTAATTTTATATATCGAGGAAAGCTCTTTAGTAGCTATAGCTGTAAGAATATTTCTATAGCTTTGAGAATAAATGTATCCTCTTAAACGAGTTCTTTGTTCTGATAGTTTCATTTGTTTCTTCCAGAAGCAATCTCTTCAATTCGCTTTTCCATGAAGTCAGATAAAGAATTATCGATATTCTTATTAACTTGTGCACTCTTAATGTCAATAAAATCTTTTAAAGAGTCTATTGAGTGCCTATTTGCATAGTTACGAATTGAATCGCCTTGCATCCTGAACAAAATTAACTGGCAGATTCTTATACCACTTTTAATTTTAATTCTATTGTGACTTATGTTTCTGATTACAATAATTTTATTCTTCTGATAGGAAGGATTAATATATTGAGATATAGAAACATCCAAACCTACTGAACATAGACTATTTCTATTTACAATAATTCCATTGATGAAACTTGGTAGCTTGATGGTCTCGGCGGAGTGACCTCTAACAAAATCATTTGGTTCTAAAACATATCCATCTGTAATATCAATTGTTTTAAATTGATTTTCAATGAACTGTTTGTTATTGTCTAAAGTCAAATCTAATGTTTCATCTTGACTACATTCCCAATGGTCAACAGTTGATCCTAGAGTCAGGTCTATGCTGCCGGGTTGAATGTTATTTGGATCCAGAGGTGTTATTGACAGTTGCTTTTTTTCGATTAGATCAAATATTTCTTTATCATTTAAACTAGACATGACACACTCTTTTCACTATCACGTTTTTACCTTCAAGAATTGTATTGACGTTAATATACAATACATTTATTGAAATAACTAATGTCTAAGGATAACATCTTTGCCTTTATATCTTTATATATTAATACGTGAGTCTATTTTTATAGACAGTTGTCTAAATTTATCTGATTAATTGCTTTCTTACTATTGCACTATCTTTTCTTTTCAGATTTTAATTTATTGATAGCAGTATATTAAGACTTGAATAATATTTCTATGTGAAGTTTAGCCGTTCTGGTAATTTTACATATGTAAACGCCATACAGCCACCATACATTATAGCATTTATATGCTACTAGCTCTGCTACTAACTCTGCTAGTATCACCGATTTTTAACGATTATTTTATTGAAAATTAAGAAAAAATAGAAAGGATAATTAGCTGATTTTAGATATAAAAAAAGCACCTAAAAGGTGCTATGGCGGTGAGAACGACCACCATTTTTTGCAAATTACTTTTTGATTTATAATTAAATCTAGCATACAAGATGTCTTGTGTGGCGTATATGTGGCGGTGGATCCCACGTGATTCAGCACACTCATTTTGCTCTATTATCACACAATTTAGGCAGTATCTCTACTGCCTTAAACTCACTTCTTTAAGATCGTATCTACAATAAAACGACTTGTATTCTTACCAGCTTGTTTTGCAAGTTCCTTGATTTGTTCCATTTCACTGTGAGTACAACCAATTACGATACGACCATCCTTTTTAAGCTCATCTGCTTTGTATGGTCCTGTAGTTCCTGCAGGACGTCCTGCACCTGATCGCTTACCGCCCCATGACTTTTCTTTATTATCCATTAGAAGAACTTCTCCATAATAGTTTCAATCAGTTGAATAATTTGCAACAGTAGTATTAAAGCCATCATGATCTCTAAACGATTAAAACTTTTCATTTGTCAAAACTCCAAATATAACTTAAAATTTTAAGTACCCCTTAGAGCTCCAATCTAAGGGGGAATTTATTAGAAGAAGTGGTTAAAGATAAAATCTAATGTTTGTATGATTAAGCTTAACAGCATTATGATTTCTATCTTTGACCATTTACGTTTGCACGATTGCTTACGTTTCTTTTTCATATGCCCTCCTTATGTTTCTTATTATATATCTTGAATTAAATATGTCAATAAATATATCATAATTATGGAAATATTTTTTAAAATATGTTTGCAAAAATTTGGAAACTTAATATAATATTCTTATCTAAGCACTTATAGAGTAGAGGTGTGGCATGGCATTAAATTCTTTTGGTAAATTTATAAGGAAATATCGAATAGATCATTCCTTGTTACTAAAGAACATGGCTGACATGTTAAATATTGGTTCTGCTTATTTATCAGGAATGGAAACAGGTGCAAAGCCTATACCTTCTGATATGGCGGATAAAATATCTAATGCATACGGCTTTGATGAAAGTACAAAAGCTGACTTGCAACGTTCTATTGATGAATCTCAAACCTTTGTTAAGGTTAAAACAAATAATGATCCTTTAAATCAGCAACTGGTAGCAGCATTTGCAAGAAGTATCGATTCAATGTCCAGTGATGATAAGAAGAAGATTTTGGAGATTGTGAATGGAAATAAATAACCGAAAAGATGGTTTTGAAGTTGCACCTTTATCAATAAAACAAATTCAGATGGCATCTGACGCAACAAGAGAGTTTGCAAAACAGTTAGGCTTTGTAAAAGAAAGTGGCTGTATTGATATTGTTGGTTTAGTTGAGTTAGGGAATCTTGATGTTGCTTGTGGAGATAAAAACTCACAATTAGAGCTATCTGTCGTTCCCGATGAATTGTTGCCTAAAGCTGAAGCCAAAACCTATCCTAATGGCGTTATTGAAATAAGAGAATCTGTTTACAATAGCGCTACCAGTAACGATCCAAGATCTCGTTTTACTCTTGCGCATGAGTTATTCCATGCATTAGCTCACTGTTCTCAAATAACATACTGCAGAAATACTTCTTCTAGTACCAAGATTTACTGTAATAGTGAATGGCAAGCAGATACTTTTGCAGGCAATCTGCTATTACCTGATGAGCTGATAGAACGATACAAAGCGCTAGATGAGCAAACACTCTCTTCAATGTTAGGTGTAAGCGTAGCATGTATCAAAGTTAGAAAGAAAAAATATTATTCAAATTAAAAGCTCTAGTTCTGTTGGAGCAAAACTAGAGCTATTGCCCACGAAAGTCTACCGCGAGGCAAGAAATGTCATAAGACATCTACATAGGTGTGGATGAATTTTATCACATTTTAATTGGTAAAAGTAGACCCCCATTTTATGTATGGAGGTAATCATGACTTATAAAGTCGGTGATGAACCTGTATACGTTGATGAGAGGGGACCTTACATCTTAAGACGTAAGTTTATCTCTCGAAACGGTGCAGTTCATTGTTCCAAGATCTATAAAATTCATCTTTAATAGAATTTAAAACAGTATAAGGCGGTATCTCTACCGCCTTTCTATATTAAGCACTAACCACAAGTTCACCTTTCTTTGCTTTAGTAGTATTAAACCTCTTTAATCTTTGGCAGCTTACTTCAGGAGCTGTAGCTGACTCATAAAGACGAGCAAGAGGAAGATCTTGGATAGTACATACCAGTGCTGCAAGCTGAGACTGTAGCTTAGTAACCTTTCTGAAAACCTGTAAGACATCTGGCTTAAACATATCATGGAAGTAGATCATGTGATCAATTGCAGTAGCCTCATCCTCAGTGATTGTTAATCTATCATCTGCCTTTGGTTGCTTGTCTGTAGTATCTGTAGATTTATTGAGCGCGATAGCATAGCCTTGCTTAAATGCACGTTGGGCAATATTAACAGCTGCAACTAAAGCCTCATCTGAGATGTTGTACTTCTGGCATAAGTCAGTAAGCTGCTTTACATACCAGCAGCGTTTTTGAGATTCAGCCTCAGCCTCATGATCATCTACATGAGTGTTATTTGCAACATAGGCACCTTGAGCGCGAATTGCAGGCAGAACCTCATTACAAATCCACTGCCTAAACTCACGGGCAATCTTAGAGTTAGATCTCATCATTACGAAGTATAACTGTGGCTCGGTGATCATGGTGCATTGTTGACCGTGGTTATTAGCGTCTTTGAGGAGGGCGGAATTTAATTCCGTGCTCCCAAACTCTTCTTTGATCTGATTAGCAGTCTTGTTAGATTGAGCTAAGTTTAGTGATGCACATACATCTGCAAGGCAAAAGAGCACTTCACCTTTATCGTTCTGTTCTACACGGATATTTGAGTTGTGAAAATTATATGAAGTTAGATTTGAGTTAGACATGCTATGTCTCCTTTGTGATTATTTTTGAATTAACCCATTTTTGAGTGGGTCGGTGGTGCTCAAAAACCTGCACAAAGTTCAGGCGGTGCTTATTCAGTATATTCACACCACACCACCATAGAGCGAATACAATAAGACTAAGCCTATTGTATGTAATATGGTGAGATTGACGTGTGTCGCCAAGTCAGCGCTTTGTGTTGTCGTGTTTTTGAGGCACGGTAGGGAAGTCCCTACATTGGCGATAATAGCGCAGTTACAGATAGAAGTCAAATTAGGAGATTTTTGAAATTTCTTGTATGTTAAGTCTTATCGGAACTCCTTCTTCATTAACTATAAGTTGACCATTGACTTTTAATTTATCATTGGTACTTCTGTTAGCGAAAGAATCCAGATAATCATTGTTTAGTGTAAAAAACTTCAAGTCGGTTATAGTTGCTGGAATGATAATTTCTTTTGAGCTTATAGGGTCAGTGTAAATGACAGTACATGATCCATTTTTTTTATCTAATTTACGGAGTTCAATTGTACAGTTAGTAACATCTACTATTTCACTCTGTTTGATAAATAACTCTTTTGTCTCACTGTCAGCGCTAAATATAACTTTTTTATCCAACAAACCTTCAATAACTTCACATTCAGTATTAACAGGATTTAAAAAACTTCTTCCCGATGAGTTTAAATTTTTTAAGTGTAAGTTAAATTCGTCAGCTTGCTTTTGACTTGTAGCTTTAATTTCATTTATTTGGTCGTTGCTATATTGGATAGCTTTATATGCTCCTTCAATAATTTCAGACTGCCTTTTAATTAGTTCGTCTTTATTATCCATCCTTTTATTGATATCTGATAATTGGTCTTTTAGATGTTGATATTTCGATGACAGCCTTTCAATTTCTACATCTCGAGAAGTGATCTGTTTCGACTTTCTATTAGATAAAAATATCCCTAGAAAAAAGCTTAATAGTGCAGTTCCTGCACCATCAAAAAGGCCGAGATCTTGGACATAAATCCAAACTGTTGTGATTATAGAACCTTTTGTTAATTCAGCTTTGGTAGTAACTTTAATGTTAGAACTGTTAGGATCTATCCTTCCATGTACAGATAAATTAGTTAAACCAATTAACACCTTAGCTAAGCCTTGCCAAGACTTAGCTAAAGAAGCCAATTCCATTTCATTATCATTGTTAAATAACCTGTCGTAATGGATAGTTAACTTCAAAAATTCCTGATTTTTCTTAACCATTGGATTAAAGTCCCAATTAAATTCAAAATCAAAAGTCGTCATAATAAACACTCAACAAGCTAATTAATACAATTAATCAAAAATATCCACCAAACAAAACAGGCTGTTTTGTGCTAGCAATCACTAAATATTTAAAATTTTAACTACCAAGCAAACAGCTTAAAACTAACTTCGCCATTACTCAGCTTTAACCTCCACTCCAAAAGGTAACCAACACCCTGCGATTTTAATATCATAATTTTCAGCTAGATGACGAGGAGTAAAACCGTTTATAAAGCGCAATTCATTAGTATTCGTATCTACTTCCAGATTTGTAATTTCAATATGCTTAGTGATGTTAGGATAAACTTTGTATCTAAGATATAAATCACTTCCAACGTAGCAATAATGTTTTACATTGTCTTTTACTAAAAGTTCATCAACTTCTGCAACAGTTCTAAAAGGTCGATATCTATAAGTAACTTTTGTCTCTGTAGGCTCTGTTTTCTTTACTTTTTCTAATGGTAAAAAGTAGGTATAGTAACCACAGTAGTCATAACTACAACCAACCATAAAACGATAAATGTCACGACTTTTATTGATCGTATATAATGTATCAATATGACTTTTATTTTCGATGTAATCATCTAATTTTTCTATATGGTCAGCATAGTATCCCTTTTTGCCTATATATGCCTTTGCCTGTTCAGTGTCATCGAAACCAAACACATCTTCAATATCAAAATTCTTAAACTTCATACTATTCACCTTTTAACCAAACGGCTAACCAAATTGTAGGGGCGCATACTTCATGCTTTTCAATGTAGCTATACTCTTGTTAATCATTAGCAGAATTAAAGTATGAGAAAAACTCATCAATCTTTTTAACAGCATCAGGATCATTAACAAACTTATTAGCCCAATATAAGAGGTCACATTCTTCAGCTGAGAATTGACGAGGATCTTCGGCGAGGGTGTAATTCAAAGCTTTCTTAAAAGGCTCTATATCATTTGAGTATTTAATGGCTATTAGTGATTTTCCACGTTCCTTTGCCAGCTTATTCAGATAATCAAAATTGATTAAGATACTTGTAAGTTGTTTAACTGTCAGTTCAACCTTGATAAGGTTCTGTGATGTTTCATGTTCCATTGTTTTATTCCTTAGTTGGTTTATCATTTACGATTTGGATGAGTGCTTTATGACTGTCTAACCATGCGTATACCTGAGCGCGGTTATATACATTTATATGCTTCTTTTTACCTGTGGATGGTGGAAAGCCGTGACATCTGTTAAGCTGATTTAACCTTCCACTTAAATGATTACAGTCAGCTTTTATACAAAAGAGCTGCTTAAGATCTAAAGAAGTTAACTCCTCAAAAGATTTGTAACTCTCCAGTAGCTGAGCATTAACTTTAATAAAGTGCTCTCTCTTGTTCTTGGAACCAACATGTCCATCATGAAAGCCATTTGTCCAGACAACTTTGTCAGATTGTTTTCCCACTTTAGGAGCCTTAGTATCAAAGTAAGTCTCAATCTTGATCTTGCAATCACTTACAGCAACCTGAAGAGCGACATCAGGTTTTAAGCCGTAATCTTTAATGTAAATTGCTTTTGTCTCAGCGCCATACACTCTCAAGATCAAGTCTTTTAAAGCTTGTTTTGCTTTATCATGAGCATCGGCAGGGGACAACTTATTTACCTTAACTTCATAAAGCACACGCTCTTTAATAAAGTTATCCATCTCAACAGTTAAAAACTTCATACTGGGTCTTACTCTTTAGTAACTAATAAACTGTACTTCTCGATTAGATCATCTCTGTTGTATATACACAACAAGTCCTCAGACAGGCGAACCAAGCGAGAAACATCATCTTTGATAACAGCAACGGTAAACTCCTGCATATCGATATCCTGTTCTTGCCATGCTTTTAGGTCGCCTGATACCTCGTATTCCTCAACAAAACGAGCTATAGCATCATGCAGATTGCACTCTAAGCTATCCAATCCAGGTACTTTAACTTTTAGCAAAGCTCCATGAGGAATAGGAGAGCGTAAGCGAACTTGAAAGAGAGACAGGCAATTATCCTTTTTAATAAAGTGAGCTCCGTCTAAATTCATTGACCAGAACTCGATATGTTTGCCTGCTAAGACGTCAATACCAATCTCAGGATCAGAACCATCAAATTCATCTTCAACGCTCTTAAGCCAAGCTTTAAGCTCACTTACTCTCATAGTTATGCCTTTGCTACAGTTGTCTTGTTTAAAGGATGATTGCCGTTAAGTTCAAAACGCTTTGCTGCATTTAAAAGACCTACACGAAACTTCACACGGTCAGTTCTATGCTCATCATCTTTTAAGCTGCTATATTTGTATTTAAGCTCATAAGCTTTTAATAAACGTTTCATTTGAAATACCAAGGTACCTTTATCAACTTTTGTCTTATGGCAAAGCTCATCGACTACAACAAACTCTAGAGCATGGCTATCCATCTCAAAGTTTGATAAGTTTGCATTGATATACTCATCATCAAAGCCCAGAGCGCGAAGTAGCTTGTCGTATGTGCCTACTCTTACACCAAAGACATACTTTGCTTTATCTACATTGACCTTTGCCACAGGAACGGCTTGCTCTGCTGCATTTGTTCCTGTTTCTCCTGTTCTTGGTGAAAACTTTGCAGGTGTCTTAATCTCAGTCTCTGTCTTTTCATCAGCTTTAACCTCTGCTGAGCTTTGGCAGGCTTTCTCAATGCTCTTCTCATCTTTAATCTCAATCACTGGCTTTTTATCTTCTTTCTTAGTATCTGTAGGCTTAGGCTCTACAGTCTCAACGCGCTCTACTGTCTTGGTATCAGATTCAGCGTCTTTAACCTCAGCTTTGTCCTTAGCTTCATTAGCTTTCTGTGCTTCAATTACACCTTTGGCAAAAGCCTGGGGTGTATCAGGATTAGCTTTATCAAGCTCTTTGTTGATCTCATCCATGGTTTTGCTCTCAGTTTCATAAGCATCATAGGTGTTGTATGCTTCCAAAATTGTTTTAGGATCTTTCAGATAAGGTTGGATCTTATTGATAACATCAGGAAAAGCACCTTTCTTTAAAGCGATAAATGCTTCTTTAATATCTTTAGGTCTGGCACCCATAAACAGAGCCTTGTACAAAAGATATGTATTAACAGGCTCATAAGGCTTTAATGTCTTATCAGTAAGTTTGATATCCAACATTGCTAAAGGTTCGTAATTGTTCTTAAACCAAACGCCATATAATTTCTTCATCTTGTTATTCCTTGTTTACCCAATAAAAAACACTTGCATAACCGTCTACTAAAGATCCACTGTCATCAGTCATTGGAAAAGCATGTATGCACTGGATATCTTTACTTTCAATCTTATTGTCGTTGATAAACATACACAGCTTCTTTTCAGCACTGTGTATATGTCTGTATGGTGAATATTCTGATTTTGGTTCTTCATCAAAGAAGATCTTGTGAACTAAAACTCTCATTTTTTAACTCATTCCTTGTGTGATTTAAGATAATCTTGTCTTTTTTTTAGAACCCAATCATCAATATCAGGCTCTATCCATACTCTTTGAGCATTACTTGAATTTGTTAATGGGAAAGATTCAGGAAAATCTGTCCAATCCAGTCTTAAGTGTCTCAAGAACGTCTGCGTGGTCATGTGTAGCTTCATGGCAACTTCTGTTTTATTAAGTAAATTCATATAAGTTCCTTATAAACTTGCTCAAAAAGCCTGAGGTTAGGAAAGTGAATGAACTTAAGAACCCAACCTCAGTAAATCTCTACTAAGGAGATATTTTCATGTTTCTAACTTACTCACCATATTTAAGAGCGGATGAGCGCGCTCTTTCTGCTTGCTTCCGTTGCTACAGAAATTGTTCTAACATTGATGCCACCATGAAGAAAGCTAAGATTATGAACATGCTTACGGTAATGTTTACCATCAGGTCATATAGCTTTTGTTTGAGCTTAGCTTTAGTCATACTGGTTACTCCTCAATGTTTGTTTTGAGCCTGTCACTAGAGCCCAAAGAATTTGTTTAACAGGGTGTAAATCTCATCTTCATAGCTGTACAGGTAGATAGTTGCAGCACAGCATCCAATAAAACCAACACCTGCCATAAGGTCGCTTAATACAGACTTTGTCTCCTTACTTAGTTTCATTTATGAGGCTCTCCTGTTCTTTAGCATGACAGTTATCAATGAAAGCTTTCTTAAGTCTGTCAGCTTCAGCTAATACAAGTGACCTGTCATTTTCATCGTCAATAAGCTTTATTGCATAATTGCAATAGGAGATAAACTTGCTAGCAAAGCTGATACCTTTAGAATTGAACTGGTAATAGTTGACGCATATTGAGTGAAGAGCCTTGAAAGCCATTGCTGATTTGAGCTGTGGTCCTGTCCTAACCAACCCCCTGCAACATTTAAAGCCTTCTTGCTTGTCGAAGTATTGAGCGTTGAAGTTAACACCTTCAAGTACAGTTTCTTCTTTGTCTTTTAGAAGCTCCCATGCACGGCATGCTGCAAGATCTTCAAGTACACCAATATCAAATGATGCAGGTATATTCTTGATTTGGTTGTAAGCTAACTGATGAACGCTCCACAACCACTGAGGATCAGTTGAGTGAATTACCTTAAGCGCAGCAGCTTTAACAGCCTTAGATACTGATGATCCAGGATCACATGCTCCATCAGCTTTCTTTTCAACAGGATCTTTTACAGGTAAATCTTTGACAGGCTCGGTTGCAGTCTTTTTTGCTTCTTTAGCTGTAGCTTTAGGAGCTTTTACAGACTTTACTGGTGTACCTTTGTCTTGATCAAGCTTGTCATTGGTATAGTCTGTAGGCTTCTTTGTCTCAGGCTCTTTACCAAGATTTAAAACAGCGTCAGTGATCTTGTCCTCAATCTTTTGAGCTGTAACAATCATATTCACAGCATCAAGATAGGCCATTTGTTTCTCATTAAGCTCTTTATTGATGTCTGACTTTAAGCTTAAAGACACTCTGTCAAAGAACTTTGATGCTAATTCTTTTGCATTTTCAATCTCAGCGTTGAGTTTTCTATACTCGTTTGCTTTTAAAGTAAGAGTTGAGATTTGAATATCTGATACTTCGAGAGATAAATTTAGTGTTGCCATTTCAGAATACCTGTAAATTATTAGTTTTAGCTAATCATTATTAAAGATCTTAGTTAAAACTAACGAAATTGCAACAGGAAAAACTAAAGAATATTTTATAGTATTGAAAAATAAAGGAATTTAATTAAAGGAAAGCTGCTAAAATTTTGATGTGATTTAATAGAATTATTTACAAAAGTAATAAATAGTATTATAATATAAGCACGTTCAATGAGAACGTGGGACTCGAAAGAGATGTTCAACTAACGGAGATATTCAAATGGATGAGAATGATTTAACTTTGGTGTTAACTATCCTTTGGATACTTTCTAGCAAAAGTAACAGAGAAAAGACATTGGAACTGTTTAATCTGATTAAAAGCTTAAGCTAGAAAGCAAGGTGGGGTGAGAGCCCCACCTACTCCGATTATAGGACATTAAATCATGGATGGAAAGTTATATAAGCGTTTAAGAATGGCATTGGGCTTAACTACCAGTGAGTTAGGTGAAAAAGTTGGTGTTGGTAGTAATTACATCTCAATTATGGAGAATGGAAAGAAACCTGTATCAGAGTTACAGGCTATGAAGCTTAAAGAGTTGATTGAACAGCGTTACAAAGAGGGAGATGAGTGCTTTAAGATCTTAAAAGAGATTTTTAGTAAGTAATTACCAGAACGCTGTGTAGCAATGCCAGGCAAAGCAGACTAAAGCTACACAGCCTAGTACTAAGTTATACAGCCATACAGGTGTTTTAGGCTCTTCGAAGCCATTTATCTTTCTTAAAAGAGCAAAAAGATAATAAACGAGGTTTGATATAAAAATAACAATTAAGACAGTAAGAAAACACAATAATGGCGTGTCAACCTTATCCATGTTTGTAAATATGGCTGCTGAGAGTGAAGATCCGCTCACATATGCCACTACGATAGATGCAAAGATACCTAAAAGAGTAACAGTTTCTATTCTAATATTTGCTAATTTATAAGAAATACTTTTAATTTTTTCGCTTGCCTTATTTGTTTTCTCCAGCAGGTCTTTAGTGTCATTCTGCAGTTTATCCGTATCCTTCTGTAATTTGATGTAAGAATTTAGTGAATCTTCTTTTATCTTATTTGTATAAGACAACCGTATCGACTCTAAACTAATATGATCAATCAGCTTTTCGAGATTTCTGTGGCATCTGTTATAACAAGGATCTTTATCATCTTCTGAAGGACAATCATCTTCAAATTTAATAAGTATAGAGGTTAAATTAGCTGATGCTTGAGTTAAATAATCTTGAAGACGCTCTGGAGGTACGCACTCTAAAAAGTACTGTGTTATAACGGAATAGCTATGACGCCATCCTTCGCCATATATCGAACGAACAACAGCGATATTTTTATTAACTTTATCAGATGTAAAATTTTCAGTTTCAGAAACTTCTTTTATAAAAGAAAGAAGCTCTGTTCTATGATCTTTTATCATATTAATTTTTCTTTTAAAGTTTTAGCATCTTCAATAATAAGATCATCATTTATTGGTAACTTATGGTCTTTCTGATAAGTTTTTTTCCAAGCTCCATTATCTCTATGAGAAATTTCAACAAGATCCCAAGGCTTTCTTTTTACGGCTAAATCAATAACTTTATTCACATATTTAGGAATGCCACTGTCCTCAACTATTGCATCCTTTGGCTGAAAAATAATAGGATAAGCTCCACTGAGACAATAAGTTAAATAAACTTCTCTTATTACAGGACCAAACATCCAAGCTTCAAATTGAGGATCTTCCATTATTGGTTCTTTAAAATCAGTCTCTTTCAATGACTGTAACTGCACAAAATACAAAATCTTCTGCAACTGTAGATTAGTTACAGGTGTCTTTCTGTCTATGCAATATTGAACTATATATCCTGCTAATGGGAGAGCGTTCATACTTGCTACCTCTTCGAGTTTACTAATATTTTAGCTGAATTATCTTTATCTATCTGATTGTTATTAGTTGACATTAGATAATTCCTTGGCAGCACGTCTTATTCTATTACCTACAGCAATAAAGTGACGTTGATAGCCTAGCTCTTCTTCTTTGTCTAGGTTTTCTTCAATACGATCTAATGAGGCTATATACTTAGCTTTGTTTAAATCAGATTGTCTATTCTTAGTTGTAATAAAGAAGCAACAACGGGCAATGCTTCTTAAAAATAGCATTAAATCCATCTTAGTTACCTCGCTGTTATTTGTGAACGTTTACTTTTGTCAACTATAAAAGATTAAAACTACAATGTCAAAGTTTGTTTACAACCCACCGCTACCCGATTTATCTATGACACGACCAATAATTCGGAAGTTGATCTCATCACCTTTATGTATAGTTTCATCTGGGTATTGAGGGTTTTCGGAATGAATAATTAGATCACCATTCATTAACTGTATTAGGCGCTTTACTCTTACTTCATCACCATAGACGATAGCGTAAACATGGTTATTATGTATGGGGCTTGTATCTGCCATATTTACTAAAATTCTATCATCGGGAAAAAGAATTGGCTCCATGCTGTCACCTGAGACAATAAATCTTTTACAATGATCAGGATTCACACAAATACGCTGAAACCATGATCGGCGATACGTCGCAGGCACACTCTCTGTCTGTTCTTCATAAGTAGGTTCACAGCCATTACCTGCAGCACATCTAACACCGTACTCTTTAATCTGCACATAATCATCTGATGGAGTTTCATCATCATCCAATGCAACTACAGGATCACCCTCAGGTTCACCTTTACCGGTGATGAGCCAATTAAGATTTAGATTTAAGGAACGACTTGCCTTGTAAGCTACAGTAGACATCAAATCTTTGGTTTTACCACTTGTCCATCCATTTACAGATGAAGATTTAACGCCACATTCTTCAGCAAGTCTAGATTGATTCTTACCACTCTTTTTTAAACCGTAGTTAATACGATCTGACAGTTGAGAAAAGTCAAACATACCTAACAACCCCACATTTTCTTTAGCTATATCTAATTGTAGGATATATTTTAGTAGTTATGCCTTGAATTTTTATTTAGTTAAAACTAACATAATATAGTGGCAAAATTTTGGATTTATGTAGATGAAAAGACGAAATTTAAAAGATCCGGTATTTACTCAAACTCTTATAGATGAGCTAGGCGGTCCTACAAAAGTAGGAATGATCTGCGGTATTAAAGCTCCTTCTGTATTGGGATGGTTAAAGAAAGGTATACCTCGCGGTTGGATGATGTACTTTAAGACTGAATATCCAAATCTACAGGTTTGGGCAAAAGAGCCTGACTGGAACAAAGAACCTTCTACCTTATCAAAGTAAGGAGAGTTATATGGACACAATTACCTCGTATGTATCAGATGATTTGATGCAGTTGGAATTAGCACCAGCTCCAAAGATTATCTTGGTTGCATTGTCTACTTTTAAGAATGGCTATTATTCAACAATGAATAACCTGGCTCTTAAGGTTAATATGCCCCGTAGAACTATACAACGCTCTTTAAAGACCTTAAAAGAGCGCGGTTACGTATACATTGACGAAATTGACGTTGGCAACATCAAGCTTTTAACTACCAACATCATGAAAGATGCTGAGAAAGTTCGTGTTGAAGCTATGCAGCCTTCTTTGATTAAAAAGATGCAAAAGAAGTCAAAAGCCAAGAAAGTTGATCCTGTTGGAAACTCTTTAGAGCCTGTGGAAAACTCTGTTGGGAGGGTGACAAATAGTCACATGGGTGCGACAAATTGTCACATGGGGTGCGACAAATTGTCACACTCCTATAATAAAGATCTAAATATAGATAAAAATAAATATATATATAGATCTGATCTTAATAGTAAGAAGCAAGGGGAAGTTTTTGAAAATCAGACTCACGAGCTTGAACTTCAGGAACAGACTGTTGCTCTAAAGCCACAAAATCAAAAAGTCAGAATCATCAAAAAGAACGTTCGTGGTATTGAGCTCTTTATCACCTATGATGAGCGCGGTGAGATGATCAACAGTGAGTTTGTTGATTATGAGCATGCTTTTGACAATATTGATGAAAAGAACAACAAGAACGAGGTTATCACCTCAACTCTAAGACAGACCCTTAGTGATATTTACAAGCTGTCTGCATCAGACGTAGAGCAGTTAATCGAGAAGATGCACTCTTACTACGTCAAAGACGGTACATGGAGATATCAAAGAGGAAACCGTAAAGAGATCTCAATATCTCAGCTCTCAAAGTTATGTGTGTACTGGGTTAATAACCTCAGGAAAACACGACAAAGAATTAAGCAGCAAAGTGACTGTGTTTACGAAGAGCCACTTACTGCACAACAAGATTCATGTACGTTGTCACAACCCACATCTTTAGCTAACAATCGTGACAGTGACAGCGTGCATGGATGCCAGAACACAGGCAAAGATCCAATGGAGATGCCCAGTGTACTTACAAAAGAAATGCTTGCTAACAGCGAGTATATGTCAGCGCTTATAGCTCAATATGGCGCTGATGCAGTCAACAGACAGGTATGGAGAGGTGTTTTTTAATGTACGGTAAAGATTTTGATTATGACAACATTCCACCTGACAGAAGGTTGCCTATACCTCCTGAGGCTATTGAAGAGCCTAGTGAAAGTAACAAGTATGGCTCAATCTTTCTGTACAGAAAAGAATATCCAAACGAAAAGGTGGGCAAAGCCATTATCTTGGATTTTGAGACTACAGGCTTAGACAGGTTCAATGATGATCCTATCGAGTTAGGCTTTCTCAAAGTTACCAATGCTAATAGAAAAAATATTGGTGGTTTAAAAGTAATTGCTCAAGAAGAACTTAACGAAGAGGACAAGATTGTAAAATTAAATATCTTTTCAATTGTAGAACATAAATAAGGATTACAAATGTATTCCATGATAATCAAAGATGCATTGAAGAGTGAAATGCTGACTAAAGAAATTTCAGAAGCGATTAATGCAGAAAAGTCTGCTGAATATATTCGTCTATTGCATAATTATGGCATATGGTCACGCTATTTTGGCTGTGCTGGTTATCCTGGACATACTTCATCAAATCAGACTTATACCATTTCTGATGAATCTGCTATGATTATTGACAAAGCATTTTGTGAATTAAAACAGAAGCAGCCTAATCTGTATATGCTACTCAATATGTTTTATATTCAGAATAAATCTCCTGATGAGATATTTCTGATTTTAAAAAAACAGAATAAAAAGAAAATAAAACCACGAAAACCACGTCATTGTTCAAACTACTTTGAATTCAATCCTGCTGTAGATACAGCTCTAAAGTATGTAACTACCCAGGCTATCTATGACTTAATCAGAAGAGGTGAACAATTGATTCTCAGTCAGCTAAGGAGCATGAATGAAGGTGTTTGAATTTGAAGGTAAGTGTTACCGTTCAATGCGCTTATTCTGCAAAGAGCGCGGTGTATCTTATCAGAAGATGAGAAGATTATGCAGGCATTATATACGCGCTCATAAAGATCCTACTGTTGCAGCAAAGTGGCTTTTAGGCTTAGAAACTTTTAAAAGCAATGAGCCTAAAACATTCCTGTATGAACAGGATCTTCTCAAGTCAGAAGAAAGAAGTTCCAGATTCAAAGATAAGATGTATCAGCAATTTATTGAGAATTTTTAGTCAGACCTCTGTTTCAAAAGCTGACGTTATGGTGGTCAAAGTACTGTGACGGCATAAAATAAGGCTCGGGTGGCAAGGCGCCAGAAAATCGTCTAGCTGAATAGATTTTTTAAATATGGCAGCCATAATCTCTATACTTCATATTCAAATGTATATTTAGCTAATGCTGAAGAACCTAATTAAGAAAAAGCCTCTCAATCTATAATATTTTAAGGAGGTCCTTTAAAATTGATCTTAAAGAAAAAAGTATCAGATATAAAAAAACTTTTGAAAATCTGACGTTAGTTATTGAAAAAATTACGCTTCCCACATATAATTTAAGTCAGTAGTGCCCTTCTGCGCTTCTTACTCGCGAGAGTATAGCGGACCAGTGAAGGGCCTTTTTTTTGGGTTAAAAAATGGTTTCAGTTAAGTGTCCTTTATCATATTCAGAACAGATTGAAAGATTAAAAAACTTTCATAAGATGAAGATTGAAGATGATAATCAAGCAAAAGAAATATTGCAAAAGATCAACTACTATAGATTAAGTGGCTATGGTATTGGATTATTATCTTCATCAAATAAAGACGAATATAGAGAAGGTATTTCTTTACAACATCTCTTTAGATTATATAAGTTTGATAGTGTATTAAAAAATGCCTTAATGCACGTTATTGAGCAAATAGAAATTCAATTAAGAACTCAGATTTCATATGCACTCGCTATGAAATATGGGGCTTTAGGTTATTTGAATGTTACAATTTTTAAGGATAATGTCTCTAAAGCTCACTCAAAACTAATTAATACTTTTTACGGTGAAGTAGACAGAAATAAATCAAAACCTTTCGTTAAACACCATATTGAGAAGTATGCTGAACAGTTTCCTATATGGGTAGCTGTAGAGCTTTTTACATTTGGAAATATCAGTGTTCTTTTTAATATAATGAATGATGATGACCAAAAAACTGTAGCTCATTTTTTCAAGTGTACACCTAGATATTTATCAAACTGGATAAAAGTATTAGTTGAAATAAGAAACATATGTGCACACTACGGCAGACTATATAATTTGCCATTAAAACACGCTCCTATGTTGTACAAAGAAAATAATCAATATATTTCTAAAAAAGGTCAGCAAAATAAATTATTTCCTGCATTTTTAGTAATTAAAAGAATTTTGAATGCTAATGTTGATTGGAAGTTATTTTATGAATTTTTTAAGTCTGTTATGAAAGAGTACAAGGACGTTGTAAATTTATCTTTTAATGGCTTTCCTCGTAATTGGGAGCAAGTTTTAGATAAAGAACTTAATCACTGTGCGAGCCCACTGAAAAAGATCTGATTTAGCTCATTTGTTTTTGTCAGATTCTTTTATAAAATTCCTCTTTTACAAAATAGATCGTTTTTTGATCGTTTTTTGATCGTTTTTCTGTTTTATCCTTATAGACAATACAGTGGATTAGTGTGATTACAGGGTAAAAACAATGATTCAATGTATTACATACGAGATAATTTAGTGTGAAAAACCTGCCTTTTGGCAGGTTTTTTCGTATATGGAGAAAGGCAAATGTTGGATGATATATTGCAGTTGCCTTATTTCCATTTTATTCTTGCAGGAATTACAGGCGCACTAATAGCCTTCCTTCGTTCTACTCTACAGCAATATCCTCCTACAACCAAAGAGCGCGTATTAGATGCCATATTATGTGGTGCTGGTACATTGTCTATTACATGGCTTGCATGGAGGTTTGGCACCGAGAAGTTTAACTATAAAGATGCAATAGCGTATGCAATTCCACTTGGTTTCTTAGGCTCAGGTCATATTTTTGAGCTTATCTCTAAGAAATACCTTAAAGGAGCAACAAAATGAGAAACAAAATGTTGCACTTTGGAGCTTATGCTTTTGAATTTGGTTTTGCTTTAATAGCAGCTATTGCTGGCGTACCAATGGTATATGCAATCATAAGTGTGATCTGCTTTATCTGCATTTGTCTTTGGAGACGGTAATGAAAGCATGCCCTTTAGAGACAGTTGAACAACAGAGAGTGGTTGCATGGGCAGATCATCAAAAGATAGGAAATGACACTATTGGTCAATTCTTATTTGCTATCCCGAATGGTGGTTCAAGACGTAAAACTACAGCAAAGTTTTCTCAAGAAGCCTATCGCATGAAACGTGAAGGCGTAAGAGCAGGAGTTCCTGATCTTATGTTTGCAGTTCCCAAGCAGGGGTATGCAGGGCTCTTTATTGAGATGAAGAGAGCAATTAAAAGTATGTCTCATGTATCTGATGAACAAAAAGTATGGCATGAGCGTTTAGCAAGAATTGGTTATAAGGTTGTCATCGCTTATGGCGCTGACGAAGCTATTCAATCTATATGTGAGTATCTAGGCTATGAGTATGCAAGCAAGTGATAATTGTAAGAATTTAATCAAGAGCTTTGAGACTTACTCAGAAAAGGCTTATAAAGCTACAGATAATGAGAAGCACTACACCATCGGTTATGGGCATTATGGCTCGGATGTAAAAGCAAGTGATAAGTGGTCACTTGCCAAAGCAGAGGCTGTATTCTCTCAAGATCTAAATAAGTTTGAAAAACAGCTAGTTGCTTCATTAAATGCTGATGAGATTGAAGTTAATCAGAATCAGTTTGATGCGCTTTTAAGCTTTACTTACAACTGTGGCATTACTCGATTAACTAATTCAAGCTTATGGAAGTCGTTAAAGAGTGGTGTTCCTAACTCTGATTTGTTTTTACAATACAAATCACAAGGTGGTAAGTATTTAGCAGGTCTCTTACGCAGACGAGTTGCTGAAATTTACTTGTTTGAAGGAGCGGATTGGCATGAAGGTAATGATCTTGTGCTTGAGTATGTTCGCATCAGACGAGCTAACAATATCATGTTAAAAAACACCAGACAGCAGACTATCGATGCTCAGGTTTATCTAAAAGTTGATCATTTAGATGGATTGTTGAGCTTTGTAGCTAAACATGAGTAATGAGTGGAATTTACAAGCTTGTGAGATTCAAGCTGTGGGCTAAGCTCAAGGCCGGTGATGTTGAAGTTGAAGGTTTAACCAGGCGCAGAAAAGCAGAAGCTAAATTATTTCTTTCTTAGTATAAAAATGTCAAAAAGAAGCTCACAGAAATGTGGGCTTTTTTCGTTTCTGGAGTTTCCCAATGTTATCCATTAAGAATACATTGATTGCTGGTGCATTAGCTTTTGCTGTCGGTTTTCTGACCGGCTATTCGACAAGAGACGATCAGGCAGAAATTGAACGTCTGAATGTTGCGAAATATGCACTGGATCAAGAAAGAGCTAATCTGATTCAACAGCTGGAGGTTGAACATGAGCACCAGAAGACAGCGCAAATCAATGCAGCAAAAACGCAGGAAGACCTGGATGATCTTGAAAAGCGTTATGCTAGCGCTATCAATGAACTTAATGCTCTGCAGTTGCAGTTCTCAGAGTACACCGATTCCGACACAGCAACACTGTCCGAAGATGCCTCCGCTTCCGGATCAGTTCAAGAAGACAAATGTAAATGCAGTGGAAAAGACAAAAGAGCATTTCAGAAATTACTTAATGACCAGATGATTGTGGCAAGAGACTGCGACATTAACGCTACTTACCTCAACAATCTGATTGAGTGGTATGGCATGATTTCTCAGAAGTTAAATGTAAAGGAATAAGTCAAATGAAACTTCTAACAATATGTTATACAGTGATTAAACTGGCTATTTATCCAGTCTTTTGTGCTGTCGTAAGTGTTGTGATTTACTCTTTATATAAAAATGGTCTTCCGGACCTAATTTCCTTAGCTTATTCTGGAGAAACAACTAACATTTATACTGTGCAGGTAGATTCCTTTTTGATAGTGCTATTTGTGGCATTATCATTCTTCTGTCTTGGAATTCTTGCTGTTGCTGTGTCTCGTCTTGTTTATGAATTTCTTGTTGTACGCTCTGTTCGTAAACTGTTTGACCGTATTGATAAATCTCAGAAATTCCATAAATAAGTCCGTTAATTGCAAGACCTATTAGAAGATCTTTAATAATTACCTGGTATAGAGGTTTAGGCTTTGTATTCTTTGCAACGACATTTAATTGATTGGATATATTCTTAAGTTCTGCTTTGATAGCAATAGGATCTAAATCTGCAAAACTAATCAGGGTTTGAGTTGATTCCTGTATTGATAACTTTTGCGTTGCATTATCAAAGTCTGTTTTGGATTTGTCGTCAAGAGATTCAACTTTTTCATAACCTTTAACAATACATTGAAAATCTTCTTTCTTTAACCGTTTTATTTCAGAACAGAGTTCATTCTGAGAATTGGTATCTAACGTATTGATGATTGAAGATATTGAAGAAAAGTATTTAGCATGTTGAGCAAACTGAACTGCAGCTTTAGCCAGGGAAGGAGAAACAAGTTCTTTTACAGACATAGCCAATTTTATCGATGGTTCCAGGGCAGGATCAATGCTTAAGGTTAGATTGTTCTGATTCATAAAATATCCTTGTATATAAAAAGTCTAAGCACAGATGATTGTTGCAGATTGTCGGTGCTTTCTAATTCTTAATATATGCCTAATTTATTTTTAAAACCATGTCAATATGCCGGATGCAGAGAATATGCAGTTAAAGGTTCAGCATACTGTAGAGAACATCAAACAAAAGTATCAAATGAGTTTGATAAACATCGAGGCTCTTCAAGAGAAAGAGGATATACAAGTAAATGGGAGAAGTTCAGAAAGACATTTCTTGCTGAGCATCCTCTATGCGTTGAATGTCTCAAACACGGCAGAATCAAACCAGCTACAGATGTTGATCATATAGTTCCTCACAAAGGCGACATGAATAAGTTCTGGAATTTAAAGAACTTACAGGCTTTATGTCATGAATGCCACAGCAGAAAGACAGCAATTGAAGACAGTAACTTTCTCAAGACCCGTAGGGGGAGTTAAAAAAGTTCATACACAAGAATGTAACCGCCCCGTTAGTTCTTTACACACGCGTGCAAAATGGGAGTAATTTACTTCTTGATTTATAAAAAAATTATTCAAGTGTATAAAAATAGGTAAAAAAAACAATGGCAAGACCAAGAAAACCAACTGCAATTAAAAAACTGCAGGGAACTTTACAGCCTTGTCGTACAAACTTTAATGAGCCTAAACCACAGACAGACATCAAACTTGTATCGGCTCCGTCATGGCTTAATGATGTAGCAAAGCAACATTGGAATTTTGCAATATCACAGATGCCGGACGGAATGGTTTCAAGCCTAGATTACACTGTTTTTGCGATGTGGGCTGACACAGTGTCTAAGATCCTTGAGTTAGAAGCGATACTTCAACATGAAGGTTTAATGCTTACTGATGAAGAGACGGGTAAGCGTATTGTTAATCCAGTGCTAAAACAGCAAAACGAGCTGAAATCTATTTTGAAGAATTATCTGACCGAGTTGGGGTTTACTCCTGCATCTCGTTCGAAAGTATCTATAACAAAGTCAGATTCAGATAACAAGAATGGCTTTCTTGATTTATAGGCTATGCAGAAACGTGATTATATCGCCATCGCTAATGGCTATATTAACGACGTACTGGCTAAGAAGCTCCCTGCTTGTCGTTATGTCATTGAAGCATGCAAGAGACAGAAGAACGATCTTAAAAGAAAACGCTGGCAGTATCACTTTGATGTAAATCTTGCATCAAGACCTTGTCGGTTTTCTGAAATGCTCTGTCACGTAAAAGCTGAAAAAGCTGGTCAAAAGATAGTACTTGAGCCATGGCAGATCTTTATTCTTACCACAGTATTCGGCTGGGTTGATGATAACAATCACAGGCGTTATCAGAGAGCATATATTGAAGTCCCAAGAGGTAACGGCAAGTCAACTTTATTAAGCTGCATCGGTTTATTCATGATGTGTGCTGACAATGAAAAGGGCGCTGACTGTTACTCATTTGCAACAACTCGCGATCAAGCAAAGATTGTTTTTAATGATGCTCAGGAAATGGCTCGTAAAAATCCTGATTTGCGTGCAGCATACGGATTGAATGTTCTAGCTCATTCACTAGTCATTCCTGGTACTAATTCAAAGTTTGAAGCAAAGTCAGCAGACGGTAAAACCCTTGACGGTCTGAATACTCATTGCGCTATTATCGATGAACTTCATGCACATAAAACTCGTGAAGTGTATGACGTTGTCGAGACTTCAATCGGTAAGCGTACACAGCCAATTATGTGGATGATTACCACAGCAGGATTTCTGATTAACGGTATCTGCTACGAGATAAGACGGTACGTTGAAAAATTGTTAAATACTTCCGTTGTAGATGATACTCATTTCGGCATTATCTATACGATTGATGAAGGCGACGACTGGAGAGAAGAAAGCTCACTGCAAAAAGCTAATCCTAACTGGAATATATCAGTGATGCCCAAGGCGATATTATCGACTTTGCGCAAAGCCATGGAGAATCCCAGCTCAGAAAATAACTTCAAAACAAAGCACCTTGATATATGGTGCAACGCTGACACCGCTTTTCTGCAGATGAATAAATGGCGAAAAGCTATCAGAACAGATGTAACTCTTGATGATTTTGAGGGATGTCACTGCATTTATGGCCTTGACCTTGCAGCTAAAACAGATATCACAGCTTTAGTGCGACTTTTCTGGAGAGAAGAGAATGATGGCAAAGTTCACTTCTATGTGTTTCCTGAGTTCTGGTTACCTGAAGATAGAATAAACAGTTCTACAAATTCACAATATCAAGGCTGGGTTAAACAGGACTTAATCCATGTCTCCGATGGTTCTATTAATGATTTAGAGCTTATTCAAGACTATATCAAAGAAGATGCCCAGCATTATGACACTTTAGCAATAGCTTTTGATCCTTGGCAGGCATATCAGTTAGCTTCTAACCTTGCTAATGAAGGTTTGACCATGGTTGAGATTAAGCCTACCGTTCAGAACTTCAGCGAAGCTATGAAAGAAATGCAGGCCTTAATTTATCAAAAACTGTTACACACTGACGGAAATCCTGTTCTTGAGTGGATGGCCTCGAACGTAGTCGCACATTTAGATGCCAAAGATAATATTTATCCAAGAAAAGAAAACCCAGAGAACAAAATTGATGGCATTGTAGCGTTAATCATGGCTTTACGACAGGCTATTTTTATGCAGGTTTCAACAGATTATCTTGAAGGCAGTTTAAATATCGACTTAGCTTATTAGATTTACAGGTAAAAAATATGAATGTTTTTAAATGGTTGACAAATTGGGGTGGCACTACAGGCGATCACTCAGGCTGGCAGAATAACAGCCCTATGGTGCCAATCGTTGAAGGAACAAATGCATATTCACCGGATATGGCTCTACAGATACCTACTGTATGGGCTTGTATTGATCTTTTAAGTCACACTATTGCATCTCTGCCTTGTGATGTATTTATTGTTGACGGTAAAGGTAATAAGAACGCTGATACAAAATGCAATCTTAATTATATTCTGTCAGAGTCACCAAACGCTGATATGACTCCGTATGAGTTCTTTTCTGCAATGGTTGTTAATTACTGTCTGCATGGTAATGCTTATGCGTTAATCTCCAGATGGACAGGAGACAAAAAAGGACAAGTAAAAGGCATATATCCTCTGTCTTCAGAGCAGATGCAGATTTACAGAGATCCTTCAAATGGTCAGTTAATTTATCGTTATCTTGATAAGAATGACCATTACCAAGACTATAAGTCATCTGACGTTCTTCATTGGAAATGTATGGGTAACGGCATTACCGGTCTAAAGAAGTTGGATTTTATGAAAATTTCTTTGGCTGAATCTAACTTTGCTCAAAGAACTGCTGTATCAGTTTTCAACAAAAAAGGAAAAATGAGTGGCATTCTGACTACTCCTAAGATTTTAACCGACAAACAAAAAGGTGAAATTGCCGATCAATTTCAAAAGATGAGGAATGATGACAAGATACCTGTATTACCTGCAGATATGTCTTTTCAGCAGCTAAGCCTTAATCCTGCCGAACAGCAATTATTAGATACACGTAAATTCAGTGTCGAAGAAATCTGCCGTTGGTTTGGAGTTCCATCTGCTCTTATCAATTCAAGTGGAGGAGCACCAGGGTCAAACATTGAGCAGGTTACAGCAAACTTTTACAAGTCAACCATTCTTCCCATGATTATAAGCCTTGAACAGGCAATCATGAAGCGTGTTCCATGTGTTGAAGAACGATACAACCATGTTGTTAAATTCCGTCTGTCATTTCTTAACCGTGCTAATGATGAGGCTCGCAGTCGCATTGCAGCAACTGCAGTGCAGAACGGCTGGAAGACACGTAATGAAGTCCGCGTTGAAGAAGGCTTACCACCAGTTAAAGACGGTGATACTTTGACAGCTCAGAGTAATTTATTTCCTCTTGAGCAGTTAGGCCAGGCTGATGCGTCTCAGGTATCACAGACACCAATTACAGAAAACCCTACTAAACAGTAAGGAGTAAATAAATGAAATTCAATAAGAGTGCCAAAGAGTCACAACTTGAAATCTCTGATGAAGGCATCATTGAAGGATATGCTTCAGTATTCAATGGAGTTGATTCGTACGGCGATACCATTGCGCCTAAAGCATTTGATCATGTAATTACAAAAGGCGACTTACCTACAATGCTGTATGGTCATGATCCAATGTCTGTGCCTATTGGCAAATGGACAGAGATGTCAGTTGATGATGTAGGCTTAAAAGTTAAAGGACAGCTGAATTTAAATAACGCTAAAGCAAAAGAAGTTTTTGACGCAATTAAGTTTGGCTCGCTGACCGGTTTATCAATCTGCTTTTCATGTTCCGAAGAAGGCTGTGAACAAAAAGATCCTGATGATTTGTATAGTGGTTGCTTAATTAAGGCAATTGACAGGCTTTATGAGATTTCAGTTGTAAATCTGCCTGCCGATGACAATGCAAGAATTTCAAGTTATAAGTCAGCAGATTTTAATGACTGTAATGATATTAAAGGTTTTGAGAAATGTCTGCGTGATGCTGGCTTTTCTCGCTCAAAGGCTAAAGAGATTATATCTGTAGCCAAACGTGTGCTAAATCAGTGTGATGCTGACAGAGAAACACACGATCACGTAGACAATGACATTGATGAACGTATCAAGTCAATTTTCATGAAATACAGGAAATAAAAAATGGAAAATAACGATATTTTAAAGGGTCTTGAGACCATAGATGCAAAAATCGAGGATGTAATCTCCGATAATAAAGCGTCAAAATCAGCTATTGAGGCAGAGATTAAACGTATTGGTGATGAACAGGTCAAGCTAGCAAAAGCCTTAGCAGACACAGCACAGAAATCTGTTGAAGTTCCAGCAGAGACAGCATCTACTTCACTAGGACAGGCATTTACCAAGTCTGCAGCATTTGAGAATTTTAGTAATAATCGAAAAGCATTATTTACTTTTAACAAGAAAGCTGACACTAATGCTGCGACTTCAGATTATGGCAATATTCCAGCTTACAGAAAGCCTGGTATGGTTGTTTCTCCAGAAGCTCCATTGATTATTGAGAACTTATTTCCTCATGTGCCTGTAACTTCAAATTCAGTTGAATACGTCAAGGAAGGTTCATTTACAAACAATGCTGCACTTGTAGCTGAAAAGAATGATAAGCCTGAATCTGTATTCGGGGCTACTTCACTTGCAACTGCAAAGATTGTAACTATTGCCCACTGGACAAGAATCACAAATCAGCTTGCAGCAGACGCTCCAGCTTTGGCTGCTTATATTGAGCAGAAGATGCAGTACGGTTTACAGGCTCGTGTTGATTCTCAGCTCGTTACCGGTACAGGCGGTTCAACTGAACTTGAAGGTTTACTCCACGCTGGTAACTATAATGATCCTGTTATAGGTAAGCAGATTGTAGCTAAAGATTTTGCAGCAGATTCAACTCTGTTTGACTTCGTATTAAAGAATAAGGCAGAGCTTGAGGGTAGATACATTACTCCAGAAGTGATCCTGTTAAATCCATCTGATTGGACAAAGCTTGCAATGTTAAAAGACGGTCAGAAGCGTTACATCCTAGGTGGACCTCAGTCAGTTGCCACTAAGTCATTATGGGGTATTCCTGTTGTAACTTCTGCATCTGTAACTGCCGGCAAGTATATCTTAGGCAACATCTCTTTAGGTGCTACTGTATACGACAGACAGGCTCTAAACGTTGCAATGTCAGATTCAGACAATGTTAACTTCACTCAGAACTTAATCACTATCAGAGTTGAGCGCCGTTTAGGCGTTGCTTACGAGATGCCACAGGCAATTAACGGTGGTGATTTTGCTATTCCTGCAACCGCATAATTTAGCTTGTAGTCAGCATTGGGGGCATATGCCCCCTTTTTTATAGGATTTTTTAATAATGTCTCTTTACACTCCAAGCCCAATAACTGACATCTCTCAGACTCCATGCACTCTTGAAGAGGCTAAAACTCAGTTAAGGGTTGATGATACATTTGAAGATGATCTTATTCGTAATTACATTATTGTAGCTACAGAACAGGCAGAGCAGATTTTACAGAGAGAAATTATTAAAAGATTCGATGATGAGGCTGTGTCAACTTTATCCCCAAATGGGGATATTCCATTAACTGTTAAGCAGTTTATTTTATGCCTTGTAGGCGATTTATACGCACACAGAGAGCTGTCAGAACAAGCTACATATAGTACCTTTCACAAGCACCTTCTTGACCCTTATATCAAATATATTCGAGAGGATGAGTAATGAGCGTATCAATTCCCACCGCTGGAGAGTTAAGGCACAGAGTCAGCATATATTCTCGAATTGATCATCCTGTTAACGGTCATGAAGTTGAGAGTATTGATGAGCTTATATGTACAGTGTTCTGCAAAATTGAACCTACAGGCTCAATGTATTTCAATAATATTCAGACAGAGAACAAAACTACACACCGTTTCTGGTTCCGTTCTGTTAAAGGAATGACAGATGCAAGAAGTTTAAGCCGAAGTATTCTGATAAAAGAAGGCGATATTACATATATTCCTATCAGGGTAACACAGTGCAATGGTCAGAACTTTTTTACCATGGTTGAAGCTCGTGAACTCGGTGAAATTCAAAACGAAACTGTAAACGCTAACAATATGGCGGGGTTAGCAGATGGGTGAGTTCTTTCATGTAGGTATAAAAATGCCTAAAGGCCTTGATGTCATGGATTTTGACAGAAAAATCGTAATGACAGGACTTAAGAAGGCATCCAAAATCGTACAGCAGCAGTCTAAAAAACTGATTTCAGCAAAGGGCCCCTCAAAAGCTGGTGAATATCCTGGACGTAATACTGGGCGTATGCGACGTCATGTCCGTATTAAAAATTCTAAAAGAAAAGATCATCTATGGTCACGTGTACAAGTATCAACGATTGAAGACAGTTTCTTTTATCCTGCGGTTTTAAATTATGGTCGAAAAGACGGACGACTTAAACCAAGAAAAAACTTCATTGAAACAGCAACGACCCAGAACGAAAAACAAATAAAAGAAATCATAGACAGCGCTATGACAGAGGGCATAAAAATTTGGAGAAAATAGGATGCGAGTCAGCTCAACTATCAAAGCTTTAAGAGAGCGATGCCCATCACTTAGCAAACGTGTCTATGGGGCACTTCAATGGGTCAGTCTGTCAGTTGTTCACCCTGAGAAACTTCCATGTGCTTATGTATTTACCCAGTCAGAAGATCCTAAAACCCTACAGAGTTCAGAAAACTCATATAAGCAGTTAATTACAGCAACTATAGCTGTGGTTCTATGTGTTCCTAGTCTTGATGTTCGAGGACAGGAAGGCGCAGACAAAATTGAAGATTTAAAAGATGAGGTTTTCAAAGCTTTGTTAGGTTGGGCTCCTAATGGCGATCCTCAGTGTGTATATGAATACGCAAATTACAGAGTTATTGATACATCATCCACTCCCGCCATGTGGTGTGTACAGTTAGAGTTCACAGTAGAGTATATGCTTGATACGGATGATACATATATCAAGACAGAACATGAGAATTTAGGCAATTTTGACAAGTTTTATGCTGATGTAGACAAAATTGAATCTGATAAGCCGGATGGAAATATAGATGCAAAACTCAGACTTACAGGGCTTACAGAAGGTAAGGCTAAATCGGAGCCACAAGATCAAACTATTTATAAAGATTTATGGTAACTAAACCAAGGAGAAGACAATAATGTCTGTTTCATTTAATTACGTACCTTCAAATGTACGAGTTCCTTTGTTCTACGCAGAAGTAGACAATTCAATGGCAAATACCGCAACAGCAGAGAAGAAGAGCCTTTTAATCGGTTCAATGTCTTCTTCTGGAACTGCAACAGCAGGTGTTCCTACATTAATCACCTCAACTGAACAGGCAAAAACAAAGTTTGGTCGAGGTTCGCCTTTAGCTTTAATGGCAGAGGCATTCCGTAATCAGAATGGTACAGGAGAATTATGGTGTTTACCTGTAGACATTAAGTCATCTACTGCATCAACAGGCTCAATTACCGTTAAAGGAACAGCAACAGAGAGCGGAGCAGTCTATCTGTATATTGGTTCTCAGCTCGTATCAGTTGCATGTTCTGCAGGAACAACTGCAAATGAAGTCCTAACTGCATTAACTCAGGCAATCAATGCAGATAAAGATTTACCCGTTACAGCTGAAAAGAATGATGAAGATAGTGTAATCACTATTACAGCTAAAGTAGCTGGCATTACTGGAAATGAAATCAGATTGGATAAGAACCTTCAGGGCGACGTTGGTGGAGAATCTGATCTTGCTGGCATTACTCTTACTATCGATGATATGAAAAATGGTGCCGGAGAGCCTGATTATAAAGAAGCTTTTAAGGCTGTTGCATCAGAAACATTCTGGTTTATTGGAATTGAAAATAATTCTGCTACAGCGCTTGATGCTGTAAAAACCGAGATGAATGATTCAACCGGACGTTGGTCATATGCAAAAATGCAGTATGGTCATGTATTTACAACTCTCAGAGGTAATACTGAAAGCTTAGTTACTTTTGGTAATACTCGCAATGACCAGCATACCACAGTATTCGGCATTGAAGAGAAGAATGCAGAACCTGCATATATTGTGACAGGCGCTGTTTTAGGTCGTATTGCCGGATTTATTACTAATGATCCTGCCCGTCCTGTACAAACCGGTGAACTGAACGGCTTAATGCAACCAAGTATGGAAAAGCGTTTTAATTTTAATGATAAAAATACTTTACTCCATAATGGAATCGCAACAATTTATTATCAGTCAGGCACTGTAATGATTGAGCGCGCAATCACCACATATCAGGTTAACAAGTTCGGTGATGCAGATAATTCATATCTTGATATCACAACTCTGTATACATTAGCAGAGATCATTACCCGTCTTAAGGGCGTTATTACCTCAAAATATGCACGCCATAAGCTAGCAAATGACGGTACCCGATATGGGGCAGGACAGGCAATTGTTACCCCTTCTGTAATTCGTTCAGAGCTGATTGCTCAGTATTCAGCCATGGAACGTGACGGCCTTGTTGAGAATGCTGAACTGTTCGCTAAGAATCTGATTGTAGAGCGTAATACTTCAGATGTTAACCGTCTTGATGTGCTGTTGCCTCCTGATCTTGTTAATCAGCTTCGCATTTTTGCGTTACAGGCTCAGTTCCGTTTACAGTATTCTGATTAAGAGGAGATTTTTTAAATGGGTAAAAAATTTGCGGGCACCTGTTACATTAAAGCTAACGGTGCTCAGTTATCTGTTGAAGGTTCAGTCGAAATACCTTTATTAAAAACAACCAAAGAAAAGAAAGTAGGTTCTACAGGTGTGGCAGGATACAGTGAGACTAATATAGCTCCATATGTTAAATGTACTGCATTTCTTGAGCCTGACTTTGATATTGATGCACTGTCTGGCAATGATATGACAATTACTGCAGAGCTTGCCAATGGTTGGGTATACACCTTAAATGGTGCATGGCTTGAAGGTGAAGTTGTAGCTAATTCGTCAGACGGTACTGTGTCATTAGAGTTTACAGGCCTTGATGGTCACTTACAGCGTTAGGAGAGAACTAAATGAAGTCAGTTGCAGAAAACTTAAAATTATCAGTGCCTATTGAGATGGGCACTGAGACAGTATCTGTTTTAGAGTTCAGAAAGCCTAGTGTTGGTGATATTCGCAGAATTGGTTATCCCATCTTTTTTACTTCAGAAGGCGATCTGAAATTTAATCCTGATATTGTTGCAAAGTATATTTCTACTCTTGCTTCAATACCTCCATCAGCTGTAGATAAGATGTCAATTCCTGATTTCACTGCAGCAGTAGGTGTTGTAACCGGTTTTTTCGGAAGTGGGGATTAAGCCCAAGAACGGAAAAGCAATTTATTGACTGTATCTATTCGACTGCGTATTTTTGGCATCTTTCACCGCTTGATATTGAACAACTTGATGTTGAGCGGTTTGAAGAAATGGTTTTACAGTCGAATCGTATTGCAGATGAGATTAATTCACAAAGGGAATAAGTAATGGCATCAGCAAACATCAAAGAGTTTAAGGCTCTTTTTACTGTAAGTGATAAAGCTTCACCACAGTTAAAAAAATTAAAGAGTTCTTTTAAAAACTTTGAAAAGGCATCACAGGCTTTTGCATCTAATGCTTCAAAGTTAGGTGCATTAACTCTTGTACCGCTTGCTGGTGCTTTTACTGCAGTAAGTGCAACTGTTAAGAGCTCAATTAGTACATTTACTGATTATGGCTCTTCAGTAAAAGATGCAGCTATTAAACTTGGTACAACCACTGATGCTGTTCAAACTTTAAGACATGCTGCCCAAATGGCAGGTTCTTCAACAGAAGCTCTTGATCAGGGCATGGTTATCTTTAATAAGAATTTAGCTAATGCAGCACAGGGCAAAAACAAAGCCTTAGTTGAAATGTTCCAAAAATTAGGCATTTCAATGAAAAAAGCAAATGGTCAGATGAAGACCACAGCTGAACTAATGCCAGAATTAGCCGATGCAATGAAACGTCAGAAAAACAATTCTGAAAAGGCGTATATTGCGACAACCACTTTTGGCAAGTCTGGACAGGAACTTATCCAAATGCTGCAGGATGGTTCTCAGGCTCTTAAAGATTATGCAGACGAGGCAAAACATCTTGGTATTGTAGTATCAGATGAAGATACCTTAAAAGCAAAATCAATGGGCGACACAATTCAGCGTTTAAAAGATGCTGTTACAGGTTTTAGCCTGGCTATTGGATTAAAGCTGATACCTTACGTTGAGCCTGTTATTGCATCTATGACTGAGTGGATTGCAACCAATCGAGAATGGATCGCAACAGAAATAGCATCATCAGTTAAGGATTTTGTTGAGTGCATTAAAAAGATTGATTTTAAACAGGTAATTTCTCAAACAGTTACTTTTACCAAAAATCTGGTAAAGCTTTTTAATTATCTTGGTGGAGTCAAAACAGTAGCGATTGTTATATCCACAATATTTGCAAGTAAATTTGTTGTTGCTCTGATAGGTACTATTAGCGCATTCTTGAAGATAGCTACTGCAATCAAAGCTGTAACAGTAGCTACAACTCTGTTTAATATTGCACTGTGGTCAAATCCTATTGTCTTAATTGCGGCTGCCATTATTGCAGCGATTTCAGCTATTGTTGCATCTGTCTATTTTCTTTATAAGAATTGGGATACTGTCTGCAAATGGTGCAAAGATGCATGGAATGCTTTTGTTGGCTTTACCATGTCAACAGTCACAAAAATTAAAGCCTTTTTTGCTAAGATGATCACTTATATTTTAAGTTCATTGTCACCAATAAAAAAAGCTTGGAATGGTATTAAAAACTGGCTGTCCAATTTATTTAATGATCCTGTAAACACCATTAAAGATACGTTTTTAAGTCTTGTTGGGTTTTATGCGAATTTATGGGGGAACATCGTAGATGTAACTGAATCAACTATCAAATCCTGTTTTGGCGGAATGATTGATTATATCCTTGACGTATTATCTCCAATAAAAAATGCGTGGAACAGTATGAAAAATTGGCTGTCCAATTTATTCAATGATCCTGTAAATACCATAAAAGATACGTTTTTTAGTCTTATCGACTTTTATGTTAATTTATGGGGGAACATTAGAGATGTAACTGAGTCAACACTCAAAGCCGTATTTGGCGAAATGATCAGTTATGTTCTTAATGCATTATCTCCAATAAAGGCAGTGTGGGAAGATTTAAAAAACTGGTTATCTAGTTTATTTAACGATCCTGTAAACACCATCAAAGAAACATTCTTAAGCCTAGTCGATTTTTACGCTAATTTATGGCTCAAAATCAAAGATGTATTCTTTGCTCCATTTGAATCTGCAGCAAAAGGCATTAGTAAGATAGGTTCAACACTGTCAAACGGCTGGGATAAAACTAAAAACTTCTTTGGTTTTGGTGATGAGTCAAATATAAATGTGCCGGCAACTACTCTTGCAACTGCATCTGGTGGCGCCTTAAAGGGCGATATCAATATCAATGTAAAGTCAGCTGAAGGAACTATAGCTGAAGTTGAGTCAACATCTCAGCATGGCGACGGTCGCATTCAGTATAAGACAAATTCAGGTGTATTAAGGAGCTTGTAATGTTTTCTACCAGATTACGAAAGGCCTCTTTTAATGGTGTGTCTTTTGAAGTTGTAAGCTCTGAATTTAACTTTGGTCGAAGAAATATCACTCATGAATATCCACAGCGTGATATTCCTTACACTGAAGATTTAGGACGTCTTAAAAGACAGTTTACTGTTACAGGCTTTATTATTGGCACTGATTATATTCAGCGAACCAAAAGGCTGATAAATGCCATTGAAGAGCCTAAAAAAGACAGTAACGGTATTGTTTCTGCTTGTAAGCTTATACACCCATGGTTAGGTACGCTTAACGTTTACCCCATTGATACACCAAGGATCACATGGGATGCAGAAAAGCGTATTTCTAATTTTACTCTGACTTTTATTGAAGCTGGTGAATCTAAATACCCTCATTCAGCTGGCTTTGATTTTGGCTCAAAGTTAAGAACATGGGCTGATAACTTTGCTGAAAATGTACTGGATACTTTTAATCTGTCTGTAGAGGATTTAGATCAGTACACTACTATTGCAACAGATATCGCAAATGGCACATATTTCAATATATTAGGATGTCTTTCAGATTCAACTTTTTCAAAGATTTTTGATTTATCTGATTCCATATCAAATCTTATAACAACAGCAGCATCAGATTTGAGCCATTCCTCTTCCTTTGTTTCATCCCTTTTTGATTCATTAGGAGTAGGCAATTACTCAAATGTTATTCAGAACTGGAGAAATGCAGGGCATGCTGTACTTGATTTAATTCGTTCTGATGAATTAAGTACAACCTCATCAGTCACCAGCACTACTCATGGGACATCTCAAGGAACTGCTCAAGGTACGGTTCAAGGAACAACAGTTGATTTTAGGCAGACTGATATTAACACTCAGAAATCAGAATTAGCTGAAGCTGTAAAAACTTCAGTAAGGCTTACTTTACTTGCTCAGTTAGCCGGTATTGTTTCTCTTGTCGGAACAAACCTGGATGGTGAGAGTGACGGAGACATTGACACAGCCGGTAATACCAAATCTGAAGATGAAATCCTTGCACTTCGTAATGAAGTTCTTTCAGTTATTGAAGCTGAAATGATATATCAGGGTACTGATGACAGTAATCTGTATGAGAGTTTGGAAGAGCTTTACAGCAATGTATACCATTACTTTACAAATGAGGTTCTAGCAGATGGTAAAACCATAACTGTAACTCCTAAAGAGCCACAACCTACTTTGGTTTTAGCTTATGAACAGTATGGCGATACCAGCAGAGTGGATGAAATCATAAGACGTAATAACATTCATTTTCCTTTGTTCATGCAAAAGGTACCAATCAGAATTACAAAATCTGTATCTTAGTGTTTTAACCATTAATTTTTAGACTATAATTCAAGAAAAGAAGGATAGTTGCTATGAAAAAATTAATAGTTTTAATTGCAATGTTACTCTTTGTTAGTTCAGCAAATGCTTATTGTTCTCCAAAAGATGGCCTTACAGAAGGTTGTGGTTTTGCTCAGCATGATATTGAATCATTAGGAACATTAGAAGAGCAACGTCAAACTATGAGAGTTAACAGTATGATTGATCCCATGAGTAGAGGAACAAAAGTAACGATCGACGGCAAAGATTATCGTTGTATACAGCATTCTGATGATTCTATTGAATGTGAGAAATACTAGTTTTTAATTTGTTATGGAGGCCCACTTAATTGTGGGCTTTTTTATGGTCAATAAAAATACAGTTCAGCTTAAAGTTAACAGTTCAAATACCTATAACTACTGGTCATCTGTATCTATTACTTCAGAGATTAACGCGTTATGTAGAACATTTCAGCTGGACATAACTCCAAAAGTTTATGCCCAAAGTGAAATTCCAAAGTTTACTTCTGGTGATGAAATCCAGCTCACAATAGGAGATGATCTTGTACTGACAGGCTTTATTGACTCAACTCCAATCAGTTATAACGGTACATCTGTGACAGCTTCAGTTGTTGGCAGAAGTAAGACAGAGGATTTAGTAGACTGTAACGTAGCTCCACAGGGGTATGACTTATCCAGTATTAAAAATAATTCATGGACAAAGAATATTAACGGAGGCAAAACTTTTGTAGAGCCTAATATTACAAAGGCTGTTACTCAGTTTAAAAACATCCCTTTAAAGCTTGCTGTATCTCAGTTAATAGCTCCTTATGGAATAAAACTTGTCTGTGAGTCAAACAAGGCTGCGGTTAATTCAAATGTTCACTCAACTGTTAAAAACAGTGAAACAGTTTTTAAGGCAATTCAGAATTTAACCAAATCGTCTGGCCTGTATTTTATGGATGATGAGTATGGCAATCTGATAATTGTTGATACTGATGATCCTAAATCATCCGGAGCAACACTTGAACTTGGCACCAATATTCTGACAGCTTCAACTCAAAAGGATTATAGTCAGCGTTTTTCTCATTACTGGTATGACAACGATCAGAAGGGCAATAATAAAAAGTTTGGTGATGACCTTCAACAAATTTCTAAATGTCAGGATGAGGAAATTAAAAGATTCAGATTCTATCGTTACAAAGAGCAGACCATGAATGGTGGTATATCAAATGGTCCAGAGCAGGAATCTAAATATCGTAAAGCACAATCACAGAAAGTAACTTATACAGTTATAGGATGGCGCACAGGTAAAAATGGTTTAGATGGTGACCTTTGGAAAGTAAATACAATTGTAAAAATAAAAGACGATATATCTTTTGGAGATGGTGTTGGTTCTGGCGTTTCCGCAATTGAAATGCTAATCACAAAGGTTACTTTTACACTTGATAACAATGGAATGATTACCACTCTTGAATGTGTTCCACCTGTAGGATTTAGGCAGACAGATGAACCTGCTCAGGAAAAGTCAAAAGTCACAAAAAAGAATGGATCATGGTCATCAAAATCAGAAGTTAAGCTTGTAGGACAGGATGGCAAATACCATTAAGGATTAAATATGTCACAGATAGTTCGGTCGACTGTTACAGGCTCTTCGGGTGATTTAAAACTCAGAGAATTTCAGACAAGATATGATTCTGACACCACCCAAGATGAGATGGAACATATCGAGCCTTATGGTTTCAGTTCAGAACCTTATACAGACGGTAAAACAGATGCAATTAACCTCTTCTTCGATGATGAGCGCAATCATGGTGTAGTTATCAATGTTGCAGACAGGCGCTATCGAATCACTCAGATGAAGACAGGTGAAGTTGTTATCTATGATGATAAGAAACGTCATGTGTATTTAAAACGTGAAGGTATAGAAATTGACGGTGTAGATGATCCAATAACAGTAAAAACAACAAACGACATTATAGCTAAGTGCGATAACTTAACAGCAACCTGTAAAAGTGCTGCATCGGTTAACTGCGACACCTCATCTGTTACTTGCAAAACATCTGCAACCGTAACGGCTCCAACAATTATGCTTGACGGAAATGTAACTGTTACAGGCACTCTAATTACAGGCACAAAAGGTGGTGGTATGGCATCATTTGGCGGTACTGTTAATGCTAAGGGGTTAATTCATTCAGAAGATGATATTACAGCCGGATCAATCAGTCTGCAGCACCATGTTCATACTGGTGTTCAAGGTGGTAGTGAAAATACAGGAACCCCAAGTTAATGAATATATCAGAAAGAATAATCCCAGTATGGTCATTTGACAAAGGTTCATGGTACAGAACCGATGATCTTTGCAGTTTATTTGACAATATTGTTTATTGTCATGATAAGTCGTATCGATGTACTTCTGCTGAAGACATACTTGGAGTTAAATGTTATTACATACAGAAAGACGGTTTATTCCGTCTTTTTGATTTTTCGGCCAGCCATATTTGCAGAAAACAGTTAAAGAGGCTTGAGTATTTATGCAGATGTTCTTAAACAACTCACTTGTAACAGCAGATATGAATGACAGCCTTTCAAGGGCTGTTGTTATCAGCCTGTTCACGTGGAGACGTGCAGACACTGGAGATGTTTATGACGGTTCAAATCAATATGGGTGGTGGGGTGATACCTATCCTGTTGAGCAGGGGGACAAAATCGGCTCTAAGTTATGGCAACTCTTAAGACGTAAACTGACTGATGATGTTATAGCAGAGGTTGAAGAGGTTTCAAGAGATTCTCTTCAGTGGATGATAGATGACGGTATCTGCTCAAATGTAGATGTATCTGTAGAGCGTTCTGAAATTAACAGAGTGAATATCAGTGTTGTATTAACAGTTGACGGTAAACAGACAAGTTATAAGTTTAAAGAGGTATAAATGAATAATTTAAGGCCAAAATTGAGTGACATCATCACAAGAATTGAGAATGATGCAACATCACGCTTAACTTCAGAAGAATTGAGACGCTCTGACTTATCTGTTTTTATCCGTGTCATTGCTGGTGTGTCTCATTCAATTTATGCAGCACTTGATTATTACAAAAATCAGCTGTTTTCTGATTCAGCTGAAACAGCTTATCTTGAAAGGCGAGCTTCTATTTTTAATCTGACTAGAAAAACAGCAACGAAAGCAATGGGAGAAGTTAAGTTTAACTATTATAACGACGTTGTGGATGTCCCTGTAGGCACCCTGTTGCAGTCTCAGTCTGGTATACAGTATCAAACCACTTCAAGCCCAAATTCAGAAGGAATTACTTCGGTAAAAGCAATTCTATCTGGTAAAGCTTATAACCTTAACAAAGGCAATACACTTGATCTTGTCAATTCATTAAAAGGTGTTGCCAATGCGATAGTACATTCAGATATTGCTGGCGGAATAGATGCAGAGACAGATGATGAGTTAAGACAACGCATTCTTTTTCGTACTCAGGAACCACCAAGACAGGGAACTAAAGCTGATTATATTGCCTGGGCAAAAGAAGTTACAGGAGTTGGTTTTGCCTGGTGTTTTCCTAAAGAATTAGGTGTTGGAACTGTTACAGTAAGATTCTTATGTAATGATTATTCAATGCCAGACACTGCGCTTATAAATAAAGTTCAGAAACATCTTGAAAGTAAAGCTTCAGTTTTAGCTGCTATCTATGCTGTAGCGCCTGTAGAGCAGAAAATTAATTTCAAATTAAAAATAACTCCTTCAACGCTGGCTGTTAGAAACGCCGCCGTAGAAGCTATCCATAATCTTTTCAAATCTGAAGCTGAGCCCGGTGGCACTATATATCTGTCTCATATTCATCTTGCCTTATCATCCGTAGCTGATGAGATTGATCACACCATTATTGAACCGGCAACAGATGTAGTTGCTCAGTCTAATTCTTATCTGCCAACCGTGGGAGATATAACATGGGAAGAGTAAGTTTCACTACTGATAACTATTATGATGCAATGAAAAAACTGTTACCGCAAGGACCAGCCTGGGAACTTGAAGACAACACTTTCTTCATGAAGATGTTATATCTTGCTGCCCTTGAATTTGCACGACTTGATGCTGACATTTCTAAAATGATTGATGAATCTGATCCACAGTCAGCCTCAGTAACTCTTTTAGACTGGTTTCATCAGTGGGGTATTCCTGAAGAATGTCGAGCTGAAGATGATGATCTTGAAGTTTTAAGAACAGAACTGTTAATTAAAATCAGAACGTTAGGCCTTACATTTCAAGAGCTTGTGTATCTGATAGGGCAGTCATGCGGTTATTCAGAAACGAAAATTGATGCTAAACGTGTTTTTACTGTTGCATCAACTGCTGATGACGCCCTTTATTCAGAAATATGGTCTAACTGGTTCTATACAATTAACGTCGAGAAAGTTAACTCCATTCCTTTTAAAACCACTTCAAGAGTATCTGAACGTCTTCAGAAATGGGGAAATGAGCTATTTGAGTGTTTAGTTAAACACTATACACCGGCTCATACTTCAACAATTTTCACTTACGGTAAATAAGGAAAAATATATGTTTAACGGATATAAAAAAGACATTGCAGCTGCAGCACCAAAAATTGAAGAACTGCAGGAAGGATATCCAACAGAAGGAAGTCCTTCTCTTGGTATTCCCGCAACTCAGCCGGGTGCAGCATGGTTTCATATGATAACTACTGAGCTTCTTAATGTTATAAAAGAACTTGGAGTTTTACCTGACAAGAATTCTCTCAATCAACTTGCAACAGCTATCTTAACTTTAAAATTTCCTACAGGGACAGCATTTGAATATTTAAGAGATAAAAATTATTCAAAAAATGACATTGTCTTTACCGACGAACGTCTATATCTCTGTGTGGCAAATAATGGTCCTGTCTCATCAGTTGTTAAGCCAGGTACTAACGATTCTGTCTGGCAAAAAATTCCTCTTAAACAGGATGTTTTAGCTTTAGTTCCAGATTCCACCACTACTGTAAAAGGTATTGTTCAGCTAAGTGACAATATTACAGCAGATGCTTCAAGCATTACCAAGGCGGTAACTCCACACGCAATTGTTCAGCAGAATTATGCTAAATCTATCAACGGCGTTAAGCCAGATACATCCGGTAATGTATCCATAACGCGTGTAGATTCGGCCGCATCAGCAGATACAGCAAAATCTGCAACTAAGGCAACTAATGCAGACAAGGCTACTCATGCAAGTACAGCTGACAGTGCAACTAAGGCAACTCAAGACAGTGCAGGACAACAGATCAATACTACTTATATTAAGTCTTTATCTGTAAATGGGAGAACGATTACTTATACGAAAGGCAATGGCTCTACAGGTACTATCACTACACAGGACACTAATACCACTTATTCAAAACTAAGTCAGTTTACTAATGATAGCGGTTATATTACTGACGGTCACAATTTTTCCAGTGGTGTCACCGTGAATGGGTACAAGATCACAGTAGGATAGCTAATATGGCAACAATTAAAATCAATTATGGTGGCACTACCTATTCAATGGTAAAGACATCATCAAAGATAACAACTCCCAGCGTTGCTGTTGATGGTGGATGGATTCCATGCTTCAAAGGTGATAGGTTCGCTGAAGTTAAAAGTGGTGACAGAATTTATACATTATCACCTTTAATGGTTAACGGCTATCGCATGGCTTGTGGAAGTAGAATAGCTTTTAATGGTACTGTTTATGTTCATATTCCTTATAGACTTACATATATAGGAAGTGCTTCTGGTTCGTCATGGAAATTTGAACTTCTCCCTATAAGAACGGCTTCTACAAATGTAACTGGTTATTCATGTATTCTGAGTAATGTTATTTGGGCACTTCGTCAGATGAACCCAATAGGTTCATTTAGTAGTGGTTACCCTTCTAATGCATCAATAACACAAAACCTTACAGCAAGTTATACAGTATTTGATTCTAGTTATAATGCTGTTAAAACGGGTGCTATTACTAATAAACTAATTACTATAGACCCTGTTGGACAGGGTAATGGTGACTATGAAAGTAAAATTGCAGTATAGGTAATTATATATGGATATTAGTTATAAATCAGTTTCTTATTTTGGACAAAAACGAGAGAATTTACACTTTATTGATTTATCTGTAGACGGCAAGAACTACGGAAACTTAATCATAGCAATTAATACAGAATTAGGTGCAAAACTCAATAACTACTGCTTAGAGAAAGAACAGGCTATTGAGGTTGAAAAAACAGGCGAAGATTTAACTTTAATTGCTGTAGATGGTGATTCTTTACTTTTAAGTATTAAGGATGCTGTATATGTGTACTTTGATACTGTAGCCCAGCAAAAGAAATTTACAGGATACTTAGACTGTCTGGCATCTGCGAACTCAAACGATGATAACAAAGTCCGTTATTCTCTGATATTTAGCTCATGGATTGATGAGAACTTAGCAATCTTTAATCAGATTTGTGAAGACTACAAAAATGAAAAGATTGACAATCTATCTATTGATTATGTAACAGAAAATTTTACAGATATAAACTGGGATGCCAAAGTAGATAGCAAATTATCTATATTAGAAAATGCTGTGTCTGACTTAGGTGGTGTTATATCTGACATGAATACAGATGACACTACAACCGAAGATGCGATCGCAGAACTAGGATCAATGATTTCAGATATTTATGCTCAATTAGAGGAGTTAAAAAAGAATGGTTAAATTTTATTTAATGCGTATCAATCGTGGAATTATGACTATTGACGAAGTACCAACTTTATGGCGTGAAAAGGTAAAAACACTTTTAAAGGAGGCTGAGAAGAAAAAATAATGTACACAAGATTGCATGCTGTTAATGGTATTGTAGGTGAAGGTGTCAAGTTTGAGCGCATCAGACGTGTTACTGGTTATCTTGTAGGAACCTTAGACCGTTTTAACAACGCAAAACGAGCTGAGGTTCGTGACAGAGTTAAGCACATGCACGCATAAAAATAGCCCCATCTTTAGGGGCTATTTGTTGTCGTACCAACCTTACAAAGATTTATAAGCCTTCTATTTATGCTGATTTTTTAGGATAAGTCAGCTGAAATCTCTCTAACTTACTTACTGATATATCAGTTGCAACAGCTGACTCATACAGCCTTGCATCTGGTATGTTATCAAGTGCCAGTACCAACTTCATAGCCTGTGCTTTGATATCTCTCAGTTCCTTACATGCTTTCAGGATATCAGGTCTGAATAACTTGTGATAGTGAACCACATGATCAATTGCCTGAGCTTCATCATCAGACAGCAGCATTTCAGAATCATTTCTAGCATGATCTTCTTCAGCCTTGTTGAGCCCAATAGCATAACCCTGCTTAAAAGCACGTGAGGTTATATCCAGAGCGCGGGCTAATACTTCACGATTAACACCATAAGATTCAAACAGGGCAGTGAGCTGTTCAACGTACCAGCATTTTTTAGTTGCTGGTTCTTTGTTTTCTGCCTTTGCAACATAGGCACCTTGAGCGCGAATTGAAGGTAAGACTTCATTACAAATCCACTGCCTGAACTCACGGGCAACCTTAGAGTTAGATCTCATCATTACGAAGTATAACTGTGGCTCGGTGATCATGGTGCATTGTTGACCGTGGTTATTAGCGTCTTTGAGGAGGGCGGAATTTAATTCCGTGCTCCCAAACTCTTCTTTGATCTGATTAGCAGTCTTGTTAGATTGAGCTAAGTTTAGTGATGCACATACATCTGCAAGGCAAAAGAGCACTTCACCTTTATCGTTCTGTTCTACACGGATATTTGAGTTGTGAAAATTATATGAAGTTAGATTTGAGTTAGACATGATATGTCTCCTAGTTATATATTTCTTAATTAACCCATTTCTTAAGTGGGTCGGTGGTGCTAAGAAACTCGTAACTAGCCGAGCGGTGCTTATTCAATATATTCACACCACACCACCATAAAGCAAATACAGTAAGCCTAAAGGCTATGTATTAAATATGGTGAGATTGACGTGTGTCGCCAAGTCAGCGCTAGTTAGTGTCGTGTTTCTTAGGCACGGTAGGGCAGTCCCTACATCGGCGATAATAGCGCAGAAAAATTGGAGCGTCAAGGTTTTGTTACATATTCAATCTTCAACTTTTGAAGTTGTCATAACAGCAAATCTGCGCCACCTTTTAAGCAATGATCAACAAAGTCACACCATTGCTGCATTGCTTCACGTCTTTTCTCTAACAGATCACTTCTATCATAAGCTAGCTGTGTTGATGTTCCTACAGTATGAGCTAAACACTTCTCTGCAACATCAAAAGGAATATCATGATCGTGCATCCAGGTACGACCAATTGAACGTATGCCATGAGGCACAAGCTTGTCTTTAAAGCCGTGACGACGTAAAAACAATGAAGCTGAGTTGGTGCTAAAGTGCTGCACTACTTTACCTTGAGTTGCAGGGAATACATACTTACCTACTCGTGGGCGGTTAAGCAGCAAAGTAAGCATTTGCTTTGTAATTGGTACCACATGAGGTAGTTTCATCTTCATGACCTCTGCAGGTACTGTAATTGTGTTATCTTCAAAATTGATCCAAGACCATTCTAAGCTACAGTATTCATTTGGTCTTAACAGAGTGTAAAAGCCTGTAAGCAGTACTTCCCATGTAGCACGAGCTTTAAGCCCATATACCTGTAGCTCTTTAAGAACTGTAGGCAACTGTGAGTAGTGTACTGAAGGTCTGTTCTTAATAACAGTTTTAACAGGAAAAACAGAGTAGAGATTTTGAAAACGTAGCTCTTTAACGTAGCCAATGTTCATAGCATAGATGTCGATCTCTTTTATGTACATGCAAATACGCTTAATGGTTTCGTATTTACCTCTGGTATAAAGATCCTGTTTTAAGATCTCAACAAAAGCTACAGGAGTAATAGCTTTGTAGTCAATCTTACCTAATGAAGGTAGGATATAGCGCTCAATACGGTTTGAGATGTCATGCCAGTTCTTTACCTTAACCTTCTTAACTTCAATCCACTCATAGTAGATCTCTTCAAATGTATGAACCTTTTCTTTAATAACAGGAGAACCTTCAAATTTAGCTTGAGCTTTTAAAAGAGATAGCTGCTCTCTAGCTTCTTTGATAGATAATTCAGGGAATGATCCTAGTTTCTTACTTATCTTTTTACCATCAGATCTAAAATTAGCAATCCAATTTTTAATACCTGAGGGTAGTATGCGCAGGTATAAGCCATTACCATCAGCTAAGTTGTATTCCTTATCTTTTGCTTGAGCTTTTTTAATTTCTAAAAATGTAAGCATAAATGCTCCTAAATTCTCCATGTGGCGTTTAGCCGTTTTTGTGACTATACATTTGTAAACGCCACATAAGCGCCACATATTATAGCATTTATTTGATACTAGCTATGATAGTAGCTCTGCTAGTATCACCGATTTTTAACGATTATTTTATTGAAAATTAAGAAAAAATTGAAAGGGTAATTAGCTGATTTTAGATACAAAAAAAGCACCTAAAAGGTGCTATGGCGGTGAGAACGGGATTCGAACCCGTGATACGCGTTAACGTATACACGCTTTCCAGGCGTGCTCCTTCAGCCACTCGGACATCTCACCAAAATTGACCGTATAATTTTACAGTATTATTAAGATATTGCAACTTTATATTGAATAAAAATGAAATCTATATCTTAAAAGTACAACACCGGCTCTTACAACATCGCAAGATAGTAATTCTAGAGATTGACCATCGCAAGGTTTTTCTCCTTCCTTACCTTCATACTCAAAGATTGATTTAACGCCACTCAATCCATCTATGCCAGGGTAGAGCACAAGATAAAGTTCATCGATAAGACCTAGCTTTAAGAAAGATCCGTTTAAGATACCGCCTCCACATAGGAGAACATTCTTTATACCAAAATCAGAGTATAAACTTTTAAGCGCTTTTTTGATGTCATGACCATCTTTTCCTGCAAAGGTAAAAGAGATCTCCTTTTTTCTTAAAAACTCAAGATACTCTTCACTTGCGGTGTCTTCTCCTAAGATAACAAGCAGGGTACTACCCCAGATTTCGTTGTTCTCATAGGCTATAGATCCTTTTGAGTCAAACACTGCTGTCATTTCTGCGTTTTCTCTAATACCTAAAAATGGTTTAGGATCTTTAATCTTAGTGTGAGTGTCTGATTTAAAAGAAATACTGCAATGGTGATGTAAAATTGTTTCTTTTCCTAGAATTGATAATTCAGGATTTAATTTAGCTTTAGTCTCATAATATACATCAGGTTCACCTTCGCCATTGCTGTCATATAAAACAGACCATCTAGATTCGTCTAAACGACCGTCGATAGAACTTTCCATGAGACAAGTTACTTTTTGCTGTGTCATGTCCATAATAAATCCTCAATTCGTATTTATTACATTATAAATCACCTAAGTACTAGATAAAGAATGCCTTAACGTATAATCAAAATTTCTTTCTAATTCAGTCAGTAGACTACAAATTTGACAAATTATTTGTTGACAATATTACATCTCCTTAATATAATGCACTCCGTTCGGTGATTAGCGCAGCCCGGTAGCGCATCTGGTTTGGGACCAGAGGGTCGTAGGTTCGAACCCTACATCACCGACCATCTTAATTTCCTTCCTTATTTTTTCAAATTGATACTTGGAATTTTCAGAGAGAGTCGACTGTTCGATCTTTTAGCATTTCTTCCATTGGCCATGGTCACAAGATTTGACACAGCCTCAGGTAAGTATTTTGAAAGAATGTAGATAAAAAGTGCTGTAAAAATAATTACGGAGCATTCACTAGAGCCAACAGATGCTCCTGACTCTACAATTTCCTGAGATTTGTTTTTTAAATTTTTTAAAATCAGGCATCCTGAGTTTATAACCAGCAATGTAGTCATCAATTCAAGAGACATTGAGAGAATTGATTTAAAAAAGTTTATGGCAATGTATCTTGTGTAAGAAATAGCACCTAAGCCTAAAACAAAAACACCACAGATACACAGAATATGCGCACAGATAAACAGGGTAGTAAATTTGATTACTACCAAAAACATAATGAACATAAATACAAGTACCATGCATCGCAAGATGAAACCTGTTACTGCATTAAATAAACCTGCACTAATGTTCTGATTTAGATTAGATGCAATATTAAAAGTAAGATCTATAAGCTCCGAAGGTCCTGTATTAGAATTGGTGGTAACAGAGGTCAATGAGTCAATTACAGAGTGACCTATGGCAGTGCCATTATCAAGTAAAAAGTAATAGAAGCCAGTTACTAACAAAAGTTTTACAAGATCACCCATAAAACTCTGCATATTACCATCTTTAAAGATACTCTTGATACCTAACATTACAATCGAGATTGGTACTAAGATCCAAAACAATCTGTTAGCAGCTTCCTTAATTGGAGTTGCAGCCTCTGAGATATTGTCAATAAACAAGAGGGTAAGACAATTTAGAACACCGTCAGGTGAGAGGGTAAGATCTTTAACTTCCTGAGCTGGTGCACTTTTACATGTTAAAAGAAGCACTAAAAAAAGTAGGACATGTTTCATATAGTTACTCATAGTTCTTTAAGCTTGTATCAAGATGCGGAGACTCAACAGTTCCCGTGTCAGCGTAGTAAAGTTCGTCAGCTTTCTGCTTTAACTCTTCGTTTTGTTTTTGCATCTGATAGTTATGAGCTGTAATTCTAGCTAGATTTGAGACCTGTCCTGATAACGAACTTAAAGCTGTAACCTGAGTAGAATTAACCTTACTTAAAGTATCAATAGAGCTGTTAAGTCCTTTAGCATCTTGAGATTCACCACACATTTCATTTAATTTATCAATGCTTTCAATTAGAGCTTTTTGCGTATCTGAAGCACTCTTTTTAGTAAAGTCTGAGATTTCAAGGGATTCTTCATCCATCATTTCGTTTAACTTTTTAAAAGTGCAGCTTTTAGAACGTATACACTTTTCCCAAGCATCAGTTCTGATACTGTTTTTTGAGAATTCAGCAGCTGACTCAGTCTTTTTTGCAAAAGCATAACTTGCTTCTAATAGCATCAATGAGTTTTGATTAAGATCCTTTACTTTTGCCCAGGTTTCTTTATGTTGATATTCGTAGTTATCCTGCTCTCTTACATTGTCATGCTTGATATAGTTTTCAAGCTTGTCCGATTTTGTTTTGTTCTCATTAGACCAAGAACGTAATACAGCGAGGGTACTGTTCATTTGCTGAATTAGCTCTTGACCTTGACTGTAGGTCATGGCTTTTTCCTCAGCGTTTACGGTTAAACTTGTGAATATCAGCATGCTAGTTAATAAGAGTCTTAATATCATGAAAAGTCTATTTTTTAAAATGAACATTAGCTTTTGCTCCATAAGGTGATTTAAAGAAAATGTCTTGAGTAATGGCAACAGTAAAGGCGTAACCAGGTTCTACAGATAAGGTAGGAGAAAGGTTGATGTTTCTTTCAATGATCTTAGCTAGAGCTTGTGAAACATTTGAACTGCCTTGAGCTTTAAATCCAGCGATAGTACGCTGATGACCTCCAGCTAAATTGTAGGTATCCTCATAATGATCTGCTGTGGTACTTATACTAGACAGTAGTAACGAGTTAGCAATGATCTTAAAGTAGTGGTTGTCTACTTGAGCATCAAAGCCAGCATAGCCGTTAGTTGATTGACCAGGCATAGAGCCTAAGTTTATTGACTGTCCATTAGGAAAAATTATTCTGTTAAATCCAATAAAGAGCCTTTCTGTACCAAAGGCTGCACCTGATGCGTATTGACCTACAAGTTTTGAACCTCGAGGTATAAGAAGATATTTAGCTCTAATTGAGTCATGCACATCTCGAGAGATCTGTGCTGTAATTTGTCCTGGCAACTCTGAGTTAATACCATTGAGTAATGTAGCGTGAATAACACTGCCTTGCATCAGCGCAAAAGGAGTCTTAGGATTTTTAACTTCACTTTTTAAAACATAGTTGTTTCTTTTTAACTTATCATAGCTCTCAAGTGTGTTTTCATTAGGCTTATCTTGAGAATTAGAGGCACTAGGACCATCTAAAGAGTTCAATTTTGGTTGTGTAAAAGATGGTGTAGCATTATTACCGTTTTGGTTGTCAATTTTGTCTAATAAAGAGTTGCCTAAACCATGATGTTTTAACTCAAGATTTACTTTGCTAGAGGCCTTTAAAGCCTGTTCGTAGTATTCTGAATTAGTTTTGCTCTTTTTATTTTGCGTAACTTCATCCTCTTTTGGAGCTCCATCGAAATCTTCAAAATAAACTGTTCTTGTCACAAATTTGTTTTTATCAGGACTGTTATCATCATCTTTATAAGAACGGTCTGTAAGAGCATGTCTTTCCTGGTATTTTACATAGTCTTTAGCAAAATCTTCATCATCTAAAGTTTTAGCTGATACATCATTTAAAATTTGTTTACGGTTTTTGGAAGCATTGCTGACCATGTCTTTGTGTAAGTTTTCATCTTTAGCTTCAAAAACGCCAAGCTTGTCAGCCTTTGAGATATTAGCCTGTAGTGACTGGACTGACGCACCATTTTGCTTTTCTTTTATTTCGTTTAATTTATCCTGCTCTTTTAAACTAAAAAGTACAGTAAAAAAGATAGTCACAGCGATAAAACCACCAATTAAAAAGAAGATAGGCTTTTTTGTTAAAGGACCTTGTTTTAAGATAGAGTAAGACATCTTTTCACCTATGATTCTAGTCTTACCACATCAGCACTTTGTTTTTCTTCACCATTCTTTGAGATAAGTCTCAGATGGGAGTAGATCCCGTCTACAACAAAAGTATTGTCAAAGTAAGTAAAGTTAATGGTGTTAGTTTTATCCTCTCCGAAGAATAAAAAACTCTCTGAGCTGATTTCTTGTAGCACCGGTAAATAGCTTGAATTTATGGGATTGTTCATAACTATAAAGGTTCTTTTTCCATCGTCGTAGACATTTTGCGGAATGATCTTTGAGTCACCATCAACAGAGTAGTTGTAGTTTCGCCTTTGGGTACTGTCATTGTAGGTTGCAGCAACATTAAGCGCTGGTCGTGAGTTTCCTTCATATGAAACATTTTGCACAGAAGAATAGTTCTTAAGACTTGAATTAGTCTCTGAGTAATCATTATGATCCTCATTCGAGTCATAGTTACTTGTGTACTGTAAATATGAATCGTCCCCATAATGCTTTTTTGATGGTAACTTTAAGCTATTAGGGTATGAAAATACTACAGCGGGCATAAAATCAGCTTCAGTTGATTTTAGACGAATGTGATAGGTCCTTCTGTCTGTGGTTATGAGCATTGAGGTTTTAAGACCAGCTTCTAAAGGCTTTACAATTAGGTGTTCTACACTGTCATTTGCTGATCCTGAAATGGCACTTTCAATATTCCATCGAACAGAATCTCCTAATTGAACAGATAAAATGCTCTCTCCTTTTTCAAAGGCAAGATCAGTTAATTCTAATAAAGCGCAGACGACAGTAGGTATTCCAGAGCCATAAGCAAAGGTAACCAATCCTGCTTTATAGGCAGTACCAGCCACCTGTTTTGCATCTAATAAGTCAAGTTTTGAAAGAGTTTTTAAATCTCTGTCATCTAAGTCAACATTGTCAGCAAAGGCACTGTAACTTGAGAAGAAAAGGCATGACAAAATAACAGACAATAGAGATAACCTTTCTAATTTAATAAGGACACTCATTTTCATGATGCTACCTCAATGATTTTGTTGACATTAAACTCGTTTACAAACAGACCTAGAGGATTGAGTCTTACATCCTCAAGATTGTCATAAGCGACATTCAGTCTTTTGTAACTTACAAAAGCTTTGTATCTTTCTGTTAAGGTTTGCTCTTTTTGTTTGGTCATAAGTTTGAAAGTGACCTCAAAAGTGTTGTCTGACAGTGACACTACAGATTCGATTGCGGTGTTTCGTAATGCGGTTGCATAAGACATAACATTTGCTTTGGTGTAAAAGTTATCTATAAATACAGATGCTACGCTGCCTAATGAAGTTTTTGCATAGATCTCATTGATAAATCGCCTTTGCAAAGTTTTATCCTCACTTACAGCGTACAATCTATCAACGTACTCACAGACGAAAGATGCCTTTACTTTTGAATTTAAACTGTCCTGATTAGGATTTTCTAAAAAAAGCACTGAGCCTTGCTTATCTACAGTCACTACATAAGGTCGAAACTGAGTTTTACCACTTAAATCAATGCAGTAGGCAAGTGAGATAAAACCTAAAGCCATTCCTAATAGCCCCATAAAGGCAGGTACTAGTTCTGTACGCAGTGCTTTTATTGCAAGATCTGTAAATTTCATGCCGGTGGCAATTTTTGCCTGCTTCTTATTTTTCTTTTCCTTATAAATGGTAGGCAAATTCTTCTTGATATCGTTCATACATTTCATCCACGTAAGCTTTGTCGTTTTCTGAGAGTGATAAAAGTTTCAGTTCAGTATCAGAGAGTGCTAAAGAGAAAGGCATAAAGTTAATGTCTTTATGTAAAAACAAAGTATGCTTTGGTTTTGCCTTACAGATAGCATCAATTTGACTGTCGCACAGCGAGAGTTTTTTATAGAATCCTTTTAAAGTTTCAGTGTTGGCATCTTTATTAGGTAGAAAAATTCTGGTTTTAATGCAGTCTAAAAAATCACCAATGTTAGAAGCCTTAGACAGATCGTTAATTGATTGTGTGGCTAATACAATTGCGACATTGTGTTTTCTAAAGGTTTTAATCCAGGTGATAAGTTGCTTTGAGAACTCTTCATTAGCAAGCATCATCCAGGCCTCATCAATGATAATGGCGCCACACGTACCATTCATAACGCTCTGATTGATGAGTTTAAAAATGCACTGCAACGTTGGGTATAAAAAGTCATCACCCTTTTCAAAAAACTGTCCGCATTCGAAAACAGTAAGATCAGATTCAAAAGAAGGATCAGAGTCTCCATCTAAAATTGAGTTTTCAATGACACTGTTAGTAAAAGCAGATAAGGCTGTTTTGAGCTCTTTTCTAGGAAGCAGTGTGCACATCGTACTTAAAGTACGTTCGTGTTTATCAAAGTCTGCTAAAAGATTAAGTGCATCACGAAGATCATCCTTTAATTTAAGATCGGTCTCATAGCCCTGCGAGATAAAAAGTTTTTCTAAAAAATCTAAGGCACTAGCCTTATCATTAGGTGTATCAATTTTAGCTAACGGGCAAAAGCGGATGCCTTTACCATTTTCTAATTTTATATGGTTACCTTTTAAAGCTTTTGTCAGTCCGTAAAAAGAGTTGCCTTTGTCAAAGACAAAGATCTTCATCTGGTCATATTTTAAAAATGAAGGAATAAGACTTCCTAAGAACACAGATTTACCGCTACCTGGAGGACCTACTACCAGAGCATTGGCAAGATCAGTGTCATGCAGGTTTAAGTGAGCATATAAACCTTCTAAAGTTCTTACAGTCATTAAAGAAGGTTTATTCTTACCATATCTGAAATTAGGAGAAACACTCTGTCCTGTATAGACCTGATTTAAGGGTAAGAGATCGGTTAGCACTGTATTAGGCAGCAGAGCGCGCCTAACATTTTCAAGGCTATGTCCTGGTAATGAGCCTAAGTAAGCTTCAGTTGCGTTTACAGTTTCAATTCTTGCGCCAAAGCCAGATGCTTCAATACTTTGCACACACTTTAAGGCCTGCTTTTCTAAAATCTTAGGATCGGTGCCTGAAAAGATGATATTGGCACAGTATGAGCCAAAGCTTAAAGAATTTTGGACTAGGTTCTTTTTAGCATCACTAATATCATTTAACTGTTCTACAGCGTCCTGATTTTCGTTGTCTGATTTAGAGTTTAAAAACTGCGCAATAAAGCCGTGTTTTTTCTGCGCCCATAAACGACGGTTCTTTTCTAAAAGTACCTGCGAGGTAAAACTGTCATAGCTAATAAAGCGTGTCGAAAATCGATAATCAAAGTCTAGAGCACAGAGTCTGTAAAGAATATTAAAATCGGATTCTATAGGCAGTCCTTCAATTGCAACTACGACAATATATCTGTCTGATAACTTTGGAGATGAGCCTGAGGTAAAGTCATCTGATGACAATAAAGAGTCAAGATAGTAATCAGATTTTGGAATGTGTAAAGATAGCTTTTTACCGCTAATACAATACTTTAAAAAGTTAACTGTTTCATGAGATCTGAGCTTTGAGTAATTTCTATTATCAAGAGCATTTTCTTTTGCAGCTAACTTTTTATTATCTAAAAAAGTGCATTCTTCAAGCTTTAATGTGTTCTCAAGAGAGTTTTTAATCGCCTCAACGCTTTTTGAAAAATCTATAATGACACTGTTAATCTTGTCATCAGCAATAGTTACACTGTCTTTAGATAAATCATCTTCATCAAAGATGCTGGCGATATTACGCAGACTACCTAATGAGTGAGATAAAGATGTTATGGTAAGGTAACAGTCTTGTGTGTAGGTATCATTGGTCTTAAAAAACTCTTTTCTTTTTAAATAGAGTTTTTTAGCCTTATCGTTGCCTTTATATTCACAATCTTCAACATCATTTACTTTCTGTCTTATAAAGTCGACATTTAAGATGAAATTACCACCTAACTTTCTGATGGCATTGGCAGTTAATTCCTGAGTGCGGCAAATAAGTGCACTGTCAGCATAACTTAAATCATTAGCTTTTACTCTAAAGGTCTTAAGAAGTCCTCCATTCTTTAAAATGATGGTGTTCTGAGGACCTAAAAGAGCGTAATCTAAAAGATCTGTAAAACCAGGATGGTTTGAGGCGAACTTGTACTGCTTCCACAGTCTTTTTGCTAGCATAATCACAATGAGTATGCTCAAAAGCGCAAGTGACAGTGATAAAGATGAAAAAAGAGCTTTTATCATAATAAGTTAGATAGTTTTCTAATTTTGCTGTAGTAATTATTTAGAATGTTCTTAAAAGACTGATTGAGTAGCCATTTTTACTGTTATTTATTTTTTCTTACACTCTGTCTTGAGTAATAAGTTTTTTGTGCCAAATAATAAGGCTTATAACGAATGTTCTTTAAGTAAACTTTTCTTAAATACAAATCGTCTTTTGCCATTTTTAAGAGGCACAAATACAGCACTATAAAAACAAGTAAAAGCACTACGGTTGCAACTAAGGAAAAACTAAAAATGCTGCCTACAATGGTTATAAATACAAGCAGCATACACAGTTCTCTGTCACAGCCTAAAAAACTCTGTTTACGCAATACAGATTGATAAATAGGATGTTTTACTCCAGACACGCTTTCTCCTTTAATCTTTGACTATGCATACCTGTAAGCAATTTACCTGCAACCTATTTAGCAAGCTTCTATAAGTGCTTCGTTTTTATGAAAAGAAAAACTAAAATTACTTTCAAGCGTGTTGATGTTTACATCGTTAAAGGTGTCCATGATATGTGAGGTTCTATTGACTTTAGGACTGTCAATTAAAGTTGATGAAGTAGACGAGGTGTCATGAACAAAAGCTTGAAGCTTTGAATTTAGATTTTGCTCATTAAAATGAGTTATTCTGTCTGACAGAGGTTTTTCTTGAGATTTACTTTCTTTATCATTTAAAGCTATTTCATTAGAGACTGGAGCTATCTCTACAGTGGCACCGTTAAATAAAGATGACATTAAGGTGTTTGCTCCTACAAGCAGTGTCATTACCATCACAAGATAAACAATACTGCGCATAAAACGACCCATTTCACCACCTGTAAAAATCAAGGTGGCGCCACAGGAAACAATACCAATTAAGGATACAGAAAATGCCACAGGACCAGTTAAAGACTTCTGTATGGTCTTAAGCCAGGTCTCATAAGGTAATACGCTGCTGCCAGATGCTGTATCTGCTGCAAGAGCATCTTTAAAGACTGAAGTTAAGACAATCAAAGCTACAAGTTTTAATAAAGTGTTTTTCATTTATTTTCTCCTAGGAATTTATAAGTGAATTTGCCTTGTTCTAAACCAGTGACAAGGGCGATACTGGATACGTGTCTTAAAGGTTCTCTTTTTAAAATAATGATGGCATTGACAGCTAGAGCTATCATGCTGTCAATATTGTCAGGAGCGGACGGGTTACGGCTTATAAGCAGTTTTAATCTTTCAAGACACTGCAAAACAGAACCAGCATGAATTGAGGCAAGACCTCCTGAATGACCGGTAGATAGTGCATCTATAAGATCAAGGGCTTCTTCAGCTCTTACCTCACCTACTACAATTCTGTCTGGACTGAGCCTTAAGGTTGCTTTAACTAAGGTACTAATAGAAGTCTTAGGACCTGATACTAAATTTACCGCATTGTCATTTTCGATTTTAAGTTCAGGAGTGTCTTCAATGCAGACTATTCTTGAGAAAGGTTCAAATAAAGCAATCCTCTTTAACATCGAATTGATAAAACTGGTTTTGCCACATCCTGTCTGACCACAAACTAAGATGTTTTTTCTCTCTTTTATCAGAGAATCTAATATGGTTAACTGTTCTTTGGAGATAAAGTTTTGTGATACTAAATGCTCAAAGTTCAAAGAGAGCGCGTGTAATGATCTTAGGCAAAAGCATGGATACTTACACAATGGTGGTAGCAAAGCTGAGAATCTAGCATTGATGCAAGAAATTTCAGTTTCGACGATAGGGCAGTTAACGTTAATATCAATTTTGCTCATAGAGGCAACAGTTCTGATTAGGATCTGTGCCTTTGAAGGAGATATGTCACAATATTTGACATTCTCCCCATCTGAATAGCGCACATAGAGCGCGCTGTCTGGATTAAGCATGATTTCGTCGACAGCACCTTCAATTAATGAGCCGACTAATTCATCAGATAACAGTTCTGACAAAGTCATCACGGTTCTGTCAAAATCTAAAAGCTCGTTTTTAGAGGTACTGCTCATATGAAAAGTCTTTTCCTAAGTAAAATACTCTGCTTTCATGAATTAAAAATTCAACTACTCACCATGGCGCAAGATTATCCATGAAGATTTTTTTAGACGACTTTTTTACTGATACAAACTGTAAGTAAAATTGTCTATTTATTTGAAATTAAATAAAAATAATAATTTAAAAAAGATTTGAAAAAGACTTGAATATTTATAGATACTAAATTTTTCTTGGTGATTTTTAGTGTGATGTAACGAGGAAAAAATGTAGAGCCTAAAGTGAATGGACACAAAGAGAACAATCTTTTTGAATAAATTAAAGCTAGTAAAGCTTCTTTTTTTTTAATTAGGTTGAGAGAAGAAAGCCCTGTAATCAAAGTTTCCTTGTGTAATCTTAGATTAAGTCAAAGTTGTCACGAGCAAAGACTGGTATATATTCAAGAGGAACATCAGCTGTGATAGTTATACCTCCTTCATAGACAGCACCTGTATTGGTATCTCTCCATGTAGCTCCTTTTGGAAAATAAACTTAAAGAGATGATTTGCCTTTTTCATATTCCATATCTTAAAGTTCATCAATCATAGCTTTTGGATTTGGAAAGTAGTCGTTATCAAAAGACCAATCTCCTTGCCTTTTACAATAGAAAAAGTCGATGACAATGACATCTAATGGAAGCTTTTTGTACTCATGAGCAACCTCAAGCACTTGATCTTGAGTAACATAGCGTAATTTACTTTGCCAAAAGCCCATTGCATACTCAGACATCATCGGTTCTCTGCCTGTAACCTCGGTATATCTTTTTTGTTGTTTACATACTAAAAACGTCGTCACAATTCATGTTTAGAGTATAGCTTTTTCATTAGAAAAAATTATCTGGATTACTTCAAGAAAAGGTGTATCGACGATTTAGCAATGTCTGTAAATATGAGATCAATTCACAAAGAGAAAAGGTCCCATTATGAATTTGACTGTTTAAAATATGGTAAAATCGTACCTTGGTTTATGAGTCTTGATATTTAAATTTTTATTTAATACACCTGAATATTTTCTACTATTCCTACCTGTAAGTATTATTGTTTATTTCTTTTTCAGTAAAAGGCGCTATTTTGCTGCCTCAAAGCTGTGGTTGCTTTTATGTTCACTTTTCTTTTACTGCTACTGGAAGTTTGATTACATTTGGATTTTATTAGGTTCAATTGTTTTCAATTTTGTAGTTGGATCTATACTTTCAAAAGAAGCTAATGGTAGGCAAAATGCTCTAGAGAATAGTCAAAACACTCAATTAAATGTGACTAAAAGAAAGGTTGTCTTAGTCTTTGGAGTGCTTGCAAATGTTGTAATGCTTGGCTATTACAAATATACAGATTTTATAATCTCAGATTTGAATCTGCTTTTAGGTACATCTTATGAATTAGTACACATCGTGCTACCACTTGCCATAAGTTTCTTTACCTTCCAGCAGATAGCTTATCTTGTGGATTCATACAAAGGTCTTACAAAAGAATACGATTTTGTGTCCTATGCTGTTTTTGTATCCTTCTTTCCACAGTTAATAGCAGGACCTATTGTTCATCATAAAGATCTAATTCCTCAATTCTTCAAGGCAAGAAAACTTGTTTTAAACTATAAAAATCTGTGCCTAGGTCTGTTTATTTTTACTATTGGTCTTGTAAAGAAAGCAATCATTGCTGATAAGTTTGCAATTTGGGTAGGCGACGGTTTTGACAGTGCTAACAACCTTACACTGCTTACCTCTTGGCTAGTGTCTTTTTGCTACACCTTTCAGCTGTACTTTGATTTTAGCGGTTACTGTGACATGGCTGTAGGTTCAGCTCTCTTCTTTAACATTAAGTTACCAATTAAATTTAACAGCCCTTATAAGGCTCTTTCTATTAAGGATTTCTGGCGTCGCTGGCATATAACTTTATCTACCTTCTTAAGAGATTACTTATATTTCCCATTAGGCGGTAGCAGAAAGGGCAGCTTTAGAACTTATCTAAACCTCTTTATCGTTTTCTTTATAACCGGTATCTGGTATGGAGCTGGCAACACCTTTGTCTTATGGGGACTTCTGCATGGTGTCGGCATCATTGCTCATAGAGTATTTCATAATCTAGGTTTTGCTTTACCTAAAATTCCTGCATGGATTTTAACCTTTATCTTTGTTGATATAGCCTGGGTTCTATTTAGAGCTCCTGATCTTGATGTGGCTTATACAATTTACATCCACATGTTTGATATTAGTTCACTCTCACTAGAGCAGTTATCTAACTTTAAGACAGCCTTAAAGGGCATCGGTTTGAATTATCAGACAGTAACTTATGTGGTCTTAGCTTTAATTGTGGTTTTAAGCTTCAAAAACTCTAATGAGCTCTTAGCTAAAGTATCAACTAAAAACTCAGTAAAGTTACCTTCGTTTAAACAAATTCACAATCATTATTTACAAAAACTGCTTGTAAAAACTACTGGTTATTTTGCTTGCGTGTTAGTAGCACTAATTTTGTTCTATGTGACATTGGCAGTAATTGGTTCTACCTATACAGAGTTTATTTACTTTAATTTCTAAGATTAAGCTTTTTTTAATTCAAGGTATTACCCAGTTATAAAGGTAATAAAAGGATTTAGATAATCATGGCAAGTAAAAAGATCTTTGCTCTTATCATGTCTTTATTTATAGGCATATTTGCTTTGTATACAGTTGCCATGTATTTATATGATCTTATGCATATTATTTCAAACAAAGAGCAGTTATTTAATGGCAGCATGCGCTATCAGGCTCGAGGTTATCTTGAGAATAAGAATGTCAAAGGGCTTATTATTGGAACTAGTATGCTTGAAAATACCAGTTCAGATGAGGCAACTGCAAAATTATTTAAACACGGTAGTGCTGATAGATTTATAAACATTTCGTTAGCAGGTTCAACTTTGGCTGACAGAAAGGTAGTCCTTGACTATGCTTTTAAACACAATGAGATAAAAAAGGTTATTTATTCTTTAGAAATGTCTCCTCTTTTCTATCAGGACTTAGCGCCGATGAACTGGCAGAAGATCTATGATGACAATCCTCTAAGTGTTATGTCTCCGTATCTAAAGACAGGCTACGTAAAATGCTTGCTGACTTTTTCAAAAAGTGAAAAGTGTGTAGGTGTACAAAAGTCCTTAGACAGACCAGCATCTTGGATAGATGATCCATTATATAAAGACAGCTTTAATGGAGTATGTTCTTGGAATGAGGTTTCAAGAAACATCCTAAAAAGTTATCTTGATACAAACGGTAAAAGTAATGAACTAAAACTGTATGGTTTAGATTATCTAAAACAGTATACAAAACAGGAACTTTTTAGCATTATTGATGGTAAAAAGGACACAGAATTTTATCTTGTGATACCACCTTCTTCGGCAATCTATTACAAGCTTCAAACATTGTACTATAAAGAACATATTGCTTTAATTAAGAACTTTATTACTTACTTAGCAGATGCTTGCTCTCAAAGAGAAAACTGCACTTTATACGGCTTTGATGACACTGGCCTTTCATTAGATCTAAAGAATTACAAAGACATGTTTCATTATTTAGATAAGATAAATTCTCTGATGATTGATTCCATTGAAAAGCATGAACATGTGCTAACTAGTGAGAATGTACAAAGCTATTTTTTAATAATGGATGAGATCATAGAAAAGGCTGATGTTGATGCTGTAAAAACTGAAATAAGACAGTGCAAGTAAGTGTATCTTAAGTTTTAAAAGCTCTAACAACTTAAACAAGGAATGTCATAATAAAAAGTGTTAAGAGCTAACGGTAGGACTTTGATTTTCTTTTAAAAGACAGCGTAAATGCTCATTTATAATGAGCGCGGATGTGCTTTATGTGACAGGGTTTTCTTTACAATTGAGCATATTTTGCTTACTCGATCTCTTCTTAGTTGTTTATTGCATTTTCAATAGTGTGTATACGCTAACGAACATCACGTTTTAGGATCCAGAGCTCACCGCCATTTACTTACAAATTCCATTTCTTGCGCATCATTTAGACAACTACAGACTATATTCAGAAATTTATAGAGCTTGGTTTGTTTGTTAATCCCATAAAAAAAGCTCCAACCAGTAAGGTTGAAGCTTTCTTAAATAAAGTTCTACTTAAAATTATTTTTTAGCAGCAAGTCTTTCTGCTCTCTTGCAGGCTGCTGCTGTAAAGATTACGTCTGTTGAGCTGTTTAGTGCAGTTTCAGTTGAATCCTGAATTACACCGATAATAAAGCCAATACCTACAACCTGCATTGCGATGTCGTTTGGAATACCAAAGATTGAGCAAGCTAAAGGAATTAGCATTAAAGAACCACCTGCAACACCTGAAGAGCCACATGCGCATAAAATTGAAGCTACACACATTAAGAATGCTGAAGCAAAGTCAATTTCAATACCTAAAGTATGAGCTGCAGCCATAGTCATAATAACTATGGTGATACCTGCACCTGACATGTTAATAGTGCAACCTAAAGGAATAGAAATTGAGTAAGTAGCCTTATCTAGCTTCATCTCCTCGCATAATGCTAGGTTCACAGGTAAGTTAGCAGCAGATGATCTTGTGAAGAATGCGCAAACACCTGATTTAGCTAAGCACTTGAACACTAATGGGTAAGGATTCTGATGAGTGGTGATAAATACTAATAATGGGTTGAAGATGAACGCAACCATTAAGAAGGTTGATACTAACACTGCAACAACATGTACATAGTTTAGTAAGTTAGCAAAACCTCCTTCCTGGGTGCATGATGAGTATACTAAGCCGAATACACCAATAGGAGCAAAACGGATCACCATACGAATAACACCAGATACGGATGCAGCTAAATCATCTAATACGCGTTTTGTGTTCTCGTGAGCAACTCTGAACATTAAGCCTAAGGCAATAGACCACATTAAGATTGCAATGTAGTTACCATTGATAAATGCAGAAACAGGGTTTTCAACAGCCTGGTTAACAAAGTTAATTAAAACCTCACCAATTCCTGATGGAGCTGAAACATCAGCATTCTGAGCTAATTCTGTGAAGGTGCTTGGGAAGATGTAGCTCATGGTCAAAGCTAAACCACCAGAAATTAACATGCCTACAAAATAAAGCACAATAATAGGCTTCATAGAGGTCTTCTGACCTGACTGATGCTTTGCAATAGCAGATGCTACCAATACGAATACAAGAATAGGAGCGACAGCTTTTAGTGCTTTAACAAAGAGGTTACCTAATGTTGGGATCACTGATTTGTCATCAGGATATACATACGCTGCAAAGATACCTAAGATAAGACCAATTACGATTTGCAGAATGAAAGGAACTCGATTTAGAGTCCTTGCAAACGGACCTTTTGGATTTTCAGATTCTAACATAGTGTTATTTTCCTTATATTTATAAAGGCAAGAAGCCTTTCTTTTCTGTAGAAATTTGGTTCATTTTACAGTCAAAATCTATAGATTTGTATTTATTGATCTATTGATACTACATTTAGGTAAATATGCACATAAAAGGTGCAAATTTTAATCATAAACTCGATACATTGAGCTTTTTTGAGGTAGCCAAAATGTAGAGAAAATAAGAAGGCGTAATCGCTTACGGGATAAAAATCTTAAATTTAAGATTTTGAGTTATTTTAATAGATTTTTATTCTTTCGATTTTGGAAAAAATTGAAGCCTTGTATTATAATCAAGCTGTTTTTGGCTAAGGCTAAAAAGAATCTTATTTAATGAACACATACAAATTAGGTACCACCAATGATCTATTCTAAAGAAGTAGAGAATATGTGCCCTGTAACTAAGGGTGCATACCATGGTCCTGCTCCAATTCCTGAAGAGGGTAAATGGGTTCAGGCTAAAGAAATCACAGATATCAGCGGATTAACTCACGGTGTGGGTTGGTGTGCTCCTCAGCAGGGCGCTTGCAAGATGACCTTAAATGTTAAAGACGGCATCATTCAGGAAGCTCTAGTTGAGACTATTGGTTGTTCAGGTATGACTCACTCTGCAGCTATGGCATCAGAAATCTTAATCGGCAAGACCTTATTAGAAGGCTTAAACACCGACTTAGTTTGCGATGCAATCAACACTGCATATCGTGAGCTATTCTTACAGATCGTTTACGGTCGTACTCAGACTGCTTTCTCAGAGGGCGGTTTACCAGTTGGTGCTTCTCTTGAAGACTTAGGTAAGAACCTACGTAGCCAGGTTGGTACTATGTTTGCAACTAAGGCAAAGGGTCCACGTTACCTGGAGATGACAGAAGGTTATGTTACCCGTGTAGCTTTAAACAAGAATGACGAGATCGTAGGTTACGAGTTCGTAAACTTAGGCAAGTTAATGGATCTGTTAAAGGCTCACCCAGAGATGTCTGGTAAAGACGCAATTGCTAAGATCCAGGGCCACTATGGTCAGTGGGATAATGCCGCTAAGTATATTGATCCAAGAAAAGAATAACGAGGTACTCAAAGATGGCATTATTTGAAAGTTATGAGCGTCGTATTGACAAAATCAATGGTGTATTAGCTCAGTACGGTATTAAGTCAGTTGAAGAGTGTAAAGAGATTTGCGCTAAGTATGGTTTAGATCCATACAAGACTGTTGGTGACATTCAGGGTATCGCTTTCGAAAACGCAAAGTGGGCTTACACTGTAGGTGCTGCTATTGCATTAAAGAAAGACTGCAAGGTTGCAGCTGATGCAGCTGAAGCTATCGGTATCGGTTTGCAGGCTTTCTGTATTCCAGGTTCTGTAGCTGAGGATCGTAAGGTTGGTTTAGGTCACGGTAACTTAGGCGGTATGCTATTACGTGATGAAACCAAGTGCTTCTGCTTCTTAGCAGGTCACGAGTCATTCGCTGCTGCTGAAGGCGCTATCGGTATCGTTCGTAACGCTAACAAGGCACGTAAGACCCCATTACGCGTTATCTTAAACGGTTTAGGTAAAGACGCTGCTCAGATCATTTCTCGTATCAACGGCTTCACTTATGTAAAGACCAAGTTTGATTACTACACTTCTGAGTTAAAGATTGTAGAAGAGATTAAGTACTCTGATACAGAGCGTGCTAATGTTCGTTGCTTCGGTGCAGACGATGTTCGTGAAGGTGTTGCAATTATGCACCACGAGGGTGTTGATGTTTCTATTACCGGTAACTCAACTAACCCAACTCGTTTCCAGCACCCAGTTGCAGGTACTTACAAGAAAGAGTGTATCGAGCAGGGTAAAAAATACTTCTCAGTAGCTTCTGGTGGTGGTACCGGTCGTACCTTACACCCTGATAACATGGCTGCTGGTCCTGCTTCATACGGTATGACTGATACAATGGGTCGTATGCACTCAGACGCTCAGTTCGCAGGTTCATCATCAGTTCCAGCTCACGTTGAGATGATGGGCTTCATGGGTATGGGTAACAACCCTATGGTTGGTGCTACCGTAGCTATCGCAGTTCAGGTTGCTCAGGCTTTAAACAAGTAATTTGTTTAACTGAATGATCTTAAGAGGGGCAGTTCTTGCCCCTTTATATTTTAATAATCCCTTTTTGTTTCTGTTCATTAGTTAAGAATCTTCTCTTCAATCTACTTTTGTTTGTTCTAAAATCAGTTTTAGTAAAACATTCACCAATATGTCGGTTTCTAATGTAAGATGACTTTAGTTTATAGAGGACTAAATTATGTCAATCGATCAAGGTAAATATATCTGTGCCTATACAGATTTTGGGTTTAAAAGACTATTTGGATCGGAGCTTAACAAAGATATTTTAATTAGCTTTTAAATTCATTTTTGAACTTAAAAGATAAGATTGTAGACTTGTCTTATTTATCTTTGGAACAATTAGGTGATTTGGTTACTGACAGGGATGCTATCTTTGATGTTTATTGTAAAACATCTGATGATGCTTATATCATCGTTGAAATGCAAAATGCAGCTCAGAACTATTTTAAGGACAGAAGCATATTTTATAGTTCTTTTGCAACAAGAAATCAGGCTCCAAAAGGTGTTTTGGATTATCAATTAAAAGCTGTTTATACAATTGGAATTTTAAATTTTGTCTTGGAAAAAGACAGTGAGCCTTATCGACATGAAGTCGTTTTATACGACAAGGTCACAAATTGCCAATTTTATGACAAATTGGCTTACTATTATTTTGAATTACCTAAATTTACCAAAACAGAAGATGAACTTGAAACTATCCAAGATAAATGGATGTATGCAATAAAAAATCTTTCTGCTTTAAACGATAAGCCTGTTGCTTTAAAAGAACAAGTGTTTACAAGATTATTTAGAATTGCAGAAATAGCAAAATTCTCTGAAAAAGAAAAATTTGCTTACCATGGTAGTTTAAAAAAAATGTGGGACAATAGCGCCGTATTGGAAAAAAGTTATACCGATGGTCACAATGACGGAAAAGACGAAGGAAAGGTTGAAGGAAAAGCTGAAGGAAAAGCTGAAGGAAAAGCTGAAGAAAGACTTTCTATTGCAAAAAACTTAAAAGAGATTGGAATATCACCTAAAGATATTTTTAAAGCTACTGGTCTTAAAGAAGGCGAGTATTAGTCTTATTTTTCATATCAATTCTTGCCAAAAGTGCAAAGAAATTATTGTTTAATATATTGTCTTTCTTACTAAAGATATTGCTCATTGTGTCGTTAAGTAGTTATGAGTTTTAAAACGGCCAATGAGCTGATATCAGGAGAGAAACAGGTGCAATTCCTGTAGTTGTCTCTGGGGAGTCATCCCCAGAGGTAACGCTCTTACTCAATACTTTAAAAATTTTAAATCCACCGCGCACATTTACTTACATTTTCAATCATCAGTGCTTATCTTTTGATATACTGCAAGTTTGAATTTATCTGCATACACCTAAAGTTTTCTAAGTAACAAGAGATCTACATTTCTGTAGAGATCCGACAAAAGAACTAGTATGAATCGTACCATTTATAATCTCTTACAATATTTAAGAAGAAATCCTGATCTTTATACAGCAGCTATACTAGCCTTTGTAACTTCATTTTTTATCAGGTTCTCAATTACAAGTACTATTGATGCTTTAAATTTAAAAATCCTGTTATTACTTTTATGCCTGATGTTAGTTGTAGCTTCTTTTAAAAAGCTTGGTGTTTTGTCTTTAGTCTATATGAAGCTGTGTTCTCTATCAGGAAATGCAAGATCACTCTCAAGACTGTTTATCTTTATAAACTTTTTTATCTCCATGCTAATTACCAATGATGTTTCATTGATAATCTTTATACCTATCGCTATTGCAGCCTTTGTAAAAGTAAACAGGCAAGATCTCTTAATTAAGGTTCTGTCATTACAGACTATTGCAGCTAATGTAGGCTCAACACTAACACCTATTGGAAATCCTCAAAACCTCTTTATTTATACAGTCTTCAACTATGATTTACTGTCTTTTTTAAAGGTTACTTTTCCTATCATTCTAGTGTCATTTGTATTGCTGTTCTTAACCACACATTTTATTGATACCAAGCCTTTAAAGTACGAAAGCAAGATTGTACTCTCAATTAACTCAAAAAGATGTTCTTTAACTACTGTTCTCTTTGTGCTCTGTCTTTTAGGTGTACTAAGAGTATTGGATGTTTATCTGATGTCTACTCTCGTCCTTAGTTCAATTCTTATAATGGACATGAGTCTGTTCAAACAGGCAGATTACAAGTTGTTGCTACTTTTTGTTTTCTTGTTTATCTTTGTGAACAATGTGTGTCAAATTGAAACTGTTAAAAGCTTTGCTGAGAACTTTGTTGATAAATATGAATACTTTATTTCAGTATCGCTCTCTCAAATAGTTTCAAATGTGCCTGCAACTGTAATGCTATCTAATTTTGCAAAAGATCCAAATATGCTTTTAATCGGTGTGAATGTAGGTGGCTTAGGTACTATCATTGCATCAATGGCAAGTCTAATTACCTTTAAGTTCTATATTAAGACTGAAGGCGCAACTCCTCTTTACTACATGAAAAAATTTACTAAGTACAACATAGGGTTCTTGCTTGTTTTAGTAAGTTTTCACTTTATTTTTCCTCAATTCTTTTAGAGAAATTTATTGAATATCTGAGGATTTAATGCGTTTAAAGTACAGGTGTTTAAAGTATAATATCGCCATAAACTTGGAGCTTATAATTCATGGCATTATCATTCTTTGCAACCTGTCCTAAAGGTTTAGAAACTCTTTTATTAAACGAATTAAATCAACTTGGAGCACAAAGCGCTAAAGAAACTGTTGCTGGTGTATCTTTTAAAGGCGACTTTGCTTTTGGTATGAAAGCATGTCTTTGGTCTCGCTTTGCTTCAAGAATTTTACTTGAGATGTCAGAGTTCTACTGTGAAACTGACACTGAACTTTATATCGGTGCTAATGGTGTAGCTTGGGAAAAGTATTTTGATAAGAGCAATACCATCGCAGTTTCCTTCACAGGTACCAATGATGAAATCAGAAACACTCAGTATGGTGCTTTAAAAGTAAAGGACGCTATCTGCGACAGATTACAGACAACTCTAGGTGGAAGACCTGATGTTGATAGAGAAAATCCTGATGTTTTAATTAACTGCCATTTAGATAAAAAGGGCAGTGCAAACATTTTAATCGATCTCTCAGGTCGCGCTCTTCTAAAGCGTGAATATCACCGTGGTACAGGAGCTGCTCCTCTAAAAGAGAATTTAGCTGCTGCCATGATTAAAAGAGCAGGCTATACAGGTGATAACTTTATCGATCCTATGTGTGGTTCAGGTACCTTATTATTTGAAGCAGCTTGTGTGGCTACAGATACTGCACCAGGTATCAGAAGAGAACATTATGGCTTCTTTAACTTAAAACAGTTTGATAAAGATGTCTGGAATAACCTTTTAGAAGAAGCTAAAAACAGATCTCAAAACGGTATAGCAAAGTGTCTTGAAAGAAAGGTTGAGATTGTAGGTTTCGATCTTGATGAAAGAATTGTAGATATTGCTAATGAAAATGCTGCAAAGGCTGGTTTTTCGAATTTAGTTAAGGTATATCACTGTCCTGTACAGAATCTTTATAATCCATTTACTTCAGATCTTAAAGTTACCATTGTATCAAACCCTCCATACGGTAAGAGAATGGGTAACTTTAATGAGTTAATCGCTCTTTATACTGAGATCGGTGCTGGCTTTAAGAAGAACTTTAAAGGCGCAAGAGCTGCAGTGATCTCTTCATCTCCAGAATTACTCTCCTGCATGAGATTGCATTCAAATAAGGTTTACAAACTTTACAACGGTGAGCTTTTATGTCAGTTAAGAGTCTTTGATATTAACGAGACTGAAGATCTAAGCGTAAAAGAAGAGCAGAACATTAAGATTGCAACAGACTTTGCTAACCGCTTAAAGAAAAACTTAACTTACATGCGTAAGTGGGCAAAGAATGTAAATACCAATGCTTACCGTGTGTATGATGCTGATGTCCCTGAGTATTCTGCTGCAATTGATTACTACGATGGTTACTATGTAATCCAGGCATACAAAGCTCCAGCTAAGGTAAATCCTCGTGTAGCAAAGCGTCATGAATTAGACATGCTAAGTGCGACAGTGGAGATTGCAGGTGTTACTGGTGATAAGGTTATCTTAAAGAGCCGTGAAGTTCAAAAGGGCGACAATCAGTACGAAAAAGCTAAAGAACTTAAAAATGAGTTCATGACTGTCAATGAGAACAATGCTCTGTTTAGAGTAAATCTCTATGATTACCTTGATACAGGTCTTTTCTTAGACGGAAGACTCATCAGAGATTTAATTAGAAAAGAAGCAAAAGACAAAGACTTTTTAAATCTGTTCTCTTATACCTGTTCAGCCTCAGTTGCAGCAGCCTTAGGCGGAGCAAAATCAACTGTATCTGTTGATATGAGCAGAACTTACCTTGAATGGGGTATGGAGAACTTTAAGCTAAACCATTTAGCAACAGATAAGGCTCAATTCATTCAGGCAGACTGTCTAGCTTGGTTATCTCAAGATCAAGGTCTTTTGTTTGATCTTATCTATATAGATCCTCCTACCTTCTCAAACTCAAAGCGTATGGAAACAAGCTTTGATGTAAAACGTGATCAGGTAGCGTTACTTTCAAATCTTACAAGACATCTAAAAGATGGTGGTGAGGTTATATTCTGCACCAACTTCAGAGGTTTTGTAATCGATGAGTCTATTAAAGATTATGGTTTTGAAATTGAGAATATCTCTGAGTCGACTCTGCCTCGTGACTTTTCTCGAGATAAAAAAATTCATACCTGTTACCGTTTGAAATTCACCAAGGCTAATATGGTAAAAACACCTGAGCCTATGACAACATTAAAAGCAGCTCCTAAGTGGCAGAAAGCTTTAGATGTAAAAGAAAATTCTTATCATGAGTATTCTGATTCAAATCACTATTCTCAGGATAGAAACTCAAGAAATGGTGACAGAAGCTCTTATAGAAATTCAAGAGCTTACTCTTCAAGAACATCTAATAGCTCAGACACCGCTACATATAGTACAAATACTGGTGTAAATAAGGTTTGGGGCGAGGCCAAAGAGAGTCACTCTACTTACAGACACGAAAAACAGGATAAATTTACCAAGCGTTCAGGAGAGTTTTCCCATAAGCCATTCAGACGTGATGAAGACAATTCATCATTTAATGAAAGACGAACTTATGATAATGGCTACTCCAGAGGTAAGTCATCATATTCTAAAGGAAAAGATAGCTTTTCAAAAGGTAAACCTAGAGCACCTTCTCACAAGCCACGTGTGTTTGGACCTGATGGAATTAAGGATCTGTAATGAGTCTTGTATCCATTATTGATGCTTATTTAAACAACGGAGCTGACAAACTTTTAGAAGGCGCTAATCTTTCAATTGAAGAGAATGAAAGAATATGTCTTGTAGGTCGTAACGGTACTGGTAAGTCAACTCTGTTAAGTTTGATTCAGGGTAAAAGAGAGTTAGATTCTGGAAGAATTATTATTCAGTCAGGTCTTAAGATAGCAACTTTATGTCAGGATCCTCCTTCATACGAACACGGTACTGCTTATTCACTTGCAGCTAGCGGTGTACCTGTTGTAGGTGAAGCTTTATCAAAGTTCTCTTTATCAGAAGATCCTCATGAGCAACTGGAGCTTTCTGCTTTTATTGAATCACATGATGGTTGGGTTAAAGACGCGGTTGTGCGTAAGATCCTAAACAGAATAGGTTTAGCTCCCGAGCTTGAATTAAAATCCCTTTCAGGTGGTAACCGCCGTAAGGTGGCGCTGGCTGCAGCTTTAGCTTCTGAGCCACAATTGCTACTTTTAGATGAGCCTACCAACCACCTAGATATTGAATCTATTGCCTGGTTTGAACAAGAGCTGAAAAACTTTAACGGAACTCTAGTTTTTGTAACCCATGACAGGTTCTTTGCCAATAACTGCGCTACAAGGATAGTCGAGTTAGATAGAGGCAAGCTCTATTCCTATCCTGGTTCATTTAATCGCTATATTGAACTTCGTGATGAGCGATTACGCAAAGAAGAATTAGCTAATGCTGAATTTGACAAGATCTTAGCTCAAGAGGAGGCTTGGATCAGACGCGGCGTTAAGGCTCGTCTTGCTCGTAATGAAGGCAGAGTAAAAGATCTTGAAGAGCGCAGAAAAAAAAGAGCAAATAGACGCGACAGAATGGGCAACGTCATTATGGAGGCAAATTCTGCGCAAAGAAGCGGTAACTTAGTTTTTGAAATTAAAGATCTTAATATCTCTTTTGGAGAGAAGTCTGTTATCAAAGACTTTTGTGCAACCGTAATGCGTGGTGACAGAATTGGTATTACAGGTCCAAATGCTGCTGGTAAAACTACTTTAATAAAAGCTCTTTTAGGTCAGATAAAACCAACTTCAGGCAAAGTAAGAACAGGTGTTAATGTAGAAATACAGTATTTTGATCAGTACCATGAAGGTCTTGATCTTGAAAAGTCTGTAGCAGATAACGTCGCTGATGGTCACACCGAAGTATGTATCAACGGTAAGAATAAGCATGTGATCTCTTATCTAGCTAACTTCCTGTTCTCTGGTCGAAGAGCCCGTTCTCCAGTAAAAGTTTTATCGGGAGGTGAGAAGAACCGACTGCTTTTAGCACGCCTTTTTGCTAAAAGCTCAAATGTTCTCATCATGGATGAGCCTACTAATGATCTTGACTTAGAAACCTTAGATTTATTAGAAGATCTTGTATCAACATATAACGGTACTGTTATCATTATCAGCCACGACAGAGCTTTTATCGATAAGGTAGCAACTGAGACTTGGGTCTTTGACGGTAAAGGTCACATTGAGTCTGTAATTGGTGGTTGGTCTGATGTGTTAGCTTATTATGAGAGAATTTCTAAAAATGTAGAGTGTCAAACAAGGGACAATTCTCAAAAAGATATTAAAAATTCTGAACAGCCATCAAGAACTGGAACAGAAAAAACAGATAATTCTAAAAAGAAAAAAGGTCTTACTTTTACCCAAAAGCATGAGCTAAAAGAACTTCCAGATAAAGTTGAAAAGTTAGAAGCTGATATTGCCCTATTAGATGAGCAACTGTCAGATCCAGCCTTATTTGCTGATGGTCCTGAAAAATCTATTGAAGTTACCAACAAGAGAAACAAGGCACAAGAAGAGTTAGACAAGCTCTATGCTCGTTGGGAAGAATTAGAATTGATAAACGGAGAATAAAATGCCTGCCATTTTTTCAAAGATTGATTTACATTCACATTCAACAGCTTCAGATGGTGCTTTTACTCCAGAAGCTTTAGTACAAAGAGCAATCTCAAGAGGTCTTACTCATTTAGCCTTAACTGATCATGACTGTGTTTTAGGAATAGATAGGGCTAAAAAGGAAGCAGAAGGTAAGCTTGAGTTAATTCCTGGAGCTGAGCTGTCAACAACATGGAATAACGAGCAGATCCATGTGGCAGCCTTATTTATCGATAAAGATGCACCAGCACTTCAAGAATATCTAAAAGGTCAAAGAGTCTTACGTCTTCAAAGAGCTCAGGAAATTGGTGACAAATTAGATAAGCAGGGATTTACTGATTCGTATAACGAATGCGTAAAAAGAGCGGGGAAAGGTGCCTCAATTACACGTGGCAACTATGCTCGCTACATCGTTGAGATGGGCAGAGCTCAGACCAATGAAGATGCCTTTGAATATTATCTTAAAAAAGGTAAATGCTGTTATGTAAAGACTAATTGGCCTGATATTAGTGTAGCTGTAGATGCTATCTTAAAGTCAGGTGGTATTCCAGTGTTAGCCCATCCAAAACGCTATTCACTTACCAACACAAAATTAAGATCGTTAATGGAATATTTTAAAGATTGCGGTGGTTTAGGAATTGAGGTCGCTTCATCTCAGCAGAAGCCTGCAGATCATGAGTATTTGTGTGAACTTTGCAAGAAGTATGATTTCTTAGCCTCATTAGGTTCAGATTTTCATAATATAGGTCCATACAGAGAGTTAGGTTTTAACCTGTCAATCCCTGACGATTTAAAGAAGGTCTGGGAAACCTCTCAAGCAAAAGAGTACCATTTTAACTAATTATCTAACTAACAAACTAACCAAACAACTAACTAACCATTTAGTTTAGTTCAAAAGTTAAGTGTAGTAAGTAAGGTTTATCTTGCAAAATATTGCTAAAAAAGCAGTTATAAGATGACCTTACTTCTTGTTGCAAAAATATTATCCGCTCTATTTTACGCTCTTAAAAAAATACTAGAACAATTGAAACCTCATCCAAAGAACCATCACGAGAAAAGACAGTAAATCAGTTGAGTATTTGTCTTAGCTGAAATTTTGTATCGTTTAATAAAAATTATTAGCTAAAGCTAATTATAGTTGCATGTAACTAACTATATCTGTACAATGATTTTGTGTTCGTAATTAAAATTTTTTAGCTAAGAGGAAATCATGTCAAAAATCGTTAAAGTTATCGGTCGTGAAATTATCGATTCACGTGGTAATCCAACTGTAGAAGCAGAGGTTTATTTAGAGGATGGTTCTTTTGGCCGCGCTGCAGCTCCATCTGGTGCATCTACAGGTTCTAGAGAAGCATTAGAGTTAAGAGACGGCGATAAATCACGCTTTGGTGGTAAAGGTGTATTAAAAGCTGTTGCTAATGTAAATGGTCCAATAGCAAAGGCTATTGTAGGCAAATGCTCTTGCGATCAGTCAGGTATTGATAAGATCATGATAGAGCTAGATGGTACTGAGAATAAAGATAAGTTAGGTGCAAATGCTATCTTAGCAGTATCTTTAGCAGTAGCTAAGGCAGAGGCAGCTTCACGCAAGGTTCCTCTATATAAATATATCGGTGAACTATACGGACATAAGGGTAAGTATGTAATGCCACTGCCAATGATGAACATTCTAAATGGAGGCAAGCATGCAGATAATAATGTGGATATTCAGGAGTTTATGATCCAGCCTGTAGGTGGCAAGAATATCCGTGAAGCTTTACGCATTGGTGCTGAGGTATTCCATGCTCTGGCATCAGTATTAAAGAAGAAAGGTTTATCAACAGGTGTTGGCGATGAGGGAGGTTTTGCTCCTAACTTAAAGTCAAATGCTGAAGCTTTTGCCTGCATCAAAGAGGCTGTTGAAAAAGCAGGATATGAGTTTGGTAAAGATGTAACTTTAGCTATGGACTGCGCTTCATCAGAGTTCTATAACAGCGAAAAAGGTCTATATGAGTTAAAAGGTGAGGGCAAGTCATTTACCTCTCATGAATTTACTGATTATCTTGCTAATCTAGTAAATGAGTACCCAATTGTATCAATTGAAGATGGTCAGAATGAGTCTGATTGGGATGGCTTTAAATACCAGACTGAAAAGTTAGGTTCACATGTTCAGTTAGTTGGTGATGATTTGTTTGTAACTAACACCAAGATCTTAGCTGAAGGTATCAAAAAGGGTATTGCAAACTCAATCTTAATTAAATTCAACCAGATTGGTTCTTTAACTGAAACATTAAATGCTATTAAGATGGCCCATGATGCTGGCTACACAGCTGTGGTATCACACAGATCAGGTGAAACTGAAGATACTACAATTGCTGATCTTGCAGTTGGTACCTCATGCGGTCAAATTAAGACTGGTTCTATGAGTCGTTCTGATCGTATTGCCAAATACAATCAGTTAATCAGGATCGAAGAAGAATTAGGTGACGATTGCGTTTTCTTAGGAAGAAAGTCTATTAAAGGTCAAAATTAAGTTTTAGATTCTTTTTGATTGAAGATTTTGTGCCAGGACTTGTTCCTGGCGTTTTTGTTGGTGCTCATAGAAATCAAAATTTATGAGGTAATCTCAAAATTATGGTAAATGGTAAGAAATAAAATTTTTAGCCATTATTTTTCGGTTTAGAAAAGTTCACTTTTAACAGGTGAATTGCTCA
>OIYQ01000005.1_pt1 | contig 118249 bp, 108 predicted proteins | sample 1588311 | NCBI WGS metagenome assembly OIYQ01 (sample SAMN03283244) | human gut metagenome | biome: human-associated habitat; material: feces | host: Homo sapiens | place: Peru | collected 2012
GCACAAATTTCCAAAAGCTGTACATTCTGCGGATAAGAAGAAAGCAGTTCTTCTGAAAGGGCAAGAGAGCGGCTCATGTCACCGCGGAAGAAAAGTGTTTCTGCAAGGGCAAATTTTACCTCAAAGACTTCGGCGGCATACTTCCGGCACTGTTCAAAGTAAGAAAAAGCCGCATCATAGTCTTTGCGCGCCGACTTGAGTTTTCCCAAAAGATAATTTGCAAGAACAGAATCGGGGCGCATGGAAAGAGCCTGACTGAGTGACTGTTCTGAAACATCGTAGTAATCACTGCGGTCTACCCCTGAAAGAAGTACCAGCGAAGGCAGCAGTATTGTAAGAAAGTCTGAATTCCCGGTGCTTGAGTCATAGATTCCACGGCGGGCACTGTCAATTGCGCCCATATAGGGATTAACGGTATCTGACTGCGGAACATCCCAGGTTACCTGCTCTGACGGCCACACAATGTGCATTATTTCGGCGCAAACGGCCAAGAGAACGCGTTCGTTGGTTTCGTATTCTTCCTGAGCGCTCTTGTGAAGAAGTGATGCCGCCTGCCTGAGCGTCTTGGGGGAACCAATTTCAACAAGTTCCATTACGCGGCTGCTTATTGACGAAAAATAAGCACGTGATTCTTTTCTTGAAGAAGGAATTGTTACGGTAACAACGCTGTCATCAGACGGAATTTTTGATGTTCCGTCCGGCTTTGGCGTACTTGCGCAAGAGAAAAATAGCAAAGGTACCGCAAAAAGAGCAGAAAAAGTTATTCTGCCTTTCCCTCTTGACATCAGATTTGTGCCTCTCCCTGGGAATCATCCTGCATGTAGGGAAAATCCTTGTTGTGTCTTTTCTGGACAATAAAAATGAGTATGAGCCCTATGCCCAGAAAAACAAGAATAAGCGGCCAGCACTGTGAAATAAAACGCCTGAATGAAAACGGAACAACTCCCATCGAAAACAGAAGGAATATTGCCCCAAGACCAATGAACATAAACGCAGGGAACAAAAATACCGTACGAAGGCGACCATACCTAATAAAATCAGCCGGAATAAGCATAATTCCGAATACAAGAAGAGAAAACGGCCACATCTGTTTAATACTAAGGCTTATTACACCGATGTCCATAAGAAAAGCAAGCACTGCAGAAACAACAGCCGTAAGTCCCAGCGAAACACAGAGACTGCTTTTTGTAAAGGCAATGGCAATAAAAAAACAGATTTCACCGAAAGCAAGAAGAACAACGGGTCTTATAATTGAAATATTGCTTCCTTCAAATATTTTTTTAAGTGAAAGGGCAATTCCCGCAAGAAGCAGAACAAAACCTACTGCAAGAATTATATTGGAACGTACGGTTTCCTTTGTCTGGGGAATCACAAAGAATTTTCTTTTACCGCCGGAATTTTTACTGTCTGTCATATATTTCACCCTACGAAACTACTAGAAAATAGGCTATGCGCCACTATAAGAATACAATAACTTTGGGTTCTTGCCAATAACTTTAACGTTTGCTACAATTAAGTTATGTTCCAAAAAGCAATTACAGCAGTTACCGCGGCCGTTCTCTGCGCGCTGCTCTGCTCCTGTTCACCCAAAGCCCCTTCAGCAAGGGAAACCGGAATAAAAAATTTCAAAAACACACAGAAAAAACTCAATGAACTTCTTCTGAGAAACGATCTCTCAAAAGAAACGCGGTATGCAGTGGTAAACAGAATTGCAAACAACATGCTTTCTGTAAAAGACTATACAAACCTGATAGTTTTTCTGACTGAATGGGCCGAAGACCACCCCGACGACCCGTACAATGCCTACTGGCTTCTGATGACCGCATATGCATATCTTGAAAATGATGCAGAGCCGATTGCAGAATATTATTTTGAACGCATAATCAACAACTACAGCGACCTTAAAATTCAGGGTAAGTCAATTCACTTTCTGTGTCTGCAGCACCTTATCCAGATAAGCAAAAGTTCTGCAAATAAAATATCATATTTTAACCAGCTTATTTCTCGCTTTCCGAACAACGTAAGCATAACCGAACTTTACTACCGACTTGCCATCGAATACGAAAATGAAGGTGAATGGAACCAGGCAATCAGAACATACACGCTTTTCCTTGACCAGGACGACGCTTCCACGATTCAGATTGCGGGGGTTCCGAACGCATATCTTAAGGCAAAACAGCTTATCGACTTCAACAATTCTTCAAAAGACTGGACCTTCGAGTCGCTGGATGCCCTTGTTACAGCAGTAAAACGCGCAATCTCGAACTACAATTACAAGGCACTGGATCGCTACAAGTCAAAGGTAAACTTTTTTGCCATGTCATGGCGGCAGGATGAAACCGACACGAATGCCCAGGAAAACTTTTCAATGCGTTCCTTTATGCGCGGAAACAGAATACGCTACAGTGCCGAACTCGACAGCACTTCTTCACCGACAGAAGCATACTTAAGGACAACAGGCTGGAGCAATTACGTTAACGTCTGGTACCTTTACTTCAGAAAAGTAAACTTCCCTGCAGACCCAGAAATTCACGGAAGATGGGAATGGGCCGGAATCTACTTTGGTGAGAAGCTCTGATGCTGCACAAAAAGCGCTGTATTTTTTTTCTGTGCCTGATTGCCTTTTCCACGCTTTTTGCAGAAGGACCACGCAGAAAAAAACTGGAACTTCCCGGCGCAGACAGTCCGCTTACAAAAAAGTACCGCGATAACTATCTTACCGACGCAGGCCGCAAGTGGCTCAGAGAAGTGCTGTATAATTCTGCACCGTACCGTCCTTACATAAGAGCGCAGTTAAAAAAGCGCAGACTTCCCATGATTCTGCAGTATCTTCCCATAGTAGAGTCGGACTACAAAGTACATGCCGTGTCAAAATCGGGTGCGGCCGGAATGTGGCAGTTTATGGAAAACAGTATGAGCCCTTATCTGAAGAAAAATTACTGGTACGACGAACGGTTTGACCCGTGGAAGGAAACTGACGCTGCACTTTCAAAACTTGCAGACAATTACAAAATGTTCGGAGACTGGTCATTTGCACTTGCGGCATACAACATGGGAGCCGGCGCAATATCACGCACAATAAAGGAACATCCGGGTAAAACCTACTGGAATCTTGCAGAAAACGGTGACATAAGAAGCCAGACCGCAATGTATGTTCCAAAACTTCTGGCCGTAGCAGACATAATAGAAAACGCAGAATATTACGGCCTTATAGACATTGGCGCGATAGACAAAATGATAGAGGGAAAAGCCCCTGAACAATACTCTTACCTTCGCATAACAGGAAAAATAAGCCTTTCAGAAATAGCCGCCGCAACAGGAATAGATTTGGAAACACTTATCTTCCTGAACCCTGCCCTTTTGCATGAATGCACACCTTCCAAAGAAACATACAGGCTCAGGCTGCCATACGGAAGCGCAAAAAAAGCGGCCGAAGACTTAAAAAGGCGCTGACAAAACAGAATATTGTGCCAGCGCCTTTATATTGAACACAAAACTTTTTTAGAAAAGAATCAGACCTTGAACTGGTCCAGCTTCTGTTCAATAGAATTGATATTTGAACGGGTTTCTGTTGCAAGGTCCGAAACACTCTGTGCTGCAGTGCTGATCTGCTGTGCTCCGGCTGCCATTTCGTCCATACTTCCTAGAATTGTCATGGAAATCTGCTGTACACTTACAATATTGTTCGTAACATTAACAATATTGCTGTTCATTTCACCCGACTTTGAAGCGACTTCACTGGCCTGGTCACGCATTTTTGCAAGAGATTCAAAAATATTGCGTGAAGCACTTTCCTGCTCGCCCATTGCACTTCCTATTTCACGTATTACGCCGTCTGTGTAGTCAAGGCTCTGGACAATGGCACCAAAAGCCGACTGGGAATCCTTTGAAAGCGAAACAACGTTCTTTATGGAAGAAGTTATGCCGCTGAGTTCCGCATGGATATTCTTTGACTGCTTTGAACAGTTTTCTGCAAGTTTTCGTATTTCATTGGCAACAACAGAAAATCCTTCGCCTGCCTTACCTGCATGGGCCGCTTCAATTGCAGCATTCATGGCAAGAAGGTTTGTTTCTGAAGCAATCTGTGCAATAATGGCGTTTGCCTGAACAAGGCTCTTTGACTCCTCTGAAATTTCATTAACCTTGTGGTCAACGTCTACCAGTTTTGTCTTTCCTATCATAACAGTAGACGAAAGTTCCTTGAAGCTGTCTGTCATTTTCTGTACAGAATTGGAAACCGACGTAATGTTGCCGAGCATTTCTTCGATTGCGGCAGAAGATTCGTTGATGTCGTTGGACTGAAGGCCTATAAGATCTGCAAGCTGCTTGAGTCCTACTGCACTTGAAGAAATAACGTCAGATGTATTTGTAACGGCATTTGACTGGTTTTCTGACTGCTTTCTTACGCCTTCAATATTGGCCATAATCTGCGCTGTTGCACTTGCCGACTCCTGTGAGTTTGAACTGAGGTTTTCGCCGATTGCAGTAAGGGATTCCTGGGCAGCCTTTATTTCGCGCACAATTCCCTGCAGAAGTTCAATAAAGTTGTTTACATAGGTAGAAAGGCGCGAAAATTCGTTGTTTCCGCGTACAGGAAGTCTGAAGGTAAGATCGGCTTCTCCCGAAGAAAGATTTTTTACTGCAGACTCTACTTTGCGCAGAGGATTGAATGCAACCTTGTCCAAAAGCATTACAAATACAAAAATCATTAAACTTGCGCAGATAAATGCAACAAGAATAAGAGGTGCAAAAATGTGAATGGAAACATCAAATACAACATCAATCTGCTTTCCCATAAACATTGTTGTAAGGAAGTTGCCTTCAGAATCTTCTACAGGAAAATAGTAGCCCAGATAACCGCGGCCGTTTATTCTTGTGGTTATCAAAGTTGAATCGCCCTCTTTTGCGGCAAGAACAGGCGCGTTGTTTTCAAGAATAGTGTCTGTCATTCCTTCCATTGAAGTATAGGCACGGCGGTCTCCGTCAAAAACAGTCACGTCGTTTCCTGTACAGTCGCTTATAAATTCAACCAGGTCGTAATCTGCTGCCGCCTTTTTAATTACAATAGCACCGACAATAACGCCGCGGTTGCGTACAGGAACTGCACTTACTGCATAAATATTTGTTCCAAGTTTAATAAGTTCAGAAGAGACTGTTCCGCGTACGCCAGACTCATACAAATCGTTTCCAGAATCGGCATGAGATCCTTCAGACAAAATTATGGCTCCATTTTTGTCCAGAAGGGTAATACATTCAAGATTGTAAGCTGAAACGGCATTTTCAAAGAGTTTTGTGGCGTAAACATCATCGTCTGCTTCCCATGAACCCGAGGCTTCGTATTCAAACTTAACAAAACTTGCAGTATTTTCGAGTTCGCCCTTCATTGTATTCATTTCGTCTGACACAATATAGGACTGTGTTACAAGTTCGTCAGAAAAATAAGACTTAAGTCCAGTTTCCAGCCTAATATAAACCAAAACAAACAGAATTACCGAAAAAAGTGTAATTCCAAGAATAAGACCAACACGGATTACTCTGGCAATGGACTTTACCTTTTTTGACGGTACTTTTTTAGAAGGCGCAATTTTTGCTTTAGAAGGCGCAATTTTTGCTGCTGAATTATTATTCATAATGCTCCCTGAAAGGTGAATTTAATTTTATTTTCAAACTCCGACTTACTGTTATGGAAGGCTCTAAAAATTGCAATTTCTAGAGACAACTGTGGAACTCGCTGTAAAATCTAAAAAGTTGGTTTACCTACTTTTTAGATTTTACTATATTATAGCAGATATTTTAAAAGGCTCAAGTTTAATAAATATAATTTCCGATAATAAAGATAAAGCGGCCTGTAAAAACTATACCGAGGCTGTTCTGTTTATTCAGGGTTTTCAATGAAAAAAATACATTTTCTTTCTATTATGTTGTTCATTTTCTCATCAGTCTGTCAGGCACAGATTGAACAACGCGCCGCGGTTTCTGAAGAAGATGCCGTTATGTTTTCGAGCAGCTCTGTAGACTGGACAAAAGGCACATTTTCTTCTGACGTGTCATTTGATGTAGAAAAAGCCGGAATTCCCATGCCCAGCGGAAAAACTTCTTCAATAAACAAAATAAAGCAGAATCTGTCTTCCCTCGTAAAAGATCCTTTTCTTTCACTTTATGTAGATGACCGCAATACTTTGGGCGACCTTATACTCAACAATACAATTACCCTCGAAACAGTCACAAGAATGATAGACACCGGAAAGCAGACACCGGCTTTTTTTGCAGACGCGACAAACCTTCTCAAGACAAAACATTCAATCAATCTGAATGACGTGGGCGCAGTTCTGGTAAAGCATAAAATTCCGTATACGCAGACTCTTCCAATAGATGAAGTTGCAACAAGAAAATATACCGGTATTGTAATAGATGCACGCGGTTCCCTTCCTGTTCACGGAGAATTCATGCACAGCAAAGTGTTCCCCTGTCTTTTTCCAAAAATTCTTAACGAAAACATGGACATTGTTTATGAAAGAAATATGGTAGAGCCGCAGACTGCAAAGCAAAGCGGAATTGTTCTTTATTCAGCCAGCGAATTTCTTAAAGACTACAACGGGCGTGCCGGAAGTGATCCCTTGTGGATAAAAGCGCAGAAAGTTTTTGGAATAAACAGATGCGACCCGGTCATTGCAAAGAGGGATTATCTTGCCATAACTTCAGAGCCGCAGAATCTTGAGCTTCTCAAAAGCGGAAAAGTCGTAATTATTCTTGATGATGACGTTCTTATACATGCAGTTGGCGCCCCGGAAAAGAACAGAAGATACTACACTGCGTACAATAACATCAAAAAATATTTCTATGAAAACAAAGTTCCTGACGTAATTCTTGATGACGGACCGAAGGGAATTCAGATAAGCATGCAAAACCTGCGCTTTATTGCAGACTCCCCAGAACTTTTGCCCGAAGAAAAGCCGCGCATTCACCAGATTGCCCAGTCGCTCAAAAAGATAACAGACTCGGGTGAATTCAGCATACTGGTAGAAGGACACACTGCCGACGTAAACAAACCCAACGGCCAGTTAACGCTCAGTATACAGAGAACACAGACAATAATTGATATTCTGATTGAACAGGGTGTCAATAAAGATATATTTACTTACAGAGGTTACGGCGGAACCAAACCCGTTGCCGACAACTCGACTCCTGAAGGAAGGGCAAGGAACCGCCGCGTAGAAATAACTGTTATGCCGAAAGCAAGTTATGTTCAGCGTGAATAGCCAAGAAGTTTTGCAAGAAGACAGACGCCTTCTACCATGGCTTCGTGTTCATGTGGTGCAATTCTTGAATAAAGCGAGTCTGGAGTGTCTCCTTCCATAACAGGAACTTTCTTTTGTACAAGAATTTTTCCCGTGTCACAGCCTGAATCCACCAGGTGAACAGTACAGCCGCTTTCTTTTTCATGCGCTGCAAGAACTGCTTCGTGAACATTGTGTCCCCACATTCCGACTCCGCCGAATTTTGGCAAAAGAGCCGGGTGCAGGTTTACAATTTTGCCGGCATACTCATCAATGATTGTTCCGCCCAAAACAGAAAGATAACCGGCCAGAACAATTGCATTTACCTTATACTCACGGCATACTTCAAGCACTGCATCAGAAACAGCAATTCTTTTTGTGTCACGGTCTGCTTTTTCTGCGACTTCCTTTCCCATAACAGAATACGGGCTTTTTACAAAAGACGGAATTCCGGCAAGAGAAGCACGCTCAAGGGCATAAGCGCTCTTTGTATTTGAAATTACAACTGCAATATGGTACGGACATTCAGACACAGACTTTTCGTAGTCAATAAGAGCCTGAAGGTTCGTACCGCCGCCGCTAACAAGGACGGCAATATTCATAACCGACATATCAGTCTACAAACCTGGTGAGTTCTTTGTTTCCTTTGAATTCACCCTTGATTACTTTGTCTGTGTGTCCGACGTATCCGATTTCGTAAGCCTTCATGTCAGGAATTCCCTTTACGGCGAATTTCTTTGCATGGCTGTTGAACATCTTGAGGATTGCGGGTGCATCTTTTTTGCTTACTGCGAGTACAAAGCCGATTCCCATGTTGAATGTGCTGTATACTTTCTTTGGGTCGGCACCGCGGCGCACAAGTTCGTCAAAAATTGCAGGAACTTCCCAAGAGCCCTTTTTGATTACGGAACAAAGCTGCTTCTTTCCTTCTGCAGCGTGGGGATACATGCGCGGAATATTTTCATAGAATCCGCCGCCTGTTACGTGAACCATTCCGTGTACAGAAGAACGATATTTCTTTAGAACGTCCATTACAGGTCGTACATAAATGCGTGTAGGTGTAAGAAGAACTTCTCCGATTGATTTCTTTGAAGGCTTTCCGTTTACTACAAACGGTTCGTTAAAATCTGTAACAAGTTTGCGGATAAGTGAAAATCCGTTTGAGTGGGGGCCTGTTGATGAAAGACCGATAAGAACATCGCCTTCCTTTATTTTGGCTCCGGTAATCATTTCGCTCTTTTCACCGATTCCTACTCCGAATCCGGCAAGGTCGTATTTTCCTTCATCGTAGAAATCCGGCATTTCTGCAGTTTCACCGCCAAGAAGTGCACAGCCTGCATCTACACAACCGTCTGTTACACCCTTAACAAGCTCACCGGCAATTTTTGAATCAAGACTTCCGCAGGCAATGTAGTCCAGGAAGAAACTTGTCTTTACGCCGCTGCACAGAATGTCGTTTACACTCATGGCAACGCAGTCAATTCCGACTGTATCATATTTTCCAAGCTTAAACGCAATGTCGAGTTTTGTACCTACACCGTCGGTTCCGCTTACCATAACAGGATTCTTGAGTCCCTTTGGAACAGCGAACATTCCGTTAAAAGCTCCGATGTCTGTAAGCTGGCCGGGAATTCTTGCACGCTCGGACTGCTTTCTGTACTTGTCCACTGCGCGATAGCCTTCTTTTACATCAACACCTGCTTTCTTGTAATCGACTACATCTGCCATAAATTATACTCCACTAAAATATATTTTTCCAAACGGAACTAATTGCAATTATTTGTAACTGTCTTAACTGAAACGGCGGCCGTTAAGTTCTCCGGGAACAGACATCGGGTATTCGCCGGTAAAGCATCCCTTGCAGAAACCGTACTGTTCAGGATTGCATGCCCTGCACGCTTCCATCATTCCTTCTGCGCTTATAAATGCAAGTGTATCTGCACCGATTTCTTTGCATATTTCATCTTCGCTGTGCTGGCTTGAAATAAGTTCGTTTCTTGTAGGCGTGTTTATTCCAAAATAGCACGGGAATTTTACCGGCGGTGAAGAAATTCTGAAGTGAACTTCCTTTGCACCGGCGCGGCGAAGAATCTGTACAAGACGGCGGCTGGTTGTTCCGCGGACGATAGAATCATCAATGACAACAACGCGCTTTCCGTCTACAACAGACTTGACTGCATTCAGCTTTACGAACACCATGTTTTCCCTTTCTTTCTGGGTGGGGGCAATAAATGTTCTTCCGATATATTTGTTCTTTACGATACCTGATGCATAGGGAATTCCGGCTTCACGCGCATACCCTTGGGCTGCACCGAGTCCGCTGTCAGGAACACCGATTACGACGTCTGCAGGAACTCCGCTTTCACGGGCAAGACAGGCTCCCATTCTTTCGCGGGCTTCTGTTACAGGAATTCCGTCTATGATGCTGTCAGGGCGGGCAAAGTAAACGTACTCGAAAATGCATGTACGCTTTGCAGTACGCTCGCCAAATTCAAATGAAAGAACACCGTCTTCGTTGATTATTACGATTTCTCCGGGCTGAATGTCGCGCACGAAAGTTCCGTTAACGGCATCTATTGCACAGCTTTCACTTGCCAAAATCCATCCGTTTTCTACTTTTCCAAGACAAAGCGGGCGGATTCCGTTGGGGTCACGCGCTCCGATAAGACATTTTTCTGTACTTACAACAAGTGCGAACGATCCTTTTATCATCTGGATTGTGTCTGTTAAGGCGCGCTCAAGTCCTTTTTTATATGACTTTGCGATAAGTTTTACAATTACTTCGGTATCGCTTGTAGAAGCAAAAGTACTGCCTGCTTCTTCGAGCATTTCACGGAGCTGCTCGTAATTTACAAGCTGACCGTTGTGTGCTACAGCAACACCTCCAAGTCTTGACTGTAAAAGAATAGGCTGGGCGTTTTCCAAAGAAGCACTGCCGGCGGTTGCATAACGGACGTGACCGCACGCAATATGTCCTGCAAGTCCCATAAGATGTTCGGGCTTAAAGACTTCGGCGATTGTTCCCATTGCCTTGTGCATCTGAATGGACTCTCCGTTGCTTACAGCGATTCCGGCACTGTCCTGACCGCGGTGCTGAAGCGAATACAGTGCGTAATAGGCCTGTGTTGCTGCATTGAAGTCTGCTGCAGAATAGGCTTCGTATTCGCGTTCAGAAGAACCGGCCTCCTGTGACTGTGGTTGGACAGGATTTAAAAATACACCGACTACACCGCATTCATCACGAAGTTTATCTTCTTCTTCTTCGACCAGTTCATATCCTTTTTGCATATTATTCCTCATTTTAGAATTCAAAACCGCTGCCGCCGTTTGCTTCTGCATCTGCGGTCATCTTTTTGCGGAAAGCAAGAAGCTTTTCTTTAATTTCGGGATATTTTATTCCAAGTATCTGAAGTGCAAGATAAGCGGCATTTTTTGCATTGCCGATCCCAACTGTCGCAACAGGAATCTGAGGCGGCATCTGCACTATTGAAAGAAGAGCGTCCATTCCTGCAAGACCGTTTGATTTTCCGGGATTAATGCATTCAAGCGGAACGCCTATTACAGGAAGAACTGTTCTTGAAGCAATCACTCCGGGAAGAGCTGCACTGAGCCCTGCACCGGCTATGATTACTTCACATCCGTCGTCTTCTACTTTGGCGATTGTTTTTACGAGCAAGTCTCCCGCACGATGGGCGGAAAGAATGTAAGCCTTATAATCAACACCGAATTCTGCAAGAACATCGGCGGCCTTTTTCATGGTTTCAGAATCTGATTTTGAACCTAAAAAGATTGCAACTTTCATGCCTTAAATTATCATAATGGAAGAAAGTTTGCAATACAGATTCTAGGACTGTGACTGTATTTGTTCAGTGCTGCCGGCCTTTGTAAGATTTACAAGCCATCTTTCTTTTTTAAGCCAGATCCAGGCGATAACGGATTTCGGAACATCGCTGACTTTTACAATCGCGTACATTGCAACCGGTCCAAGTTTTGTGAGGAAAGCAAGCAGGAACATTCCGGCAAGAAACAGTGTGTTTCCTACAGTGTCGCAGATTACGCCCATTACCGTGTCGCCGCCTGTACGCGAAATAGAATACTGCGCGTTTATAAAGGCCCAAAGCGGAAGATAAGCGGCAGCCACAATCACAAGTTCTTTTGCCGTATCCTGTGCTGCCGGAGTAAGATTTTTGAACACAATCGGAATAAGAATCGTTGTGCAGCAACCCAATACAGCAAATGCACATCCGAAGACAGTTGCGCCCGAAAGGATCCAGTTTTTGTATTTGCGGCTTTCTTCTATGTGGCCGGCACCAAGTTCCTGACCGACAATTACTGAAGACGATGTAACAATTCCGCTGAAGCAGATAAAGAAAAGATTTGCAATTGCAAAACCCGCTGCCATTCCCGAAACAATTTCTGCGCCGCCGCGTGTATTGTAAAGTGCATTTGAGACAGTTTCTGAAATTGCCCAGAATAATTCGGAATAAAGTATCATTGCCGATTTTCTTACAAGAGTTGCAAAAAGTTTCCAGTTGATTCTGAATGCATCAAATATTCCAAAAACAAAACCCGGCTTTTTTACTGCGACGTAAACAATAAACAAAACAAGTTCTACGGAACGGGCAATAACTGTAGCATAAGCGGCACCTGCAACTTCAAGTCTGGGCGCGCCGAAGTTTCCGTAAATAAGAATATAATTGAACACAGTGTTAACGACAGTCGCAATAATAGAAATTACAAGCGGCGGTTTTACTTTTTCTATCTCGCGCAAAGAAGAACCGATGCTTTGAGACACGCACATCAAGATCCACGAAACGGCAACTGCCCTTGAATAAATTACGCTCTGGTCGACAATCGCAGACGCATCTTTGTTTACAGTAACCATGAGGTTAAAAAGATTGCGAGGTGCAATAAACGAAACGAACATGTAAGCAATGCCGAAAATTCCCGTAAGAAAAATTTTGAATTTAAAGGACTGGCGCATTCCTTCTTTATCGCCGGCTCCCTTAAACTGACTCATAAAAATTCCGCCTGACATGCAGATTGTGTTTATAAGAATCATGAAAATAAAATTAATCTGACCGGAAACATTTACACCGCTCATTTTAATGTCACCCAAACCGGCTACCATAAAATTGTCAATAAGGGAAACAAAATTCTGAATAAGAAGTTGTGCCATTACAGGAAGCGCAATGGACAATGCACGTTTGTAAAAAGAAGATGTTCCGAAATACTTGTTATTCATAAGGTAAACTCCAAGAACGCAAATACTAGTCCTTTTTGAATTCTTTTGCAAGAATGAAATTCACCCAAAATACAATTTAATTCACATTTGATACTTAATGAGGGAACCATGCTTGAAAAAAAATTGTAATTTGTGCAATCTAAAAGCTAAAAAACAACAAGGGGCATTTGAATTGAACAAGGCACTTTTTATAATTGACATGCAGAATGATTTTGTTCTGCCACAGGGAGTTCTTTGCGTTAAGGGAGCGTCCGCTACAATTCCCGTAATTAAAAAACTGCTGGAACACGCACGTGCAGAAAACTGGACAATTGTTCATGTAATACGCGAGCATGACAAAGACGGAATAAATGCAGACAAACCCAGACGCCGGCTTTTTGAAAACGCAGGACACGGCTATTGCGTTGCTGATTCTTTCGGAGCACAAATTGTCAAAGAACTTGAGCCTTTGGAAAATGAAATTATATTGAAGAAAACACGCAATTCTGCTTTTTTTGAAACAAACCTGGATTTGATTTTAAGGCGGCTTGATGTAAAAAGAATTTATGTTTGCGGAACACAGTACCCTAACTGCATTCGAGCTACGGCAAATGATGCAATGAGTTATGACTACGACGTTACTGTTGTAACGGACTGCTGCAGCGCACAAAGCGAAGATGTTGCACGCGCAAATATTTTTGACATGAAAAACATGGGAATCGAGTGTCTTTCACTCAACGAAATTATCTGATAGAATAATTCCATTGATTTTTATGGGAATAAATTTTATGAACATGTTTATTAAATTCTGGAATAAAACTTCACTGATTGTTAAAATTGTTATAGGACTTTTGATTGGTACTGTTCTTGGACTGTTTTGTCCAAAGTTAACACCGGTTGCATATCTTGGTTCAATTTTTACAGGTGCATTAAAAGGAATTGCTCCTGTTCTTGTTCTTATACTTGTAAGTGCTTCCTTAATAAACGCAAATGAAAATATTGGTTCAAGATTCAGGACTGTAATTGCACTTTATCTTGGAACAACTTTTCTTGGATCTGCAGTAGCCGTATGCGCAAGTTTTCTTTTTCCTCTTACTGTACAGCTTCCTGCTTCTACTGCACAACTGAGTTCGCCTTCAGGACTTTTTGATGTGATAAAGAATCTTCTGCTTTCTATAATTGAAAATCCTGTCAAAGCAATTGCCGGCGGTAACTTTATCGGAATTCTTTTCTGGTCAGTCATGCTTGGTCTTACACTAAAAAAACGTGCAGGCGACGGACTTAAAAATTCAATACGTGAACTTGCAGATGCTGTAAATGATATTGTAAGAATTATTATTCAGTTTGCGCCTTTTGGTGTACTGGGACTTGTTTTTGAAGCAGTTTCACAAAACGGACTTTCTATTTTTTACGACTACGGAAAACTCATTCTTCTTCTCGTCGGAACAATGCTTTTTGTTGCGCTTGTAGTTAACCCTTTTATTGTTGCACTTGCACTCAGAAAAAATCCATACCCTCTTGTTTTCAGATGCATCAGGGAAAGCGCAGTTACTGCATTTTTTACACGGAGTTCTGCCGCAAATATTCCCGCCAATATGAAACTTTGTGAAGATCTTGGACTGGACAAAAATATTTATTCAGTTTCAATTCCGCTGGGCGCTACAATAAACATGGACGGAGCCGCTGTTGTAATTACAATTATGTCTTTGGTCTGCGCGCGTACTTTGGGAATTGAAGTTTCGTTTCCTGTGGCCATGCTTGTAAGCCTTGTAGGAACACTTGGTGCATGCGGAAGTTCAGGCGTTGCGGGCGGCTCCCTTCTTTTAATTCCGCTTGCATGTTCTGTACTGGGGATTCCGAATGAAGCTTCAATGCAGATGGTTTCTGTTGGTTTTATTATAAATGTAATCCAGGACTCTTTTGAAACTGCACTAAATTCTTCGGGCGACGTTCTTCTTACAGCAACAGCAGAATACAGAGAATGGAAAAAACAGGGCAAAGAAATTCCGCTGGGGTGAATGGAAAATCAACAACCCTGTTCAATCAGATTAGACAAAGTTATTATTGCCTCTTTGTCGCGGGGAATATGCCGGAACATCAACTGCTTTATATCGAGAAGAATTCCGTGGATTTTGGAATAGGAACTAACGGGTTCTGTATCTGTCTGCGGAAAAACGTAATCTGCCGAAGAATAACCGATATTTTGCGGAAGAGGATTATCTGAAGGCATAATAAACGCGTTGTATATTTTTTGCGGATTTATGTTTTTTTTAACGTCTTCGGGAATTCTATTGTTTGGATTTTCAATATACTGAGCATACGCAATCTGTTTTACAACGCTGGAACTGTCAGGTAGATGATTTGGATTTTTTGTTAGACACTATAATCTATTCTCTACTTGCTACATTTAACACTCCTTTTCTTTCGTCCAAAATATAATTTTTATTTTCTGAATTATCATAGTTATATGAAAAAATTATAAAATTATCAATATTTGATTTATTGATTAAAAACTTCGGTTTTCGACTGGCACCATCAGGTTGATGTCCTTGATTAAAAGATGATAGTGTGGAATTTAAATTAATTCTATTTAATTCAAATATTTTCATTCTTTTAAATTCTACAGAATATTTCATTTTTGAAGCATAAGAAATTTTTTCACCAGGTCTATATGAATTACCCAAAAGGTTCATTCTTTTTATTGCCATTTCATTCTGTTTAATAGAATCTTTGATTGTTTTATGCTCATAAATAACATACCAAAGTTTTCCATATTTATTTATAGCCTTTAATACATTATTTTGATCATTTCCAGGTGCTTCTTTCTTATCAATATCACTTGCTTTTAAATCTCCATAATGATTTGCTCTTGGAAAAAAAATATCAAAATCCAATAATGATTTATTTTTTATATTTCCAATATAGACCATTTCATTCTTACAATTTTCAGCAATAATAAAACTTGAAAACTTATATTCCAGAAACCATCCTGGCCATTCTGTTCCTTTCCATTGATACCACTTAGCATTTTTCATTTGTGATATTGCGGAGTCTGCTAAAATCCATTTACCAAATTCAAATTGATTATTAAATTTTGTAAATAATGAAAAAATAGGATTAACTTCTTTATTTATCCCTGTAATATACCCCTTAAACGAATGAATATTACTAACAGAAATGTGATTACCATTTCTATCTATTTTTTCGAAAATACCGTTTGTCAAGCCTTGATACAGATCATTTGAATAAATATGAGCAGCACTGGAATTAAGTTTTCTATTCATATAATCTGAAGTTAAAAAATCTACAAACAAATACAATCCTTCATAATGATAAATTCCAATCAAGTGAATTATGGTATTAGGTTTATTGCAATACTCTCTATAGAAATCCTTAAACCAAGTCTTTAATTGAAAACGTTTTTTAAATAAGGGATGAGGCTTACTTAAATAAGTAATAGAACCTGTTAAAAAATATTCTTTAATATTATTATGTTCAAAATAATAAACATGCTTTTTTTTACCTTTACCTTTGTTCCCATATACAATTGAATTACAATTATTATTTAACGCCAAATTGAATGCAAATAAAAACTCCTTTTCAGTTGTAAGAGGTTCATCATAATCTAAAACTATAGAAAGATTTGGAAGAATTTGTTCTGATTTATCTACTTGTTGTTTTTTCATTTAATACTCCAAAAGTTTTTGAGTAACTTTTTCCAAAACTTTTACACAAATTGAATTTCCAAGTTGTTTATAACATTCATGTAAATTTTGGTTTCCAAAAATAAAGTTTTCTGGAAAATCTTGTAATTTAAGGGCTTCCTTTAATGAAATTTTTCTCAAATATTTTCCAACAATTGATGTTTGAACCATTGCAACTAATGCCGGAGCAACATTTGGTAATTTAACTCTCATTCCTGATGGTCGAAATTGAATCAATCCTTCATAAACAGAAGAAATTTTTGTACCTGCCTGCCATTCAAATTTCCGTTGTGTAGGGGTAAACTCTTGGAAAACATTGTATTTTTTTATCCAAGAATCTATAAAAGTTTTATTTCTAAAATACAGTTCCTGATTTTTTCTTATAAAATCAACTTTCCATTTTGGATAGTTTTCAATGTTTGGTTCGGAATAAAAATAATCAGCCCATATAGGAAAACCTATTACTTTTATATCTATTCCTTGATAAAATTCATTCCAAGCTTGAATTGTTTTTAATTCATTCTTTCGTAACTTAAGATTTTCATCTGAATTATCTTTGTCTAATAAAGATAAAAAATCATTATCCTCTTTTTTCAACAAATTCTTAAATTCAAATACTAGTTCTTCCCCAACATAATCTGGATTATATATACCAGGAAGAAAAGCTCTTTCTCTTAATTGTGGTATTCCAAATTGATGAGGAGATAAAATTAATGGTAGTTTTGGAGTTTGATAACCTAATTCATGCAATCCATCCAAAATTACTCTAATTGTATTACCATTATCATGAGAAACCAAATTTCGAACGTTTTCCATTAAAATATATTTTGGCTTTTTTTCTTTCAATATTCTAAAAACTTCAAAAATTAAGGTACCCCTCGCTTCATCAAATCCTAACTGTTTTCCACCTTTTGAAAAAGCTTGACATGGTGGAGAAAAAAAACAGAAATCATGATCTGGTATTTCTTTTTCATTTTTTTTAGTTAAGTCACAAAGAGATTCTATTGCATAATTTTTTGTATATATATTTGCACATTCCTCATTTATATCTGCAGCGAAAACACATTTGGAACTAGGTAAAATCCTTTGCATAGCCTGATGAAAAGCTCCAATTCCAGAAAATAATTCAATATATTTAATTTTTTTCTGTCCCGATAATCGTTCGTTTTTTGGGACAAGAATTTAGTCAACATTCCCTCATAAAAATGTAAAATTTATTAAATATTCGCTATTAAAAGTGTAGAATACAGAGGTATATTCGCTCATAAAAATGTAATTTTTCTTGAAAAGGTGATAAATTTACCTTCTCTAGTTACAAAAACTTCAAAATATAGTATAATCGCGGTTTAGAAACATTATGAAAACAAGCAAAAATATTACAGATACAAAAGTTGTCCAAAAAAAGGAACGTTATTTAAGACAACTTATTCTTGCAAAACAAGACTGAACCGCCATGCAAAACACTTCATTCATTACAAATTCAGTTACGCACAACTTTTACAATTCTTTGCAGGAAAATCTTTTGTGCTGCAGTGAATTCAAAATGAGTGTTGCTTTTATTTCTTACGGTGGCGTTCAGGTTCTGCTTGAAACTTTGCAGAAACTTTGTAGCAAAGGTATTCACGGGCAGATTCTTACGACGAGCTACCAGAATTTTACTCAGCCGAAAGTGCTCGAAAAACTTTCTTCATTCAAAAATATTGAACTTAAAATTTTTGTTCCGCCAACAGACGAGGACGGTTTTCATGCAAAAGGATATTTGTTCCGTCAGCCAACTGAAAACAAAAAAGAAAAATGGACTGTAATAATCGGATCTTCAAATATTACCGGCCGCGCTCTTAAAAGCAATATTGAATAGAACGTATTTCAGGACAACTCAAATAGAGTTGTCCTGAAAACTTCAGTTGCAACGCAACAGTCTTTATTTACGTGTGCGCGCTCACGTGCACTAATTGAACTCAATCGCAAGTTGATACTTGCTCAATCGTTCAATTTTAAGGAATCTTTTGGAAAGCGAAAATTCTCTTGAAGAAAATGAGCCCGGAGTTTTTTCGAAATCTGTTTTAAAAGAATTTGAAACTTTATGGCAAAGTCCTTATTCAAAAGAATATTCCGACAATTTTCTAATTGAATACCGCGACTATCTTTTGCGTGTAAAAGAGCAGCAGAAAAAATCAAAAATCGAAAGTTTTAAATACGGTCTGCCGCAGGTTATTCAGCCGAACAAAATGCAGCAGGAAGCAATCGTAAAACTTGACAAGCTACGAAAAACTGGCGAAAAAAAGGCTTTAGCTATTGCAGCAACAGGAAGCGGTAAAACGTACATGTCTGTTTTTGATGCTCTTCAGGTTAAACCAAAAAAACTTTTGTTCATTGTTCACCGCGAAGATATTCTTCATAAAGCAAAAGAATCTTTTGATGCAGTATGTTCAGATAAAAATTATTCTTCGGGATTTTTTACTGGGAATGAAAAGCAGACTGACTGCAAATATCTTTTTGCAACACGCGACAGTTTAAGCCGTCACTACAAAGAATTTGACAAAAAAGAATTTGACTACATTGTTTTGGACGAAGCTCATCACGCAACAAGTGAAAGTTACAAAAATATTTTGAATTGGTTTGAACCTGAGTTTTTGCTCGGTCTTACGGCCACTCCTGAACGAAGTGATTCCGGAGATATTTATTCTGTTTTTGACAACAATGTCGCTGTTGAAATTCGTCTGCGTGATGCATTGAGTTACGACATAATTGCGCCGTTCCATTATTTTGGTTTGACTGATGTTCAGGGACTTGATTATTCAAAATTGAATTTAAATCCGGAAGATTCCCATTATCTTGAAGAAGTTTCAAAACTTTTGATGATTTCAAAACGAGTTGATTACATTATTGAAAAAATAAATTTCTACGGTCACGACGGCGAAAAAACTAAGGCTCTCGGTTTTTGCGCTACTGTTGAACACGCCCGCTACATGGCAGACGAATTTAACAAACGGCTTTCAAAAAACGGAAACAATGTTGCAGTTGCTTTGTGCGGCGAAGATTCTGTTTCGACGCGAGAAGTTTTTACAAAACGCCTTGAAGATGAAAACGACTGTCTTGAATATATTTTTACAGTTGATATTTTTAATGAAGGAATTGATATTCCCTCTACGAATTTAATTTTAATGCTTCGACCTACAGATTCTTCTATTATATTTATTCAGCAGCTTGGACGCGGACTTAGAAAACTTCCGGGAAAAGAATTTGTTACCGTTCTGGATTTTATCGGAAACTACCAGAAATCTTTTTTAATGGCAATTGCTTTATTCGGAAAAAAATCTTTTGACAAAGATTCACTTAAAGTTGCAGTTAAATCTGATTTTGCAGACCTCCCGAATGGAACTTATATTCATATGGATAAAATTGCAAAGGAGCAGGTTTTAAAACAACTCGAAAACGAGCGCTTTATGTCAATGAAATACATGAAAGATTCGTATTTTACTTTCAAGCAGGTAAACGGCGGAAAAGTTCCTTACCTTTGCGATTACTTAAAACACGACGGCGCAATCGATCCTTTGACATTTACAATTTTTAACGCACAGATAAAAACTTATATTGAATTTGTTGCATCAGCAGAAAAAGATACTCATCCGGAATTTTCAGAATTTTTGCAGAATGAAATTTTCAAAACATTCATGCGTTTTGTTTTTACTTTCCTACCTGCAAACAGAATCGAAGAAATTGTTGCATTAAAACTGCTTGTCCAAAATCACGAAAATCCAAACGGAATTCCTTTTGATAAAATTCAAATTGAACTTTCAAAACACGTCGACTATAAAAACAATAAATCTTTTGAACATTCAATTAAAACTTTATGCGGAACTTTTTACGACTCAAGTGAGCAAAACCGATTTGATGAAATTATTCCTTTTACAAAAAACAATTCACTTTTTTTACCTGAAAAAGTAAAAAATATTTACAAAGAAGAAAAGTTTTTCATTTGGATTTCAGACGCTTTGGAATATGCATTACTCCGATACGATTTTGATTTTGGCAGAAGTGATTACAGCATTGACAAAGACGGATACAAAACGCCGTTTTTAAAACTGAATAATCTTTACACAATGAGAAATGTTGCTCCTCTCTGCCTGTACGAAAAAATTCATTCCTCGTTCCGCGGACAGGGATTAATTACAGCAGCAAAACCTGATTATTTCTTATTTGTAAATCTTCATAAAGATGCAAACGTAAAAGAATCAATCAACTATAAAGATAAATTTTTAACACGCTCTTCTTTCCAGTGGGAATCCCCTAATTCAACAAGCCAGCAAAGCGAAGTTGGACAAAATTTAATAAACAATTTTTCGCGTCATATAAATCTTCCTTAAAATTGAACGATTGAGCAAGTTTCAACTTGCGATTGAGTTCAATTAGTGCGCTTAAGTGCACACGTAAATAAAGGCAGTTGTGCAACAACTGAAGTTTTCAGGACAACTCTATTTGAGTTGTCCTGAAATACGTTCATCTTTTTGTACGCAAGTTTGAACAGGTCGAAGGAATTACGCAGCCGTTCATTTATCTTGGGAAAGTTTTTACACTCCCCAAAACTGCAGAAGGAAACAAACCAATCAAAATGATTTTTACTTTGCAGAATGAAGTTTCAGAAGAATTATTCAACGAACTTACAATCGTTGTAGAATAAAAAAATTGCCTTTCGGAAAAGAAATTCATATCTTTCAGTTATGACTTATGGATACATTCGTGTCAGCACAGACAAGCAGACTGTCGAAAACCAGCGTTTTGAAATTGAACAGTTCTGTCTTAAAAATAAAATCAAAATTGACTCGTGGATTGAAGAAACTATCAGCGGAACTTTGAATCCAGAAAAACGGGAACTTGGGATTTTGCTTTCACATATCAAAAAAGATGATCTGATTATTTGTTCTGAACTTTCTCGTCTTGGAAGAAGTCTTTTTATGATTATGTCGATTTTGAATTTAATTATGGAAAAAGAAGCTCGTATCTGGACTATAAAAGACAATTACCGGCTTGGCGATGATATTCAGTCCAAAGTGCTCGCTTTTGCATTCAGTTTAAGTGCAGAAATTGAAAGAAATTTAATCAGCCAGCGAACACGTGAAGCTTTGGCCCGTAAAAAGGCAGAAGGAATAAAACTTGGCCGTCCAAAAGGAAGAAAGAACAAATTTCATTATTTGGACGGACTTGAAGAAAGAATAAATACACTTTATGAAATGGGTCTTTCAACAAACAAAATTGCAAAATTATTCGGAATCAGCAGAAATTCGCTTAATTCGTTTTTAAAGAAAAAAAGCTCTTAATTCATTTAAATTAAAATTTGCACGCAACGCCCGCTTGAAGGTAACCTTTTCATTCCCCTTCAAATACATCAAAGTTTCCAAAGTACTGGATGCGCAGTTTTCCTTCATCATACTTAACCGGTATGCGCAGATTCTCAAGTGAATTTTCAACATCAATTTTCCGGGCAGGTTTTAAAATATATCCGCTGGCATTCAAAGAAAAAGCATCGACTGCATATTCAGAATAACCCGAAACAAAAATTATATTTATAGAAGAATTTATTTCTTTAAGTTCCTTATTCTCTGTCTTTTTTTATTTTAATTCCAAGAACAGTATAGCGCACAAACGGAATTCTTTTTAAAACTTCATACAAAAGTGCTGTTCCAAAAAGTCCTGAAAGCAAAGTAAAAATATAAATTGCAATCGGCGGCAAAACTGAATAAGTTTTTAGTAAATATGCAATTCCTGTTTCGCAAAAAATATGAAGCGCGTAAAAACCAAAATTTGCTTTTGTCATATACTGCGCAAATTTTCCCTGCTTGTCAAACCAGGTTTTTGCACATCCAAGAATTGCAAGACACATTGCCCAGCAGTAAGCATTTGTAAAAAAACTTTTTAAAACAGAATCATCTGTATAATTCTTTCCAAAATAAAACCAGACATAAACACAGCCTGCAGCAACAGCAACAACCAAAAGCGGAATATGCATCTTTTGAATTTTATCCTGAACTTCATCATGCGAAAGAACAAAATAGCCGATTAAATATGACGCAAAATAAATTCCGAATCTGTAAATAGTAATAACAGGCGCATTAAGAATCTGACTTGTTCCCCACAAAATCAAAACCAAAAGAATAATCACAGCATAATTTGATTTTTTGCAGAAATTGTAAAAGCGGTCATCTTTATCAAGCTTTTTGATTACCGGAAGAATTATAGAAAAAAGCCACAGCATTTGCGCAAACCACAAAGGCCCGATTCCGCTTGCAACAGAAATAAAATACAGTGCAATTTTTGGAAGGGATTTCATCTGTTCAAAACCGCCGCCTGCTTTTATGTTCAAAACTCCGACAAGCCAGTAAAATACAAACAGCCCGACTGTAGACGGAACAAGAAGTGTACGCGTTCTCATTTTAATAAAATCTTTTGCAGAATACTTTTCAAGTGAATAACGCGCGCACATTCCTGCAATCAAAAAAAGCAGAACCATAAACCACGGATAAACAAAATACAAAAATGCATCCTGATACTGAACCGGTGCAAAAGAACCGACTCCGCCAAAAACTCCGCACGCATTGAACAAATAAAATACATGATAAACAATAACAACAAGAACAGTCGTCCACCGGATATTATCAAGATAAAGTTTTCGCATTTAAATTTCCTCTCTACAAATAAATACTGACACATTAATTATAAAACTTTGATTGTTTGCTGGCAAGATTTTTTAAGTTTGAATAATATGCTTTATCTGTAAATTCTGAGAGTTTCTGTAACAGTTTTACTTAGGTTTTTGATTAAATTTTCTTCAATATCTGTTATTTCTTTTTCTGAAATATTATAAATGTTTGTAGAAAAAAGAGAAAGTTCATCAATTGAGAGAGCTGCTGCTATTTTTTCAATCATTTTTGGTGATGGAAATTTTTTTCCAATTTCTATAGTTCCTATATAGTTTGCTGCAGTTCCTGCTTTTTCTGCTAATTCTTCCTGAGTAAGTTTTTTTTGTTTTCTGTAGTACCGGATATTTTCGGCAAGTTGTTTTTGAACTTTAGTCATAAAATCCAACCTTTTAGTATATTATTTACTTTTAAACTTCTCTTGACTATTGACTAAAAGGTGGTATATTATAAATAAATATATACTTTTAGGATTGTTTGAAAGATAAAAAACAACCTAAAAGGTAATAATCAAGGAAATGGTTTTGAAGAAATTAAGTATTATTCTTATTTATTTGTTAATAATAAATAATATTTTTGCCCAAGAAAAAAACCTTGTACTTTTAGTTTCTCAAAAACAGAGTAATTTAAATCAGTTGAATTCAGAAGAAAAACTTTATTCAAAATCACTTTTGCAAACATTAATCGGTGATTTGACTTTAATCAAAGAAATTACAATCAGAACAGAAAATAATGATTCTTCGTTGCGTCTTATTCAAAAAAAATCCCAAATAGAAGCAGCACAGGGACTTGGTTCAGAAATTTCTTATTATCAAAGCGATTTGGTTTCCAAAGCAGATTTGAATTTATCTGTAAATCTAGTAAAATATAAACCTGGTTGGAAGATTGAATATGCAGTTTCAAATATCGAAAGTATGAAAATTATTGCGGCAGGAAAATCTGAAAATTATTTTCAGTTGGAAAATATTGACATTGAAACAGACAAAATTTCTTATTCAATTTTAAATGAACTTCAAAAACGCGGGTATATCAGCCCTATTTCTTACAGTGTAAAAATGCAGTTGCTTCATGAAGCAGATACAGAAGAAAATTACAAACGCTATATTTCTGAATATGAAGAAAGAAGTCTTGAACTTCAGAATGAACTTGATACTCTTAAAAAAAGGAATATGTCTGCTGAAGAAAGAGTCAGAGCAGAAATAGAAGAGCGTTCCATTAAATTAAAGATCGAAATGGCAGAAAGAAAAAAAGCTTTGCTCGAATCAAATGAAAAAAACAGACAGGCAGAAAAAGAACTTGCAAACTTACGCAAAAGTCAGATTGCTGAATTAACAGAAAAACAAAGAAATGAATTTCAAATTACTCTTTCCAATCTTGAAGCAAAGCGTTCTGAAATTTTAAAGGAAAGTGCCAAAAGTCTTTCGTTAAAAAAAAGAATAGAACTTATTGAATCAGACAGGAATAATCTGGAAGCAGCAAAAGCACAACTAAAAAATTCTGTAAATGAAAGCAATCAATTTTTTGATCGCCAAAAACAAAAAGAGATTGCAGAAAAAAATAATGAACCATGGAGAAAAGCAGATCTTTCTGACGGAAAACCTTCTGAAGCTGCAAAAGAATTCCGTAAGACAGAAATTCAGCATATTTCACAAAAGTGGGATATTCAAAAAAAAGCAGCAGAAAATGAAATTATTTCCGGATTAAAAGATAGTATTTCTGATTATGAAAAAGTTTTAGCGTCAGAAATTTCAGAACTTGAAAAAACAGAATTTGTATTTCGCTCAATAGAAAGAAATGAAAAATATCTGACACTGAATGTTAATGAATACGATGCTTATAATCAAAGTTGGACAGTTCATACAAGCATTGATTTTTATGACATTCCGCAATTAGTTGTATCGTACAATAAACTGCCCGATATTCAGATAAGTTATAAGACAATGACAGGAAAAAATATTCCGTCCGGCAATGAAACTGAAAAATATAATGAATACAGAAATAACGTTGAACGTTCAGATTTGTATTTCAGAGCAAGTGTACCTTATGTTTATGCAAGTCTTATATTAAAAGTTGAATATGATGAAAACAAAAAACTTTATAAAGCAAATTATACATCTTTTACAATTACAAAAACCGAAGACAGTCAGATAATTTACAAAAGCGGAAAAAGCCTTCTTCAATCTTCTGCACAAGGCAAGCATTTTATGCAGAATCAAAAAGCCCGTAAAGGAATATTTATTGACGGAACTTTTGCCAATTCATTTTTGTATGATTACCAGGCAGGTACAAGGCTTTCAGGATTCTGGGGAAACAACTTCCTTTTTGCAGGTGCTGGAATAAGTGTTTTTGCAACAGATTATACCGAACAATATTCAGTCAATTTTGAAAAAGGAATAATGATAAAATTTGAAGCACTTGGTGGAGCTTCAGTTACAGTTTTTAATTTCAGACCTTATGTTGAACTTGGTGCAGGTTATTATTTTTTAAATGCAGCCTTAAAAGAAGTTTCAGAAAACATAAAATCTCCAAGTGGATTTTGCGCAACTTTCGGCGGTGGACTTGATTACTTTGTTACAAAAAATACAAGTATCGGCGCATTTTATAATGTAACTTTTAATTACGGATGCGGATTTGCAGACAATTATGGTCTTCGTGCCGGCTGGAATTTTTAAGGAGAGTTGAAGATGAAAAAAATAATTTTGATTTTTATTCCATTTCTCTTTAGTTCCTGTTCTAATTTTCTGAATGAAAAATTTAATATAAGTGATAATCTTGCAACTTGTTTTAATTCCAAAGTCAACGGAATTGAAGTAATCTATACAACGCCGGAATCTGATAATCTTAAAATAACAGCAAGCGATTCTGATTCAGAAGTTACCTTGACTGCAACAGCCGATTTTAGAACATATTTATGGACTGTAGACGGCGAAGTACAGAGTGAAACTTCAAATAAAATTTCAATTTCCAAAAACTTACTTGACGGTGGATATCATTTGGTAACTGTTATAGTTACTGATGATAAAGGCATTTATTTTTCGGCGTCAGTTTACATAAAGGTAAATAATTACAAAAAAATCACAGAAACAGGAATTACAACCGACTTTGATGGAACAAACACAAAAATCCTTGAACTAACTTCAACAACAGAAAACGACATTATAACAATTACAGCAACCAGCGGATTTGATTCATACTCCTGGTTATTGGACGGAATTTCCGTTTTAGAAACTTCTCAAATTTTTACAATAAAGACTTCATCTTTGCAGCTTGGCTCACATCTTGTAAGTCTGATTGCAAAAGATTCTGACGGAATATTTTATTCAGCCAATGTTCATATAAATAAAACAAAAACTCTTGAACTTAATATTAAATGCAGCGGAATTTCAATCATATTCTCTGAATCTGATTCAACATCATTTTCTGTAACATCTGTATCTTCTGCAGAAACTGTTGTATTGAATGCTTCTACCGGGTTTTCTTCTTACGAATGGACAATAGACGGCAATTCCCTTTCCAGCTCAGAAAATAAACTTACAGTAAATCTTTCAAGTTTAACAGCAGGATTCCATCTTATTACAGTAACTGCAAAAAACGGAAATTTATATTATTCCGCTTCAGTAAATATAGAAAAAACTGAATAGAAAGGAGGTATGATAAAAATTACATCCGTGTAATTTTTATCATCTAAATTTGCTCAAGCGTTGCTTTAACAAATTTAGATTCTCGCCATCCATGGCTCGCCGCTAACGCGGTGTTTTTATAGGAGATAAATTTATGAAAAAGCAAAATGTTTTTTATGGAATTTTATTAATGTTCTCAATTTTATTTTTTGGTTGTTCCAATTTGAGTGGAACAACTGAGGAAGCAAAAAGTCAGGGAGTAAAATTCCAGATTGCCATAGGAATGGAAAGAACTGTAGTTCCGTCTGGTTTTCTGAATGCAAAATATACGCTTACAGGAAATTACGGAGGAGAAAGTAAAACTCTCGCAGAAAACAAAAGCATTTCTGAATTACAAACACAAGTTTTTTGGCTTGAAAGCGGAACTTGGTCTTTTACTTTGGATGCTTATGTTGATTCTGCAAAAAAAGGAACTGCTACAATTTCTAATCAGAACATAAGTTCTTCTTCTGCAACATTGACTTTTACTTTTACGGGAATAACTTTTGATTATGCAAGCGGAACAGGAGGCACTGCTGTTACACTTACATTCCCAAAAACTGCAAAAGTTGCCGCAGTTACAGCTCAACTTTACAATGCCGACGGAAGTGAAAATGCAAATTACACTCAAAGCTCACTTATTCCTACAGACAAAAACGAAAATTTAAAGCAGGTAACTTTTACAAACTCAAATGTAAATGCAGGTTCTTATCTTTTGGTTTTTAATCTTTATCAAGACACAGGTCTTACTTCAAAAATAGGCCAGTGGCGCGAAATAGTAAATGTAGCAAATAGTTGTGAATCTGCAAGCGTTATAAATATTACAAATTTGAATACTTTATATTCAATCACTTATGAACTGAATGGTCTTGAATGGGCAGAAGGATTTACAGCTCCTTCTTCTTACAATGCTTGTCAGGGAGTTGTTTTACCGATTGCAGAAAATTTTACAAACGGAACTGAATTTGGCGGCTGGTATACAACAGAAGATTTTTCTGGAACAGCCGTAAAAGACTGGAATGCCGGAGATTATTCAGAAGATTTGAAATTTTATGCAAAGGTATCTGATACTATTACTAATTATACTTGGTCTTATCCAACAAGTACACCGACTCTCACATGGAGCGGAGAAGGAACAGTTAATAGTCCTTATATAATTACGACTTCCCAACAACTGGCAGACTTTTCTTACATGGTAAATAACGGAACAAGTTACAGCGGACAGTATATTGAACTTGGTGCTGATATTGATTTGAATTATGGGTATACAGTATCTGGTCCGGAAGCTGTATATGCCCAATGGAAACCTATTGGAAATTCAGAAAAATCATTCCAAGGGCAGTTTGAAGGAAATGGTCATACTGTAAAAGGTATTTATATAAATTCTACATGTAATTATGCAGGTTTTTTTGGAGATGTATCAGATGCAAAAATCAAAAATATTACAGTACAAGGATATTTTAATTCATCATTTGAATATGTTGGAGGAATAGTAGCTTGCGCAGAAGGTTCTGTTTCTATAAGTTCCTGCTTGAATGAAATTATTCTTGTTGTAAAAAATGCTTCTAATGTTGGTGGAATTGCCGGTTATCTTTCAAGTAATGGAGTTATTTCAGATTGTGCAAATAAAAAAGAAATAACTTGTACGAATTGTTCAAATTCTGGTGGTATTGTAGGGTATAATTATGGAACAATAAATTTCAGCGTAAATTATAATAATATTTCTGCAACAATCAGTAATACTAACGGTTTAAATGTAGGTGGAATTGCTGGTTATAACGATTATAGTAATGGCACTATCTATAGTTCTGCTAGCTATAGTTATATTTATAATTCTGAAAATTATGGAGATATCACAGGAGAATCAACCGGAAAAGTTTGTGTAGGTGGAATTATAGGAGCATCTAATGGAACTGGTAATGTAATAAATAATAATATTTCTTGTGGAGCTATAAAAGGAAAAGCGGGAACTTCTTCATATACAGGAGGAATTATAGGATATGCTGATAGAGGTTATATAAAAAACAATGCCTTCTATGGCACTGTAGATGGAAGTGGAACTAGTATTTACCTTTGTGGAATTGGATATTCTACAAGTTCTGGGTGTAACTATTGTATTGCAAACTGTGGTGATGGTTCTGCAGGTAATTTTACAACATATTCAGATCAAATAACAGCTTCTGGTTCGGAAACTTTATCTTATACAGGTACTTTACTCGAAGTTCTTAATGGTTGGGCAAATGACAATCATTATGGTATTTGGATTGCAGGTTCAGACGGCTGGCCAGTTCATAAAGGTATTAAATGGAAAAAATAAATTGGAGAATATAAAATGAAAAAAATTATCATTAGTTTTTTAGGTTTTATATTTCTTTTTGGTTTACTGACAGGTTGTTCCACTACAAAAAATATGGCGCAACCTCCGCTTTGGGCAGATTCTTCAACAATCAATCAAATTTTTCCAGAGGAAGATTTTATTACAGCCATTGGAAATGGTTCTTCGGAAAATATTGCCATAATTATGGCAGACGGAAATATTGCTTCTTATTTTTCAAGGGAAATTTCTTCATTTACTACAGCAAGCCAAAAACTTTCAAATAATGAAAATGATGAACAATCCCTAAACCGCCAGGTAAATATTAATTCAAGAATTACTCTTTTTGGAATTGAACATACAAAAGGCTGGTTCAACAAACAGGAAAAAACCTGGTATGGCTGTTCATATTTGAATCGTGAAAAATTTTGGAAAATTTACGAAAGTAATGTGGCTCAAGAAAAAGAAAAATTTTATTCATTTTATAATTCTGCTCAAAAAGAAAAAGACCCGTTCAAAAAAATTTCTTTATTAAATAAAGCAAAATCAGAAGGAAAGAATTATTCTGATATTTTAACTTTTGCAGAACTTCTTTACAAAAAAGGCTGTCAGGAATATTCAAAGGACAGATTTGTTATTGCTTCTATTGATCAGAAGTTAACAGAAATAAAATTGAATCTTAAAATTAAAGTTGAAGTTTCAGGAGATCTTGGAACTCAATTCAAAAAATTAATTGAAAAAGTTCTGACTGATAACGGATTTCTTGTTTCAGACAAAAATTATTTTTATACAGTAAAAGCCGAAATCAATTCAAACAAATCAAAGTTTCCAGGTAGTATTGTTGCAGAACCGACTGTAACTATTCACATTGAAAACACAAACGAAACGCTTTTTACTCTTTCAAAAACAGCTGACCGAATTTCCGGTTTTTCAGAAGCAGAAAGTCTTGTTGATAAAAAAATCAATAACGCTGTAACAAAAATTATTCAGGAAAATTTTACGGAAGCAATAAAAGATTTTTTTTGTAACTGACAAAGCTGTTTCAAAATGGGAAAGCGGGAACGGATGTCCTGACATTACAATTATTCTGGAACTTGCAAAAGTTTTGGGAGTTGATATTCAAAGTATTTTAAAAGGTGAACTGAGTACAAGCGCACAGAAGAAGCAAGTGCCGCCGGCCGAAGTGATATGGTTGTAGAAACAGAAAATGCCGTTTATGTTTTTGAATTCAAACTCGACGGAACAGTAGAAGAATCTCTTGAACAGATTGATTCAAAAAGATATCTGATTCCGTATTCAGTTACAAAAGACAAAAACGGCAATGACAAACGCCTGGTAAAAATCGGCGTAAACTTTGATGCAGAAAAACGCACACTCGGCGAATGGAAAATTGTTGAGTAGAAAAAATAACAACTAACTTATTTACGTGTACACTCACGCGTACCAATTAAACTCAATCTCAAGTTGAAACTTGCTCAATCGTTCAATTTTATCGACATTTGTTTTGCAATAAGGTAAAATGTTTATCTATGTTAGAAGATTTTACAAATACAAAACTGATTATTGTTGAAGGACTTCCCGGCAGTGGAAAAAGTACGACTGCAAAAACCGCGAACTTTATATTTTGAAAAATTTGAATCTTAAATATAAAATTTTAAAAGAAAAACCATGCATTTTGTAAACGCAAAAACAATTTTATCTTCTCATAACGGAATGAACATTTACCGCGGATGTACACACGGCTGCATTTACTGTGATTCACGAAGCAACTGTTATCATATTGAACACGCATTTGAAGACATCGAAGTAAAACATAATGCAGCAGAACTACTTGAACATTCGCTAAGTCACAAAAGAAAAAAATGTATGATCGGCACAGGTGCAATGAGCGATCCTTACATGACATGCGAAAAAGATTTGCAGCTTATAAGGCGCTGTCTTGAAGTAATTGAACATCACGGATTCGGAGCAACGGTACATACAAAATCAGATTTAGTTTTGCGCGATTTGGATCTATTAAAAAAAATCAATCAAAAAGCACGCGCAGTTTTACAAATGACTCTTACAACATTTGATGAAGTACTTTGTAAAGAAATTGAACCCGGAGTCTGTACGACTAAGCGCCGTGTTGAAGTTCTTGAAAAATTTCATAATGAAGGAATTGAAACCTGCGTCTGGCTGTGTCCGTTTTTACCTTTTATAAATGACAACCGCAAAAACATTGAAGGACTTTTGAATTATCTTGACCGTTGCAAAGTTAACGTAATAATTTTTTTTGAAGCAGGACTTACCTTGCGAGAAGGAAACCGCGAATATTTTTATTCAGCACTGGACAAAAAATTCCCGGGAATAAAACAACGATACATTCAAACTTATGCAAATGCATACAAAGTCACAAGCAGATACAATGCAGAAATTACAAAAATGATAAAAGACTTTTGCGCTGAAAGAAAAATTATTTTTGGAATAAAAGAACCTTTTGAATGGCTCAACAAATTTCCTGACAAAAATAATATTCAGGCTGAATTTGAATTTTAAGGAAACATATTTCTTGGACAGCTTAAATATGCAGAAATCCCCGGTAAAACACATTACACCCCGTTCAATTCAATACGGATAATACAGCCACCAGTTTTTGAGTCAATAAAATTCAGTACGATTGAAGATAAAATTATGAGAGGCGGGAAGAAGAGTTTTGCGGTTTGTAATAGAAGATAATTGGGAAAGTTATTTCGCAAAAATTATAAACAGTCAAAATTGCAAACTGCAAAGTTCATAGGAAAAACCGCGTAAAAGTACACATAATTTCTAATCATAAAAACTCCATGAAATTGAAAAGGATAATTGTTCATCTTTCGCCTCGGTTTAAAAAAATCAGTTACAATCCGTGATTTACAGATTCCGTGCTTACTCGCAATTAATTTTTTTGTGAAGGTGGAGCGAATTCCAAAATTTTTATAAGTTCTTTTTTATACATTACATTTTATTTGCTCTTGACATATTTAAAATTCAATTGTATTCTTTTGTTATGGTTGATAGTTTACAACATTTACATGTAACTCTTTCCTCTGTTTCAACTGTTCGTAGCGGTATTTTACTGGCACGTAAACAGGCTAAAACAAAAAGTGAGTACCGATATTTTCTATTAACACTCAAGTCATTCAATCAGAATGCTTTTTTGGAAAATGAATATTTTGACGTATTTGACGCAACTGAAGCTCTGGGTAAAGAGTATCTTACAATGCCGGGCGATGTTGTAATTCGTTTAAGTAGTCCGTATACAGCAGTTCTTATCGATGAAACTACAAGTAATTGTGTTATTTCTTCTAATTTTGCTCTGATACGAACTGATAAAACAAAAGTTCTGCCTGAGTTTTTATATTGGTATTTGAATACTGATTCCGTAAAAGCAGAAATCAGGAAAAATAACGGTCGCAGTATGCTTGGTACAATTCACACACAATTTTACAGTGATTTGAAAATTCAACTTCCTTCGTTACAACAACAAAAAATCATAGCAGACCTTTACGCTCTTTCATTACAGGAATCTTCTTTACTCAAAAAACTTGCGGAAGAAAAAGCAAAATACCACAAAGAAATAATTCAACAAACATATAATAATTCTATAGGAGAAATATAATGACGACAAAAAAAGATATTGAAGGCGTATTATGGAACGCGTGCGACAGTTTCCGCGGAAAAATCGACAGTTCACGTTATAAGGATTACATACTTTCAATGTTGTTTGTAAAATATTTAAGCGATGTTGCAAAAGAAAAACACGATTTATATATAAAACAATATGATGGCGATGAGCGTCGTGTTGAACGTGCAATGGAACGCGAGCGGTTCAAGGTTGATTCCGAATCTACATTTGACTATTTGTATCAAAACCGTACTGACAACGAAATAGGACAAAAAATTAATATTGCTCTTTCTAACATAGAAGAACACAACAGCGGAAAATTACGCAACGTTTTTCGTGCAATTGATTTTAACTCTCAAGTTGATTTTGGAGAAGTCCGCGAAAAAAATGCAACGCTCCGCAATCTTCTTGAGGATTTTGAAAAACTTGATTTGCGTCCAAGTCAGCTTGGTTCTGCCGACATAATCGGAGACGCCTACGAATACATGATTTCAAATTTTGCATCCGATGCAGGTAAAAAAGGCGGTGAATTCTTTACTCCGAGTCAGGTTTCAGAACTTGTTGCAAGACTTGTTCAACCAAAAGAAAATGACAGAATTTACGATCCAACTTGTGGAAGCGGCGGTCTTTTGTTAAAAGCTTACAAAAAAGTTCCGAGCCATAAAGTTGCAATTTACGGACAGGAATTGAACGCGCAGACCTGGGCACTTTGTACAATGAATATGTTTTTACACGGAGTTGATGATGCAAGAATTTGGCAGGGCGACACGCTTTCAAATCCGCAGAACATCGAAAACGATAATCTGATGCAGTTTAAAGTTGTAGTTGCAAATCCGCCGTTTAGTCTTGATAAGTGGGATTCGGGATTTCTTTCTGACGCACCGCTGGACATAAAAGGCAAACGACCTGAAAAAATGGTTGCGTCGCTTGATCAGTGGAACCGTTTTGGTGCTGGAGTTCCGCCTTCTTCAAAAGGAGATTATGCGTTTGTTCTGCATATGCTTAAGTCGCTTGACCCAGACGGCGGGCGCATGGCTGTAATTCTTCCGCATGGAGTTTTATTCCGCGGGGCAAATGAAGGAAAAATCCGCAAAAGTCTTGTTGACTCGAATGTACTAGATGCCGTAATCGGGCTTCCTGCAAATCTTTTTTACGGAACAGGAATTCCGGCATGTATTCTTGTATTCAAAAAAGGACGTGTAGACACTGATGTTCTTTTTATTGACGCATCCGGCGACGGTAATTACGAGAAAGGCAAAAATCAGAATATTCTCCGTGACTGCGACATAGAAAAAATTGTGCACACATACTCAAATCGCGAAGTTGTAGAAAAATACAGTTACAAAGCAGAACGAAAAGAAATTGAAGAAAACGACTACAATTTGAATATTCCGCGTTATGTAGACACATTTGAAGAAGAAGAGCTGATAGATATTGATGAAGTAAAAAGCAATATAGCTAAAATTGAAAGCGAGCTTATCGACGTGCAGAAGCAGATGGACGGGTATTTGAAAGAACTGGGATTGTAAGAGGGGGAATGCCACGCAGATTGGAAATCGCTGACGCGATTTTTGAGGAGAAAGTAAACAGAGGTGTATATGAGAGATATAACGATGTATAGCGAAAAATTATTTGAAGATATTAAGCATATTGATGAGAATGGTGTTGAATATTGGTTGGCACGTGAATTACAACCAGTTTTAGAGTATTCGCAGTGGAGATATTTGAAAGAAACTATTGAACGATCAAAGCAAGCTTGTGAAAATAGTGGACATATAGTTGCAGACCATTTTGCGGATGTCCGCAAAATGGTTGAAATTGGCTCAGGGGCAGAACGAAAAATTGATGATATAAAACTATCACGCTATGCCTGTTATCTAATTGTGATGAACGGAGATCCTCGTAAAGAAGTGATTGCTTTAGGGCAGACATATTTCGCAGTAAAAACACGGGAACAGGAGCTTTCAGAAAATTATAACGAACTTTCTGAAGAGCAAAAGCGACTTGCAATCCGTAAGGAAATGAAAGAACACAATAAGTCTCTTGCGGAAGCTGCTCAAATGGCAGGTATTGAAAAACAACAGGATTATGCAGTTTTTCAAAATAAAGGTTATCAAGGATTGTACGGTGGTCTTGGGGCTAAACAGATTCATGAACGTAAAGGTCTAAAAAAGAGTGAACAGATTCTTGATTTTATGGGAAGTACAGAACTAGCAGCAAATTTGTTCCGTGCAACCCAAACAGATGAAAAACTTCGTCGCGAAAATATTCAAGGAAAAGAAGAAGCTGGAAAAACTCATTATGAGGTTGGCAAAAAAGTTCGTCAAACGATTGCAGAACTTGGAGGAACTATGCCCGAAGATTTACCAACTCCAAAGAAAAGTATCAAGAAAATTGAAAATGAACAGAAAAAGATTGAGAAGAAAGGAGAAAAGTAAATGACAAACATAATTATGGTAATTACAACGGCTTTGATATCAGGATTATTTGCAACACTTATTACAATTTTTTGGCAAAATAGAACACGTGAATATACTCGAAAACTTAGAGTATTTGAGACTCTAATGTCTAACCGATATTTAATTTCATCAGAAGAGAGTGTAAAAGCATTAAACTCAATAGATATTGTTTTTTATAAAAATAAGCATGTAAGAGAAGCGTATAAAGAATTCTTAAATGAAACAGATAAGAAACCAGAGTTTGATGCAAATATTGGAGATAAATACTTAAGAGTTCTCGAAGAAATATCGAAATCGTTAAAACTCGGGGACATACACTGGGATGAAATAAAGCATACTTACTATCCTTCCGGTTTGTCTGAGAAATTACAGGAAGAAAACATTTTAAGAAAAATGCAAATACAAAATACAGCAGTATTACTTCAAAGTAAGGCTACTCAACAAAACACACCAATGGACGAGCAATTTCAACAACAAATTGTTGCACAAATACTTCCAGATTTAATTAAGAATCCTGAAAGCATTAAGAACCTTATGGATTTAGCTGATAAATTTGGAGTAAAATCTAAATGACACAAGAAATAAAACAGCGCATTGAACAGCTTCGTCTCAATAAAACGCCTGACGGTTATAAAAAAACTTCGGTTGGTGTGATTCCACAGGAATGGGAAGTTGTTCGATTCAAGAAACTCTTCTCACGGCTTACAAGAAGAAATACAGAGTACAACAAAAATGTTCTTACAATTTCTGCGCAATATGGGCTTATTAGTCAAGAAGAATTTTTTAACAAAACCGTTGCGAGCGAGAATACAGAAAATTATTTTTTATTGAATAAAGGTGATTTTGCATACAATAAAAGTTATTCAAATGGTTATCCTTTTGGTGCGATAAAATCACTTACAAAATATAACAAAGGAATTGTTTCTCCGTTATACATTTGTTTTTCTGTGACGGAAGAAAATAAGTTTCCAGAATTTTATAATCAATATTTTGAAGCAGGAAAATTCAATCGTGAAATTAACGCTTATGCTCAGGAAGGTGCTCGAAATCATGGTTTATTGAATATTGCAGTTGAAGATTTCTTCAATTCTCTTTTAATAAAGCCCCCACTTGCAGAGCAACAGAAAATTGCAGAAATCCTTTCTGCACAAGATAAAGTGATTGAACTACAGCAGAAAAGAATTGACGAACTAAAAAAATTGAAAAAAGCATACTTAAGCAAAATGTTTCCACAAAAAGGAAGCAACATCCCTGAATTGCGGTTCAAAGGATTTACTGAAGCTTGGGAACAGCGTAAGTTGGGGGAATGTTTCGATGAGAGAACAGAAAGATCAGCCGAAGGTGAATTAATCTCTGTCACAATAAGTGAAGGTATAAAAAAATTTGCAGAATTAGGTCGACATGATAATTCCAGTGAAGATAAGTCACATTACAAAAGAGTTGAAATTGGCGATATTGCTTATAATTCAATGAGAATGTGGCAAGGAGCTAGTGGTTATTCTAATTATTCTGGTATTTTAAGCCCTGCATATACGGTTTGTGTGCCACATGTCAATGTAGATTCACTATTTTTTTCATATATGTTTAAACTACCAGAATTAATTCATACTTTTGAAATTAATTCACAAGGCTTAACAAAAGACACATGGAATTTAAAATTTCCTGCATTTAGCGAAATTCAAATTAAAGCTCCAAAAAACTTAGCCGAACAACAAAAAATCGGCTCATTCTTCCGCTACCTCGACAACCTTATCACCCTTCAGAGCCGTAAGTTGGACGCAGAAAAACTCAAGAAAAAGTCTCTCATGCAACTCTTGCTCACAGGAATTGTGCGCGTAAAGTAAGGAGAAAATGTGTATGACCGAAAATCATCTTGTAGAATATAAATCGCAACTCACAGAAAAAATTGAACGCTCAGTTATCGGCTTTTTGAACACAAACACAGGCGGTCATATTTATATTGGTGTGAATGACAATGGAAGTGTTTGCGGTGTGGAAAATGCAGACCTTGTTCAGCGACAAATTGCAGACAGAATTTTAAATAATATCAGACCGGCTACAATCGGGCTTTTTGAAATTCTTACAGAAAAAAAAGATGATAAAGAAATTGTTCATGTAATTATTTCTGGTGGAATAGAAAAACCGTTCTATCTAAAAAAAGAAGGAATGACACCGGATGGCTGTTTTGTACGTGTCGGAAGTTCCGTTCATTCAATGACAGAAAAAATGATTCTGGAAATGTTTGCAAAAAGGGCGAAAATTTCTCTCAGTAAAATACCGTCTCCCCGTCAGGATTTATCATTCAGCCAGTTACGTATTTATTATGATGAAAAGAAAAAAACACTGAATGACAGTTTTGCAAAAACGCTCGAGTTCCTAATGCCGGACGGTTCTTATAATTACAATGCATATCTTTTATCTGATGAAAACGGTGCGTCAATTAAAGTTGCCCGTTACAGCGGAACAGACAAATACGATTTAATAGAAAGTGAAGAATTCGGCTACTGCTGTATTATTAAAGCGGTAAAATCAGTTCTTTCACGCCTGCAGGTTGCAAATATAACTCGTACTAAAATAACATCTATGGAACGCATTGAATCTCCTTTGGTTGATCCAATAGCACTTAGAGAAGCTGTGATAAATGCAGTTGTTCATAATGATTACACTCGGGAAGTAACACCGCTTTTTGAGATCTTTTCTGACCGAATTGAAATAACTACTTACGGCGGACTTGTGGAAGGTTTGTCAAAAGAAGACTTTTTTAACTGCTGCTCAATGCCTCGCAACCGTGAGATTATGAGAATCTTCCATGACCTTGATATGGTTGAACAACTTGGAAGCGGAATGCGCCGAATTTTACGCACATACGATAAGAGCATTTTTACATTTACAGACAACTTTATGAGAACTTCGTTTTATTTTGATAGAAATCATATTAATACAATCGAGTTGGGAAGTGAGTTGGGAAGTGAGTTGGGAAGTGAGTTGGGAAGTTTGCGAAAAGAACTGAATTATACCAAAAAACGTATTCTTGAGCTTATGGAAATAGACGCACGAATTTCTATTTCACAGCTTGCAGAAAAACTAGGATACAGTACAACAGCAATAGAAAAAAATATAGATTACTTAAAAGAAAATGGTTATCTAATACGTCATGGGAAAACAAGTGCCGGTTATTGGGAAGTAACATAAAATAACTTAGAGAAAGGGAAAGTAAATGAGTAAGAAGAAAAACAAGAACAAGGACAAGACTAACATGACAAAAGATGAAAATATTAATTTAGTTAAAATTCAAACAGTATCAAAAAGTCAAAATTCAGACTCTCAAAAAAAGAAAAATCCATTGTCAACATTAAATGAATACTCTGGATTAATTGGAATATGTTTATCATTTATAGGAGTTGTTATTATTTATAGTGCTTTTTCTTATGAGCAAAGTTATTTATCATACTACACCTTGGATATAAAAAATATTGATGTCGATTTGTCTACTATAATATATTCGTCTGTAAGATATTTTTTAGGAACCATTATTTTACTGTTACCAATTGTTCACATTTCAAAAATTATTTATAAAAGAGAATTTATTTTAAAGAAGTTGCTTTTTATTTTTGTCTATTTTTTGTTTGCTTTGGTAGGTAATAGTTTATATTTTAATGATGGTTTTAATAAGAGAATTCTTACCAGTCTAGAATTCATAGTTTTTTATCTAATTTATGGTTTTATGTTCTTTGTTTATGTTAAGGGCTTAATAAAGCCAACAGAAAAGGTTATTACAAAAAAAAGTTCAAGTGAGTTAATTATTCTTATAAGTGTTGTTGTTATTCTTTTTGGGCTCTTTCAATTTTATACAATTATTAATAATGGTAATAAAACCGCTGAAGAAAAATCACAATATAATTTTCTAGACAATAATGAAAATCTTATCATCGTATATGAGACAAAATCTCAATTTATTCTGTTTCCTTATTTACCAGAAACAAAACAGATAGATTGTACTGTTGAGCCACTTACACTTGATAAAAACGGATTAAAAACTAAGAAAGTAAATGTCAAACCAACAATACTCAAAGAAAGAATGAAAGAAGAACTTGACCAACCTAAGAGCCAAAAAATGACTAATTCTCAGAAAGAAACCTTAAAAACAATTGTCGAAAATTCTCCAAACTATTCAGAAGAAGTAAAAAACGACCTTAAAATAATTATTGATAACGGAAAAGCACATGAAGAAATATTTTCAGAAACTTTATTGTATTTTTCAACAAAGGTAAACTGAGGTAACAAAATGACACCAGAGCATACAAACTTAATCGAAATAAATCCAGAAAATTATCTAGAAAATAATGTAAGTAAAATGCCTGCTATAGAGCTTTTAAAAGCTATGGGGTACATTTACATTTCGCCTGAAGATTGTAGAGCGCAAAGAGGAAATTCTTACGATGTAATTTTAAAAGACATATTGCGCGGGCAACTTCGTAAGCTTAACCGCTACACATATTCCGGCACTCAAAATGAATTTTCTGCCCAGAATATAGAATCAGCAATAACTGACATTGACGCTTCTCTTACAGACGGACTAATCCGTGCCAGTGAAAAAATCTACGATTCACTTATGCTAGGGCGGAGTTATACAGAACTTGTTGGTGACGGAAAACCGCAGAGTTTTAACATGAAGTATATTGACTGGGAAACGCCTTCAAATAATTTGTTTCATGTTACGCAGGAATTTTCTACAGAAAGTTCTGATAAACTTCACACCGCACGACCTGACATTGTTCTTTTTATCAACGGAATTCCTTTTGCTGTAATTGAATGCAAGGCTCCGGAAGTTTCCGAAATGCAGGCAGTTGAACAGAATATCCGAAATCAACAGTCAGATTATATTCCGCAGTTGTACAAGTTCGCACAGATTGTTGTGGCTACAAACAAGAATAATGTAAAATATGCAACAACCGGAACTCCTAAAAAATTCTGGTCAGTCTGGAAAGAACAGAATACTGCATTTTTAGAAACGGAACTTTCACGACTTGTTCAAAACAGAGTTCCGACAGAGCAGGACAAAAATATCATATCGCTTTTTAATATTCAACGTGTTATGGAACTGATAAAATATTTTGTATTGTTTGACGGAAAGATAAAAAAAATCTGTCGTTATCAGCAATATTTTGCAGTAAAAGAAATTATTAAAACTATTCAGCAGAATGATGAAAAAGGCAACCGTCAAAGCGGTGTTGTGTGGCATACTCAAGGAAGCGGAAAAAGTCTTACAATGGTAATGCTTGCAAAATATATTCTGATGGAACTTTCAGATCCTTCAAAAAATATTCATCCGCGTGTAGTTGTTGTTACTGACCGCAAAGAATTGGACAGACAGATTTCTGATACTTTTTCGCATACAAGGCTTACTCCTGTTCAAGCAACAAGCGGCCGTATGCTGGGAGACTTAATTGATGACGGTAAAGCTGACATAATCACAAGTATTATCAATAAATTCAACACGGTGGACAAACGGGAAACGAAATGTACTTCGCGCGATATTTTTATTCTTGTTGATGAAAGTCACCGTTCAAACTATGGACTGTTGGCAACAAAAATGCGTTCTGTTTTTCCAAATGCTTGTTATATAGGTTTTACCGGAACTCCGTTGATGAAAAAAGAAAAAAATACCATGACAAAATTCGGTAAACTTATTCATAAGTATACGATTCAAGATGGTGTAGATGATAAGGCGATTGTTCCGCTTATTTATGAGGGCCGCTTTGTAGAACAGAATGTTGATGAAGAAAATATTGATTTATGGTTTGAACAGACAACAAAACGACTTACAGATTCGCAAAAGCAGGACTTGGCAAAAAAATGGAGCAGCATCCGCCGTTTGACTTCTACAGATGCTCGCATAAAAAGAATTGCACTCGATATAAATAATCACTTTATTACTGAATATAAACAAACCGGGTTCAAAGCAATGCTTGCAACAAATTACAAGCGTGATGCAGTTCGCTATCTTGAATGCTTTGAGCAGTTTGGAGACTTAAAATGTGCAGTAATGATTTCTCCTCCTGATATGAGAGAAAGTGTTGATGATGCAGACGAGGGAACAGACGATAAGGTATTAAAATACTGGAACAAAATGATGACTCTTTATGAAAATGCAGATTCGTATGAGGAATCTGTAAAGACAAAATTCATTGACGGTGAGATTGATATTCTTATTGTATGCAGCAAACTTTTAACCGGATTTGACGCACCGATCTGCCAGGTACTTTATATTGATAAAGAACTCAAGGAACACGGACTTTTGCAGGCAATTGCACGCACAAACAGACTATGTGACGGAAAAGATTACGGTCTTATTGTTGACTATCGCGGACTCATAGAAAAACTTGATACGGCGATGGATATGTACAGCGGTGCCGGTCTTGAAAATTATGACAGCGGAGATTTACGGGGCGTTATTGTTGATGTAATGTCTGTTGTCACAAAATTGCAGGAATCATATCAGGCTCTCATCGGAATTTTCCAGCCGATAACAATGATTACAGATACAGAAGCTGTTGAAGTATATCTTGCAAATGATAAACTGCGAGAACTTTTTTATCAGCGTTTATGTGCTTTTGGTAAAAACTTAAGTATAATTCTTAATTCTGTAGAAGCTTATCAGTCAATTCATAAATCAGAAATGAAAGTTTATCAGGACACATTTATAGTTTTTTCAAAAGTTCGGCGAAGTATAAAAATCCGTTACTGCGATTCAATCGACAACAGCGAATATGAACCGCTTATGCAGAATCTTTTGGATACTCATTTAAAAGTAACCGGTCTCAAACAGATTACAAGCCCTGTAAATATTATGAGTAAAGAAGATTTTGAAAAGGAACTTGAGGAACTTGGAACACTTCGAGCAAAAGCAGAGGCTATAACAAACCGCCTTACAAAATCCATAAGCGAACGTTATGATGAAAATCCCGCATTTTACGACAGTTTTTCAAAGCGTATAAAGGAAGCATTAGATGAATATAAGAACAAAGTAGTTACAGAAGCAGAATATCTTTCTAAAATGCGATCAATAATGGATGACTTTGCCAAAGGAAAGACGACTATAGTTTATCCAGAGCGAATAAAAAATAATGTACATGCGCAGGCTTTTTTTGGAGTAATTTCTGCAATATTCACTTCCATTGAAAACAATTCTGTCGATTCCGATTTCGCGGCAGAAATTTCTGAGGCTATTGCCAATATTATTGCAGAACATAATCAGGTTGACTGGAGCAACAATGTTACGATTCAAGACAGAATAGCACAGAATATTGATGATTTATTTTATAAATATGAAAAGGAACGCGGCTTAAAACTTTCTTTTGATGTAATAGATAAAATCATTGAGAATGTAAAAATTGTTGCGCTTAGAAGATTTTAGGGAAACAATTCTCTCTTAAAATTTAAGTATGGTAGAAAATGGAAAGTAAATTTGAAAGACGAACAGTTCAATTTAATAACTCGTTAATAAATTATATGCTCATTCGTAAGAATGTGAAGAACATTAATTTACGTATAAAACCAGACGGCAGTATAAATGTGTCCGCTCATTTTTTTGTCAGCAGTAAGCAGATTGATTCTTTTGTGCAAAGCAAAGGTGTGTTTATTCAAAAAAATCTTAACAAAATACAGAATAGACCGGCTGTGGAGAATGAAAAAAAACAATATGTGAGCGGAGAAAGTTTTACGATTTTGGGACGCTCCTTAAGACTGAAAATTATTAGAGCCAAAGAAAACATTGCTTACAGTGATGGTGTATATTTGTTTGCAGAAGTAAAGAATCCTGAAAGTTTTTCCAACAGAGAAAAAGTTGTCACATCGTTTTTAGACAGTGAGTGCAACAGAGTTTTTTCAGAAATAATATCCGAACAGTTTCCCATATTCAAAAAATATGGTGTTCCTTTTCCTCAACTAAAAATTCGCAGTATGAAATCTCGTTGGGGTTCCTGTAATTATAAGAAAAAAGTAATCACACTGAATAAATCATTGCTTTCATATCCACGAAGTTGTATTGAATATGTTTCAATGCATGAATACTGTCATTTTATACATCATGACCATTCAAAAAAGTTTTATATGCTTTTGTCTGTTCTTATGCCGGACTGGAAAGAACGGAAAAGACTGTTGGAATACGGTAAGTAAATAAGTATTGATTTTATATTTTTGATCAAAAAAAATCAGCGCGATGGAAGAAATAATTACGAAAGGCGTGAAGAAAGTTTTTTGTTTTGTATATTCAACTTTAAGCCGCAAAGAGCAGGAAGTTTTTTCTTTAAGGGAAATTTACTTATTCAACAATATTTCTTTTCCGTAACCTTTTTCTCGCTTATCAGGATCAACTATTACGAAGCCGAATCTTAGTTCGTCCAAAGAAATTTCTTCTGCAATTGGCAATATTGAGATATAAACTAAATATATTTTAATAGTATTTATTCTTTTTTGATTATATAATTACAATATTTGAATGCAAATCCAGTCAAGAAAAAAGAGAAAAAACATAGGAAAAAATAAATATAGAAAATGTAATCATACTTTTTGAATTAATAGTCAAAGAAGGAAAGATGAAGAAAGTATTACAAAGCAGAATGCACCTGCTGATTCAAATAAATTTTTAAGGAATACAATATGCAGTACACAACAACATATCAATCGCCTTTGGGAAAAATTCTTCTTGCCGCTGATGAAATCGGAATCACAGGACTTTGGTTTGAAGATCAAAAATATTTTGCATGGAAACTTGATTCAAATCATGAAGAAAAAGAAATTTCTGTTTTAAAGGAAACAAAACGCTGGCTTGATATTTATTTTTCCAGAAAAGAACCTGATTTTATTCCGCCGCTTCATATAATTGGAACAGAATTCCAAAAAGATGTTTGGAAAATTCTTCGCACAATTCCGTATGGAAAAACAATGACTTACGGACAAATTGCAGACATAATTGCAAAAGAGCACGGACTTAAAAAAATGTCGTCCCAGGCAGTCGGAGGAGCTGTCGGACATAATTCCATTTCGCTTATAATTCCGTGCCATCGTGTAGTCGGAACAAACGGCAGTTTAACAGGTTATGCCGGCGGAATTGACAAAAAAATATCGCTTCTGAAATTGGAAGGCGCATTCAAAAATAGTTTTTATATTCCTAAACACAGTACAACGCCATGAAAAAACATATTCTTAACGAAGACTTGATTTACGAAATTCTATCTGTTGTAGAAGAAATCCCTGAAGGAAAAGTTGCAACTTATGGACAGATTGCTCGTCTAATCGGCAGAGATAAAAATTCGCGGTTAGTGGGAAAAGTTCTTTCCATGTCTGAATTTTACGGGAACTATCCCTGTCACCGTGTTGTAAATCACTCAGGACGCCTCGTTCCCGGCTGGAAAGAACAGCGTTTTCTTCTTGAAAATGAAGGCGTCGGGTTTAAAGATGATAATCATGTTAATTTAAAGAATTTTTTATGGGACTGCTGAAAAATCGGCTTATGTTAAGAATTTCTCTGCATTTTTATAACTGATTAGAATATGGCACGGTGCAAAAATTACGGCAGACGAAATAAGAGGAATGTAGCGTGTTAAAATTCCGCTTGCCAAAAATATTACCGACGGAATTATTGAAAGCGCAAGGGATTTGAAAACACTGTTCGTTTTAAAATAAAGAATCCAGATTAAAACGTACGCAGTTAATAAAACTGTATCAATTATCAAATACAAAATAAATTCTGGTTTTGAGTAAAAACAAAATCCCATTCCCGGAATTATTACAACCATAAAAGCAAAACAGCAGAATCTTCCAATTTGTTCAAATAATTCTACAAATTTATTTTTCCAGAGATTTTCAAAACCGTCTTTATTTTTTACTGCAAAAATAATATTTGGAATCATTATTACAAGCATAAATGCAAGGCCGTAAAAGTTAATAAATTCTTTAATTGATGTCATACCCATATTGTAAAATAAATTTGGAAAAAAGTAAGAGTAATTACCAATGTTTTATTGATTGGTGCAATATGGCTTGCTCAACTTAAGAAAAATGTTAAAAATTACAAAATCAACTCAAGAAAAATGTTAAAAAATACAAAATAAACTCAAGAAAAATGTAATCTATTTGTATGCAAAGAAAACTGATTTCAGATCTGATTGAATGGAAAAACAAAACTCACAGAAAACCTTTAATGCTTATGGGAGCTCGTCAGGTTGGTAAAACTTGGCTTATGAAAGAATTTGGAAAAAAAGAGTTTAAAAAAACAGCATATGTAACTTTCTTTAACAACAACCGGATGAAAAATGTTTTTGAAACTGACTACGATATTGAACGAATCCTTCTGAATATAAATGCAGAAACAAAAATTTCTGTTACTCCAGGCGATACACTTATTATTCTTGATGAAATTCAGGAATGTCCAAAAGCTATTGAATCATTAAAATATTTTTGCGAAGATGCTCCTGAATATTATGTTATAGCTGCAGGTTCTCTTTTAGGAGTGAGTATTCATCAGAATATTTCGTTTCCAGTTGGAAAAGTTGATGAACTGAATCTGTATCCGCTTTCTTTTGAAGAATTTCTTTTGGCTGCCGGAGAAGAAACACTGGCTTCTATTCTTGAAAAAAAACAGTTTAATTATATGGTGGATTTTAAAGACAAATACCTACACTGGTTAAAGAATTATTTTTACGTTGGAGGAATGCCTGAAGTTGTTTCATTGTTTTTTGAAACTAAAGATTATATTCAGGTTCGCAAACTTCAAAATACTATATTGGACCAGTATCGAAGGGATTTTGGGAAACATTCCAAAGAAGAGTTTCAAACAAGAATTGAACAGGTATGGGATTCTATTCCGGCTCAACTTTCCAAAGAAAATAAAAAATATTTTTTTTGTCAAATAAAAAAAGGTTCCCGAATGAAAGATTTTGAACTTGCCATTCAATGGCTTTGTAATGCAGGTTTGGTTCACAAAGTAAACAGAGTATCAAAACCTGGTGTTCCACTTAAAGCGTATGAAGAAATTGAAGCGTTCAAATTGTTTTTGCTTGATGTTGGATTAGTTTCTGCAATGTGCAATTTAAATTCTCAAACTATTATTGACGGCGACAAAGCCTTTGTAGAGTTTAAAGGTGCTCTTACAGAAAACTATGTGCTTCAGGAAATAAAAGCAAATTCAAATAATTCAGTTTTTTATTATTCAAACGACGATTCTACATTTGAGCTGGATTTTCTTCTTGACAGCGAAAAAGGTCCTGTTCCAATTGAAGTCAAGGCACAGGAAAATCTCCGTGCAAAAAGTTTTAAAAACTACTGCGAGAAATTTAAACCAACAGTAGCAATCAGAACTTCAACAGCAGACTACCGGGAAGAATCATGGATGAAAAATATTCCGCTTTATGCAATCGGAAAAGCGCTATCATAAAAAAGACTGTTTTTAAAACTTTCCCCTAGAAAAGTGTAGTTTATGTAAAATACTAAGCAGCAATTTGAAGATTTGGCAAAAGCCGCGTAGGAGTTTTTAATCCAAATGACTCTAAGAAATTGTAAACAGATTTCCCCGGGAAAATAGTGGACTTCCTTATTCATTTACCTTCCACCAACCGTTCTTCTTTGCGCCCATTCGTTCAATCTTTCCCTGTTTTTTCAGTTCTCCAATCAGACGTTTTACAGTAGCTTCTGATTTTCCAAGCTGCATCGCGTATTCTGAATAGGTCTTTTCCGGTGACTTTTTTATAAGGTCAACTAAAAGATTTATCGGGTCATTTAAAAGGTCGTTTATCAGGTCATTTTGATAATTTATTGGGTCGCCTCTGTGCTTTTTAAGGGCAAAAAGGATTTCCTGAAGCATAAAATCAATGAATACACCGCAATCTGCATTTTCTGTACTCTTGTTGATTGCCTCGTAGTATTCTTCCTGATTTTCGTAAACCATATTTTCTACCGGAAGATGCTCAAAACAAGGGTTCAGTTTTCCCAATATCAAAGACTGCCAGAGCCTGCCTGTTCTGCCGTTACCGTCACTAAAGGGATGAATGAATTCAAACTCGTAATGGAAAACACAGCTTTTAATCAAAAGATGGTCAGGCGCATTCTTAAGCCATTCAAACAAATCTGCAATCAAAGTCGGAACACGTTCAGCCGGAGGCGCCATGTGGACACACCCCTGTTCACTAAAGACACCGACTCCGCCATGTCTGAAATGCCCTGCATCATCAGTCAAGGCCGCCATTAAAACTCCGTGGGCTTTGAGCAAATCTTCAACTGAATAAGGGTTGAGCTTTGAATAAAGTTCATAAGCCTTGATAGCATTTTTTACTTCCTGAATCTCACGAAGCGGGGCAACAACATTCTTTCCGTACAACCTGGGTAAACGTGGACAAAAGTTTTATTACTAAAAACACAGCCAGCACCCTTGAGTTTTATCTTCCGCGTACACTCGAAATCGGAAAAAAATATTTCATTGCAGTGCAGACATCCTTAAGTGGTTCAACCGAACTTAAAGCTCCAGTCCACGGAATAAGCCGGATTGCAGTAGAAATTGTAGAGTAGAATAAAGTGTAAGAAAATGTAAAAAAGTTTTCAGACTGTCTCAAACAAGAGGCAGTCTGAATTATATAATTGTTCCTTAAAATTGAACGAATGAGCAAGTTTCAACTTGCGATTGAGTTCAATTAGTGCGCGTGAGCGTACACGTTAATAAGACAGTTGTGAAGCAACTGTAGTTTTCTTGAAAGGCGCTATTTTAGCCGTTCAAGAAAAACCTTGATTTTACCTGAACCATTTGAACCGGTAATTCATCATACATGGCTTTTAATAAACCTATAAAACCTCTTTAGAATAGATTTTTGCAACTTTTTACACTTTCCTATTCTATTTTAGTTATCTAAAGATTATTTTTTACTTTATCTAAAATTAATTCGTCTGCAGGTAGCCATTTTACATTGTGCAAAGTATCAGCGTTCAGCCATTTTGCATCTTCTGCTTCAAGTAAAGTCAGTTTTCCTTTTACAAGAGTGCAGGCAAAACATTCCATTATTAAGTGAAATTGAGGATAATCCCATTCTACTGTTTGTATTTTTTCTTGAATTTTAATTGTTGAATCCAATTCCTCATAGATTTCGCGGATTAAAGCTTCTTCTTCTGTTTCAATTTCAAGGCCTGATTCATCATGTTCGATTTTTCCGCATGGAAATTCCCACCAGCCTTTATAGTCACCATATCCTCGCGCTGTGGCAAAAACTTCTTTTTTGCCATTACTATTTGTTCGGTAAATTACCGCTGCTACTACGTGTATTTGTTTCATGTTATGCCACCAAATAATTATATAAGTTTTTTGGAACAGGTGTATTCATTTTAAAAATAATATTTACTACCGGAACTATTTCATCACCGTCATTCATCTTAGTGTTCTTATAGTTATTAAGTATACAATTACCCATATAATAAAAATCCGAACCTTCTGCATCAGATTTTTTTATAAAAAGAGGAATTTCGATTTTGTTTGTTTTCTGATCGATAATAGCTGCAACTTCTTTGCTTTTGCTTGTCCGACGACTTCGACTATTCCAATTAAAATGGGTGTTATCAATAAAGTAATCTTTATAATTTGTTGAATCTGTTTCTTCAAGGTGTTTTTCATAAGTAACAAAAATGGGGCAAGATAATGTGTTGGTTTTTTCCATTGTTTTGTATCCATAAATAGTGGAAGAATAATCTTTATCCCAGTTTAATATTTTACAAACATCTTTACGAGAATATTTTCTGTATAAAACAAGATTATGATTTTCAACTTTTTCGGATTCTTTTATTTGCGCTCTTTTAATTCCATAAGTTAGGCAATCAGATAATTCTGATTTATAAATACAATTTTTTAAAAGTTCAGAAAACTTATGGGTTTTTATAATAGCTTTTTTATCCTGTGAATATTCAATATAAGTGAGTTCTCCGTATTTTTTTCTGTCTATTTGACCGTAATAGTCAGGAGATAAAGTATGAATCATTCCGTCAATATCGTCGTTATCAAAAGAAAATCCAAATTTTTCAATCTGAATTTTAAATTCGTCAATACTAACAGAGTCTTTATCAAGAAGCGTTTTTAAAATTAAAAGTTCATGGAGTCTAAAGCCATGAGCAAATTCAAGAGAAATAAATTGGAGTGAAGTTCTGTAGCAAGGTGCAAGTTCTGGAATATTCTTTTCGAATTTTGTTTTGAACTCATAATAAGAACCTGCATAGTCTATAAATAAAAGAGGATCAATAAAACCATTATCCACGAAGTCTACCATTGATGGAACATGTGCAAGTCTCATTTTTAGTTTTTTATATTCACCTTGTAAAAATTTTCCACGGTTGAATTTTGCATTTGAAATAGATTCATAAATTCTCTGTTTTGCAATTTCGTTTATTTGAATTGATGAAGTTCCTGGTAGACTGGCAGTTCCACTTGTCATATGGCGGCGAATAGAATCTTTGTCATATGAATTATCACTAAATAAAGCAATAGGAATAAAAAAGTTATTTTCGTAGTTTCCTATAAAATCAATTACAGATACATATTTTTTTTCGATTGTTTTACGAAGACCTCGTCCGAGTTGTTGAACAAAAATAATTGAAGACTGTGTAGGGCGAAGCATTACAATTTGATTTACACATGGAATATCAACACCTTCATTAAAAATATCTACACTGATTATATATTGTAAAGGATTTGTGTCTGATTCAAGTTCTTCAATAACACGTTCCCGCGTTTTATCATCATCAGTTCCGCATAATGCTTTAGTATAGAAACCGTCTTGATTAAGTTGTTTTGACAGTTCGTAAGCTTCTTCAATACGACTGCAAAAAATTAATCCTTTAACTGCATATTCATAAGATCTGTAAGTTTTTAAAGCTTTTTCTATATGATGAATTCTTTCAGTACTTACAAGATTTTTGAATTCAGTTTTGTCATCAACTAATTGACCGTTAACAGTTAAATCTGATAGTCCGTAATAATGGAATGGACAAAGCAAATCTTCTTCAAGTGCCTTTTGTAAGCGAATTTCATAAGCTATAGTATTTTCAAATAGTGAATAAATATCAAAACCATCTGTACGTTCTGGAGTTGCAGTAAGACCAAGTAAAAATTTAGGCGTAAAGTAATCAATTATTTTTTGATAAGAATCAGCTCCTGCGTGGTGAACTTCGTCAATAATGATATAGTCAAAATGGTTCTTAGTAAATTTTTGCAAAATATCATCTTGTCGTAAAGTTGCAACGGAAGCAAATATAAAATCAGCATCAAAATCTTTTATACCACCACCAAGAAAACCTGTTTTAATTTCGGGTAAAAGGTTTTTAAAAGATTCTTCAGACTTATGTAAAATCATATCACGATGGGCAACGTACAAAACTCGTTTGGGTTGCATTTGTTTTACATCAAAAATAGAAAGATATGTTTTTCCAGTTCCGGTTGAGGCAATTAAAAGAGCTTTGTTTTTACCGTCATCACGCAAACTGGCAAGGGAGGCCATTGCTTCTTGTTGCATTTTATTTGGAACAATATCAAAAGTTTTTTCTTTTTCTGTATTTTTTTCTTTTGTAATTTGTGTAAGTTTTATTTGATTTTCTTTATACTTTTTTTCGTAATTAGAAATCCACTGTTCATCAACTTTTTCTGCCTGATTCCAGATGCGTTCAAATTCTTCGCGAACAGAAAAAACAATTTGTCCATCAAGAGCAGAAATAAATTTTATGCTCCATTCTTGGTTTGCATTCAAAGCAGATGCAGTAAGATTTGCACTACCAATTATTATTGAATAATAATTTGATTGTTTAAAAATATAACCTTTAGGATGAAATCCTTTTTTCATTTTTTCAGTATCATATACTTTTAGTTCAATATTTGGAAAAAGCGAAAGAATTTCTTTTAGTGCAGAAGGTTGTGTAAAATTAAGATAGTTCGTAGTTAGAATACGACCTGGTATGTTATGTTCAGATAGATAATCAAGTTTTTGTTTAATACATGCAATTCCAGAGTGATTTATAAACGCAACTGAAAAATCAAAAGCGTCGCATGTAGAAAGTTCTTCTTCGATTGAAGTTACTATTTTTTTTTCGTGTTCATAATCATTTATAAGGAGATTAGGAGATAGATCTGAATATTCACCAGAAATTTTAGAGATAAAACTATCTTTAAGAGAGTTTAGAAGTTTTTCGTTTGAAAAGTTTTTTCTGAATAAATCATATTCTGGCATTTCTATATTTGTCTCCCTATTATTGAGTATAGCATATTTTCGATTTTTTTCTAGTACTTTGCATTTACTCCAAATTTTGCGTAAAAGAATAAAATGTACATTTTTATTTGACTTTTTACACTTTATCAACTTTCCTTAATCTTTTCTAAAAACTGTTCTGCGGCTTTTGAAAAAACCTGATACTTTTTCCAGATGACAGAAAGTTCAGCTTCAACAGGCGGCTCAAGAGGTCTAAAACACAAATTGCTACCCTCGCCTGTATTGATTATTTTATCAAGCCCGATTGCATACCCGAGCCCTTCATCAACAAAAAGAGAAGCATTAAACAATAAATTGTAAGTTGCAGCAATATTAAGTTCGTCCAAATTCCGTTTAAGCCAAGCTCTTAATTCTCCGCCCTGATTTTTCTGATGAGAAATAATCAACGGTTTATCACATAAATCTTTTGGAGTTACTGATTTTTTTTTGGCAAGCACAGAATCTTTTCTCATCAAAACGCCCCATGTATCTTTTACAGGAATTTTTATTGAATTGTATTTTTCAAAATCAACATTTCCAAAAACAAGACCAAAGTCAATCAAACCTTTGTCCAACTGTTCCTTCTTCGGTTAAAGTAATTTTTCTTGAACCTTTTGTGCCGCGGATTAAAAGCTGTTTTCCAAGTTCTTCTTAAGGGAAAATATTCTTTTCAATATATTATTAATGCTGAATTTGACAATTGCTTATTTGATACAAAAGATGCATTCTGGCATTGCAAAAATGTAACAGTTAGAAACAGCACTGTAAACGGCGAATATCTTGCATGGTATTCTGATAGTTTGACTCTGATTAATTGTAAAATCAGCGGAACACAGCCATTTTGTTACTGTAAAAATCTTAAGATTGTTGACTGCGAAATGGTGAATACCGATTTATGTTTTGAAAGATCAGAAGTTCAAGCCAACATTACATCTTATGTAGAAAGTATAAAAAATCTGCTTTCAGGAGTAATTCGTGTTCCGGAAGTAGGAAAAATAATTTTTGATATTCCCCAGGCAAAAGGAAAAATATTGATTGACTGAATCATAATTACAAGCATAAATGCAAGACCGTAAAAGTTTGTAAATTTCATTTTTGTGTCCTTGATTTTTGAATCGGCAATTCATCATACATGGCTTTTAATAAGCCTGTCAAAAATTCTTTGTTTTCAACTTCTTCTACCAAAAGCATTTCTTTTGCACCATTGTACGGCAATTCATAAGTTGCTTGCGGCATATAATCGATTGCAGATTTTACAGGTTTTACAAGAAATCTGTCATCATAAATTCCGACGACAATTTTTGAGCGATAATAAATAATAAATTCTCCCATCATTGCACGGTATGAAATTTCTTCCAGGTCAGAAAACTGGTCTAAAATAAAATTCAAATATTCTTTTGTTGAAGCCATGTTAAAATTATAAATCAGTTTTGAGAAAAGAGTAAAGAATCATTTTGCCAGCTTCAAAAATTTCTTGTCACTTTGAATCGCTTGCGTAATAAATTTTCCGTCTTTGAACAAAGCGTATGTTGTAACCGGTGCGGGCACATTTTGGGCGGTTTTCATGTCAGTGATATGAATTGTTTTTAACTGTATTCCATTTTCTTTTGCGACTTCTTCAATACGTGGAATCCAATAATATGTAAACGGACACTGGTCTGTATAATAAATTACAATTCCTTTTTCGCCGGTCTGAAGTTTTTTTGCACATTCTTTAAATGTTGGAACTTTTTCATTTTCGTTGAATGGCAAGTACATTAAATTTATTCCGCAATCACAACTATCTGCAACTTTAAATCCTTTGTGCAACAGCCATTTCGGGTCAGATAAAAATTCCTTTTTTCTGCCGTCAGAAGATAAAATGCACAAACCTTTCTTTCCTTTAGACTTTGCATCTTTTATACATTCATTCAGTAAATCATTTGAATATCCGTGACCTTTCATCGATCCCGAAACCCAAAGGCAATTTATAAAAATATAATCAGCTGCTTCAACAGGAACCCAAGCATTTTCAGATGGAATATATTCTATAAAACATTTACCGCGTTCTTTGCTCCGATAAAAAACAAGTCCTTCATCAAAACGTTTTTTTAGCCATTCTTTTTTGCATACACTTTGCTTTCCTGACATTGCACAGCAGATGTGTTCTTTATCGATATTTTCTTTTGTTATGTGAATGTATTCCATTTTCGTTTTTTCTCCTTTCACTTTTTTCAAAATCTTTTCTTCCGTAAAGCAAAAACAATGTTCCGTCTTTTACAAGATAAACATTTGAAGTCTGTTCACTTTCTTTAATTTCAAAACCAAGCACATCTCTGTAAAAACGAATCATTTTTGGCATATCGTTTACGAGCAATTCAAAACCGTCCAATCTCATAAAAACATCTCTGTTTTCCATAGACTTATCTCTTAAGTAAAAATCGTAATTAATATCCGTATAAGAATTCAATTTTTATGCTTATTGCTTTACTCATATAATGCATTGATTTCTATTTTCTCAAGTTTCTCAATATCAACATTTTCAAAGCCTGATTTTGAGAAAAATACATATTTATAACATTCCAAGCCGGACTTATCTACCTGCGCAATTTCTTCTTCAATCATCGACTTTGATACAGGTAATTTTCTAAATTTCACCTCATAGAATACATAACCTTTCTCATCCTCAGTAACAATATCAAACTCTCCATTTGTATGTTCCTTCGGATTGTCATAATAGTATTTACCTATTTTTTCAATTACTGGTTCAATTCTTCCTGCTCTATTTTGTCTTATCAGATATTGCTTACATATCTCCTCAAACTGATGTGGAACATATTTTTCGTCAAAGTCTTTTTCTATATATTTTACATAAAACACTTCAGGATCCATAATCTTAAGTTGCGACAAATATTTAAAAACATATCTGTAATAGAACAATGAAAGATTATCGGATACATAATATCCGACCTTTTTCTTATTATTAGAATCGTTAATAGGCGTTGTCTTTTCTACAACTTCCATTTTTATGAGCTTATCCAAAACATCAATAAGAGTAGGTCCGCTTGATACATGCGATTGAGATAAAATATCACTGTATCTTGAGTAACCCCTGGCAAGTGCTTCAAATACCTCGTTGGCATTTATTATCTTAGAAATTTCCGCATTCAAGTATCCAGACACCTCATTTTCCAAACGAGCTCCTGACGAAGCAATAAGATCTATAATATTATCTTTTACGCTCTTCTTATCATCAATCAGCCTATTATAGTATGGAATTCCTCCAAATACAGAATATATGCGCACCTTATCCTCTGCTGAAAAGCCCGGATAAAACATGGCCGATTCATAGTAATCCATCTGTTTAAGATTTATAGTCAAATCAACCCTGCCATAAAGCGGATTAGAATGTTCCAGCAATGATTTCATTATCTCAACATAGGATCCTAATATTATAAATTTCAGTTTTGAGCTTTCTCTATATTTATCAACGATTGACTGCACAATGCTGTCAATTCCTTTTACAGACTCTCTTAAGTATTGATATTCATCCAATACAAGAATAAGTTTTTCTTTTTCGGCAAGTTTGAAGATATAATCCAAAATCGATTCGATATCTGTATATCCAAGTTTTGGTAAATCAAGAACCTCCGAAACAATGTTTGCAAGTCCTGTAACATTAGTCTCTTCAGATACTTGCTTACATTCAAAATAAATACTCTTTATGTCTGTATTTCTAAGTATCTGTTTTATAAGTTCACTTTTACCGACTCTTCTCCTACCATAAATCAATGAAAAAGAAAGTTCGTCTGTGCTTATCTGTTTTTCTAGTTTCCCTAGATATTCTTCTCGTCCTATAAATTTCATTTTTATTCGGTTACCTCCGAGTCGATTATCACCGAATTAATTTTATCACAAGCTACCAATTTTGTAAATATTTTATTCGGTTCGTTCCGAGTCGAATAACACTGAGTAATATAGCATATGTACAAAACGCTATATCAGTCACCCTTCTACAAGTTCATAATTTAAATTATTTTCAGGAACAACTTTCCTCAAAAAAATTACACTTTCTTAATCGGATGTCTGATTACGGTTTTCCATTTTTCAGGAACAACTTTTCTTGCGTCAGACATATAAATTTCGTGATGAAGTCGTGTTTTTGAAAAATCTTTTTCATATCCGTTTTCTTTTATAAAAGAATCCATAAGTGCAACTGTTGCCGGTTCATCATCAAAAGGGCCAGTATGCATTATCTGAACACACAATCCTTCATTGACAGTTAAGAATTCAGCAGATGAACAATCTATCTTTTTCTTTTTTGTTGCAGTTTCTACAGCCCAATCAAAATCTTTTTTTGTTACAAAATCAGGCAAACGGATAACAGAAATCCAGTTAAAAGAATTTTTATCTGAATAATCTACGCCTTCAACATTATCCTGCCACCAAAAGCCTTCAAGCGGCGGAACAACATATTCAAAAAAACCGTCTATTTTATATTCTGTTTTGTAACTCATTTTCAAAGTATACGCAACTGCATACAAAACACCAATTGCTTTTTGATACGCGCCGCCTTCTTCGTTTGGATTTCCTTTTCCGCGGACAGCAATATAATTCATTTCAGGCACATTTACGATTTCTGGTTTGTTCTTGGGTAAATAAAATTCTTTGAATTCTTTCTTAAAATCGAATGCCACTTTTTCCTCCATTAAGTTTCAATTTTTTTTATCAATTTGAATATTTAATTCTGGTCTTTTATTGATTGTAAAATTTCTTTTACTCTACAATTTTCCATTCGCCAAGTGTGCGCTTTTCACTGTCAAAACTTACGCCGATTTTAACAAGCTTTTTGTCATTGCCGTTTTTATCTTTTGTAACAGAATACGGAATCAGATATCCTTTTGAATCAATCTGTGCGAGTGCTTCTTCTACTGTTCCGTCAAGTTTGAATTCAAAAACATAAACAGTGCTTTCTGTTTCTACAACCATATCACTGCGGCCGGCAGCACTTGTCTCTTCTGTTTTTACAACATAAGGAGTGCACAAGCGAGCTATTAAATAGAACAAAGTTTTGTAGTGATTTTCGTTCTGCTTTTCGGCATTATACGGAATCGAAGACAAAAATGCTTTCATTTCTTTTAAGGCATCTTCAAGGCGGGCTTCTTCCAATGCGTCAGAAAATCTCATCAGAAAAGTGTCGTTTTTGCTTACAAGTTCTGTTGCATAATATGGAAGGAGTGATTTACAAAAGCCATCGCGAACTTCATCATTCGGGAAACCTAAAATAAAACGGCTTCCTTTTTCTGCCTTTTTTATTGTAAGGTAACCACTCTGATAAAGAAGAGGTATCGGGTCAGTTGCAGTTTCTGTTGGGGAATCAAACATTTCAAGTGTTGCAGGAAATCCTTTGTCAAAACTTTCAGGGTCCATGTTATACTTTTTTATCAACCGAGTAAGTATTGTCGGTGTTCCTGTTGCAAACCAATAATTTATAAGTTTACTGTCAGAAAGAGCATTGAGTAAACTGAATGGATTATAAATATCAGGTGAATTTTCTGTAAAATGATAACCGTCATATTTTTTTGTAAGAGCAGCACAAGCCTCTTCGTAAGTCATATTGTTTTTATCTGCCAGTGCCTTAATTTCCGGCTGCATTTGAGAAAAAAGTTCTTCTTTTGTAATTCCGCAAACAGCTGCATAATCATCTTTCATTGTAATAACTTTTAAATTATTCAATTCACTGAAGATACTTAACTGGCTGAATTTGCTTATTCCTGTCAAAAACACAAAGCGCAGAATTCCGCCCATATCTTTTAACGGACTAAATAGCTTGCGCACTTCCTGTTTTAAAACAAGCTGAAGTTCAGAGTTGTCCATTGTGTCTAAAAGCGGTGCATCGTATTCATCAACAAGAATTACAGGTTCTGTGCCTGTTTGTTCGTAAGCTGCTTTAAGAAGTTCTGAAAAACGGCTTCCCCATTCATAACCGTTTTTATTTGTAATCTTATATTTTTCTTCAAATTCACCAAGTTTATAATTCATATAAATTTGAAAAGTTTGTAAATCTGTAAACTTTGTTCCTGCAAAACTTAAATGAAAAACAGGATACTGCTTCCATTCTTTTTCAAGCTTTTCGATTGCAAGTCCTTCAAAAAGTTCTTTCTTTCCTAAAAAATAATCGCGTAAAGTTGAAATTAAAAGCGACTTTCCAAAGCGGCGCGGACGGCTCAAAAAATAAACGCGGTCTGTATGTGTCATTTTATAAACAATGTCTGTCTTGTCTACGTAATAATAACCGTTACGCCTAATCTGAGAAAAATCCTGCAACCCAATTGGAAAAAGTTTTAATTCTGCCATACGATTATTATATTACTTTACCGAAAGCAGTTCAATATAATCACGCTCGCCACTGGGGCTTGAGTTGAATCTTTGGATTTTTATTACCCACTTACAGCCGATAACTGAAATGTCATTTTTTTTCTGCATACCAAGGAGAAAATAAAACTATGTTTCAATCATACATTCTTCAAAAGAATTTTTCTCGACTATTTTTGCTAATTTGAAATTTATTTTATTCATGTATCTCAAGCGGAAGTCCGTCGGGGTCAAAAAAGAATGTCATTTTTTTATTTGTAAATGTATCAAATCGTACAGGTTCAGTTTCAATTCCTTTTGCATTCAGTTCTTTAACTGTTTCATCCACGCTTGTAACTCTGAATGCAAGATGACGCAGGCCGCACGCTTCAGGACGGCTTAATCTTTTTGGTGCATTCTTTATAATGAACAATTCAATTTCCTGGTCGCCACACTGCAAGTCTATTTTGTAATCATCCCGTTCCTTACGATAATTTTCCCTTACGACATTAAATCCAAGAAGTTCAATATAAAAATGATATGATTTTTTGTAATCACTTCCAATAATGGCTATGTGGTGAATTGAATCAAACATTTTTCTCCTCCACTTTTTTTCTTTATATAGTAATTATAGAAGGAATCTGCAAAACCGGAATCTTCTATTCACTCTGGGTTATTTTTTTCAGCAACTGCAGCATTGACTGAATGCAAAATCCCGACAGAAGAATTGTACAAATAGTGCAGATGCCAACCTTTCCTCCAAGCAGAGCACCAATAACAACAACGCCTGCATCAAGAGCGGTTCTTACCCATTTTACATTCCAGCCATGTTTTTTAACAAGAGCAAAGGTTAATGCTTCATAAGAGCCGCGCCCAAAATCTGCAAAAGAATACAGCGCAGTGCCGGCAGCAAAAATCAAAATTCCCAGAATCATAATTACAAAATTGATGAATACGTTCTCTGAATAAAACAGGCAGTCAGCAAAAATATCAACAAAGACACCGTAAAGAATTTGGTATATAAGTGTTCCGATATTAATTTGTTTTCGGTCATAAAAAAGACAAACCAATATCATTATTCCTGCAACGGCAAGCGAAGCCTGTCCAAAACTTATATTGAATATTTTGGCGATTCCCTCCCACAAAACAGCCAGTGTTGCACCGCCAAATCCTGCGTGAATTGCCAGATCTATTCCATATGCCGAAACTATTGAACCAATACATATAAGAAGAATTTTTTTAAGAACTTGCATTTGAATCACCGGTTTTTGCAAAAACTACGATATCCAGAATCAAAATGATTAGAATACCAATTATACAATTATTTACAGGAACTTTCCACAGTTTTTGTTTTTGTCAAAAAGGTTTCAGCATGAAGAAAGACTTATCCTTAAATACACATCTACTTCACCCCATTAACCACAAATTAATCCATAAAACTCAATACTTATCAGTAATAGAAGAATACTTTTGTAGCAATACCAAACTTTCTTCTGTTATTGAACAAATCGCCCCTTCTTCCTCGCAAACAACTTGCATTGCGTTCACGCATATGTACGAACCTTCTTTATTTTCTACACTATCATCTCAAGTTAAATAAACTTACTTTATTTACAAAATAAATCTCATATACTGCAATTACCTAAAAAATATTTTACTTATACAAAAAATAAAATGGTGTAAATTTATTGGCATTCATCGTTATATCAGAAGAAGGAATATCCGTAAAAAAAATTGCCGACTTACTTAAAACGGAATATTCTTTTGTACTTGAATACAATTCAGGTTCATTACACGGAAAAACAAATTCTCCCGTTGTTGGATCCCTTAATTTTTGATCAAAAATTGCTACTGTTCCTTTATTGAACAATTCAACACAAAATTCCTTAAAGAGAAAGTCTGTATCTTTTTTAAAATATTCACCTATGGAATTCCATCCTGTACTTTCAGATGCAACCACTGACTGTAAAAAAGAGATTCCTCCTTTATCTATAAAATATAGTGGATTACTTTTATCATATGACATACCACCTGCCTTCAAAAACAGCCAGTATAAAAATAAACATGTTGCTCCCCGGCATCCTGCGGAATCAGTTCTGCCAAGATAGTCATTCCCGGCAAAGGAGAAATACGCCATATTATTTGGGCAATCACCTTTTGGGTTCAGCTTTCTTTTACACAACAATACTATTCCTTTACAAACGATTCCCTGTTTTCAAAGAAAATAGAAAAGCTTTCTTTTTGTTATCGATTGTACTTATTCTTATACCATTTATTCTTATACCTTTTTCAAAAGGAACCTATATTATAAAACTCAATGCCTACCTGAATAATTTTCTGCTTTTATATTTTGTATCCCTGGTACTATTTTTGATTTATTCAATTCATAAAAACAAAAGCATTGATTCAAAAAAAGTTCTGGACTTATTCAGATATAATTTTTCTGTCCGTAAAATCAGAATTTTAAATGCCGTTATGTCAGGAGCCAAATATTCAACAATAGCAGTAAATCTTGGTTGCGGACTTGCAACAATCAAAAAAAATGTTGGAGAAATTTGCACCACACTTCAAGTAGCAGACAAAACAGAACTTCTTGTAAAATATTCAGGATACACCATTCAATGCTGATACTTATTTAAGTATTAATTCCCTCCCGCAAACATATTTTACAATACACTCGATTTTTTTACGCTTTTCTTCTATAATAGTGGAATGAAACCAATACTCGATTACACGGTAATATATAACGATGATGATATTGTTGTCCTGAACAAACGCTCAGGTCTTCTTATTGCTGCCGACCGCTACGATCCCGACGCCCCACGCCTTGACGAAAGTGCAAGCAAAGAGTTCGGAAAGATTTATGCGGTTCACAGAATAGACAAAGACACAAGCGGCGCCGTTATTTATGCAAAAAACGCAGAAGCCCACAAAAAACTTTCAGAACAGTTCATGAACCGCACTGTACAAAAAGTTTACCACTGTCTCGTTAACGGACGCCCGGCGTGGGATGACCTTCACGTAACATTACCTCTTCTTCCCGATGGGGACATAAGACACCGCACTGTAGTAAACAAAAAAATCGGCAAATCTTCCATAACAGATTTTCATCTTATAGGAGTCTGCGGACCCTACAGCTGGATTGAAGCACGACCGCACACAGGACGTACACACCAGATTCGCGCGCATCTTCAGGCAAACGGACTAGGCATTGTATGCGACCCCCTTTATTCCGGTAACCAAAAGCCGGTAAGATTAAGCGATATAAAACGCAGGTGGAACGGAGACACGCTCGAAGAACGGCCGCTTCTTTCCAGACTGGCGCTTCACGCATTCCGTCTTACGCTTAACCATCCGCGTACAGGCGAAACAATGACGTTTACAGCTCCTTACCCAAAAGATCTTGATGCCGTAAGAAACCAGCTGGCAAAAATATTCAAAACAGATCCGCTTGTTTTTGCGGCAACTGAATCAAAATGAAAAAACTGCGCGCAAGAATTTTAACAATTGCTGCCCTTCTCTTTAAGTGCGCATCTCTTAACGCGCAGAATTTTTTCGGACTTGAAGTCACACCATTTTTTACAATTCGCAGCGGAAGTCAGTACGAGTACGTTTACACAAACACATATTCAGACAGAGCAACACTCAGTCTTTTGGACTGGCAGCAGAATCCTGTCCTTTTCGGGGGAGCAAAAGCGGCTGTCCGTTTAGGTCGATTTTCTCTTAGCGGACAGGCGAGCGCGGCGGTTCCCGGAACAGACGCAGGTTTTGTTACAGATTATGACTGGAAAAACCTTGAACTGACGCGCGATACCACCTTACAGAAAATATGCACAAACTACAGTAAAAGCACATGCACCGTTAACGCAGATTATTTTCTTTCGGCGCGCGCACTATTCTGTTTAAAAAAAACGCACTCATTCTGCATATCGCCATTTGCCGAACTCGAATACACATATTCCAATTACCAGGCAGACGGTGGCATACTAAAATACGGCGCTATGGATTCAAAAAAAAATACATATTCCTCATACGAAACTGCAGAAGAAGAATCCATGACAGGAACAGTACTCAGCCTTCAGCGAATTGAATATTTTACATGGGCCGGTCTTGAACTCAAATGGGATACTTTTCGCGGAACCAAAATTCTTTTTGAAATTGCCGCATGCCCTTATGCGAACGTTCAGTCTCTTGATTACCACGCACTGCGCTACACTTATTTTCTTGACTTAATGGAAGGATTTTTCTGCGGAATAAAAGCATCGCTGGGACTTGAAACAGAACTTACAAAACGCCTTTCACTTTGCATTAGTGCACAGATTCTTGATACAGCCGCTATCGACGGAAACACACGCGTCAAAAGTTACAGTTCAAAGTATTTTTCAGACTTTATTTCTTCAAAAAAAGACTGCGGTTCTTCTTTTTCTTTCTTTGACTTCAGCACCGGATTTAAAATAATTTTATTCTAAAACAAAAAATAATCTTACCGATTTTATTTAATCGTGATATAATTTAGTTAAGGTTGGTTTTTAAAAAATGCAATTTTTATAGATTGACCTTAAGTTATAAAACTTCAGTTTAAAAATCTTCTGTAGGAGGAACCCTGGATGAAAAAAATTATTACAATAAGCAGAGAATACGGTAGCGGCGGTCACACAATCGGAACCTACGTTGCAAAGGCACTCAATATTCCTTTATATGACAAAGAAATTATTGACATGGCAGCTCAAAATTCAGGACTATCACCAGACTTTATAAAAAAAACCGAGCAGAATATTTCTTCGGGCTGGCTCTACACCCTTCTTTTGGGAGCAAGTTATGCAGCACCAGGGACAACGCACATCGGAATGAATACACAGAATCCTTCTGTTCCGCTGGCAGACCAGGTTTTTAACGCACAGCGCAATGTAATTATCGAACTTGCAAAAAAAGGCCCGTGTGTCATTGTAGGAAGATGTGCCGACTACATCCTGCGCCACTGCGAACAGATTAACAAAACTGACGTACTTAACGTCTTTATTTACGCACCACTCAAAGACAAAGTAAAACGCGCAATAGAACAGAAAGGCCTTGATCCTGCAACTGCAGAACGTGATGTAAAACTCATAGACAAGCGCCGCGCCAACCACTACAACACATTTACCGAACGCACGTGGGGCAAGCGCGACCATTACGATTTACTTATAAACAGTTCGCTTCTCGGCCTCGAAAAAACTGCAGAAATGATTATCGAAGTCGCAAAACATTCCTGAAGTTTTTTGAGTAAAGCTACAGTTTTATTCTTACAGTCTGAATACGGCGGGAACTCTGGTCTTCTACGATATAGATGTTTCCGTCGCATTTATATACAGCACCAATCGGTGGAAGTTCATCAAATCTTTCCAAAAGCCAGCCTCCGAGCGTGTCAAAATTTTCGCTCGAAAGATTCAGATTAAGCACGTCATTCAAATCATCAAGTTTCATATCTCCGGGAACAAGAAATTCATTTGTGCCAAGAACAGTTACGCGCTTTTCTGGAGCGACTTCCGCATATCCGTATTCATCAGTCATGCGTCCGAAAACTTCATGCAGAATATCATCCATCGTAACGATTCCGGCCATGCTTCCGTATTCATTTACAACAACTGCAAAATTATTTTTTTCTTTTTTGAAACCGTGAAGAAGATCAATCGCAGACATTGTTTCCGGTACAAACATTACCGGCCGCATACAGATTCTTATAAAATCACGGCTCGAAGTAATTGGTTTTGATGCAAACAGAACGCCCTTGTAATGAAGAACTCCGATTATATTTTCGGGATTGTCTTCGTAAACAGGAAGTCTGGAATACCCCGACTCAACAAAAAGTTTTATTACATTATCAAGCGTTTCGTTTACGTTAACATAACGCACCAGAGATCTGTGGCGCATAATGTCATGCAAGTTCAAGTCCGAAAATTCAAATATGCGGTCAAGCATTTTGCGTTCGTCCTGCTCAAGCGTTCCTTCATGTTCACCAACGTCTATCAGAGTTTTAAGTTCATCTTCGGTAATAAGAGGCCGCTTTGTTTTAATAATCTTGTGTTCCAGAAAATCTATAAAGTTTGTAAAGACGCTAAATATCCAAATTACAGGAAAGAAAATACGCTGAATCCAAATTACCGGAGTAGCCGCAAATTGTGCCATAGACTGCGATTTTATTCCTGCATATGTTTTTGGAATAATTTCACTGAACACAATTACAAGCACTGTTATAACTGCTGTTGCTGCAGAAAGATATTCAGGGCCGAACACTTCAAGTGCAAAAGCCGTTGCAACAGAAGAGTTAAGTGTATTTACAAAATTATTTCCTATCAGAACTGTTGTAATAAGTTTGTCGAGGTTTGATTTTAAGAAAGCAATTTTTTTTGAATTGCGCGCATTCGACTTGAGCATCTGCCTGATTGTAATTCTTGAAAGACTTGTATACGCAGTTTCTGTCGCAGAAAAAAAAGCACCCATACACAAAAGAACAATAATCAGAATAAGAGTAAGAAGAATTTTTAAATTACTGTTCATTGCCTGCCTCTTTACATTCCCTTATTCTTACACGGGACACGCGTTTGTCATCCATTTTGCTTACAATAAATTTATATCCGGAACGAACAATACTGTCACCTACACGCGGAATACTTCCCAAAGTCTCGCATATGTAGCCGCCCAAAGTTTCACATCGACGTGAATACAATGAAATTCCCAGCTGTTCATTTATGTCTATAAGTCTTGAAAGTCCGTCGACTTCTGCATTCTGCAAATTTCTGAGCGTAAGTTCAACACGTTTTGCATAAGGTTTGTATTCATCGGCAACAGGGCCAAAAATTTCGCGCACAAGATCTTCGCTTGTAAGAACACCGTAAGTTCCAGAATATTCATCTATTACAACTGCCATGCTCTGTCTGTTTTCACGGAGCATCTGCTGTATACTGGACATTTTTTTTGTTTCAAGAATAAAAAGCGGCGGTCTCATAACTTTTTTTACGCTGAACTCTTCGGGTCTGTTTTTATAACAGAGCAAATCCTTTACATAAAGAATTCCAAGAATATCATCAATGCCGTTTTTTCCGTAAACTGGAAAGCGGGAAAGCCTTATGCGCTCGGAATATTCGACTATTTTCTGGTAAGAGTCATCAATCGAAACTGCCTTAATATTTTTGCGCGGAACCATTATGTCTTTTGCTTCCAAATCGCTGAACTTAAAGACGCGGCGCATCATTGTTTTTTCATTGCGTTCCAGAACTCCCTGTTCAAGTCCCACATCAAGAAAAGTTTTTATTTCTTCTTCTGTAAACGAAACTTTCTTTTTGGAAGCGTCTACTTTAAAAATTTTTAACGTAATACGCGAAAGAAAAGTAAAGACCGCAACAAAAGGAGAAAGCAGAACTTCAAGTACGGCAATGAATCCGCAGAAAAAAAACGCAATCGGTTCGGGATGATGGGTTGCAACTGTCTTCGGAAAAATTTCTCCAAAAATCAAAAGAAGCATTGTTGCACAGAAAGTTGCTATTCCAACTCCTGCACTGCCGAACATTTTTATTGAAACATAAGTGAGAATAGATGACAAGGCAATGTTAACAATATTATTGCCCACAAGAAGTGTGTTTATAAGACGGTCTCTTCCATTAAGAAGCCGCCAGACAAGTATTGCCCGACGGTTTTTCTGATTGCGCAGAGAACGCACCCTTAGTTTGTTAATAGAAAGGAATGCGCTTTCTGCTGCAGAAAAAATCATTGAAAGAAGTATGAGCACCCCTGCAACTGCAAGAAGCGCCCACATGGAAGCCGACGGTGGTTGTGAAGAGTCCATCGCCTTCTACTGTGCCCCCATTTTTTCTTTCATATTTTTTGTAACCGCAATTGCATTCAGAATTGTATCTGCATGTTCACCGGTCGGATCCAAATCATATGAATTGTTCAGATATTCGAGCATTCTGTCAAAATCAGTGCTGTTGCTGTAAGCAAGCATAAATGCTGCGGTAAACCAGGCATTCTGCTGCTGTTCAACATTCATGTTGCCAAGATTAACGGCATTTACAAAAGGCTCTGCAACGTCACCGCCCGAAACAGCTTCATCATATGAAAGAAAATTTGCCTGATACAAATCAAACAGTCCGCGCTCGCCGCTTTTGTTTTCGGGATCAAGAACTGCAACTTCTTCTACAAGAGGTCTTAGCGGAGTTACGCAGTCTGCAAGTGTATTTTCATACAAAGCCTTTATTGCGGCAATCTTTTCCACACCGGAAGTTTTGTTCAAATCGGCAGAATATTTTCTAAATTCAACGCAGGTTTCTTCTACAGAAGCAAGGGAATCTGCAAAGTCAGTATATTCCGGAACAGTCTCGCCGACAGGAAGCTGTGAAATTACATATCCTTCAGGCGTAAGAATATAAACTGCAGGATAAGAGCGCACGTTGTATGTCATTGCAAGAACAGTCTTGTCTGCATACTCAGCGGCAATTTTTTCTGCAGCTTTCTTTTCTTTTTTTGAAGCATCTTCTGCAACATCTGCAAGTGCATATTCCTTCTGTGAAAAATCAATATTCAGGAATACAAACTTTTTTCCAAACTGCTGTGCAAATTCTTTTGTATAAAGAATCTTCTGCTTAAACGGAATGCAAGAGTCAACCCAGTCATCGCCCGAGAACAGAATAAAAATCTCGCGGTTTTTTGCAGTTGCCTGCTTCTTTGCCTTTTCAAAACTTGTAGTCCATGTAACCGCAGATTTTCCTGCAGCATCTTCTTTCTTTGTATCTTTATCGCAACTTACAAACAAAGTGCCCAGTGCAATAACAGATACTGCAAAAATTCTAACCATTTTCTTTTTCATAAAATAAAACCCCAATCAGTTAAAGTACGAAACGCCTGCGTAGAAAATATTCTGGCAGGAACTTTCGTTTGCGTTTCCGGCAGATGCACCGGCAATATTCTTTATAAGATCAGAACTGCTTCCGTCTGCATCATTTCCCATAGTGCGCTCACTGTGTCCCATCTTTCCAAGAACACGACCATCCGGGCTGGTAAGTCCTTCTATTGCATAAAGGCTTCCGTTGGGATTGTCAGGCTCGGTGACAGATGGAATTCCGTTTTCGTCAACGTACTGTGTAAAGACCTGACCGCTGGCAAAAAGTTTGCGCGCAAGATCTTCGTCAATTACAATGCGTCCTTCACCATGGCTTACCGGAACAAGATGAATGCGTGACTCAAGAACACTCTTTGAAAGTGCCCACGGACTTGTTGCACTCACCATTCTTGTACGTACAACGCGGCTTATGTGGCGGTTGATTCTGTTAAAGGTAAGCGTCGGCATATCTTCAGAAGGCTCGCGAATTTCACCGTATGGAACAAGACCTGTTTTGATAAGAGCCTGGAATCCGTTGCAGATACCAAGAACAAGACCGTCACGTTTTTTAAGAAGCTCCATTATTGCATCTGCAATTCTGTGTTCGCGTATAACATTTGCAATATATTTTCCGCTTCCGTCAGGCTCATCACCGGAACTGAATCCGCCGGCAAAGGCAAGAATCTGTGACTTTGAAATCTGCTTTTTGAATTCCTCAAGCGATTCTGCAAGTTCATCAGGTGTTCTGTTTCTGAAAACCATTATATTTGTTTCTGCACCGTTCAGGTTAAACGCACGCGCCATATCGTATTCGCAGTTTGTTCCGGGGAATACAGGAATAATTACACGCGGCTTAACGCTGTTGTTTTTTACAGAGAAACTCTTTCTTGCGGCTGCCAGTGATTCGTGTTCAGCAAGTGCAAAGTCAGGAAGCGCTTTCTGAAGTGCAGCACCTGATACCGGCGGGAACACTTTTGCAAGTTTTGATTCCCATGCCTGTTCAATTTCGCAAAGTTGAATTTCTTCATCTTCTATAGTAACAGAAGGTTCTGCCTGGGTATCACCGATTTTTGTAACAGTTCCGCAGGCAAAGTCAGAAGAAGTTTCAAGATCTTCGGAAGTTTCTACAATTATTGAACCGTACAGCGGAGTAAACAAATCAGAAGCGTCTGCATCTTTTTCAAGACCGGCAGCAGTTGCACTAAGAGGAATTGTGTCCAGCGAAATTCCAATGCGGTTACCCATAGCCATCTTGCTTACGGCTTCTGCTATTCCACCGGCACCGACAGGATACATTGCGCTTATTTTCTTTGCACAATTAAGAGCATAAAGTGCGCGTGCATTTTTCTTGAAGGTTTCAAAATCAGGGGCAAGTTCTGCAGAATAAGGAACACTTACAAGGTAAACTGAATCCCCGGCTTTTTTGAATGAACCAGAAGTTACGTTTGAAACATTTTCTGTATCTACTGCAAAAGATACCAGTGTGTGCGGAACATTAAGTTTTTCGAAAGTACCGGACATTGAATCCTTTCCTCCGATTGAACCTGTTCCCATAGATTTCTGTGCATCAATTGAACCAAGCAGTGCTGCAGCAGGGTAACCCCATGTTTTTTCATCTACAGCACGTCCAAAGAATTCCTGGAACGTAAGTCTGCATTCTTCGGGGTTTCCGCCAAGACAAAGAATTTTTGCAAGGGAAGAAAGAACGGCAACCTGTGCTCCGTGCCAGGCAGACCACTGTGCAACACGCGGATCATAACCGAACGACATGAGGCTTACAGTAGAAGTTTCACGCGGGCTTACTACCGGAATTTTAGCTGCCATTCCGGCTTCGGGAGTTCCCTGGTATTTTCCACCGTAAGGCATAAGTACAGAACTTGCACCGATAGAACCGTCGAATCTTTCTCCGAGTCCGCGCTGTGAACAGCATGCCAGGTCTTCCATATCGGCAAGCCATGCTTTTTTCATGTCGGGCTCTGATTCATTTTCATTAAGAATTTTTTCTACCGACTCAAGCGGCTTTACAAGAGGTGACTCTTTCTGTGCGGCAGGTGATTCTATTCTTGCAACAGCTTCATGTTTTGCTCCGGCTGCGTCAAGGAATGAACGGTCAATATCAACAATTGTTTTTCCGCGCCACTTCATTACAAGGCGGTCTGTATCTGTTACAGTTGCAACTACAACCGCGTTAAGGTTTTCTGCATCTGCTGCGGCAATAAATTTTTCTACGTCAGACTTGCGTACAACTACAGCCATTCTTTCCTGTGATTCAGAAATTGCAAGTTCTGTTCCGTCAAGGCCTTCATATTTTTTGGGAACTGCATCAAGGTTTATATCAAGCCCCGGAGCAAGTTCACCTACAGCAACAGAAACTCCGCCCGCACCAAAGTCATTTGAACGGCGTATCATGCGGCAAACGTCCTTGTTGCGGAACAAACGCTGAATCTTGCGCTCTTCCACGGCATTTCCTTTCTGAACTTCGGCAGCAGCGGTTGTAACAGACTTAACATCATGTACCTTTGAAGAACCTGTTGCTCCTCCAATACCGTCACGTCCTGTTCCGCCTCCAAGAAGAATAACAATGTCACCTGTTTCGGGCTCTTCACGCATTACCTGATCACAAGGGGCAGCCGCAATAACAGCTCCAAGTTCCATGCGCTTTGCTACAAAACCGGGGTGATAAATCTCGGTAACCTGTCCTGTAGTAAGACCAATCTGGTTTCCGTAAGAAGAAAATCCCTGGGCAGCTTCGCGTGTAAGTTTCATCTGTGGAAGTTTACCGCTGAGTGTTTCTGAAAGCGGAACAGTCGGGTCTGCAGCTCCGGTAACACGCATTGCCTGGTAAACCCATGAACGTCCCGAAAGCGGATCACGGATTGCGCCTCCGATACAAGTTGCGGCTCCACCGAAAGGTTCAATTTCTGTAGGATGATTGTGTGTCTCGTTCTTGAACTGAAGAAGCCAGCGTTCTGTTGCGTCAGGAGAATCTGCGCTTATTTTGTTTCCTGCAGCGTCTGTAGTATAATGAACGTCTATATAAACTGAACATGCATTGATCTCTGCACTTACTTCGAGGTCATCGAGTTTTCCGTGTTTACGCAGATACTTTGCACCGATGCAGGCCATGTCCATAAGTGTAACAGGCTTGTCTTTGCGGCCGGCATAAAGGTCGGTGCGCATTACATTGTAACCGTCAAGTGACTTCCTAAAAAGCTCTGCATAAGGACCGTCATCAATCTTTACGTCATTTAGAATAGTGTTGAACGTAGTGTGGCGGCAGTGGTCGCTCCAGTAAGTGTCAAGAACACGTATTTCTGTAAATGTAGGATCACGGTTGATTGACTTAAAATAATCCTGAAGAAACTTAATGTCGGCAAAATCCATTGCAAGACCAAGCTTTTCGCGGTAAGTTTCAAGTGCCGCATCATCAAGGGCATTAAAGCCTTCTACTGAAGGAATGTCAGCCGGAACTTCAGATTTCATCTGAAGTGTTTCAGGCTTTTTGTCATCAGTAAGACGGCTGTCTACCGGATTTATAAGATAAGATTCAATTTTCTTTACTTCGTCTGCAGAAACTGTTCCTTCAAGAAGAACAATCTTTGCACATTTTACGCGCGGAGGTTCAGAGCCGACTTTAACTTCCTTTGACATGCTTTCCCTAAGAAGAGAAAGACACTGTTCCGCACTGTCGGCGCGCTGGTCATACTGCCCCGGAAGATATTCCCAGATAATTTCAGTTGTTCCTGAAGGGACTGAAAGAGCATCGTATGTTACAATGTCACCCTGAGGCTCAGAGAAAATTCGTGTTGCGGCTGCTCTTGCAACTGCATCAGTAACATTCTCGATATCGTACCGGTTGAAATAGCGAACGCCGGTAACACCACTAATACCCAAAAAACCTGTTATTTCGGAATAAATCCGCGCCGCTTCATTCTGGAAGCCGGCCTTTCTTTCAACATAGATACGAAACATTCGCATATTATATAGAAAAAAATGCGTTTGTTCAATGTAAAATCACCTGCAAGCCGCCTGCCCGCACCTGCATTTCAGGAACAGACGCTTATTACGTTAAGAGCGGCGGAACACGTCGGCAACGTGCCGTTCCTTTATTGCGGTACAATTATCCGTTACTACAAAGATCGGTGTGTGTTGCTTTTTGCGGTTCCGACAAAGCCGGAATTGGCGCGGGTTTTGCTGTTAATGCTTCTCTTGCAAGTCTAAGATCCTGAATTTCTGAATACATTCTTGGACTTGTTTTTTAAAAATCAAAACATTCTTTGAATGCTGCCTTCAAATCTAATGTAACTTTTTTATTGTGAAGTATATTTACAATGTAATCGAGATTTCCGTCCAAATCTGCTTTCGCCAGGTCAGCAACGTTTATTTTATATACCATATTTTGCGTCTAACTCGGTCATTACAGAGTCTGAATCTGAAAATCTTCCATTATGAATTGAAATGTTTTTTCATCCATTTTGGACAGAATATTTTTATCAATTTTTTCTTTGTTTGATTTATGAATTCGATTACTGAATTTTCTAAATCTTCTTTGAGTGAAGAAAGAAAACTTTTATCTTGAATATTGTCGAAATGCTCTGGTGAAATATTATTGAAAGCAAGATTCTTCATTAAAAAATAAATCGTCAAGTCGGTTATTAAGATTATTTAAATCATTTCCGACATTATGTATTTCATCCAAAGTTGCAAGTTGAATAAAACTGTTAAAAAAACTCATATTATTTTAGCTTCCTTGCTTTGCCCCATATAATCATGCCCACTTGCGCCGCTTCACCGCGTATAGGCGGTGTCAATGTAACGGTGTTTTGTCCGCACGAAGCGCTGGATTCTTCTCTTTATATTTCTTGCATTTTTCTTCAAGCAATTTAAAATCATTGCATCTTTGGCTTAACTTTGATTTTCCGTCATTTGTTAGTTTGTGATTATAAACGGCTTTTGAATTGTCTATAAGCAATTGAGTTTTCTGTTTGACTATGCGGATTTCATTATTAAGCAATGTTCTGTATTGCAAATTCTTTTCGCTGGCCGGGTCTTTTAAGGAATATACACCGTCTGAAACAGGAAACATGTTATTCAAATTTATAACAGCCATATCTCCGATTTTGATGAAATCGATTGTTTCGCTAAGTCGCTTGTGTTTCGGCTTGTATGATGAAAGAGGGGCAAAGTATTTCATGCCGTTTATTTCAAAAAGGATGCCGACATATTTTCTTGAATAATTCTGAGTGATTTTTGCATTATGAAACAGATGCTCAGCAAAGTTTGAGAGATAATTGATATAATCAGTCTGAATTTCGTAAAATAATAACTTATCCATTAAAAAAAAGCGCCGGAACAATAAAAACTGTTCCGGCCGTATAACACTCGCAGTTAAAGGCGCGATTTCCTTATGCCCTGAATATAAGCTACTTTTTACTGAAAGTCAAGTGCAAATCAAATCTTGATAAAATCTTCAAGACTTATTACTGTACAATTTCCATTGTTGAATTCACTGGCAAAATCTTTGTATTTATTGTCTTTATAAATAATTACAGGCACCTCTGATGCAGATTTATTCCTTATAAATTTCAATTTGTTTTCAAAGTCTTTTATTTTAATCAAATAATTGTCCTCAATATATAGAGTTGCAAATTTAACATTTTCACTTCTGAATAAAACTGCTATGACTCCAGATTTGACTTCATACAATTTTGCATTTTCAATATCCAGTGGCAGAACTGCACAATTCCATTTTAAGCCAAATGCCATTTCTTCCCATAAGCATACTTAAAGGCTTTTTGAATTTACGAAGGCGAAGTTCGGCACAAGAACACAAAAACCATGCAACGGATTTCTTAAAGCTCAGAGGAAAGTTTTTCTCAAGATCTTTTTCAACATCCGTAATTTGCTTTTTTTCTTCAGGTTTTACTTCTCTTATAATTGGTAATCCGTCAAGTTATCTTTCATCGTTTCCAAATATGATTTTTGCACCGAAGTATTCTGTTGATTCTGGAAAGAGTACAGATAAAATCTTTAGGATAAAGAGAGTCCTTACCAGCTTCATTCAGTACATTAGCATAAGGTGTGGCTGTATAGGCAATATAGTTCATGGCTTGCAATTTTACAGGAGGTTCTTTACCGTCACTTAGTTTTCCGTTTACAAGGTTTGTAATCATTCGGTTAATAGCGCAACGGTTTTGTAATTCATCTGGAGTAATTTTACAAGTATTGATGCTTGCCTGGTCTGCTTCATCATCAATAACAATTACACGAAGTTTTCTTGCTCTTGCTATATCACTGTAAAGCCAGTCAGTCAGACGCTCAAGTCTAGCCTTGTTTTTTAAGCATACCGTAAGATAACGATTAGAAATTGTTTTATCGTCTTTTCCGCCTAAAATCATTTCACTTGCAGAATACTTTTTGTCGTCTTTTGTAAAGTCTATTACTTTCCAAGCGATTTGAAGAGTATTTTTCAAATCTTTGGCAAAACGTTTTTGAGTTTGCTTTCTTAAATTGTCGATTGTACCTGACAGAATAATAAAGAAGTTCCACCCATAATCTGCTGCCATACTTATTAAGGCTTCCATATTTGCAGTTTTTCCAGATTGGACGCTTCCTGTTACAAGCCCTTTTACAGTTCCCCTGTCTCTTGTTTCATTGTGAATATGGTTTAATGTCCAAATACTGCTATTTTCTAAGTTTTCTATTGATTGATCACCCATCTTAAGTGAAAGAGCCTTCCTAAGTTCCTGCCAAGTTGAAATTCCAGACTGAGGTATTTCAAAAGAATGCTCAAGAGAACCTTTTTCATCTATACCGATTACAGGACCGCCTTTTGTAATTTGAACAGGAAGAAAGTGTTTTTTGTAATAAAGCAGAAAATCTGACCGTGTGCCTATAGTTTTTATTGAATCCGGCCAACTGGAGGGTATGACTTATGTTATACACCACAACACAGAGGGAGAATCCATTGGACCGCTCCCAGAAGAAGTTTTACGCCGCACCGTCTTACACGGAGGACGTAGCATTACGCAAGGTTGCACAGGACATTTCAAAGACCTGTACACTCACCCCGGCCGATATTTCTGCCGTTTTGGAAAGTTTCCTTGATATCCTTCCCGGATACATGGAAGAGGGGCACTCAATCAAAATGGGTGACTTCGGAAGATTCCGCCTTTCCTTTAGCAGCTTAGGCCACGAACTTGAAAAGGACGTGTCAACTACTGACATCAAAAATGCCCGCATTCTTTTCGTGCCGTCAAGCGAACTGAAGATAAGACTGGATTCTATTTCTTATTCCAAAAGATAGATTTATCAAAGCTTTTTTTAGAAAAGGATTTTACTATGCATGTACTTTAACCGACATCTTCAATTAAATTAGTAAATTATAGATACTGGCTTGACCTCCTTAGAAATTGAAATGGAACTCAAGATTGTTAAAACAATTGAAAGATTAAGGAAAAAGATTAAAGATGAAATCCTTAAATTGAACCGCTCTTAGATGCAAAGGGCGGTTCTTTTGTTTTTAAAGGGGTTTTGTTTCTTTTTGAAGATTGATTGTCAGTGTTTTCTGATTCTTTCTTCGTAACGGAAAAGGGCTTTCTTAAAAATGCGGTGGCGCATAGCCACCGTCCGCATAACGTAGGCTTGTGCTGCAACTTGTGGTTTTGCCGAAGACAAAATTGGCGCGGGTTTTGCGTGAAGGAGCGAAGCGACAAGCAAAAACCGTGACAAAACAAGTTGTCCGCACGAAGCCGGAGTTATATGTTTTTCTCCATTGATTTATAGACTTCGTCTATTGTTTTTCTCCAACCCTCTCTTGGTGTTCCTCTTTTTCCAATTTCTTCTCCGAGTTTTAATATTCTTTCACAAAGTGAATTGAAATCTTGATCTGATGAACACCAGCGGATAAACTGTGTTGAATTAAAACCTGAAGAAAAACATAATTTATAAATGAATCCGTCACAAACAGTATTGATTTCTTTTGTAAGTTTATTGAAATCAATTTTGAATAGGTCAACAAATAAATCATTAACTACTTTTCTTGAAATTTCTTCCTTTGCCAATAGGGTAGGTTTCTTCTCTATATGATTGATATTGTTGCTGTATTCTTTATAACTGATTGTGCATTTGTTTTGTTTTTCTTTTATAAGAACGGTTTGCTTTACAACTGACCATTCTCCGAGTATTCCATAATTTTCACATTTAAGTTTTATTGAACGGTCTTGAACAATCATTTCCATTTAGTTTTCGTTTAGTCCCCAAACTCTGCTTCCAAGACATTCTTTTAAGAATGATTCTTCGTTTATTACGGTTTCTTTTGATGAATCTTTTGGTAAAGTTTTTAAAATTGAATATTGAAAATTTTCTGTTGCGTAATTTGGTTCTTGTTTTATAATCTGTTCTAGTTTTTTATTTCCGCCAGTTCCGTTTGTTTGAACGTATGAACACCATCTTTGCCAGATACATTCTGTTCCATAAGCTGAACCAATATATTGATTCCCAGTTTTTTTATCCAGAATAAGGTAAACACCATTTACATTACTAAGGTTTGAAAACCAATCAGGATTTCCTTCTTTTCCTTTTTCAGTGAAGATTTTTTTCATTTCTGAAAAATCGATTCTAACTCTGTCAATTCCGGGAAATTCTTTTATGAATCCGGGCGGCAAAATTTTCCAAATTTCTTTTTGTGTTTGGTCTACCCAATGGTGCCATTGTTTTGAGCCGCCCCAGCTTATAATAATTCTTCCTTCAATGTCTTCAAAACCCGGTCTTTTTTTTAGGTCGTAAAAAATATCAGTTTCTCTTGCATGTACTGATTCTCTGACTTCTTTTGTAATATGAGCTTCCGATTGGTCTTTTTTTCCGAGAACGTCATAAATTCCAATGAATCTTGCTTTATCGTTCGGTTCGCCGATGAATGAAATAATATAATCACAGTTGAAAACATCTTTTGATTGAAATGATTGATAAAGCTCTATTTTATCTTTTTTCCATAAATCTCTTAAATCGCAATCTCCGCAGGCATGTTTTATAAACTTTCCTTTTTTTGAAGTGTCTAATCCGTATTCATTTTTCAAAAGTGAAATAAAATCCATTTTCTTCTTCTTTTTTTTCAATCTGTACCGCCATATAGGCGGTATCCATATAACGTACTGCGCTGCAACTAGTGGTTTTGCCGAAGGCGAAATTGGCGCACTTTCTGCCTGCCTTGCTTCTCTGTTTTGCTACCTTAGCAGAAAGTGTGACAAAGTTTTTGTCCGCACGAAGCCGGAGTTATATGAGTTTATCCAACAAACACATGTTTTCTATGATAATCTAAATATACAGAATTTTCTTCTGTTATTTCAATTTTCATTGAATCATTTATATTCATGAAAGTAATATTTTGGGCTGTCAATTTCTTTGATATTAAAATTTTACCTTTGGAGTCAAATGATATAAAACCTGAATCAAATAATTTATCATGATTCGGGCAAAGCAATAATCCATTTCCTATGTCTAATTTTTCATGTTTATCGCTTTTTGCCCAAGGTTTTATATGACTAGCTATTAATAAATCAGGGTTATCAACTCCGCATAAGCAACATTTCTTATCTCTTTCAAGTAAACCCGCCCTAAATTTATCTTGGTTTATTCTAGTTTTTACTATAGCTTCTTTTTCGTCTCCAAATAAGTCTTTAGTTCCACTTTCAATTTTGTTAATTCTAAAAATATAATCTTCTTCGTAAGAATTAATATATTCTTCAACTGCTTTGTTTATTTCACTGTTTCCATACCAGACATTAGACATTCCAAATCCATTATTTTTTCCGCTGGGAATTTGAAACACTCTTTTTACTGGTTCTAATAAGCAAACATCCTCAGAATAGATGTTATACATATTATGATCTTTTAACTCTCTTTCTTCCATTACTTCTTGAGGTACAGTCTGATGCTCTCTATATATTTTTGAATTTTTATACCACCCAACAATATATTGTCCACCTAATCCTGGATTGGTAGAAACCCAAACAGTTAATACATTTTGCGCATATTCGTAATTATTATTAGAAAATCTTTTAACTGAAATATGATCATTTTTAGATTGAACATATCCATAATATTTACCATGAAAACTACGAAAGTTGTAGGTTTCATGTCCAATATGATTTATATTATATGAACCGCCATTTTGAGGTTTTTCAGAAACGGCTCCATTATAAGAAATCATCCAACCTATTCTACAAAAAATAATATCCATGTCTTCCTACTTTTCTGATTTCCTTTTTTCACTATCAATTACAGAACCAATTAGCTCTAGCGCAAATGAAGAATAGATATTTTCGTCTTTATCAAAATTATTTATAATCACTGTTCGCAGAGGTAAAAAACTGTTTATATGAGAAACTTTTATATTTTTCCGGTCAGCTTTATCGCGGTCAACCATTGCAATTCCTTTATCCATTACTGTTATCGATAAATCACATTTATTTTCTGACATTATTTTTTTTACATTTTCTGAAAGTTTATCATTATCAACAAACAAGTGTGTCCTATTAAAATCAATTTTATAATTTGGGTTGGTGGCGTATTTTAAAATAAAAAGATTTACGAAATCCAGATCATGTTCACCAAAACGCGTGGTATCCCAAAGGAAATATGATAATTCTCCCAAACCTTCTACATTTGTTTTAGAAATTTTTGGAGCATCAAAATCTTTTAAGTCCATTGAAAATAATCCCAAATAGAATGTTCCTAATTTTTCAAAATACTTCGTTTCCATTTTTTCTCCGTATCGCCGCATAGGCGATATCCATATAACTCCGGTTTTGTCCGCACGAAGCCGGAGTTATATGTATCTATGTCTTAATATTTTATACTTTTTTAAACCATTGTTTAAAAACTATTTTACTTCTACTGTCCTCAAAAGAATAATCATTATAGTTTATTTGAATATCTATTAAGTTTGTTTTGTCTGATCGAATACAAATATCGTTTTCTGAAATTGATTTTGCAGGAATGAAGAATAAATGTATTTCTCGTTTATCAATATCGTCCAATATTAACCACCAATCATAATTTAATAACTCTATTTTTGGATTTGCCCAAAACTTCCGGCCATTTTTATTTTCTGAAGCAAAATTAACATTTCCCATTATAGGGAAACCATTAGTTCGAAAAATCTGTATTGCATCGGATTTTGACATTCTATTAATGCGATTAATTGTAGTTTGTTGATTTCTATTTTGTATTGTATTTACTGTAAAAATTCTTTTAGGTCGAATATTCGATGAGCTTGGTGTAAGTTTTAGAATAGTTTCATAAACATTTCTTAAGGCTTTTGTCTGGTCTAGAATGAAATCATATTTTTGTTTACATAGTTCCTTTATTTCATTTATGTCTTTGATTTTGTTAAAATATCCTGCTTCTTTTTGAAAAATTCTTATTTTTTGAATTCTAGCTTCTTTTTCCTCTTTAGTTCCTTGTGTGTCAAATCTTATAAAATCTTCAAAAGATTTAGCAGCTTTTTTACTATTGATTTCTCTTGTTGTAACAATAATATTCCCATAAAGATTTAATCCGCAAGATTCCCGATTGTGAGGTATTAAATGATCTAAAACCCATTTATCAGTATGGAATTCTACAGAAATATCTTGACCTGTATATGGACATTTGTAATCAAAATATTCTACAGTCTTCTTTAATTCTTCTTCTGAAAATCCACCAAGCATATCACTAATATCACTTAGCATACATCTTACAAATAAATTAGCTACATCACCGGGATTTGTTCTTTTTATTGTTCCTGCCATAATCCTTTTCTCCGTGTTGCCGCACAAGCCTACGTTATATGTGTCTATTTGTATTCAACATTAGTTACTTTTATTTCAGCTGACCCTTCTTGCCATTCTGAAGGAACAGATTCTGCTTTATAATAATATCCTCTATCAAGTTGCCAAATATGATTTGGTTTTAGAGAATCAGAATTTCCAAACAAGTTATTTGTATTTACTGGATAGTATTTTTCTTCACAAATTACTGTTCCAGTAGAATCTTTAAAAGATACAGTTGTCTCTATTAAAGTAAGTTCCTTGGATGTCATATTTTTAATTTTAAAAGTAATACCAGGAATGTTGCCTTCGAAATAAGTTTCGTAATATTGTGAATTAAAATCGTAGATACTGATATTTTTTATGCATTCAATTTTTTCTTCTAGGTTTTCGATTTTTTTAACTGATTCTTTATCTTGAGCATCTAAACTAATAATTTCTTTAAGTTTTTCAATTGCTGAATCAAATTGTTTGTTCTTTTCAAATTCTTCTGCTTCGTTTCTTAGTTTATTTATTTTTTCTTCAATTTCCCAATTGAAAAATAAAACCCACTTATTATTTTCTTTTAAAAGATTATAAATTTTCGTTGTTGTTTTTGTTGAAATATCTCCTTTCATTTTATCAGAAAGGTTCTTTTTCATTTCTTCCTGGTCGGCTCCTTTTAAGGCATCTGAAAATGCTTGTCTCAAAACCTCATTAGTCAATGGCTGATAATCATTTTGAATAATTTCAACTTCAATTGAGGATTTTTTTTCTTGGGTTGAAACATCCTTTATTGTGTATTTTGTACTTTTCCTAACGGAATCCGTAAAAAGAAGTCCAAATTCACTTTTTTCTTCTTCCGTATATTCCTCTAAGGATTTAGTGTTTTTATCACTTTCTGACAAAAGTTCATAAGCCGATGAATAATCACAACTTTTTTCAAAGTTTAAATATTTCTGTAAAGTTTTATCAGGACTGTCTGAACCACACGAAACGAATGATAAAACAGAGACAATCCCTAAAGTCCAAATAAAATTTCTTTTCATAATATAATTCCTCACTCAGTTGCCGCGCATAGCGGCAATCCGCATAACTGATATTATATCGTTCCTTATAAGATTTTTAAAGTTCAAAATCTGTCAGTATAAAACTTTTTGTTAAAATATCTAAATCTTTGTCTATACAGAAGTTAAGAAAAAATCTTCCAGCTTATACGGATACGCATAAGACCAAATAAAAGGTCAAAAAAAATCAGAACATACCGTCCAGCGGACTTTTTACTGCTACAGCCCCCTTATTTAAGACATGGGTGTAAATCATCGTTGTACTTACGTCAGAATGGCCCAGAAGTTCCTGGACAGTGCGGATGTCGTAGCCGTTTTCAAGAAGATGTGTCGCAAAAGAATGGCGGAATGTGTGGCAGCTTCCCCGCTTGGTGATTCCAACTTCACGGATAGCGTTGAAAACTGCACACTGCATGAGGCTTTCATCAAGATAATACCGCCCTTCCCTGCCCGTCTTTTTGTCGTGTTATCTTGATTTCTGGGGAAAAAGCCACTGCGAGCGGAAATCTTTTGCAGCGGTCAGATATTTTTTCGCTATTGAATCCGGCAGCTCCACTTCCCCGAATCCGTCCTTCAGATCCTGATTATGAATCTTTTTTGCCTTTTCCATCTGATTCTGGATTTCCGCTTTCAAAGCACCAGGAAGCATTGTGCACCTGTCTTTGTCGCCCTTCCCTCTTTTTATGATGATTTCATTTTGCCCGAAATCAATGTCCTGTATGCGCAGGCCTATGGCTTCGGAAACTCTCATTCCTGTTCCATACATGAGTTTTGCAATCAGATCCTCATCATAGGGAACTTTCAGGGCAAGCTCGCCGTTGATTTTTTTGACTTCTATTTTTATCGCAACTCCTTATATATAATATAAGTGCGATTTGTATTTTTTAGGCAGTTTTTCCGGAGAGAAAATGAAATTTATTTTTATATTTACCTGACTTACGGGTTTATTCCAGACTTTCTGGCCACTGAAAGCCATTTGCAAAATGTTTTTAATTTTACGCCGTTGTTTTCGGCAAATGCCCTCTGTGTTTGTCCGGAACTTTTGTATTGTTCCACCAGATTCCTTCTTTCTTCTTTGGTTCTTACCATTTCTTCCACCTCGGGTAGAAGTTTATGACAGAATTTTATCTTTTGCTAATAGGGTTGGTTTGACGGTTACGGATTTTTACCCTACTCCAGGAAGCCTTTCAACCTGCCAATATTACACAGAATTAGATACTTATTCCAAAAATGAAGATGGAACTTTTAAATCAATTTATGTACCCAAAAAAGCCCACGAACGAAGATTACAACGCGCGCTAATCCAATTTAATAAAAAAGAAAATAAACCTCTGGTTATTGAAGCCTTAAAAACTTTAGGCAGAACAGATTTAATTAAAAAGTTACTGTAAAAAAATAAAATGAAGAATAAAAAACATACCAAAACTCCGAATACAAAATTTTGATATGTTTTTGAATTTTTAGATTAGCTCATTATTGACGAATGTAAGTAATATCACCTTGAGAAAACTTTCCACCTTTTATTGTATATGAGACTTTTGTTCTTTCATTTTCAGGAATTCCAACTAATTTTTCATCCTTACCGATTTGATGAGTCATAACAAGAGTTATTTCTCCGTCTTTTGAAGTATCTCCTGTAAATATTCCTGCATTATCAAGAAATGTTTTTCCGGCTATTGTTTTTTTTACTTCATAAGTTTTAGCAGTATTGTTTGTAATTACTTCTAATTCCATTCCAATAGATTCACTTTTTCCCTTAAAAATAATAATTTCATCTGCTTTAGACTCATCATTTTTACAACCAACAAAACTTGTTAAACCTATAAACATTGCTAAAAACAATGCTCCAAATTTTACGAACTTTTTCATAAAATCCTCCAAATAAATAATTTATTTACTGAATTTATTCAATAAACAGCAAATTCTGGATGACAGGTTTTTAAAATCTCTCTCCAAAAATGCAGTTTCTATCATACCCCCCCCAGAGATTGTCAAGAGTAAATCAGCCAAATTTATAAAAAATATACTTTACTACAAAAAAATTATTTTTTTTATTCAAAATGTTGCCGAAAAAACATATTTTTGACTATTTATATAGTGAGGTGTTTTCCCTCTCACCTCTCCCGTATGACAAATAAAACCAAAAAAAGACATGCATAAAAATTCCTCCCGTGCTATTATTTATTCAACAAACAAAACTTTTATGGCGGAGAAAAATGACGTGGCTTGAAAATTTGCAGAAATCTATTTCTTATATTGAATCGCATCTTCTGGACGAAAATCTTACGGCAGACACGGTTGCACGCGAAGCTTGTGTTTCTTCATTTTATTTTCAAAAAGGATTTGCAATTCTTATAGGATATTCTGTCGGGGAATATATCAGAAACAGAAAACTCTATCTTTCTGCCATTGATATTGCGCGCGGTGAAAAAGTGCTGGACGCAGCATTGAAATACGGTTGGGAAGCTTCTGAAAGTTTTTCAAAAGCATTCAGCCGTTTTCACGGAACACCGCCTGCTTCTGTTAAAGGAGATACTTCCAGAATAAAAGTTTTTATGCCGTTAAAAATTCAGGTTAAAGTAGTCGGAGGAAATGAAATGGACTATAAAATTGAAAAAATGGAATCATTCAAGGTAATCGGTTTTAGCCGCGTATTCAATATGAAAACAAGTTATACAGAAATTCCAAAGTTCTGGGACGAGGTTTATGAAAAATATTCAAAGCAGCTCTGCGAAGGTAAAGATCCTCAAACTCCTGTAGAAAAAGCAATCGTAGAAAACCAGATCGGAATGTTCGGAATTTGTATTGAAGACGGCAAAGACGGAAACTTTAATTACATGATTGCAGGTTGTTACAAGGGCGGCGATGTTCCGGCGGAAATGACGACTTACCAGATTCCAGAATGTGAATGGGCAAAGTTTGAATGTACAGGCCCTATGCCCGGTTCGCTTCAAAGTGTAAATACTGCAATCTTTAATGAATGGCTTCCGACAAACAGCAAGTACAACATCGCCTGCGGTTTGAATATTGAATGGTACAGCCCGGACGGAAAACCAAGCGACTCTGATTACAAAAGCGCCATCTGGATTCCTGTAAAAGAAAAATAAAAAGATTCCGTCATGAAGTGCGCGTAAGCAACGATTGTTGTTAAAACTTTAAATTCTTGTGCAGCTTAAAAAAAGCTGTTGTCTCCTGTCCGGTTATTCGTTTTGGGAAACAACTGTGGCCGGTGTCAAGCGTGAATATGCCTGTTTTTACCGATTTCGCAATTCCACTTGAAAAGAAAAATGACATATTATACACTTATTTTTAGGGGTGTTTTATGTATAATATTTTAAATTTGTCTGTTACATCGGCGGTTCTTTTTGCACTGCCTCTGGTCGTTTCTGTTATCTGGAAAAAAAAGTTTAAATCCAAAGTTTCCCTCCGTTATTTTTTCCTTGGCACAGTAGGTTTTATTGTAAGCGCGCGTGTTCTTGAACTGGCTGTACATTACTTCTGCATAATTCAGGATAATGCTGTTTCGCGTTTTATCAATTCAAATACAGCGGCCTTTGTTATTTACGGAATTCTTATGGCGGGAATTTTTGAAGAAGTCGGCCGTTATCTGATTATGAAATTTTTTCTTAAGGACAACCGTACAGAAATCAACGCAATCACTTACGGACTGGGGCACGGCGGAATTGAAGTCTGGATTATTTCACTGGCAGCAACAGTTACTTACCTTTCAGTTTCCATTGCCTTGAGAGCTGGACTTCCGGCTTCTGACTTTGACAATACACCGGGGTTTGAAACAGTTCTTGACACAATTACAAACTTTACAGCCTTCATCGGTTTTCTGTGGATTCTGGAACGCGTTGTCTGCATGGTACTTCACGTACTTTTTACGCTTAATGTATTTTATTCCGTGGTTTACAAAAAGATTTCTCTTCTTTTCTTTGCAATCGCAAGCCATGCGGTTGTTGATATAGGAGCTGCGCTGTACCAGAGAAAAGTTTTTCCGCTGGTGGCTTGCGAAGTTTGGCTTCTTGCAGGATGTGCGGCACTTGCCTTTGCAACGCTTTATATACGCAAACGTTTGGCAGTTACCGCACAAAAACAGAATTAGTTGCTGTTTTATAAAATTCCTGATACTAGCTGCGTGCGTCACCGTCTACATGAAGAATGTCGCCGGTAATATATGAAGCCATGTCACTGGCAAGGAATACAAATGCATTTGCTATATCTACAGGTTTTCCTATTCTTCCGAGCGGAATTGTTTTTATAAGCGGTTCAATCACTTCTTTCGGAAGAGCGCTTACCATGTCTGTTTCGGTAATTCCGGGTGCTACGGCATTTACGCGTATTCCCAAAGGCGCAAGTTCCCGCGAAAGAGACAGCGTCATTCCGTTTACTGCAAATTTGCTTGCAGGATACATTACACCTGTTGGCTGCCCGTACATGCTTACCATTGAACTTGTATTTAGAATGACACCCTTTGTTTCCTTTAAATATGGAACAACGGCTTTTGAACATACAAACACAGACTTTATGTTTAAGTTTGAAATCTTGTCGAACTCATCTTCTGTGTAATTCAAAAGCGGTGTACTTGAAGAAATTCCTGCGTTGTTTACAAGAATATCTATCTTTCCGTACTTCGCTTTAACAGCTGCCATCATTTGGGCAACTTCTGCTTCCTTACTGAGATTCGGGAAAAATCCCTCTACTTCAAACGCTGCATTTTCGGTCTTGAGCTTGTCCACAGCTTTTACAACTGTTTCTTCACGGCTGCCGCACAGTGCCACTTTTGCGCCGTTAAGCAAAAACTGTCTTACAGTCTCAAACCCGATTCCGCGGGTTCCGCCGGTAACAACGGCCACTTTTCCTTTTAACATAGTACCCCCTGTATGTTGGCTCTATTATAAACAAAATTTCTGCTTACGTTAAGATATCGCAGGAACTTACACAAATTTGTTTACAGACAGACATCTTTTTCGTTAACAACGGCGCGTCCCCGCCGACACCGCGCTCATATTTGTTTACGGACAAACACCTTTTTCGTTAACAACGGCGTATCACGACGACAACGTGCCGTTCCCGAACGGCTTCGGCGCTCCGCCTTCATTGCGTTAATTTTTTTGTCCGTTAACAAACATGCGTGGTTTACATATGGGGACATAAAAAAAGCCGGGAGACGACGGGGTTACATTTTCGTCTTCCGGCCTAAAAAATCACTCCGCAGAATTTATTCCTGCGAAATAGACAAAATTAATCTGCGCGCTCAGCCGCCAAGATATGCCTTTTTTACATCTGCGTTGGAAAGAAGTTCTTCACTTGTTCCCGAAGCAATAATTTCTCCGGTGCTTAGAACGTATCCGCGGTGTGCAAACTCAAGTGCAACCTTTGCGTTTTGTTCAATAACCAGAAGCGTCATGTTTTCCTGGTCATTGAGTCTTTTTAACGCGCGGAACATTTCGTACATAAGCTTTGGTGCAAGTCCCATGCTGGGCTCATCAAGCATGATAAAATGGCAGTCAGTCATAAGCGCGCGGCCTACTGCAAGCATCTGCTGTTCACCTCCCGAAAGAAGTTCACTTCTCTGTTTTCTGCGTTCATAAAGTCTTGGAAAAAGATCGTAAACCAAATCGTAAAGTTCCGAAGTTCTTGCATCGTGACCTACATCATGGCGCCGGCCGTAAGTTGCCATCTGAAGATTTTCAGCAACGGTAAGGTTACCAAAAATATGTCTTCCTTCTGGAACAAGACACATCATCTTGTTCTGGATAAGCACATGTGGTTCAGTCTTAAGAATACTCTTTCCTTCAAACAGAATATCTCCTTCTTTTACAGTCGGTGCTTCTGGTTTTGAAAGTCTTGAAAGTGACAGCAGTGTAGAAGTTTTTCCGGCTCCGTTTGCGCCTATAAGAGTTACAATTTCTCCCTTATCTACATTAAACGAAATTCCGTGAAGAGCTTCGATATTTCCGTATGAAACTTTTAAATTATTTACTTCAAGCAGCATATTTTGCCTCCATGGAACTTAAATCTCTTCGTTTCCGAGATAAGCCTTGATTACAGCCGGATTATTGCGGATTTCTTCAGGTGTTCCCTGAGCAATTTCCTTTCCAAAGTCCACAACCTGAATCTGGCTGCACAAAGTCATGATAACCTGCATCTGGTGTTCAATCATCCAGATAGTAATTCCGAATGTATCATGAATCCATTTTATGTAGTCAATAAGTCCGTCCAAATCTGTTGTACTCAAACCTGCAGCCGGCTCGTCCAAAAGAAGAAGCTTCGGGTTAAGACTCAGTGCACGCGCAATTTCTACACGGCGCTGGATTCCGTACGGAAGATTTTTGGGATAATCAAGTGCAGAGTCAGCAAGATTAAACTTTTCAAGAAGTTCCCATGCTGAATCGTAAATGCGCTTTTCATTTTCCTTGAATTTCTTTGAGTTCAGAAAAACGTCTTTGATTGTATAGCCAAGTTTTGAATGCTGGGCAATGCAGATGTTGTCAAGAACAGTCATGTCGCTCCAAAGGCGAATATTCTGGAAAGTTCTTCCAATCTGCAGTTCGGCAATTTTATGCGGCTTGAGACCGTTTATTCTTGTACCGTCAAGAATTATGTCTCCTTCAGACGGAACATAGAATCCGCTTACAAGATTGAATACCGTAGTTTTACCGGCGCCGTTCGGTCCAATAAGTCCTGCGATTTCTCCTTTTGTAAGTTCAACGTTTATGTCGGTAAGGGCCTGAAGTCCGCCGAATCTGTGTGTAAGGTGATTTATTTTAAGCAAAGGTTCAGACACTTGCGGCCTCCTTCTGTTGTCTTCTTACATGATTTGAATTCTGCGCAAACAGTTTCCTGAGTTTGGGGAATACCTGGGTAAGTTCTTTTGTTCCCATAATTCCTTCAGGATGGAATTCCATTATAAGAATAAGAATCAGCGGAATAATTACCCACTTAAGAATCTGGGCAGGTCTTAAAAGTTCAAGCAGAATTGTAAACACAACCGCAGAAAGTACAGAACCGCTCAGACTTCCCATTCCGCCAAGGTACACCATAACAAGACTTTCTGTTGACTTCATTATTCCGAATGATGCAGGGTTAATGAAACCAAGGAGATGTGCAAAAAGGCCACCTGCAATTCCAGCCAGGAAAGATGAGAATGTAAATGCAATGAGTTTCATATTGTTTGTGTTTACGCTCATAATCTCGGCAGAAATCTCATCGTAACGTACAGCGCTTATGCCCTTTCCCAAAGTTGAACTCATAAGGAAGTGAATTGAAACTACGGCAACCACAGCAAAAATCATTCCCCAGACAAGAATCCACGGAATATCTATTACATCGGCCATTCCGTTCATGACACTTCTCATTCCCATAAGTCCGCGGCTTGCACCTACGATTGGAATGTTATTGAGCGCCGTGGTTATGATAAAGTTTGCGGCAACCGTAATGATTGCAAGATAGTCATCGCGTGTCTTGAAAGAAGGGATTGCAACTATAAGGCTCACCAGCATTGAAGCAAGTCCACCTATAATAATGCAGATCGGGAATCCTATAAGAGCAAGACCTTCAGGAAGAAGTCCTGTTCCGGTAATTGTGTTTCCATCCTTGAACAAAATAAGTCCAAGTACAGAAGAAACATATGCACCTACCGCCATGAAACCGCCGTGACCGCATGAAAATTCCCCCATGTAGCCGTTGACGATATTAAGGCTGGCAGACATTATTATGTTTATACAGATTGTCGTAAGTATTGTCTGAAAATAATTGTTTATTAAATCCAGTTTTGCAAGTACGGTAATTATTACAATCGAAACAACCGTCATTACCGGAAATATGTATTTTCTTTGCTTATTTGTCATTTTTATTCTCCCGGCTGAACTAAATCTTTGTACTCTTTGCAATACCAAAGAATCCCGTCGGCTTAATCGTAAGAATTACAAGAAGAATCACAAACGAAACCAAATCCTTGTAGCTTGAAGGCAGGAAGGCAGTAACGAAAATCTCGATAAATCCAAGCATGAATCCGCCAAGGAATGCACCCTTAATGTCACCGATTCCGCCTACAACAGCTGCAATAAAGGCCTTCCATCCTATTATCATTCCCATGTACGGGTCCAGAACAGGATATGACATACCAAAAAGAATTCCGGCAATTGCGGCAAGTGCAGAACCGAGCGCAAATGTAAATGTAATTACTGCGTTAAGTGGAATTCCCATAAGCGGAATCGCAAACTTGTCATAAGAAATTGCGCGCATTGACATTCCGATTGTTGTCTTCTGTACAATAAACTGAAGCACTCCAAAAACGACGACCGCGCTTACTATAACAAGAACCTTAAGGCTGGTGATTGTAACCGGTCCTATGTTCCAGACATGCTTTGGAAGAATATCAGGGAAACTTCTGGAACTTGCACCAAGAACTGCAAGGTTTCCGTTTTCAAGAATAAATCCTATCATAAGAGCGGTAATAACGACGTAAAGACGATTGGCGCCCTTAGCCCTCAAAGGCCGGTATGCGACACGCTCAATTCCCACTCCAAGAAGAGCTGTAAGTCCCATAGTCGCGACAAGTGTTATTATAAAAAGCGGAATTCCCGTAAGTCCCGCAAAATGTGATGTGAGCAGCGCTACTACAAAAAATGCAATGTAGCAGGATGTCATAAAAATATCGCCGTGTGCAAAGTTTATAAGACGCAGAACGCCGTAAACAAGACAATAGCCCAAAGCAATCATTGAATAGAAGCTACCCCATTGTAGAGCATTGAATATATTCTGAATGAAATATGATAGCATCCCTTACCCCCTATTAAAAAACATCATGGAAATTGCACGACCGGAACAAGGCTTTGGAAAACCGGCCGTGCAAATACTTTTCTTATTTACAAACTGTATCTTTTTACGATCACGGCTTGAGGCTCTTTACGAAAGTGAATTCTCCCTTGGGTGAAACCTGAACAACAACGGCTTCCTTAATCGGGTCTCCGTCCGGAGTAAAGGTCATCTTTCCTGTAAGTCCTTCATAGTCAGTAATCTTTCCGAGTGCATCCTTGATTGCAGTGCGATCCTTCTTGAGGTTGCCTGTAATTCCGCAGTCCTGGATTGCCTTAAGAATAAGCATTGTTGCATCGTAAGAAAGTGCTGCTACATCATCAGGAACGTATCCGTAGAGTTCCTTGTACTTGTCAATGAATTCCTTTGTCTTTCCCTTTGCACCGGCAGCAGCGTAGTGTGTTGTAAAGTAATAGCCTGTTACAGCACCCTTACTGAGCGGGAACAAATCTGCAGAACCCCATGAGTCAGAACCCATACAGGGCTTGTCCCATCCAAGGTCCTTTGCCTGGTTTGTAATAAGTGCAACGTGGTTGTAGTAGTCAGGAAGATAAAGCATTTCTGCATCTGAGTTTACAATTTTTGTAAGCTGAACAGAAAAGTCCTGGTCTTTCTGTCCGAAGCTTTCAAATACAACTACAGAACCGTAATTCTTTTCCCAGGATTCCTTAAAAAGTTCAGCGAGGGTTTTGCAGTAGTCATCTTCGAGGTTGTAAAGAATGGCAACTTTTTTGCATCCAAACTGCTCGCTGGCAAACTTTGCAGCAACAGGAGCCTGGAACGGATCAAGAATACATGCGCGGAAAACATAAGGTCTGTCTTTTGTAACAGCAGGGTTTGTTGCCCACGGTGAAACCATCGGTGTCTTTTCTTCGTTGTTGATTTCACCTGCAGGAATAGCACGTCCGGAACCATCAGGTCCTACAACGGCAAGAACTTTGTCCTGCTGGATAAGTTTGTAAGCACTCTGGATTGCTGAATCGGGCTTAAGTTCGTTGTCTGCATAAACAAAGTCGAGCAGATATTTCTGTCCCTTTACTTCGAGACCGCCGGCAGCATTGATTTCATTCTTGATCATTTCACCGGCATATTTTGAACCCTCACCTACTTTTGGAGAATCTCCTGTAAGAGGAATATTGAATCCAATTTTGATTGTCTTAGGTTTTTTAGCGGCAAAGGCTCCGCCCACGGCGATTCCGGCCATAAGACCGAATGCAAGGATTTTTTCGATTTTTTTCATAATCAGCTCCTCATTTTGCGAAGAGCCGAATTAACAAAGCCCTTCGCGAATTAAACTGCCATACGGCAATTTAGTCTGCAACGGCTTTGTTGCTTACCTTTCTTTGTTTTAATTTATTGCACGATTTTTTTCAACCTTGCAAACCCAAAAAAAAGCATTTTACATTGTAAAATTCGGAAATCATTCACAAAATAAATGAACTCCAGGATTTTACTAATATTTTTTTCACAGCTTGAATTTTCCAGTAAGAGAATTCAAAAGTTCAACACCGCGGTTATTTTCAGACGAATCTTCGCCAATAACGTCCATTGCTTTTCCAATATCGCTTACAGCACTTGAAATTGCATTTGAATTATCAAGCACCTGCGCCGAAACAGACGTAAGTTTTTTCTTTAAATTCATTTTTACCCCTCCCCCTGTTTTTTTTTATTCAATAATTTCGCAAAGAGGACAAATACAAATCTGCATACTTTCAAACACAGAACGTATTTTTTTTACAAAGGCCAGCGCTTTGGCTCCGTCACCGTGAACGCATATGCTGTCTGCCTGAACTGCAACTTTTTTTCCCGAACGCGAAACAACAATTCCTTCGCGAACCATACGCACTGCACGCGACACAGCTTCATTTTCGTCAGTAATCACAGAACCCGGCTCAGAACGCGCAACAAGTGTTCCGTCATCATTGTAGGCACGGTCAGCAAAAACTTCGCAGGCAACACGCAGTCCGTTACGGTGGGCAGCCTCGACCATTTCACTTCCCGAAAGCGCAAGCAGAATAGATTCAGGGCTCGCTTTTTTTATTGCACGGCAAATTGCATCTGCCAGGACGGAATCTTTTGCCGCAGCATTGTACAAAGCACCGTGCGGTTTTACATGCTGTATACATTTACCGGCAGCGGCGACAAAAGATGAAAGAGCACCTATCTGGTACATAACATAAGCTTCTGCTTCTTCTGCAGAAAGTTTCATAAACCGCCGGCCGAATCCCATAAGATCAGGATACCCCGGGTGAGCACCTATTCCGACAGAAGACGCTGCGGCAGCATTTACTGTACGCTGCATAACAACAGGATCAGACGCGTGGAATCCGCAGGCAATATTTGCAGAAGAAATAAGCGGAATCACATTTTCATCATCACCAATTCTGTAGTTTCCAAAACTTTCTCCCAAGTCACAGTTCAAATCTACCTTAAACATTTATAACCCCCTTAAAAAAATCAGTTTTTAAGCATTGCATTCGGAACATCGGTAATAAACATATGTCCGGGCGAATGTGTAATACAAAAATCAGGTTTGGAATTCATCACAACACTTTGCGGAGTAACGCCACAGCACCAGAAAACAGGAACTTCTCCTTCCTTAACCGGAACGGCATCGCCAAAGTCGGGATGAGACAAATCCTTAATTCCAATAACAGAAGGATCGCCTATATGGATGGGCGTGCCGTGAACACGCGGCATTGAACCCGACACGGTAACAGCGCGCACAATCTGGTCATAGGGAATGGGCCTCATGCTCACAACCATTTTTCCGCCGAAGATTCCTGCGGGAACAGTGTCAATATTTGTAAGATACATAGGAACATTGCAGCCGAGAGAAATATTGCGTACGTCAATTCCTGCAGCAATAAGTTCAAACTCAAAAGAAAAACTGCAACCTATAAGAAAGCTCACAAGATCATCACGCCAGAAAGAAGACACATTTGTATACTCGCCGTCAAGAACACCGTTTTTCCAGATGCGGTACTTGGGAATATCAGTTGCAATGTCGGCTCCGGAAGCAATGGAATGAAGTGTGCGTGAACCTGTATCACTTACTTCAAGAACAGGACAGGACTTTGGATTGCGCTGCGTAAACAAAAGAAAATCATACGCATACTTTTTTGGAAGAACGCAAAGATTGGCCTGTGCAAACCCGGAACACATTCCCGAAGTCTGGCAGGTAATTTTTCCTTCACGTATAAGTGCACGAACCTCACTGGGCAGGCAGTCAGCATAAATATTTTTTTCAGACATAGTGAACCTCCGAATATTTTTTCAAAAGAAGCCTGTTTGTTTTTTTAAGAACTGAAAGCGCATGTTTTCTGGAAACAAGAACAAACCTTATTTTTGTACCAGGAACAAACTGCGCAAACAAATGCAGATCAGACGGAATGACTGTCGCAATCTTTGCATAACCGCCCGTCGTCTGCCTGTCACTAAGCATCACTATGGGAAGCCCGGCCGAAGTAATCTGCACGGAACCCCACGGAATTGCATCAGAAATAATGTCTGTACCGCCGCGGCACTGGATATGCTCTCCGTCCAGGCGACAGCCCATCCTGTTGGAGGCGGGCATTACAGTGTAAACGGCGTTTAAGAAAGAGCGCGCGCTGTCCCCTTCAAAAGATGCAAACTGAGCACCCTTAACAACATGTACGTCCACCACTCCCGCGCGCGCACTGCACTTAGCAAACACGGCCGGAATGCTGCGAACAGAAATTTCTTTAGGCGCAAAAAAATTTCCTGTTGCAAAACAGTCTCCGGATTTTATTTTTATACCGCCAAAATTTTTATTTACAGAAGGAGCAATTATTCCGCCTGCAAAAGCAATGTATGTACGCAAGCCGGAGACAGCGGCACTAAGCGCAAGAATGCTTCCGGCCTTGGCATGCACTTTCGTGTAAAGTGCAACCGGTGTTCCGTCGAGAGTTGCATTCTGGTCGGCACCGGTAATGCAGAAATCACACTCTCCGTTAAATTCAACTTTCGGCCCAAGAAGAGTCGACTCAAGAACCGCCGCTTTTGGAATATTGCCTGCAATAATATTTGCAAGAATCATTGCGCATTCATCCATTGCGCCGCCGCAGTTAAAGCCGTCTTTCTGAAGTCCCCTCACGCCTGAAGTTTCTATAAAAGTTCCGGCTCCGGCAGAAAGAATTTTTATTCCCGAAGTTGCAACATATCTTTCCTTTGCACATTCACCGCCGCAAGAATCTTCACCGACACTCTGTTTTTCAAGCAAAGCAAATTCATCTTTTGTTACCGCACGGAATTTAATTTTGTCACCGGCCCTGAAAAGAATTTTCGGATTTCTAAAAACATCGTAAGGCTTTACATTTGTGCGGCCAATAATCTGCCAGCCTCCAGGACTGTCCACCGGGTAAACGCCTGTCTGTCTTCCTCCGATAGCAACACTTCCCGCAGGAATTTTTACGCGTGGAACTTCAAGTCGCGGTGTTTCAAGCCGTTCATCCATTCCGCCAAGATAGGCAAAGCCCGGAAGAAAACCAAGCATGTAAACGGTATAAACCGGGGACGTGTGTGCCGCAACAACTTCTTCTTTTGAAAGGCCTGAATGTGCGCAGACATTTTTCATGTCAGGGGAAAATTCATCTTCGTAGCAGACAGGAATTTCATGCAGTGTTCCGGAATTCCCTTTTGCTGCGCCGTTGAATTTTACAGACTCATAAAGTATTTTTTTTATTTTTGCAAGACTTATTCTGAGCGGGTTATAATAAACACAGACAGTACAGTAAGTCGGAACCCATTCGACAATTGAGTCCGGCAATTCTTTTTTTTGAGAAAGAGATTCAAAATATTCACAGACGGAACGCACGCGCTCATTTATTTGCGGTGAAATACTGTTCCCGAATTTTATTATGGCATAGTCTGTTCCGTCAAAATTGAATTCAATATTTTCCATAGAAACCTTTTTCCAAAACTCCGTCAAACCATTTGTTCTGCGGATAAGCGATTGCATATTCCACAGTGGAACGCATTAACGCTACAATCTGTTTTTCTATATCTACAGAAAATCCGTCAATTGCAGGAAGAAGAGAACCGGTCATATCAACCATTCCGCTAAGGCAGCACGCTCTCAAAACGGCTTCTTCCATCTGTTCGTCATGCATTATTTCTATTTTCCCGTTAAGATAGGCAAGAGCTGCAATTACTGCATAAACGCCCCAGTCAGAAACCGTTGCCGTTACAAGATAATCTGCACTTGTTGCTGCAATTATTTCCTTTCCGTTCGGAATATATTTTTCTACATGACGCTTTATTAATCCCATTCCCATTTCATTGCCAAGATCTCCTACAGCAAAAGTCGGAACACCCGCTTTTTTAAGTGCGTTAAACAAAGCATCTGACTTTGCTTCAAGTGACGTAATGTCAGCTCCCACTGCATTATGGTACACGCCCTTCGCATTTGCACCGGCACTCTCTGTACAAAACAACGCCGCAGGTTTTGGCAGCTCAAGGATTGCCTCTGTTTCTGTGGCTGCTTCCTGTACATCTTCAGAAATGGTCATGTACGCAAGTGAAAGTGAAACAGACTTTGCTTTTTCTACATCTGCATATGCGTGAAGACCAAGATGCGGCGCAGCGGCTGTTATTGCAGGAACGCATTTTTTGGGAATAACAAATACGGGCGTCACGTCGTATGCCACAACAAGAGCTCTCGCCAGAAGAAGCGCGCCTGTAATTCCGTCAGTTTCAGGACATTCGTGTTCCTTAAGCACAAAGCCTGTCATAATATAGACAGGTGCTTTTTCACTCTTTGGTCTTTTGTCCTGAGAAAGAATTGCGTGCAGTGTTTCTGCAGTTTTCATACAAAGACTCGAACCCATTGCCTTTCTTGCCGCGGGGTATAAAATACGGCACACACCGTAACCACGCGGGTCCAGGTTCATGAGCTGGTCCAGATTTTCTCCTACATTATATTTTGACAGTTCACGCGCGTTCATATTTCACCTGCTTACAGTTTGTCATAAAAAGACGGAACAAATCCCGTTTCTGAAATAAAATCTTCGACCGCAGCCTTCTGAAGTTTACGCAAAGTTTTTTCATCTTTACAGCCGACTTTTTTCTGGTCAATTTCGCAGACACGCACACCAAGAGTTCCTGCACTTGTAACGACAATTTCGTCGGCATCAAAAACTTCATCAAGTGTAAATGTTCTCTCGCAGTAAGGCACACCGATTCTTTTGCATATTTCAAGATAGTGGCGGCGCGTTGTTCCGGGAAGAATAAGATTGTCCAGCGGCGGAGTAATAAAAGTTCCGTTTTTGATTATATTTATATTGCTGTGTGCACATTCAGTAACACGGTTTCCGCGGTGGAATACAACTTCATTGCAGCCCGCTTCCTTTGCCTGCTCTGCCGCCATAACACTCGGAAGAAGGTTCAGCGTTTTGATATTGCAGTGCAAAAAGCGCGTATCTTCCACACTTATAAGTTTGATTGTTTTTGTAAGATCAGTAAGAGAAGATTCAACTACATAAATAAGAAGATTCGGTTCGCAGTCCGGGAACACATGATTGCGCACAGCCGTACCTCTCGTTGCCTGCCAATAAACGAATACAATTCCGTCACTGTCCATTGCGTCAATACATTTCTGAAGTTCAGCAATAAGTTCAGATTTTGAAAGTTTAAACGGAATTTTTACGGCTTTGAGACTGTTATAAAATCTGTCTACATGAAAATCGGTTTCAAAAATTTTGCGGTTTGCGGCATAAGTCGCATCATAAACTCCGTCACCAAAATAAAGCGCGCGGTCAAGCATGGGAACTTTCATTTCTTCCATAAGTCCCATCTCGCCATTGTAATATCCAACATTCTTCATAAAAACCTCCGCAGGTATTGCCATAAGTTACAGGGCTTTTATGTTGTCATATCCAGACACTGCTGCCCGACGGATACGACAGCATTGTCCTTTCAAAACAGACTAGTTTTTAATGTTGAATTAGTCAATTATTTTTTATTGACTTGTGCCGAATTTTACAAACTGCACTTTTTTCAGGGAAGATATTCCGGCTCAATTTTTTTTAATGAGTTGAACATATGCTCTTTCTTTTTTCTGTCACCTCCCGTCAAAAGTTCAAGTCTTCTGCGGGCATCTTTTCTTGCACTGTTATCCTGAAAATCACAGGTACACGTCCAGCATTTGTAACCTGCACTTTCTGCGTGTGAAACAATAGTCTCTTCACAGGCATAGCAGAGCGGACGTATTATTTCGAGCGGATAATTTTTGTACTTAAGGCGCGGCGGCATTGTACTCAGTTCAGACTTGTCAAGCATATTCATAAGAAGCGTTTCAAGAATATCATCCATATGGTGACCAAGCGCAATTTTATTGAAATTATTTTTTACTGCATAATCAATCAGTTCAGTGCGACGCTGCGTGGAACACCAGTAACAACTCATTTTTCTTCCGGGTTTGAGCCGTCCCTGAACATCTACATTAACAGTCACCAGCGGAACATTCCATTCATCAAAGAGAGCAGCAATATTTTCGGGAAGGGCTCCTCCGAATTCCGTACACACATTAAGCGCGGTAAACTCAAAATCAGATCCAGGTCTTTTTTTTCTGTTTGCAAAATATTCAATAAGTGCCGTAGAATCTTTTCCTCCGGAAGCACCAACAAGAATACGGTCTGCGTTCTGAATTAGTTTGTAATCAAAAACTGCTTTGTCTATAAGGTTGAATAAAAACGGCTGTGGCATAAACGAATACTACCACATACAAAATCTGCGCGCAACCACGGCTTTTATTTCAGTTGGTTTAAAATAAAAAAACCGCCGCGTTCCCAAAAAAACAACGGCGGTATTCGCAAGCTGTCCAAAACTTTTTGAACAGCCAACTATCAAACGCACTCTTACTGAAGAAGTGAAAGTACGTTCTGTGAAGACTGGTTTGCCTGAGCGAGCATTGCTGTTCCAGCCTGAGTAAGAACCTGGTTCTTTGTAAAGTCAACCATTTCCTTAGCCATGTCTGTATCACGAATGCGGCTCTCAGAAGCCTGAAGGTTTTCAGCACCAACATCAAGACCAACAACTGTCTTCTCAAGGCGGTTCTGGTAAGCACCAAGGTCTGCACGCTGCTTGTTGATCTTCTTGATAGCTTCATCAAGAGTACCGATAGCGCGGTTAGCCTGATCAGGTGACTCAAGAGACATAATCTCTTCGTTTCCAACATTGCGCAGTCCAAGAGCAGAAGCGCTCATTGTTCCGATGTAAACCTGTGTACGCTGGTCCATGTTGGCACCAATGTGAAGCCACATAGAAGCAGTTACGCTGTTCTCACCTGTGGGGCGTGCAAAACGTCCGGTAAGCATATTCATTCCGTTGAACTGAGCTGTAGAAGCAATGCGGTCTACTTCAGCGATAAGTGAAGAAACCTCAACCTGAATCTGCATACGGTCTTCGTCAGTGTAAATACCGTTGCTTGACTGAATAGCAAGCTCGCGGATGCGCTGAATGATGTCTTCGGTTTCCTGAAGATAACCTTCAGTTGTCTGGATGAAAGAGATTCCGTTCTTGGCGTTTGTAGAAGCCTGATTAAGACCGCGGATCTGGCTGCGCATCTTTTCTGATACTGCAAGACCTGAAGCGTCATCGCCGGCACGGTTAATCTTCATACCGGAAGAAAGTTTTTCCATGTTCTTCTGGTTGTTCAGTTCAGTAATTCCTTCTGAACGCTGAGCGAACATTGCGCTCATGTTGTGATTGATAACCATATTGTATCTCCTGTAACAAGGTATTATGAGTTACCGACAAACCATATCTGGCTGCCGCCCCTCGGGTTTTACCACCCTATACCTTAAATTTCGGAGAATGATTTTTTGACTTTAGTAAAATTCAAAAAAATTTCTAAAAATCAGCAAAAAAACAGTTTATCCAAACGCCGCTTAAAACTGTCCGTTCCTGATATAAATTTTAAGGGCAGTAGCAAAAGCATCCAAAAATTCGCCGTCAGTAAAAGCCGCCCGCGAAAAAGGAACAAAAGGAACATCAGACGCTGCTATCCAAAAGCGCGCATCATCTGCCTGCCTGTCTGGAACAGCCGAATCTGCAAGTACAGGGCCAAGTCCCGTCGCGCGGCTAAGTGACTCCTGTGCACCGCTGCTTACAAGACGGTCTACAGCATAACCCGTGCCTTTTTCCTTCGACAGCGGAACCGCGCAGATAACACCGGCAGTCAATCGTCTTGTTATTAAAGGGCGCTCCGACGGAACAAACGGCAGTGTTTCACCGGAAGCATCAGGAACAGAAACAAAGTGCCTCAGAGCCTCAAATTCAAACTGACGGTGCGAAGAAAGATCCGTAAAAACCGCCGCGCACATATTTTCACGCATCAAGGCAGGCAAACCCTTGTCTTCAAGATTATAGACATCGTTCATAATTATTCTGCCACGCGTCCATTCAGAAAGAAGAGTGGCAGCTTTGTTAAAAGGAGCATTTTCGCCGGCACACAAATCCTTAACCAAATCTTCTGCAGAACGAGACTTTTCGGAACGCACAAGTTTAACGGCCTCATCAAAAGCACCGCTTCCCGAAAGCGACTCTGCAAGAGCGCCTGTCATATCAACAAAACTACGGGCATCTGCACCAGCGAAAACTACAGGAAAATAAACTGTTCCGCGTGACTTTGACGCATAATCACCCAGCATATTAATAGAAGAAATTTTTCTCATTCCGGTTTGGGAAAGCGTCTGTGCATTAAGCAGAATCTCCACCGGGTCAACCAAAAGCGGCAGTGCCAAAACCCGTCCCTTATCATTCCGCATAGAAAAAGCCGCCACCGACGAATACATTCCCGAAAGCACCGTTTGTTCCAGTGCATACGAATCCATCTTTTTAGCAGGAACAGAAGCAACGGCTTCATCAAGTGAAGCTCCTGCCGCAGAAACAAGAAGATCAGTTCTGGAAGAAAGCTGTTCCGCAAGAGGCACCCTGTCGTCCAAAACAGTAAAAGCATAATGTACAATCTTACCGTTTTTGTCAGTAACAGAAGCCAATTCAGCCTCAAATGCCTTAACTTGAACTTCATTCAGTCCGTAAAATGCGACCTGTGTTTTATGCCGCAAACTGTCAAAATTGGCAATAATTACCAAAGCCGCAATAAAAATCACGAAGACTGCCGAAATACCTGCAATGACAAAACTTTTTCTTATTCTCATACTTTTACTCTAGCATAATTGCATTGAAATCTTCAATAACTCATGCTATTATTGGTAAATTGATTTTTTTACATTTTTTCGGAGTTTTATATGTGCGGAATTGTAGGTTATATCGGAAGCAAAAAAGCCACCCCTGTTTTGATTAATGCCCTTAAAAAACTGGAATACAGAGGTTACGACAGTGCTGGAATCGCCGTTTTTGACGGAGAAGACATTGTTGTACGCAAAGTAAAGGGTGCACTTAAGGCTCTTGAAGAACGCATTTCAAAAGAAGTTATAAACGGCTCACTCGGAATAGGACACACAAGATGGGCAACCCACGGTGAACCAAGCGACGTAAATGCACACCCGCACACAAACCTCAGCGGAACAATTGCAGTCGTTCACAACGGAATTATCGAAAACTATGCCAAACTCAAAGCATGGCTTCAGGGAGAAGGAGTTGTATTCCGCAGTGAAACAGATACAGAAGTTATTGCACACCTTATAAACTACTATTACGAAATGGACGGTGATATTTTCCATTCAGTTATAGAAGCAACCCACCGTCTTGAAGGAAGTTACGCGCTCGGCGTTATATGCAGCGATTATCCCGACAGACTCATTGCCGCAAGAAAGGAAAGCCCGCTTATTGTAGGACTCGGCAAAGGTGAAAACTTTATTGCAAGCGATGTTCCGGCAGTACTTGAATACACACGCGACGTTTATTTCCTTGACCAGAAAGAAATTGCGGTTTTATACAGCGACCACGTTGATCTTTTTGACGAAGACGGAAACAAAGTAATAAAACAGCCTTACCACGTAGACTGGGATCTTTCTTCTGCAGAAAAGAACGGCTATGCACACTTCATGCTCAAAGAAATCCACGAACAGCCCAAAGCACTTACAGACACAATGCGCCCGCGTCTTGTTTACGAAAACAAAAAGCCTGTAGACATAAACTTTGACGAGCTTACCGTTGCAGAACATTTCAAAAACGCAAAAAGAATCGTAATTACAGCCTGCGGAACAGCGTACCATGCCGGAGTAGTGGCGGCGTATGCATTTGAAAAGTTTGCACGCATTCCGGTTGTAGTAACTGTCGCAAGTGAGTTCCGCTACATGAACCCAATTCTGGACAAAGATGACATCTTTATCGTAATAAGCCAGTCAGGAGAAACTGCAGACACACTGGCCGCCATGAGACTTGCCAAAGAAGCCGGAATCCACGTAATTGCAATAACAAACTGCGTAGGTTCAACAGTAAGCCGCGAAGCAAACGACGTAATTTACACATGGGCAGGTCCCGAAATTGCAGTTGCGTCAACAAAAGCATATACCACACAGCTCATGTGCCTTTATCTTCTTGCCTTAAAGTGTGCATTCCTGCGCCAAAAATTCTCTCAGGCTGAATATACCCGCCTTCTTTCAGAGCTTGAACAGATTCCGTCAAAAGTACAGGAAATTCTTGATGACAAAACCGGAATCCAGAAATTCGTGTCAAAAAACTTCAACAAAGAAAAAGTATTCTTTATAGGAAGACAGTTTGACAGCGCAACAAGCCTTGAATGTGCTCTTAAACTCAAGGAAGTAAGCTACATGCACAGCGAGGCCTTTGCCGCAGGAGAATTAAAGCACGGACCGATTGCCCTGGTAGACAAAAATACGCTTGTTGTTGCCATAGCCACCGATCCGGAACTTTACGAAAAAATTGCCAGCAACATTGTAGAAGTAAGAACACGCGGAGCCACAACTTTTGTCATTACACAGGACAAAGACGGAGCTTTTGCACAGGCAGCAGATGAAATTGTAAGCATTCCGCATACAGAAAGTGCATTTGCTTCAATGCTTTCTATAATACCGGCACAGCTTTTTGCCTACTATTGCGCAATTCATCGAGGAACAGATCCTGACAAACCAAGAAATCTGGCAAAATCAGTTACGGTAGAATAAGTTAAACAGGGGTTACAAATGGATTACAAGAAAAACGAAGTACTTCAGTACGTTGCCGAAAACGACGTTAAGTTCATAAAACTGTTCTTTACAGATATTTTTGGTTCGCTCAAAAGCCTTACCATACAGCCGTCACTTCTCCAGAAAGCATTTGAAGAAGGTGTTTCCTTTGACGGAAGTTCTGTACGGGGGCTGCTTAATATAGAAAAGAGCGATTTTTTTCTGGTTCCTGATCCCACAACTCTTTCTGTTCTGCCCTGGAGACCCCAGCACGGACGCGTGGCAAGACTTTACTGCGATATTCTCTACCCCGACGGAACACCTTTTGAAGGAGACAGCCGCCTTATTCTGCAGCGCGTTGTAGAAAAAGCAGAAAAGCTGGGCTTTAACGTAAATATCGGAACAGAATGCGAGTTTTATCTCTTTAATCTGGACGAAAGCGGTCACCCTACAAACATTCCGCATGATACCGCCGGATACTGCGACCTTGCCCCGCTGGACAAAGGCGAAAACATACGCCGCGATATTATACTTAACCTTGAGCAGATGGGAATTGAACCGCTTACAAGTCACCACGAGTCAGGGCCTGGCCAGAACGAAATTGACTTCAAGCACAACACTGCAATAAAAGCTGCCGACAACTTTGCAACATTCAAAACAACAGTAAAAACAATTGCCTCAAAATCAGGTCTTTTTGCAACATTCATGCCAAAGCCACTCGACAACGAAGCTGGAAGCGGTCTTCACATAAATATTTCGCTCATCAAAAACGGCGACAATATTTTTGAAAAAGATTCACCCGAGTCAAAAGCCTTTATGGCGGGTATACTAAAGCGGATTCGCGAAATTACGGCTTTCCTTAACCCCATGCGCCAGTCCTACAAAAGACTTGGTTCCTTCGAAGCACCGCGTTACGTAAGCTGGTCTTCACAAAACAGAAGTCAGCTTATACGCGTTCCTGCAGCAAGCGGAGACTCTGTCAGAATAGAACTGCGCTCGCCCGATCCTTCCTGCAACCAGTACACAGCTCTTGCTCTCATCATTGCAGCCGGACTCGAAGGCATAGAACAAAAGCTTGAACTCTGCCCGCCAAAAGACGTAGATCTCTTCAAAGCTTCAGCCACAGACATAACAGGGCTTGAATCTCTGCCGCTTTCACTCGATGAAGCACTCATTCTGGCTTCTTCAAGTACATTTGTGCGCCGTTATATTCCTGAATGTGCCCTCAATTCATTTGTTTCTGTCAAAACTCAGGAAAACGATCCTTTATTCGGAGAATTTTAACAAAAGATGGAAAATGTTTTAATCGTCAGTAACACAAATACGACGATGGGCATAATTTCTGATCTTCTGCGGACCGAAACCTTCAACAGGATTATAACCACGCAGAACGGAGCTCAGGCCCGCCGTTATATTAACGAACTTGACTTTGACCTGATTATAATTGACACACCGCTTCCCGACGAAATGGGAGATGATCTTTCCATGACTGCGGCAGAAAAATCTTCAGCCGGAATAATACTCATTATTGACCAGCAGAATGTTCTGGAAATAGGGGCAGAAGTAGAAGACTACGGAGTTTTTGCACTGCCAAAACCAATCAGTTCTGAGTTTTTCTACCAGTCAGTAAAATTACTTACGGCAAGCCGCAAGCGTGTTATGAATCTGGAAAATGAAAACCAGAAACTCCAGAAAAAAATAGAAGAAATACGCATTGTAGACAGAGCCAAACTTATTCTCATCCAAGTACTAAAGATGACAGAACCCCAGGCTCAGCGCTATATAGAAAAACAGAGCATGGACTTGCGCCAGACACGTCTTACCACAGCAGAAAACATTCTGCGCACCTACGAACACTGATTTTTTTACTTACAGAAATCCCTAAAATTCACTCTTTCTGGAGATTCACTTATTTTTATTAACAGACAAAAAAAGGCTGCCCTTTCGGACAGCCTTTTCTTATTCAAGATTCAACTGGTTTTCACCAATTATTTCTTTGCCGGTTTTCTTCCGGGAGTCTTTTTTGCAGTAGCCTTCTTGGCTGTTGTTTTCTTTGCAGTAGCAGTTGTCTTCTTTGCAACAGGCTTTCTGGCCTTTACTTCCTTCTTTGCAGTTGCAGCTTTCTTTGCTGTAGTTGCTTTTTTGGCAGTAGTAGTCTTCTTTGCAGGAGCCTTCTTTACTGTAGCAGCCTTTGCAGCATTGTTAGCGTTAATTACAGCCTGAGCACCGGCAAGGCGGGCAGCAGGTACGCGGAATGTAGAGCAAGAAACGTAGTTAAGACCAATCTTGTAGCAGAGTGCGATAGAAGCAGGGTTTCCACCGTGCTCACCGCAGATTCCAAGGTGAAGATCAGACTTTACAGAGCGACCCTTCTCTTCTGCAATTTCCATGAGAGCTCCAGGACCGTCCTCATCGAGTACGTTGAATGGATCTTCGTCAAGAACCTGCTGCTTGAGGTAAGAGTTAATGAACTTACCATAGTCATCGCGGCTGAATCCGAATGATGTCTGTGTAAGGTCGTTTGTTCCGAAGCTGAAGAAGTCTGCATATTCAGCAAGCTTGTTTGCAGAAAGAGCTGCTCTCGGGAATTCAACCATTGTTCCGATTTCGAATGAAAGGTCTGTACCCTTTTCTTCGTTAACCTTGGCAATAACAGCCTCGGCCTGAGCACGAATCTGCTGAACTTCTTTGAATGTGACAACGTTAGGAATCATGATGCGAACATCGTGTGCAATTCCCTTCTTCTCGCATGCAGCTGTAGCCAAAGCGATTGCTTCAACCTGCATCTCGTAAATCTCAGGATATGTGATTGCGAGACGGCATCCGCGGTGTCCGAGCATCGGGTTGTGTTCCTGAAGAGCGTTGATCTTAAGAGTAAGTTCGTTGACATCCATTCCAATCTGGCGTGCGAGAGCTTCAATCTCTGCCTTTGCAGCTGGCTGTGGTACGAACTCGTTGAGTGGCGGGTCAAGAAGACGGATAGTAACAGGGTTACCGTTCATTGCTTCGATGATTCCGTAGAAATCCTTCTCCTGAAGAGGAAGAATCTTTGCAAGTGCCTTCTTGCGCTCGTCTGTATTGTCTGCAAGAATCATGTTGCGGAATGAAGGAAGTTTTGCCGGGTCAAAGAACATGTGCTCTGTGCGGCAAAGACCAATTCCCTTTGCACCAAAGTCGAATGCTTTCTGTGCTTCACCAGGCTGATCAGCGTTGGCAAGAACATCAAATCCGCGCACCTTCTTTCCAGAAGCTGTTGTGCGTACTGACTTTTCGCGAATCTCGTCTGCCCAAGAAAGAAGTGTATCAAGCTCGTCAGAAAGTTTGGCTTCGTTTACAGGAAGAAGTCCTGCATAAACTCTACCGGTTGATCCGTCGATTGTGATATTGTCACCCTTTTTGAATGTCTTTGCACCAATCTGTACTGTGTCTTCGCTTGGGAAAGTAACTGCTTCGCATCCGCAAACACAAGGTGTTCCCATTCCGCGTGCTACAACAGCAGCGTGTGATGTACGTCCACCAGTAGAAGTAAGAATACCCTTTGCTGCTACCATTCCGGCGATATCTTCAGGAGATGTTTCCTTGCGAACAAGAATAACCTGCTTTCCTTCTTCTTTCCATTCTTCTGCTTCTGCAGCTGTGAATACAATCTGTCCCTGTCCGGCTCCAGGAGAAGCGTTAAGTCCTTCTGCAAGAACTTCTGCTGCCTTTTCTGCCTTCTTGTCAAGTTCAGGGTGAAGAAGCTGGTCAAGCTGGCTTGGCTCTACGCGAAGAAGAGCCTGTTCCTTTGTGATGAGCTTTTCTGCAACCATGTCTACAGCCATCTTAACAGCTGCGGCACCTGTGCGTTTTCCGTTGCGGCACTGGAGCATAAAGAGCTTTCCTTCCTCAACGGTGAATTCCATATCCTGCATGTCGTGATAGTGCTTTTCGAGTCTGTCACGAATCTTGCAGAGCTGCTTGTAAATAGCAGGATTTTCTTCATCAAGCTGTGAGAGTTTTTCAGGTGTGCGAATACCGGCAACAACGTCTTCTCCCTGAGCATTCATAAGGTATTCTCCCATGAATACGTTTTCTCCGGTAGAAGGATCGCGGCTGAAACATACACCTGTTCCTGAAGTGTTTCCCTTGTTTCCGAAAACCATAGCCATAACAGTAACAGCTGTTCCCTTAAGAGCACCTTCTTTAATGTTATTGAGTTCGCGGTACTTGATAGCGCGCGGGTTCATCCAAGAACCGAATACAGCGTTGATAGCTGCCCACATCTGCTTTTTTGGATCCTGCGGGAAGTCTTCTCCAACAGCTGCCTTGTAAATTGCCTTGTATTTTCCGACCAGTGTCTGAAGGTCAGAAGTGTCCATCTCTGTATCCTGAGTAATTCCCTTTGCGGCCTTTACTTCAGAAATGGCTTCCTCAAACTTTTCGTGGGGAACGCCCATTGCTACATCGCCGAACATCTGGATAAAGCGGCGGTATGCATCCCAAGCAAATCTCGGGTTGTTTGTCTTTTCTGCAAGACCAAGAACTGACTTGTCGTTAAGTCCAAGGTTAAGAATTGTGTCCATCATTCCAGGCATAGAAATAGCTGCACCGGAACGTACTGAAACAAGAAGAGGATCCTTTTCGTCACCAAGCTTCTTCTTCATTGATCTTTCAAGCTTTGAAAGATACTTGTCAACATCTGCATTAAGTGTTTCTGGATAGTTCTTTTCGTGCTTGTAATAGTAATCACAAACATCTGTAGAAATTGTAAATCCTGATGGAACAGGAAGACTCAGCGGAGCCTTTGCCATCTGAGCAAGGTTTGCACCTTTTCCACCAAGTTCGGCGCGCATTGATTCATCGCCTTCTGCGTCACCGTCACCAAAGAAATAAACATATTTGGTCTTAGCCATTAATGTCCTCCGTATACGTAAGTAAAATTCAGTATACCGCTAATTTATTTTAACGTCAACGATTATTAATGTTGTGCACTTATTTTTCAACATGTTTTTCAACAAGAATGCGCACGTTTTCAACAAGTTATGCACAACTGTTCCACAACTGTGTATAAGTATCAGTCTTCCATTTTTTTGTAGGCATCAAATTCTGCGAGCATCTCGGGATCCTTGTTTTTGTCAAGAAGAGATACAACAACAGTAACCAACATACAGATAATAAATGCAGGAAGAATTTCATACAGCCCGAAAATCGGATTTACCGAAGCCGGAATATTGTGCCATGCAATAACTGTAATTCCACCTGTGATAAGTCCTGCTATTGCACCCTTTGCTGTTGTTCCCTTCCAGTAAAGTGCAAGAAGTACAAGGGGACCGAATGTTCCGCCAAAGCCGGCCCATGCATAACTTACAAGACCAAAGATTGAACTGTTTGGATTGCGTGCAAGCAGAAGTCCGACAACGGCAACCGCAAATACAGAAATACGGCTTACGTTAAGAACTGTTTTTTCTGATGCATCTTTTTTGATAAGTCCTTTGAAGATGTCCTGTCCGATTGCAGATGAAGCAGAAAGAAGCTGACTGTCTGCTGTTGACATTGCAGCCGCAAGAATTGCACAGAGGAAAATTCCCGCAATGAAAGCAGGATACATTCTTATCATTGACTCACTGAATACAGTTTCACTGCTGCCGAGTACTTTTATTCCTTCAAGTGATATTTCCGATGGATTTGCTCCAAGAAGAATTCCTTTGTTAAGAAGATAAGCAGTTCCCAAAGTTCCGATTATAAAAGTACCGATGTAGGAAATTATCATCCATGTAATTCCGACGCGGCGTGCAGTTTTTATTTCCTTGTTGGAACGTATTCCCATAAAGCGTACGATTATATGCGGCATTCCGAAGTAACCAAGACACCAGGCAAAAGCAGAAACTGCAGACATGGGACTGAATGTTTTGTTTGCAGTAAATGTAACAAGCATATTCTTGCCGAACTCGCCGCTCATAGCCCTTGAACTAAAGTCCCGGACCTGGTCTACAGCATTTCCGATTCCGCCGAGGGAAATTATGGTAATTACAGAAGATATTACGAATGCAACAAAAATGAGCGCACCCTGAATAAAGTCCGTTGTACAGACTGCACGGTAACCGCCCATGATTGTATAGGAAAGAATAATTATAAATCCTATAAAAAGACTGATGTTCCAGTTGAGTCCGAACACAGAGCCGAACAGTTTTGCACAGGCAACAAATCCCGAAGCAGTATAAATTGTAAAGAACACAACAATGAAAATTACAGAAATTACTGAAAGAACATGTGACTTGTCCTTGAATCTGTTTGTGAAAAATTCAGGAATAGTTATTGAATCACCGAAAGCAATTGAACATTTGCGCAAAGGTTTTGCAATAAAAAGCCACGCAAGATATGTTCCTACGATAAGACCGATTGCTGTCCAGAACGTTTCCTTGAAACCGCCCAAATAGCAGAGCCCCGGAAGTCCCATCAAAAGCCATGCCGAAGAATCAGAAGCTTCAGCACTCAAGGCCGTAACCCACGGACCTACCTTACGTCCTCCGAGAAAAAAATCAGAGGCACTGTTGTTTCCCTTTGCTGAACAGAGTCCAACCAAGACCATAAGTCCCAGATAAAGGACAAAAGCCGCCAAAAGGGCAAAAAGAGTTGCAGTCATAATAACTACCTGCCATAATTTAAAGATGTTATATCTTACAAAAAATGTACGTTCCTTACAACCTCAACAAAAGAAGCCGTTGCAAAAAACTGAATAAAAAAAAGGCTGCCCTTAAGATTCTGTGTCTTCATAACCAAAATCTTTCGGACAGCCGTTTTATATTTTTACCTGAATAAAGTTTATTTCAGAATGCGCTTACAACTTCTCCATTAGGGAAGTTCTTCTGGATGTACTCACGGATCTTTTCGCTCTGAAGTGCCTTTACAAGAGCAACAACACGCGGGTCCTTTTCGTTTCCTGCCTTGACAGCGATGATGTTTACATAAGGAGAGTCTTTTCCTTCTATAAAGAGTCCGTCCTTTGCAGCGCTCAGTCCAGCCGGAATCGCGTAGTTTCCGTTGATTACTGCTGCATCTACATCCTTAAGTGTAAGAGGAAGCGAAGCTGCATCAATTTCTGTAATCTTAATCTTGCGCGGATTCTTTACGATATCAAGTGTTGTAGCGGTGATTCCTGAACCTTCACGCAGAGTAATGAGTCCTGCAGACTGAAGAAGAAGAAGTGCACGTCCGCCGTTTGTCGGATCATTCGGAATTGCAATTCTTGCCTTTTTCTTGAGATCTTCGAGCTTTGAAACTTTCTTTGAATAAAGTGCAATCGGTTCAATGTGAATTCCGCCGGCATTAACAAGATGGTATCCCTTTTCCTTGTTTGTTGATTCCATGTAAGGAATGTGCTGGTCAAAGTTTGCATCCAGTTCACCACTTTCGAGTGCGTCGTTAAGAATAACGTAGTCTGTCATTTCGATTACGTTAATGTCTACACCCTGTGCTGCAAGATCATCCTTGACAAGATTGAGCATTTCTGCATGTGGAACAGGTGTTGCTCCGATTTTAAGAGCCTTTCCGTTCTGGGCAAAAACTGCGGCCGAAACTGCTGCCGCTGCAACAAAAGCAATAATTTTTTTCATAATATTCTCCTATAAAAATATTTGAAGACTGTTTCAACAGTCGAAAAGATTTTTATTGCGTTTTGCAACAAAGTGAAAAACGCAGTCCAATATAAAAGTTTGCAACGCAAACTTTAGATAACAAGACCGACGGCATTTCGGCGGGATTGTTATCTATTCTCCTATAACCTACTGGAATAGTATGTTTATACTTATACTGACATGCGCAGACTTTGTCAATCTATAAAAAGCAGGTTTATTGTTTTTTTTTAGAAATGCCTTCAACATATTTTAAAATTAATTTCAAAACGCTGTCGAAATTCCCGTGTACAGGCACCGCTATTGAAGTTAGTACACTACACATGTCGGGTAGAAACTTGACGGATTTACATTCCTATGTTATTCTTAATAGTAGCAAATCAAAGTAAAAATGTAATTGAGACATACTCTCAGTCTCCCTATCATTATTTTAAGGAAGAAAAGCCATGCAGTTTTTTGATACTCACGCCCACATAGGGTTGATCTATGACGACCCTATTGAACAGTTTCGTGTTATTCAGCAGGCAAAACAGGCAGGAGTAACACGCATAGTCAGCATTAACAACAGCCTTCACGACTTCAAAAAGGAATACAAAATTCTCTCTTCAAAAAAGGAAATTTATCATGCCGTAGGAGTTGCCCCGTCAGAAGTGACATCTCCCGGTGCTGACTGGATTCATACAATAGAAGAAAGTGCAAAACTTCCCAACGTTGTCGCCATTGGAGAAACCGGACTGGACTATTACAAACAGTACGGGGACAAGCGCAGCCAGATTGAACTTTTTATAACCCAGCTTGAACTCGCACAGAAATTTGAACTGCCGGTTATTATTCACAACAGGGACGCCGGAAAAGATATTTTTGAAATTCTTCAGGACAGACTTCCCGAGAAGGGCGCAATCTTTCACTGTTACAGCGAAGATGCCGACTATGCAAAAAAATGTCTCGACGCCGGAATGAACGTATACTTCTCTTTCGCCGGAAACCTGACTTACCGCAACGCACGCAACCTGCACGAAACGGTTCTTAATGTTCCGCTCGACAGAATTCTTATAGAAACAGAAAGTCCGTTTATGATTCCCGCTGAATTCCGTGACAAAAAACGCACTATGCCGGCTTACCTTACATCAACGGCAAAGTTCCTTTCAGAAATTCTCGAAATGGATCAGGAAGCACTGGCAAAACAGCTCTGGACCAACAGCTGCAGGATTTTTAATCTCCCGGAATAATCGGTTTGTAAAATGAGTTTTTATCATCCGGTTAAGATTGGTAATATTGAACTTGACGGCAATCTCTTTCTTGCGCCCATTGCAGGCTACAGTGACAGGGCGTTCCGTTCGCTTTGTGTTGAATGCGGCGCTGCAATGTGCACGACAGAGATGGTTTCTGCAGAAGCGCTTACCCGCGGTTCCCTCAAGACAGAAGAACTTATGGAGCGCTCACCGTCAGAAAAAGTATATGCCGTCCAGATTTTCGGAGGCAATGCCGATGTCATGGAACGCGCCGCAGTTATGGTGCTTGAAAAAACAGACTGCGACTGCATAGACATAAACGGCGGCTGTCCTGTTCCAAAAATTACAAAAACAGGAGCCGGTAGTATGCTTACACGCGAACCCGAGCGGCTGTACGCAATTGTATCTTCTGTAAAAAAAGCATCGCTTGAATACACTGCGGCCCACCCTGAACGCGGTCATGTTCCTGTTACGATAAAAATCAGAAGCGGCTGGGATTCAAATTCAATTACATGGAAAGAAGCCGCTGCTGCAGCCCTTGAAGCCGGTGCCGACGCAATTACAATCCACGCAAGAACACGTGCTCAGGGTTATGCCGGAAACGCTGACTGGGACATACAACGACAGCTTGTTGAGTTTGTAAACGGCCGCATTCCTGTATTCGGCAGCGGCGATGCACACAGTCCCGAAACTGCACTGCGTATGTTTGAACAGACTGGTGTTGACGGCGTAATGTTTGCGCGCGGTGCCATGGGAGACCCGTTTCTCTTCAAGAGAACAATACAGTACCTTACCGAAGGCCGCTATGACAAAGAGACGGTAAAGGAAAGGCTTACTGCAGGCTTCAGAGAACTTGAAATAAATGTAGAAGAAAAGGGCGAGCGCATTGCCTGCACGCAGATGAGAAAAAAATTCTGTGCGTACAGCGGCGGAATTCCCGGCGGTGCAAGACTCAGAACTCAAGTTGTTGCAGCATCCACTGTTCAGGACTACAAGCGCATTTTTGCTCCGTACCTTGTATAAACACTGAATTCTCAATAAAATAACTGTATGTCGATTCTAAGCAGAATCTCCGATTTTTTTCAGTCAGTTTTCAAATCCTCAGCCCCGGACGTAAAGAAACGCATGGCCATACGCAAAATCGAAAATGATTTGAAAGTTATGGCACCAAAGCTTTACAAAAACGGACTGATTCTGGAAAATTTTGCAGAAGCCCTGCGCATAATGTTCATCAACACAAAACCTGTTCAGAATATTCTTGCAGAAACACTGTGTTCCGACGAAATGGAACACAACAGAATCTACGAAGAGCAGCTTCTTCTTACAGGATTTGACTACGATACCCAGAAAGAGATAGAAAGCCTTTCCTATGAAAACAGAAAAGCCGCTGCCCTCGAAGCAAAATCACTTTCGCGCTACTTTGACAGCGAACACAAAAAACTTGAATCCATAGTAAGGCAGTTGAACACTCCAGAATTCATAAGAATAGACGGTGTACTCAACAGAATAAAACAGCTCAATGACATCTGCCGCTACAGTTACATGACGGCACTGAGACTATTTGACCCGGGGTTCAACGGAGCAGACGGATACAAGCCTTTGTTCCAGCCTGTGCTTCCTGACCTTATGGAAACTTCGCTTCTGGACCTTTATTATGTTGTTGCAGACATGGATATTTCAAATTCAGTATACCATGCGCTTGTGGCACTTTTAAATCTCAGAAACCGCGGCAATATTACAGAAAAACAGACCCTTTCACTCCAGGAAAACCTCAAGAAAATCCAGGGGCTTTTGAAACACGTCTTTACAAAAGATATTCTTATTGCACTTATACGCATTGCAAAGTCAGACACTGAATTTATTCCGGTTAAGGCAACCTACAACGGAAACTCACGCCAGAAATATGCCGACTACCTTGAAGAACGGTTCAGGGTAGATGAGTCCCGCCTTAAAACAGATATTCAGGATGCAACAATAAGCAGCGAAATGCGCACACTGTTCGGTGACACTCCTATGGTAAATGTGTCGGGTTACAGCAACGACCTTAACAGCCAGCTTCTTCACAGCACGCCCTTTTCGTTTACCTGGGTTCTTCCGATGCAGATTCTCAAAACTTTTGACAAAATTTTTTACGAAGACCACACAAAAGCGCTTCTTAACGATATAGTTATAGAAGGTTTTTTCAACAACCCCAACTACAAAACAGATTTTTCTTCTATAGTGTTTACCTGCAACGAAACTTCAGAACGCATTGCGGCTTTTGAAAAAATGTTTACCCGTGGAAACGAATATGACGAAGTGAATATTTCAAGTCTTATCCATGACAGCCACAAAGACAGTTCCTTTGCAACAACACTCCGCACAATGATAGAAAAAATCAATGCACAGGCAAAAAGCATTATTCAGTCCGAAGTAAATTCATTCCACCATCTTTATAAAATTATTCAGGATATAGAACTCGAAAGCAAAAAACCTTCGTCCGATGAAATCGCCAATCTTAAAGTTCTGACCATGTCATCCAGAAACCGTGACAACTTTGAGACAATGGAAGCCCAGACAGACCAATGGAAAATTTTTCTTGATATAATGAAAAATTATGTTATAATCGGGAGCATTGAAAAAAAATAATGAATTCTGAAGAACCCCAAAACAGCAGCACACCTCCAATGAACACTGATGAAACAATCGCACTGTATGAAAGGCATATTTACGATCTTCAGCAGATGCTTGAAATATCAAAGTCACTCTGCACCACTCTGGAACTGCCGGCTTTGATAGAGTCAATCGTTTATATAGCAATGGCGCAGATGCGTGTCACCGGAGCCGGAATCTTTATTTTTGAAAGCATTGACAGTACAATGTACAAACTTTCAAACAATTACAGCGGTCTTGAAATTGACCCTGCAGTTGAATACACAATTCCCGTGAACTGCGCCCTTATCGAAAAGCTTGGCAGCGGAACAAAAGTATTTTCTATAGAGTCACTTCTTGAAGACCTTCCCGATGACGGACCGCTTCATATTCTTTCATCATTAAAACCGTCACTGGTTGTTCCGCTTATTCTAAAAAACCGCGTAAACGGAATTCTTGTTCTTGGTGAACGCATTGTGTTTGACAATGACAGCGGAAAATTCACCGACTATGAGAAAAATGAAATTTCTACAATCGCTTCACTGGCTTCAGTTGCCGTAAACAACGCGTCTCTTATTGAACAGTCATCTACCGACATGATGACAAAACTCAAACTCAAGTATTATTTCTTTAACGTTCTTACAGACAAACTGGACAAGGCTTTTTCAGAAGATATTCCGCTGAGTGTGGTAATGTTTGACATTGATTTCTTCAAAAAATTCAACGACACGTATGGACATGCCTGCGGAGACTACGTTCTGATGACAGTTGCAAAAATCATCAAATCCAGCATAAGGGGTGAAGACATGGCTTCACGCTACGGCGGCGAAGAATTTACCGTTATGCTCTACAATGCAAACCGTTCCGAAGCAATAGCCGTAGCAGAAAGAATCCGCAAGAATATAGAAAAGAATGACTTTTACTACCAGGGACAGCACATGCAGGTTACTATCTCGGGCGGAATTTCAATTTTTTCTGCAGAAACAAATCCCGTTACTTCGGCAAAAGTTCTTGTTGACCAGGCAGACCGCGCGCTTTATCTTTCAAAAAGAAACGGCCGCAACCGCGTAACATGTGCCGCCCCCGGAACAAATTCGGAATCAGAGGAAGCCAAATGAACGTACTCAGAAAGCCGTTCAAGTATACGTACTTCAATGCCACACTCGTTCTTTTTGCAATCAACGCGGTCTTTTTTATGGCACTCAGGATTTTTCCGCATTCGGTGCTGTACCTGTCAATGTCTGTTATGGGAATGAAAATGCACTTTTACTGGCAGCCGCTTACATACATGTTTGTTCATTCAGGCTGGTCGCATTTTATTTTCAACATGCTGGCTCTGTTCTGCTTTGGTCATGAAGTGGAACGCGCAATAGGTTCAAAAGAATTCCTTCTTTTTTATCTTTTCTGCGGAATACTGGACGGACTTATTTCTGTTGCACTTTATTCTGTTCTCGGATACAACATTCTGCTTATGGGCGCAAGCGGCGCAATTTATGCACTTTTACTTGCCTTTGCCGTTATTTTCCCACGCAGCATAATAAGCATCTGGGGAATTTTTCCTGTACCGGCGCCTGTTCTTGTAGCCGTTTATGCTGTTATAGAAATATTCAGCCAGATTTTCGGCGGCGGAAACGTTGCTCACCTTACACATCTTGCAGGTTTTGCGCTGGCGTGGCTGTACCTTCGTGCAAGAATGGGAATAAAACCGATAAAAATATGGAAAGACGCATACCGCCGTTAAAAAAAACATTCATTCTTGCGCTTCTCTTTCTGGGAGCCGCCGCTTTCGGAACAGAACTTCCATCCCAACTGGACCAGTTGAGGATTCAGATTTGGGCAGACCTTGACCCCATTCCGGGGCTGTTTGGTGACGAGAGCGCCGTTCCGCCTGAAGAAGAAAAAATACCTTCAAAAACAGCAGAAACTTCTGAAAAAGACGGCGAACGTTCTGACTTTGACAAAATCTTTGGCTTTGCAATAAATCGCACAAAACAGATTGCACCTTTTTTACTGTCGGGCATGATCTGGGGCTGGAACTTTGAATACACCCCGTCTGACAAACTGCGGCATGTAAGCGAATACTGGGACTTTTGGGAAGTTCAAGAATTTGATTTCAAACTGAATAAAATAAGCTACCACAGCCCAAAAGCTCTGGAAGACAGACTCGTTGTGTGGGCTTACTGCGACAGAACTGAAGCCCAGAAGCAGAATTACAACCGCTGGACATCAATTGTTCACCCGAAGATTCACGGTGTGGGAAAAGCTCCTGTAGAAGACGGCTTTGAAGGAATAAAAGCTGCCTGCGGTGAAGCAATAAAACTTGCCGTAAGAGAACACTGGCGCACATATATAAAAAACAAACCCAAGGAAATTACCGGCAGAGTTCTTCTTATAAACGAGCCGCGAATCTATATTAAGGAAGGCCAGTATACCGTTGACCTTGATTTTTTTATGGAAACTGATAAAATAGTTCCATATTCTTTTTTCTAGTATTCAAAACGGAGGCTATATGAAAAAAATATTTGCACTGTTTGTTGCCGCGGCTCTCGGAACCGCAATGTTTGCACAGACTACTACAGCAGACCCGACTATAGAGGCCCTTAATGCCCAGACAGCCGAAGAAAGAGCTACCCAGGTTATTAAGATTGAAGACAAGTACGCAGACCTTCATCCAAAGACAAAGTCTGTAAACCTTGAACTTGAATACACTCCCCTTACAGGAGAAGTACGTTTCTATTATACATGCATGGCCGCCAGCTATGACCAGGGTGAAGCTATGAATACAGCAATGGCCGTTTATGAAAATTTTGCAAAAGAAAACAAATTTAAGCATTATTCATACAAAGGAAAGGACAAGACAAAATATTTCAAGGATGACCGCAACGTCAGAATGGCTACATACGTTTCTTACGTTGTTTTCACCCGCTAATCTTGAGTTGGTAAATTTAAATTGACAGACATTAACAATACAATAAAAAATCTGCACCCTCTTGAAACAAAGGTGCTTCTTCACTATACGACAGGCGACGAACTTACTTCTACTCGCCTTCAGTCAGAGCTCAACTACAAGGAAGGTCATGCTAATCAGGCTTTCAGCTGGCTTTCGGGTAAACAGCTTCTTGCAGAAACTTCAAGAACGCCCCACACTTACTTTGAACTTACCGACTTTGGCCGCAAAGTTGCAAAGGAAGGTTTTGCAGAAGAAAGAATTGTTTCCTATCTTAAGGAAAACGGACCAAAACGCCTGCCCGAAATTGCAGCAGGACTCGGCATAGAAAACAAAGACGTAGGTTCGGCATTCGGAGCGCTCAGTAAAGACGGTATTGCCGCCATGAACGCAGACAAGATGGCCGAATATACAGGAAAGCCTCTTCCCGAAAGAATTGCCGTTTCAAAAGCCCTTGTAGAAAAGGCGGCCGCATCTGACAACGCACAGCTTGACGCAGCAAACCTTACTGCAGCAGAGCTCGAAGTTATGGGCGGGCTTACAAAAAAGCGCGGAATAAGTGAAACTCCGTTCAAAACAATTGAGCGCGAGACAGTTACATACAAACTTACAGAAGCTTCCAAAGAAGTAGCAGAAGCACTTAAAAAAGCAGGAATTACCGGAAACGAAATCGGTGAGATTACACCTGCAATGCTTGCTTCGGGCGAATGGAAAAAGGGAACATTCCGCGGATACAACATCACGATTCCGCCGGCAAGAATTATTCCCGGACGCACAAATCCTTATGTTCAGTTTCTTGAAAGCGTTAAGGACAAACTTTGTTCACTTGGCTTTCAGGAATTTGACGGTCCGCTTGTAGAGACTGAATTCTGGAACGGGGACGCACTGTTTATGCCGCAGTTCCATGCTGCACGCGATATTCACGATGTTTACCGTCTCAAGAACCCGACACATGCAAAGTCAATAGAAGAACCTTATCTTTCAAATGTTGCTGCTGTTCACAGAAACGGCGGAAATACAGGAAGTCGCGGCTGGAACTACAATTTTGACACTGAGTTTACACGCAGACTTATTATGAGAAGCCAGGGAACAGTTCTTTCTGCACACCAGCTTCACAACGCAGAAATTCCGGGAAAATACTTTGGTATTGCAAGATGCTTCCGCTATGACAAGGTAGATGCAACACACCTGAGTGACTTTTACCAGACAGAAGGCATTGTTCTTGGAAATGACGTTAACTTAAAGACACTTCTGGGCTTTTTGCGCATGTTTGCAGTAGAAATTGCAGGCGCTACAGAAGTAAAATATGTTCCGGGTTACTTCCCGTTTACAGAACCTTCCATAGAAGTTCACATCAAGCATCCAAAACTGGGCTGGTTTGAACTAGGAGGAAGCGGAATCTTCAGACCCGAAGTAACAAAAGCAATGGGAATTGACGTTCCTGTTCTTGCCTGGGGAATCGGAATTGACCGCATGGCCCTTATGGCGCTGGGACTTAACGATCTGCGCGAACTGTTCTGCGAAGATATAGAAAAAGTTCGCCTTAGAAAAGCAAAATTCTAGAATTTTTTAAAACTGGTACGGCGGCTCGCAGGAATTCTTCTTTGATGAGCCGCCGTTTTTTTTAACGCCAACAGGAATAAACATGAACAAAATCTGGTATAAAAAAGCAGCAGAAAACTGGAATGAAGCAATTCCGGTAGGAAACGGAAGACTCGGTGCAATGGTTTACGGCCGTACGGGTCACGAAATAATACAGCTTAATGAAGAGTCTGTCTGGTCACGCACCTACACTGACAGAAACAATGAAAGTGCAGCAGTTTCACTAAAGGAAATTCGCGAAATGCTCAATCTTGGCCGCGTTCAGGAAGCGCAGGAACTTGTATTTGAAACATTTACGGGACTTCCGCAGACACAGGCTTCTTATGAAAGCGCCGGCGAACTGCACCTTGACTTTTACGACGGTGAACACAGCGGCCTTACAGGTCCCAGCTCTGAACGCAAAAATGTTTTTGACAACTGTTCAGTTTACAGACGCGAACTAGACCTTGAAACAGCAATTCAGACTACATCCTTTACGACAAAATCACCGCGCCCCAGTACAGCAGACTTTTCCGCAGGACAGGACGGGGCAACTATTTCTTATTCAAGGGAAGTTTTTATTCCGGCAGAAGCAGACGTTCTGATCGTAAGAATCACGGCGACTACACCAAAAAGCATTTACTTAAGGGCAAGATTCGAGCGCGATGTATGTTCAAAAAAATATTCCCTCGCAGAAGACACAATCGTAATGCAGAATACAGCGGGAATTCCGTTTGCAGCAGTGCTTATGGCCTCTTCTTCAGGCGGAACCACGACGGTACGCGGTGACAATCTTGTTATAGAAAGTGCAGATGAAGTTACACTTTACGTAGACGTGCAGACAGCCTACAGAAACAGCCACTACCAGAAAAAAGGCGGAAACATATACAGAACTCCTTCTGCAATGGCGTCGTGGTGTGCTGACCGGGCTTTGAAAAACATCTGTTTTGCTTCGGGAGCTTCATACGAAAGCCTTCGCTCACAGCATATTGCAGAATATTCTGAATGGTACAAAGACATTTACCTTTCCCTTTCAAAAGATGAAAGCGAAGAAAAAGAAGCAGAGCGCAATTCCACAGAAGAACTTATTGCAGGCGGTTCAGAAAAGGCTTCTCTTTGCGAACTTTACTGGAACTTCTGCCGTTACGCAATGATTTCAAGCGTGCGTGCTCCCGGAACACTGCCGACCTTTTCTTCGGGACTTTGGTTTGACTCACAGAATTCTTACGAGAAAAAAAGATATTCCCTTGAAGAAAAAATTCCTCTTGTTACAGACGTTTGCGGTTTGGGAACAGCCGACAAGGTAATTTTTGACCTTTGCAAAAAGATTTATCTTAACGGAAAGAAAACGGCTTCAAAGATGTATTCTTCTGAAGGATACGCTGCCCATTCACAGACAGACATCTGGGGCGACACTGTTCCGTGCGGTTCAATACTCGGTGATGCCTACAAAAACCTGGGTGCCGCTTTTGCCGCTATTCCGGTTCAGGAGCATTTTGAATATACGCTCGATACAAAGTTCCTTAAGAAAAACTGGTATCTCTTAAAAGAAGCATGTAACTTTTTTGCAGACTATCTTATTCCGGTTGATGAAGGAAAAAAACTTACACTTCTGCCTTCATTTACTGATGAAAAAGATTTTTTTGTTTGCGAACAGACACTGTCCGATACAAAGACAATTGCTGCCCTTGCAAATGCTGCCCTTAAAGCCGCAGCGGCACTTAAAATTCCCGAAAATAACAGTAACGTTGTTAAATTCCGCTCGCTACTTGACCGCCTGAAGTTTGCCGACACTCTTGGTGATGACAGCGCGCCGAAGGCTGCTTTTGAAAAACCTGCGGCTCTTCTTGGAAACAATATTTCTGATCTTTCGCAGATGACTGCAGGAATAATTGACAGCACTTTCTGCGAAGGACGCGTTCTTATTGATTTGCTTTCTGCTGTTCCGAAAGGATGGAATTCGGGCTCGCTCAAGGGCGCGCATCTTAAGGGAAACATGCGGGCAGACATAAGCTGGAAA
>OIYQ01000011.1_pt1 | contig 83137 bp, 73 predicted proteins | sample 1588311 | NCBI WGS metagenome assembly OIYQ01 (sample SAMN03283244) | human gut metagenome | biome: human-associated habitat; material: feces | host: Homo sapiens | place: Peru | collected 2012
AGCGTCTTCACAAACTCATTAAAAATATTATTTGCAATTATTAAAAAATTTACTTGACATGGTCTCGTTCATAACAGCTTTTTAGATAAAACAGGCTGGTTTCATCATCCTGATTACATTGGTATGGAATCAGTCTATGACAAAGTCCACTACAATCCTTATATCAATCCTGTAACTACCTGGGACTTTTCAAAATTCCGCCCTCATGTAGTGGTAATTGCCATAGGTCAAAATGAGAGTCATCCAAAGGACTTTATAAAAGATGAGCCGAATGGAGCTCAAACTGTTCTTTGGAAGAATACTTATAAAAAGTTCTTACGTCATTTAATGGAAATTTATCCAAAGACTCACTTTATTTTAACTACAACTATCTTAGAGCATGATATTAGTGTAGATAAAGCAATAGATGAGGTCGCATCTGACTTTAGTTCTCCATTAGTGCACCGTTTTTATTACAGTAAAAACGGCTGTGGCACCAAAGGACATGTAAGAATTTCTGAAGCTGATGCAATGAGTGATGAGTTAGCTTTCTTTATAAGTACTTTTCTTATTGATGTAACCAAAGATGTTTAATCAAAGATAACATTCATACAGCGTTATCTTTAAACTCATCATAAAGATCATCAAATTTGACTTTTTTGAGATAATTTTGATGATCTTTTATCTAACACCATTGTGAAAACTGTTTTTATATCAGCCTATTGTCTATAATTAACTCATCTATGAGACAACACTAAAAAGGAAAGAGCATGTCTGAAATTTACTGTATCAGTTATTCTGATTTTGGATATCTTCTTACAGAAAAAGACTGGTCAATTAAAATTCAAAAATTAAAAGACTATGACTTTGAAGTTTACGAGGATCTGTTAACTGCAGATGACATTACTCTCAAACGTCGCTTTTTAGGCAGTGTGCCTGACCTTTTTGAAAACAGTTCCGATTTTAAGTCTGAGCCTGAACTTCCATACGATGTTGAAAGATTTCTCATGACCTACCACGGGGTAGAGGTTATGGTTCTAGGTTCTTATGACTTTGACAGATTGTTTAAAGATAAAGAAAAAGACAGTTTTGGCTTTGTTAAGGTAGACAAAGAGCTTGTTACCTGCAATCAATACTCATTAGAGGATCTAGCAGAGGATGTGGTTCTATTAGCCTCAAACGGTATGGATTTGAACAGTACAGAGCATCTTTCCAAATTTTAAAAGGTAGCTTAAAAGAGCACCCAAGAAGTAGAGAACAGAGTTTATAAGCAGTTAAAAGCAGTCTTAACTAGACTGACTTTAGAACAGAATAAAATAGCAGTGATGGAGTATATATGGATCAGCTCCCATTAGAAGTTTATAGCAGTGATGAGGTTAAATTCATCGAAGCAGAGCATGCTAAAGAGCATAACGGCCACTGTTTTGATTTGATGCAGCAGGCAGGTAAAGCTGTTTTTGACTTTATTGTCAGAGAATGTGCTCAAGCTAAAGATGTGTGGATCTTTTGCGGTAAGGGCAATAATGGTGGCGATGGCTATATTGTTGCAAACTTGCTCTTAGAAAACTCCATTAATCATAGAGTCTTTGCAACTGGTGTTCCTCATGAGGGCACTGAGGCTAGCATTGCCTATGAGTACTATGTAAGACAGGGCGGTATTGTTGAATATGAACTGCCAAATCATGGGCAGCTTCCAGATGACGGTGTCATCGCTTACAGCGCACCTGATGTCATTGTCGATGCTCTTTTAGGTACTGGTACAAACTCTTCACCTAAAGGCGACATGGCAAAATGGATTGCCTATATCAATCAGTTAAATACATACGTAGTAAGTATTGATATTCCATCAGGTGTAATTGCTGATACTGGTAGTGTCCCTGGCATGTGCGTAAGTGCAGATGCTACTGTTTGTATGCTGGCTCTAAAGCCTGGCTTATTAACATCTGATGCTGTCGACTTTGTAGGAAAACTTGAATTTGCTCCATTAGGTGTTCAATCTTACTGTTATTATGATGTTTTTGATTATTCAAAGACTACCTATCCTGTACCAATCATGAGAATGTCTTATAAAGACATTAAGCCTCAACTGCCAGTGCGTTTACCATCATTTAATAAAGGCGATAATGGAAAAGTTTTAATTATCGCAGGTGCATCAGGTTTTGGAGGTGCTGCTATCTTGTGTGGTACCGGTGCCTTAAGATCAGGGGCAGGCTTAGTTAAAGTAGCACTTGAAAAGGATAACTATCAGGCTCTGTTAAGTGTAAGACCTGAACTGATGACTGTGGATTTAAATTCAGCTGAAGCTTTGCAAAAGGCAATCGATTGGGCTGATGTGATTGCAGTAGGTCCTGGTCTTGGAGTAAATGAGAGAACTCAAAGAATATTAGATACCCTAGATGATGTCATCGACAAATACGTAGTCTATGATGCTGATGCATTAAATGTCTTATCTAAATATGAGGATAAGTTCTATAACGAGAATCGTGTGATTACACCCCATCCTGGCGAGGCAGCTAGACTCTTAGGTTGCACAGTTGAAGCTATCAATGCCGATAGGTTAGGCAGTTGCTATAAACTCTGGCAAAAGTTCGGCGGTGTAGTGCTTTTAAAGGGGGCTGGTACTATTGTTTGTGATGGCAACAGACTGTCTATCATCAATGAAGGCTCACCAGCTCTTGCAACCGGAGGCTCTGGTGATCTTTTAACCGGCATCATAGCCTCTTTAATGGCTCAGGGCTTAGGTCTTGAGATGGGCGTGATAGTAGGCGCCTGTATCCATGCAAGAGCAGGTGCTATTTGCGGTCAAAAAGAAGGTGTAATTGGTACACTGCCACTTGATGTAAGCAAATATGTAAGAGAACTTGTAAACGGCAGAGACTAGATTTTTAAGTTTACAAACTCTAATCAAAAGTGCTAATCGGAAAAGCTAATAGAAAAGAATAAAAAATATGGCAGAAATTAAATTTAAGATAAATGGTGAACAGGAGACTGTAAAACTAGGTGCTCTGATGTCATCTGTTTGCATTCCTCTATGCAAAAAATTAAAAAAGAGTGTGCTTATAAATCTTGAAGGAGATTTAGGTGCAGGTAAAACCACTTTCTCACGTGGTTTTATTGAAGCTTGTGGCTATAAGGATATCGTCCGCTCTCCTACCTATACTCTAGTTGAGCCTTATGACTTTGATGACTTTAGTGTTTACCACTTTGATCTTTACAGACTTTTAGATCCTGAAGAACTTGAATATATGGGCATTCGTGACTATTTTGAGAAGACCTCAGTATGTCTTATTGAATGGCCTGATAAAGCACAGGGCGTTTTACCTGAAGCGGATATCACAATTGAGCTTAGTTATTCAGTTGATTCAAGGGATGTTGTGATAAAATCAGTTCTTATAGAACCAGAAGATCTTAATAAAATAAGCTCAAATTTCAGATAACGTGAAACACCTTTTGAATAACTTCTGTAAATTGATCCAGAGTAAATCAATTCAAAAAATCAGAACAATTTGCAGACAGTTCTTATTATTTTTTGCAGTAGCTCTAGTGGTATGTTGCACTTTTACCGAAGTGGCTTCGGCATCTGCTATTAAGTCCGTACGCTCATTTCATAATGCACAGAAAACCAGAGTAGTACTTGATCTTGATTCAAAACCTAATTATGCAACTTCATTAAGTCAAAACAGAGCTGTATTCTCGATTAGAGTTCGCAATTTATCAAAAGCAGCTCTTTCTCCTTCAAATGTACCACTGTCCTCTCAGAGCTGTGTGAGGGGCGTTCAAAGACGCATTGAGAAAAATGATGTCAGATATCTGTTCTCTTTAAATAGATGTGCTGTACCTAAGATTTTTGTCTTAGCTCCAAAAGGTGGTAACAATGACTATAGACTGGTCATTGATTTTGAAAATAGCTCAGAAGCTACTTTCTCTGCAAATGCAACTGTAAAAAATACTGTAACCAAGACTGCTTCAAATGGCACTGTAATTAAAGATACAGTCGTCTCAACAAGTAAAACCGTAAATGGCAAATTAGATACTACCGTTCCTCTGTCTACTTATGAAAGAGATCTCTTTATTAAGTATACAACAGTCTCAAAAGACGGTTTTCGCTCAATGTCTACTGCTAATGCTGCTAAATATCAGCAGGAGCTTGCTAAGTTAAGAAGTGACTACAAGAAAGCTCAAGCACAAAAGACATCTGAACAGGGGCGTGTAAAGACTACTATCACCAAAAATACCAAGACTAATACTAAAACAAAAATTCAATCTCATGATGTTGAGGAGTTAGTGTCTGACGCTTCAGCGCCTCCTGTACCAGTACAGGCAACACCAGTGTCTCGTCCATTCATTATCGCAATTGATGCAGGCCATGGCGGTAAAGATCCTGGTGCTATTGGTAAACGTGGTGTAAGGGAGAAGAATGTAACTTTAGCTATTTCAAAAGCACTTTATAGCTACATCAACTCTAATAAACAATTTAGAGGAACTCTTACAAGATCACGTGATGTTTTTGTTGATCTGGATAGGCGTTCTGAAATTGCAAGATTAAGAAAAGCTGATCTTTTAATCTCAATTCATGCTGATTCTGTAGCCTCTGGCAGTTCAACAGCTCGTGGCGCAAGTGTGCTCGTGTTATCAGAGAACAGAGCAGTACGTGAAAACGGTAAAATTCTGCGTAACAACAAGCAAAAGAAACTCATAGGTGGCGCAGGCGAGGTGATGGATCAGAGTGTTGGTAATCCATATTTGGCAACTGCAATCCTTGATATGTCATCTACAAACTCCCGTTCAGAGGGTAACCTTTTAGCTCAGGAAATCTTACATCAGTTGTCAGCCTTTACCCATGTAAGAAAAAGTCAGCCTATTAAGGCTTCTTTAGCCGTATTAAAAGCACCTGATATCCCATCTCTCTTAATTGAGACTGGCTACCTTTCAAACCGTTATGAAGAAATTCAGTTAAATCAGCCTAATTACCAAAAGCAAATCGCTTACAGAATTTATTTAGGTATTAAGTCATATTATGAGAAGTATCCTGCTCAGAAATTAAGATCACGCCAGGAGTCTTATGCAAGAACTAAGAATATGACTAAAAACGGTGGTACTGCCAAAAGTGTTACCGTTAAAAAAGGCGAGTCTTTAGGTCTTATTGCTAAACGATATGGCACAACTATAGCTCAATTAAAGAAATTAAATTCCTTAAAGAGCGATACTGTTCATGTAGGTCAGGTTCTATATCTGCCATAGGAAATATATGTCTACAATTCGACGTCTGTCAAAGCAACTAGCAAGTCAAATTGCAGCAGGTGAGGTTGTAGAAAGACCTGCCTCTGTGGTCAAAGAGCTTTTAGAAAACGCTGTTGATGCTCATGGAACTCATATCCTCTGTGAGATTAAAGAGGCTGGTAAGCTTTTAATCAGAGTAAGAGATAATGGTACTGGTATTGTAAAAGACGAATTGCCGTTAGCTCTAGCACCTCATGCTACTTCCAAAATCTATTCATCAGATGATTTAAATTCCATCACTACCTTAGGCTTTAGAGGAGAGGCTTTAGCATCTATTGCCTCTGTCTCAAAATTAACTTTAACCTCCAAAACTAAAGATGAGGATAATGCCTATTGTGTTAAAGTAGAAGGTCCTGAACAGGAACCTTTGATTGCGCCTGCAGCTCACCCAGATGGTACTACCGTTGATGTCTGTGAATTATTTTTTAATACTCCAGCACGTCGTCGCTTTTTAAAGTCAGATAGAACTGAATTTTTAAGAATTAAAGATACCTTTATAAGAATTGCACTTGCTCATCCTGATACTGGTTTTGAGTTAGTAAATGAAGGCAAGACTGTCTTTAAAGTTTCAAAGTCGTCCTTAAATGAAGGTATTGATTTAAAAAGAACAACGATTCTTTTAGGCAGTGATTTCTCTCAAGAGGGAATTAAAGTCCTTTGTGAAGATCCAAATCTTAAGATGGAAGGAATGCTCTTACCACCACCTAGTGTAGAGCAGAGCGTTTCAGAACAGGTATATCTGTTTTTAAACGGCAGGCCTATTGCTGATAAAGTTGTAACTCATGCGCTAAAAGAAGCTTTTTTTGAAGTATTAGGCAGAACCCTGCCCATAAGATGTGTACTTTATCTTGAGGTAAAGCCTGATGAGGTTGATGTTAATGTGCATCCTCGTAAAGATGAAGTGCGTTTCCATGAACCTTCTTTAATCCATGATTTAATTACAGATGCTTTAGTTTTAGCCTTGAGAAAAGCTAATATTGGTCCACACAGTGTCGGTCAGTCTGAGCTTGATTTTGCTACAGACAAAGCTCCAATCGTAGGTTATGTTAATGCAAACAAAACAGAGTCTCCTCATGCAGCCTCTTTTGATATTAACAATGAAGCTCTGCCAGCATTCCCTACAGGTGTAAGCTCATTTTTCAATGGAGCATCTGTTAATACTCCTAAAGGCTCTGGCTCTATAAGTTCTTCATCAGGATCTTCAGGTGGATCTGTATCTTCAAATCGAGTAAGCGCTGGTAATTACCATTCAACCTTTTCAAATCAGGATGCGCTACAGCGCAACATCAATGTTTATAAATCAGCAGTGAATGCTTCAAATGTTGGTGTCAATGCTAATGTAAATCTTAATGAGCCTGGAATTGAGCAAAGGGTGTATTCTAATCCTATAGGAAGTGCTGTAAGAGGAGTCGCACCTACAGCTTTTGTAAATGCTCCTAACTCTAATCTAGAAAATGGTTTTGTGCCAAATGGAAGCGAAAATACAGAAAACAATATTGCCTCAAATCTACTTCCTAATGGCATCCTGTTTTTAGATTTGACTGACAGAAATGTAGCTTTAATTAAACTTTCAAAGAAGTACTACTTAATCTCTTTGAAAAAGTTAAAGTCTATAAAAGTAGCTTTAGAGTATCAAAATTCGGTTAAGAATGCCTCAGTCTTGAAACAAAGACTCTTAATGCCATTTTCTTTTACTGTCGATCCATCTTTGGCAAAATCCTTAAAATACTGCACTATTGCTTTAGGCAGACTTGGTTTTGGTGTCAAAATCTTTAGAAACAGAATTGAATTAACGGAGATCCCCGCCTTATTAAAAGGCATTGATTTAGCAAGTGTAAGTAAAAAGATCTTTTTAATTGTCTGCGCTGAATTTAGAACCATTGAAGAAGGTAACTGTCCTCAAAAACTGTCTTCAATTGTGGGATATGAAAGTCCTAAATCATCGGAGATTTTAGAGAATGAGGCTAAAGGATTACTTTCAATCTTAGATAAAGATAATCCTTTAAAAGATCTTGAAGGTTCTTATTTAGAATTGAATTTTAAGAAATTAAGTGAAAAGCTCGGAGCTGAACTTGAAGAATAAAGCAGTTGTAATATTAGGTCCTACCGCCTCTGGTAAGAGTGCTCTATCTTTAAAAATTACTAAAAAGGTCAAAGTTGAGATCATAAGTTTAGACTCAGCTTTAATCTACAAAGATATGGATATTGGAACAGCTAAACCAACAAGAGAAGAGTTAGCATCAGTGCCTCATCATTTAATTGATATTTGTGATCCTAAAGACAGCTACAGTGCAGCTTCCTTTAGAGAAGACTGTATAAGACTTGTAGATGAAATTACAGCACGTGGTGCTATCCCAGTAATTTGCGGTGGCACCATGATGTACTACAAAGCTCTAGTCGATGGCTTGTCTCCTCTCCCTGTAACCGAGCCTGAGATAAGAGAAAAGATAGCACTTGAGGCTTCAGAGCGTGGCTGGCCTGCCATGCACGAGAAATTAAAGAATGTGGATCCTGTCTCTTATCAAAAATTAAATCCAAACGATAAGCAGCGAGTTTCAAGAGCCTTAGAAGTTTATTACATGACAGGGCGTGCTATGAGCTCATTTTTTGTTGAACATCAGGACAAGTGTCCTTTTGACAGATTAGAGTACATCCTCTTGCCCGAAACTGATGACAGAACTGAGTTACGAAAACTTATCAGAGCGCGCTTTTTAAAGATGGTCGATGATGGTCTTATTGATGAGGTTGCCTGTTTAAAGGAAAGAGGAGATCTTAACTTAAACATGCCATCCATGCGATGCGTAGGTTACAGACAGGTTTGGGAATATATTGATAAGGTATACGACTTTGATACCATGATTGAGAAGTGTGTAATCGCTACAGCACAGCTAGCCAAACATCAGATGACCTGGCTTCGAGGCTCATTATCAAAAGATGACAGCGCTTTAGTAAAGGAAAGACTGCTTATTGGCGATAAGAATAATGAGAACATTGTTTTAGACGGCATTAAGAAATATTTTGAGACAAAATAATGAAAAGGCTATTTCACACTCTGTTTATAACCTTAATTTTCACCTTTGCAGTAAATTGCTCATATGCTAATTCAGAACCTTTAGTTATCACTGATATAGGTGCTATTGAAGGTGTCAGTGAACATGGAGTAGAGCACTTTTATGGTATTCCTTATGCTAAAGCTCCAGTGCATGACCTGCGTTTTGCGCCAACAGTTGCAGCTGATCCTTTTGCTGATACTTTCAAGGCTGATTCATTCTGCCCTGTAGTGCCTCAGTCTAGCTTTATTGTTAAACGTAAAGGCTTTAGAACAGGTGATAACTCTTTATGTCTTAATATTTACCGCCCTAAAAATGCTAAAAAAGGCGATAAGTTACCGGTATTTGTGTGGATACACGGTGGCGCTTATATGATGGGGGCTTCAAATAATCCCTATTATGATGGTACTGCCTTTGCTAAGGATGGTGTGATCTTAGTAAGCATCAATTACAGATTACATGCTTTAGGCTTTTATTCTTCAAAATACACCTATAAAAAGTACGGTACCACTGGTAACTGGGGCCACCTTGATATGATTGAAGCTTTAAAGTGGGTAAGAAATCATATTGAGGCTTTTGGCGGTGATCCTGACAAAGTCACTATAGGTGGTGAGTCAGCTGGCAGCATGGCAGTGTCATCTTTAGTTTTAAGTCCTTTAGCAAAAGGTCTGTTTAAAAGAGCTGTCTTAGAGAGTGGCACTATCTTAAGTTATCCTTTTGTAAGTTTATATAAAAGCGAGAACAGTAAGTCTGCTTTTACTAATAGTGCTGCTATTGCTACTTTATTTGGGGCAGATGATTCTGAGTCCGGTCTTGAGGCACTAAGAACTATTGATCCTCTGCTCTTATCCTATAACTGCGGTTATGACTTTGATATGGTCAAAAACACCTTCTCTTTCTTTAAGCCTTACTTTGATGGCGTAGTTCTGCCACAAGATCCTTATAAAGAACTGCAGCAGAAAAAGAAGGTAGAGGTGTCTAATCCTAAAGATAACATAGAAATTTTAATTGGCTACAATACCGATGAAGGCTCACTTTTTACAGATAACCTAAATGTCTTAGAGTTAAAAACTGCCATAAAAAACACCTTTGGTGAGAGTAAAGTCCAGAGTATAGCTGCTTTATATCTAAAGGATAAAGAGCCTACAGATTCTGCTTTTAAAGAAGTAAGTAGCTATAACGCTGACATCATGTTCAATCTTGGTATGAAGATTTTTGCTGATGCTATGAGCAAAAATCATAAGGTTTATATGTATCACTTTGACTATGCTCCTTTTGAATATAAGAAGTCTCATAAAGGAGTTAGCCATTCAAGTGAGATTGCTTATGTCTTTTCAACCTTGCCAGAAGGTGCGCAAAAAGATATGAAAAAAGTAAGCGACAACATGCACCAAAGATTTGTTAACTTTATTAAGACAGGCGATCCTAATTTTAATGGTAAGTCCATGACTCCAATCAGATGGCCTTTATATAATGAAAGATCACCTAAGGTTTATAAGATAGATAAATTGCCTTATGTAGAGAACTTTAAGTTAAAGGACAGATTAGATAAGTTAGAAGAGCTTTTATATTCAGACTATGATAATGAATAGGGGATGATTTAGCTTTTAAGGATCTTGTCTTCAATTAAACTTTTCTTAACTGCCAGCAAGATTTTCCTTACTGGCAGTAAACTTTTACAAAGCTGTATTACTTCAAGAGTTTTCTTACACCACCCTGACCATTTACAGCGTTCATCAGGTTTACCTTTTCACCCTGCTCACAACCGTCATTATAAGCATCAGCATGAATGCGACGAGTTCTAGTCATATGAATTTTAAGATCCTGATGATTTCCTAACTTGAATTTCTCAATAGCTTCTTTAGTTTCATCGTCTTGAACAAATTCAGCTACTTTTCCATAAATGGCTTTGAAATAGCCAAACATGAAACTCTCAGGCAGTTCTCGTTTTAGTTTATTAAAAACGTAATTAAATTGAGGATCTAAAATACAGAGCGAATCAACAATTACTTTAAAACCTTTAAATCCATAGGGATCGTTAAAACAAAAATCCTTACTCTTTTCAAAGTGATCAAAACTTTCTTTTGTTCGTTTGTTTTGACACAATCCTTCTCTAAGATTAGGAGATCCCAAGATATAGTCAACAATATGACAATAGATCTTCTCGCTGTAGAGTTTTTTAGCTGCCATCACTGAGCGCGTTAGGATCACAAAAATATATTCACAAGACTCTAGGCTGTCTTTAGGACCAATCATATTAACTTTATTTACGGTACCGTACTGATTGGTATGGTAGATAAATTCAACACCTAAGACCTTTGTTAAAATATGGCCTATTTGTGAAATATGTTTGATGTTTTTCATGCCCCTTACAGTTTCAATCACACGTTCTGAAATAACTGAATCCTCAAGTTCACTCATTTCAATGTGGTACTGTTGCATGAGCTTTTGAGCTCTGGACAGGGCAATGGCAGCTTCATTAGGATTAGAACTATCTGATAGAGCTAAGAGTTTTTTAATCCTGGTAATTAGTTCTCCTTTTGTCATATTCTTATTTTTATCTTTTTTTACTTTAGTTTTTTACAAGTTATAAAACAGTTTTTACCAGAAAAAGCTATGCCCACGGCATTAACAGAAGTTATGTTCTCATCTTCAAAAATAGCATCTGCATAGTGCTTTTCAAGAATTTGTTCTATAGTTTCATTAGCTTTTTTAGCTCTGCTTTCTTTTTCTTTGCAGACTTTAATTTCAATAACACAAGCTTTAGTGCCACCTAGATTATTAAAGGTAATATCAGCATAACCATCACCTGATTTGTAGTTTGAGTGATACTCACCAAGGCTATCTTTACAGTTAGTAAAGATACCGTTTAAGAAGCCATGGTAGTAGTTCTCTAAAGGAGCTTTGGTTGCTGTATCTCTGATTGAGACATATTTTTGCAGCATGTCAAAGAAGATGTCATAAGTTTCTTTTTGATTGCCGCAAGACAAAGCATCAACTAGCTTATTATGCAGGTTGTGCTCTTTAAAATCAGAGCTAAATCTCTCTTTTATATTACTGCTAAAGCACTCTAAGATTTCTAAATTAGGAATTCTTGCAAAGACATCTTTATTGGTTTTACCGTCTTTAGACAACTCTGCTTCATCAGTCTTTTCCCAATCTACAGTCAGATAACCTGTATGTAAGAGTAGTGACCAGAAGTCATCAGAGTTATGTTCAGATAAAGTATCATAGTTCATGGACTCGTTTAACTTAAAGCTAATTGACTTGCCATCAACTAAGTCCTGCATCTTTTGATTGTCAGTATCAGTCAGATAGCCTAAGTAATCATATAGGGATTTATCTGAGGTAGTTTCTATCCAGTAGTTATTGGTTCTAATTGAATCTGTTTCACCATTTAAGTTATATTTATAGTTTTCATCAATGAAATTGACTACATCCCATGGGCAGAACATCTCTTTGTCATAGAACTTATAACCGTCATAATGTTCTTTAACCTTTTCTGAGAAGTCTTCAAATTCATAGTCTTTTAAAAACTTATAGGTTTCATCTTTAGTAAAACCGATGATGCCTGTGTATTTCTGTTCTCTGTCTACTACAGAACAGACATTAAAGTTATTTACACCTGTAAATAAGCTGTTCTTAGCTACCTTTAAACATCCTGTAATCACTGCTTTACTAATAGCACCTTCATCACCAGGAGTGGTTTTTAACAAGTCAAAAAAGCCTTTCATTAAGGCAACCATCTTGTCATGGCAGTCTGCCACAAAGTCAGGTCTGTTCTTATATAGAACTTTGTTTACTCTATCGCGGTATGAAACTGCTGCTAGTGGTACATCGTACTCATCTATTAAAAGAATGGCACGTCTTCCATATTCTTTATATAAGAGTCCTGATATAGTCCTTAAAGCATCTTTTACAGTTTGCTGATTTTCGATTTTAAGTAAATAATCTTTGGTGGTTAAGTGTTCTAACTCTTCTTTATCGGATTTATCTAATTTATCACTATTCTTTAGATAGCTGTATCTTAAAGTAACATCATATACAGCTGAGGCAAGACTCTCATATAATTCATTAAAATTTGTACCTTCTACTTTTTTTAAAGTAATGGCAATAACAGGACACTGTCCCATGAACTTATCACAGAACTCTTTATCCTCTAAGATTTTAGTACCTTTAAAGAGCTCTAGTTGTTTTGAGTTATCAAATGGTTTTTCAGGATTGATTTTCAAAAATGAGTCAAACATGCTTATGAGCAGAGTCTTACCAAAACGTCTTGGACGGGTAAACAACATTACAGCAGATTGATCTGTAAATACTGTCTTAAGATAAGGAGTCTTGTCGACGAAGTAACAATTTCCTTCTCTTAATATAGGAAAATCATCCTTTCCGTAAGGTAATGCTAAGAATTGTTTGTTGCTCATTTATGAATGTATTCTGAATCGTTATTTACTTTTGATTATACATTATTTAGATAAGGTAAATTCTTAACAAAGACTCTTAAAAGAGTAAAGAACTGCCTGATTTTAAACAAGAATTGAGTGTTTTCAAAATTGACTCTTTTATCCTAGATTTGATAATTAAGAGTACTCTATTTGTTACAAATTCATCTTTCAAAATAAAAAAAGCAGGATCTTAAGATCCTGCTAAATTTACAGAGATAACAACTTACTCTTTATGTCTATAAGCTTAAATCTATTATTTTGAAGATAGAGCCTTAGCAATTTCCTCTAAGCTTCTGCCTTTAGTTTCAGGCATCATGCCTAAGCACCAGATTAACTGTAGGATCATCATGAAGCAGAAGAATCCGAACATGTAACCTGCATCAAAGTGTGCAATAGCAATTGGGAATACTAAGGTTAAGCCTGCAGCAAAGATCCAGTGAGTAAAGCTACCTAAAGACTGACCTTTAGCACGCTGATCGTTAGGGAAGATTTCTGAGATGAATACCCAGATGATAGTGCCTGAACCAATAGCATGAGCTGCGATGAATACAACCATACAGATTAGAACGGTCATACTTACATTACCTAATGCTCCTGAAGCTTCATGCTTTAGACCTAAAGCAATATCACGAACCTGTTGTACGCTCTCACCATCGAATACTACGTTAGTTCCAGAGTACTTTGAAGGTGCTGTAGCTTCTGTTAAAGCTTGTTTTGCTGCATCATAGGCTGCAACAGCTTTTCCATGATCTTCAGTTGTGAAGTAAACTTCACCATTATCCATTCTGATTAACTGTTCAGCACTTGATACAGTGTCAACCGCTGATGAAACAACCTTTAACTCATCGTAGTGGAAGAAAGCATAGGTACATACTGAAAGACTTACGATATAGCCCACACAACCGATGATAAGTAAGGTCTTTCTACCTAAGATATCGATAAGTCTGATACCGATAAAGGTTGCAATTAAGTTTGTAAAGCCTAAAGCAATAGATGCAGCAACTGGATCTTCCATACCAGCTAGACCTAACAGTCTTGGAGCAAAGTACAGAATGATGTTAATACCTGATAACTGGTTAAATGCTGCAATTAAGAAAGCAAATAAGATTGGATAGCGAAGACGCTTGGTAAAGAACTTAGTGGTGCTCTTCTTTGACTTATCCTCTGACGCTGCACTCTCTTTTACAGACTGAACAAGATCATCTAACTGAGCATCTGACATTTTTGGATTGATTAAAGAGAATACATGTCTGCCTTCATCGTCATCCTTGGCATTAACAATTAACCAGCGTGGTGACTCAGGCAGTGAGAAACACATTAAGGTGTAGATTAAAGCTGGTAATAACTGAATACCCAACATCCATCTCCATGCAGTCTCTTCTGGAGCTAAGTGCACAATGATGTAGTTAGAGAAGAATGCCATTAAAATACCGAAAACGATATTGAACTGGAATAAACCGGTTAACTTACCTCTGTCGCCAGCAGGTGAGATCTCAGAGATAAATAGAGGAGCTGCAATAGTAGAAATACCAATGCCGATACCTCCAATAAATCTGAAAATAAAGAAGGAAGATACGTCCCAGGCAATAGCAGAACCTATAGCACCTACAACGAATAGCACTCCGTTTGCAACTAAGGTTTTCTTTCTGCCGTATTTAGCAGCAGGGATACTACCGATTAGAGAACCTAATACAGTACCCCAAAGAGCAGCTGAGATTGCAAGACCATGCATTGAGCCACTTAATGACCACAATTGCTGAATTTTGCTTTCAGCACCTGAAATAACTACGGTATCAAAACCGAAGAGAAATCCTGCTAGAGCTGAGGTGATAGCCCAGAGTAATAATTTCTTATTCATAACAATAATCCCTTAATACATTGTTAGATTTCCAGAAGATCTGAATTTATGTATAGAAAAACTTCGATAAGTAAATTCAGAAAAATCTGATTTTTGTCTGGCGCAAATAATGTCACAACGGTCCTAAATATAAAATGCAAGGATTTCACAAAATCTTATGCAAATTTTTGCATAAACTTAAACAAAAGGTCATTTGTATGCTTTTTGTATAAAATCAGAATGAAAATTGTGCAAATTTTTGTAAATTTTGAATAGCAATTTGTTATGAATAATAGCTTATAAATCAAATAAATATTATGAAAATGTCCATATATTTCAAATGAAAATTCTAAATTTGAAAATTGAAATTTTTATAGTTTTCTTTAGAGTGGTGCAAAATTTTGCATTAAAAAATTTGAAAACAGCCAAAAAGCAAAAAATTTAATTCCACAACAAATTTTTTCATTTGTATAATTCGCCAAAGTTAAGTTCGTGAAAAATTCAAAAGAAGTACTTGTAAAGAAATTTGAGTGAAAGTTTTTAAAGAGTAATTGTGAATTTTGTTATTACTATTTTTGAATGTGATGTGTATTTATTGTTATGGCTAATATTACTGATATTGCAAAAGAGCTTGGTATTGCTCCATCAACTGTATCTCGAGCTTTAAAGAAACCTGATTTAGTTTCATTAGATACTCGACATAAAGTTTTGCAAATGGCAGAAAAACTAGGCTATCTACAAAAATTAAGAGACGATGCAACTGCTGCTACCGCGACCAATCTTATTGGTGTTATCGTAGCTGATCTTACAAATTCGTTTTCAAATCAGATTGTAAAAGCAGTTCATGACTCATTAGAGAACAGTGGCTACTCAGCAATTGTCGGCTGTAATTATGAGCAGAGCAGTATTGAGAACCGCCTTTTAAAGCAGTGGGCATCTTTGAATTTAAAAGGTCTCATTATCATGCCAACAGCTAAGTTCTCAAAAACGATTAACTCTGTTGATGCTAAATACCCTATTGTCTTAGTAGACAGAAACAGTGAAGATCTTTCATTTGACAGTGTCATTGAAGATAACCGCTATGGCGCAAGTCAGGCTATTGAGCATTTATGTGAATTAGGTCATGAAAGAATTGTCTTTATCACTGGTGCAAGACGTGTTTATACCTTTAATGAGCGTTGTTTAGGAGTTGAGAGTACCAACTCAAAAATCACAGCCAATGTGCAAATTGAAGAAGTCGATGCCGAGTCTTATGACGAGTTGTTTATAGGTGCCTTTGAAAAGACAAACATCCTTATGATGAAGAATAAGGCCTTAAGCCCTACAGCGATTGTAGGTGCTAACAACGCTATCACTGCAGGTATCTTGTATGCCTTAAATTTGAAGGATTTTAAGATACCAAATGATGTGTCTGTAGTGTCTTACGGAGACAGTGACTGGTGTAGATTCTATCCAACACCAATTACATCAATGTGTCAGCCTGTAGATGAGATGGGGCGAGAGGCAGCCTCCATCTTGCTAGAAAGAATTAAAGGTAAAAAAGGAGAGCCTGAAAAGATCTGCCTTAAATCTATGTTGTTAAGAAGAGCATCTAGCTCAGAACTTCAGATGTAAACATTCAGTCAATTCAAACTTTGTGAGAGTTATCATGTTAGATTTTTCAAAATACCAGGAAAAGAGAATTAAGTGCGCCGGTTTAGGCGAGGTTTTATTTGATGTCTTACCTACAGGCGCAAAAATTGGTGGTGCTCCTGCTAACTTTGCATTCCACTGTAAACAGCAAGGCCTAGAAGCTATGGCTATCAGTTCTGTAGGCAAAGATGCTTTAGGTTTTAAGGCTCGCGATTTGTTAGCTTGCAAATTCTTACCTGCATTGCTTTTAGAAAATGATAAGCAAACAGGTGCTGTACATGTTGATTTAAGTGCTGACGGTGTTCCTACCTATACTTTCTTAGAAGATACAGCCTATGACAACATTCCTTTAACTCCAATGCTTTTAGAAACTGCAAAAAGTTTAGATATGGTGTGCTTTGGTTCATTAGCTCAGAGAAATAGGTCTTCTCATGGTACTATCATGGCATTTTTAGATGTGATGAAAGAAGATGCCTTAAAGGTATTTGACGTAAATTTACGTCGTGAATACTATTCTAAAGAAGTAATTGAAGATTCTTTAAAGCGTTCTGATGTCTTTAAATGCAATGAAGATGAGTTACCAATTTTAAGCGAGATTGCTGGCTTAAAAGATAGCAATGCAGACCGATTCTTTGAGTACTTGCAAAACAGAGGTATTGACTGCTTTATCTTTACTGAAGGCGCTAAAGAAAGCACCGTTTATCTAAATGATGAAAAGTCATTGTTGCCTACTCCAAAAGTTGAGAATGTAGTAGATACAGTAGGTGCAGGAGACTCATTTACAGCTACTATCATCAGCTCTCTGATGAAAGGAGATCCTCTTGTTAAGGCTCATGAAAAGGCAGTAAATATTGCAGCTTATGTGTGTACACAAAAAGGAGCGATGCCAGAGATCCCTTATAACTTTATAAAGTAAGTTATAAGTTCATTACTTTGTAATCTTAAATTTACTTTACAAACTAATCTAACAACAAACATTTCCTCATTTTCTTAGTGTTTCCATCTTTGGCTTCAGCCAAAGGTGGATTTTTTTTGATCTCTTGGGCATTTTTATCACTTTCATTATAAATCCTGTAAATTTGTCGTAAAATCAAAGATAAATATGGGATTGAGTGGTTATAACAGCCATTAATAAATAATTACAAAAATAATAAGAAGACGAAAAAAACAGCTCTTCCTAATAAAACGGAGTTCAAAATGTCGCTTAAGACAAGACTTGCAGTTGTGTTTACTGTGATGTGCTGTTCTGTAAGCTCTGCTAATGCTCTAGAGCTTACAGTATGGGAAGACTACACTAAGGGCGTAGGTTTAGCTCAGGCTATTAGTGCCTTTACTAATGAGACCGGTATCGATGTAAAAATTGAAGAAAATAATTACATTTATGCTCTGCAAAAGATGAGGTTAGATGGACCAGTAGGAAGAGGTCCTGATTTAATCTTGTTGCCAAACGATCAATTAGGCATGGCAGCAAAAGAAGGCATGATCGATCCTGTATATCTTTCAGATGAGGAAAAGTCAAAGTATCCTGATAACGTTGTTGACGCAGTATCTATCGATCAGAGCCAATATGCAATACCAAAGAGTATTGAAACCCTTGCTATTTTTTATAACAAAAAATACCTTTCAAAACCATTTGACTCTATTGATTCTTACATAAAATACTCTAAATTAGAAAAAGAAAACGGCAGAAACGGCTTTGTAGCAAAGTTTGACGACTTATTTTATTTAATGCCAATATTATCATCCTATGGTACTTATGTCTTTGGTAGGAATAAAGTAGGTGCTGTAAACGTCAATGATGTAGGCCTTGATGGAGCAGAAGCAGTCAAAGCGATTACCAAAATAAAGGAATACTATGACGCAAAACTGGTACCACCTGTTATCGACGGTTTGAATGGTGGTACTAATCTTGTTGAAATGTTCTGTCAGGGTAGAGTTGCAGCTACTATCCTAGGGTCATGGGATGTAGGTACTGCTAAAAAGTGCAGTATCGATTTTGCTACAGCTCCACTTCCTGTAAACAGTGAAGGTAAACAGATGGCAGGCTTTTTAGGTGTAAGAGGCTTTGCAATTTCTCACTGGGCAAAAGACTACGATGCAGCTGTAAAGTTAGCTAAGTTTTTAACTCAAGATAAATACTCAAAATCAAGGTTTAATCTAACAGGTGAAATTCCTGCTTCATTAAAACTCTTAGACGATCCAGATATTTTTAATGATGAATATGCCAATGCATTTATTCAACAGGCTAAGTTAGCAGAGGCAATGCCTTCTGTTAGTGAAATGCATGAATTCTGGTTACCTTTTTCAAATCAGTTATTGCGTATCTTTAAAGGCAAGATCCCTGTAGCAGAAGGTTTGCAAGAGGTCGTTTATGATGTTAAGAGTAGTTATCAAAAATAAGCTAAACACTCTCATTTTGAGATCAAACGCTCTTTTTTGATGCTTGAATGAAAAAAATAGATTTTTTTCATTCATTTATGGTAAAAATGACAGTGAAAGTTTTCCTTTTACTGTTAAACTACCAATGTTCCAGTTTTATGGAAACATATTTTTTAAGATCGATTTTTTTAAGCTATGACGATAGCAAAACAAACAGCTAAGAGAGCTCGTTAGAAGTATCAGCTGTTGTAGTTAGCTTCCCGTTCAGAATAACGATAATTAAGGGACATAATAATATGGCTAAAGTACAGTCACTTCAGGATCCATTCTTAAATGCATTACGTAAGGATCGCATTGCTGTTTCAATTTATCTTGTAAATGGCATCAAATTACAGGGACAGGTTGAGTCTTTCGATCAGTTCGTTATCCTGTTAAAGAATCAAGTAAGCCAGATGGTATACAAGCATGCAATTTCTACAATTGTTCCTGCTCGTGCAGTAACCATCAGCCCAACTGAAGACAAGGAAGAAGCTCCTGTAGCTGAAGAATAATTTAGAGTTTGAGATAATATTCTAATGCCTCAATCAGAGTTTGAGTCTTTAGGCTCAACACTACTTGTGCATGTCGAGTTACCTCAGGCCCAATCACAAGAAGATTTAAAAGAACTACAACTCCTAGCTGAGTCTGGCGGAGGAGATGTAGTTTTTTGCGTTTCTTGTAAGCGCGAAGCGCCTGATCCAAGTACTTTTATCGGTTCAGGTAAAGTGGTCGAAGTATCCGATGCAGTCAAAGCTTATGAAGTTCAGACTGTAATCTTTAATAACAAACTTACTCCTGCCCAAGAAAGAAATTTAGAGAAAGCTTTTGGTGTAAGAGTTATGGATAGAGTTGCTCTCATCCTGACTATCTTTGCGCAAAGAGCTAGAACCTATGAAGGTAAATTGCAAGTTGAGTTAGCTCAGTTGCAGTATGAACAGGCCAGACTTGTAAGAGGCTGGACTCACCTTGAAAGACAGAAAGGTGGTTTCGGTTTAAGAGGCGGTCCTGGTGAAACTCAGATCGAGTTAGACAGACGTGCATTAAGAGAAAGAATTGCTGCCATTAAAAAAGATCTTGATGTGGTAGCTTTAAGACGTGAACAGAACAGAAGTCTTAGAAAAAAGAATGCAGTTCCTGTAGTGTCTTTTGTAGGTTATACCAATGCAGGCAAATCAACACTGTTTAATAGACTTACAAATTCAGATGTCTATGCTGCTAATCAGTTGTTTGCAACATTAGATCCTACATTGAGAACTGTAGAATTACCTGTAATTGGTAAAGCTGTATTTGCTGATACTGTAGGTTTTATTCGTCATTTACCTCATGATTTAGTTGCAGCTTTTAGAGGTACTCTAGAAGAGACTGCTCAGGCTGATTTACTGTTACATGTTGTGGATGCCTCAGATGAGCACAAAGAAGCTAATATCGAAGCTGTAAATGCTGTTTTAAAACAAGTAGGAGCAGAGGATATTAAAACTTTGGTTGTCTACAATAAGGCCGATCTTATTGAAGACAGTGCCGATGAGATTATCCGAGATGATAATGGCGCTCCTCACCGTGTATATGTGAGTGCTCTTACAGGTTTTGGTATTGATAAATTATTATCAGCCGTAAGTGAGCTTTTATCTGATAATTTGTGCGAATTTACTGTTAAGATAGACGGGCGTCACGGCAAATTAAGAAGCTTACTGTATGCATCAAATGCTGTTGATTCAGAACAATATGATGAAAATGGTAACTGTCTTTTGGATGTAAAAATTACAGCAGTAGATGCTGCAATTATCGACAGTAAAACCAATGGTGCCTTATCTGATACCTGTATGCAAGAGAAAAAGCCTTGGGTACAGAGCAATGAATTTGATTTTGACTCAGTGAACTAGAAATATGGAAAATAATAAAGATCTTATGGGCTGGAATGCTCCTGGCTCAAATAATTCTTCTGATGAAGAAAAGAAGAGAGAACAATCTTCTCAAGATCCTTGGGGTCGTGAGAGAAGAAGTTCCTCTACAGACGATTTACTGTTAGGTCTTTTAAAAGCTTTAAAAGATCTTTTAGGTTTAAATGGAAAACGTTCTTCTTCAAAAAGTGGTAAAGCTCCAGCTTCTGGATTGAACGTCTTTACGCTAGTTGCTGTAATTGCGCTAGGCTTCTATATCTTTACAGGGTTTTATACTGTGAGGGAAGCTGAAAAGGGCGTAGTTTTAAGATTCGGTAAAATCTACGATGTTGTAGATTCAGGTCTGCGCTGGAAATTTTCAGGCATTGATACTGTAAATGTAGTAGATATTGAGCAGGTTCGCTCAATACAGTCATCTGGTACCATGCTTACAGAAGATGAAAACGTAGTTATCGTAGAGATGGATGTTCAGTACAGAATTTCTGATCCTGTTAAATATCTATACTCTGTAGTAAATCCTGATAACACCTTATTAGAAGCAACAGACAGCGCCTTGCGTTATGTGGTAGGTCATACCTTAATGGATGATATTCTAACCTCAGGTCGTGAGATGGTGCGTCAGAACACTAGAGAACTTCTAACCTCTATTATTCAACCTTATAACACAGGTCTTACCATTGTTGATGTTAACTTCTTACCAGCAAGAGCACCAGATCAGGTAAAAGAAGCTTTCGATGATGCTATTGCAGCTCAGGAAGATGAGCAGCGTTACAAGAGAGAAGCTGAAGCTTATGCTAATGAGGTCTTACCAAAAGCAGAAGGTCAGGTTCAGAGAATTAAACAAGAATCTGAAGCTTACCGCTCACAGGTAGTGCTAAAGGCAGAAGGTGAGGTTGCTCGCTTTGAAAAGGTATTACCTGAGTACAATGCAGCTCCTGATATTACCAAGACTAGAATTTATCTTGAGACCATGCAGGAAGTTCTAGGCAAGAGCCAAAAGATCTTCTTAGATGTACCTAAAGGTTCATCTCCAGTTTTATATCTGCCAATGCCTCAGTCAAATACAAACACTGAGAGAGAAAAGACTGAGAACAACCAAAGCTCAAGCTCTACACCTGCTACAACTTCACCAAGTTCAACCACACAGCAGGTACCACTAAGAACAGAGGATCAGTATCCACCTCTGTCAGAGAGCACTCAAAATAGCTACGGTACTTCAAGCAGGAGGGGAAGATAATGAATAAGGGAATGCTTAATCTGCTGCTGATTGTAGTAGTGGTTTTAGGTTTTATTGGCTTTAACAGTCTTTATGTAGTAAACGAAGGCTCAAAGGGCATCGTTACAAGATTCGGTAAAGTTCTAAGAAATTCAGATGGTAAGCTTAATATTGTCGATCCTGGTCTGCATATCAAAGCTCCATTTATTGATCATGTAAAAGATCTTGATGTACGTATTCAGACTATCAGCTCATCAGCTGACAGATTCGTAACTTCAGAGAAAAAAGATGTGATCATCGACTCTTATGTTAAGTGGCAGATTTTAGATGCTGCAACTTATTATTTAACCACCGCAGGTGGCAATAAGTTACAGGCAGAAGAGTTATTACGCAGACGTATTAACAACTCTTTAAGAAGTCAGATCGGTCGTTTGACTATTCATGAGATCGTGTCAGGTCAGAACAATGGGCAGGATGCAGCTCTAGAAGAGAGTGATTTTGATACAGTTGTTGATAATTCTCAAAATGAGGCTGCAGCCGACAACACTACTGAGATTGCTGCTAATACCCAGGAGACAACTCCTGAGGCTACTGTAAGTCAGTCAAAGCGCGATGAAGTGATGCAGAATGCTCTAAAAGACATCGGTGCATCTGCTAAAGCCTTAGGAATCAAGATTGTTGATGTGCGTATCAAACAGATTAACTTACCTCCAGAGGTTTCAAATTCAATTTATCAGCGTATGAGAGCTGAGCGTGATGCTGTAGCTAAATTGCACAGATCACAGGGTCGCAAAGAAGCTGAGGCAATTAAGGCTCATGCTGATAGAGAAGTTGTAGTGAAGATTGCAGAAGCTGAAAGACAGGCTCGCTCACTACGCGGTGAAGGTGATGCTGAAGCTACCAGAATTTATGCAGAAGCCTACAAACAGAATCCAAAACTCTTTGAGTTCTTACGTTCAATGGACGCTTATAAGAATTCAATGAAGGGTAAAGATACACTTGTATTACAGCCAGATAGTGAATTTTTCAAATTCTTTAATGATGCAAATGGTACAAGTAAACCATAATTATGTATAATCTTAAGTTCGGTGAATTTTTTTTACAACTAGGGTTCTTCAACGAGGAATAAATAATGCCTAACAATGTGATTGTGCTTGGTACACAATGGGGCGACGAAGGTAAAGGTAAAGTCGCTGATTTATTAACTTCAAAGGCTAACATAGTAGTTCGCAGCCAGGGTGGCAACAATGCAGGTCACACCTTAGTTGTAGGCAATAAGAAGGTAGTGGTTCGTTTAGTTCCATCAGGAATTTTACACAAATCATGCTTATGCCTTATCGGATCTGGTGTCGTAGTGAACCCTGGTGCTCTTTTCGAAGAAATCGAGGAGTTAAATAGGGCTGGCGTTGAAGATGTAGAAAAGAGAATTAAGGTATCAGGCGCTAGTGCTTTATTGTTACCAATTCATCCTGCTATCGATAAAGGTGCTGAGAAACTACGTGGTAAGAATGCTATCGGTACTACAGGTCGTGGTATCGGTCCATGCTATGAGGATAAGGTTGCTCGTAGAGGCGTTCGCGTAGGTGATCTTTATGATATGGAGAACTTTAAGTCTCGCCTAAAGAGCTTATTAGATTACAGAAACTTCATGTTAAAGAATTACTACAATGAGCCTGAGGTTTCATATGAGTCTGTTTTAGCTTATGTAGAAGGTATCCGTGATCGTTTATTAGCGATGGTAGCTGATGTTTCAGAGATCTTAGCTGAAGGTCGTAAGGCAAATAAGAAGATCTTATTTGAGGGAGCTCAGGGTACATTCTTAGATATCGATTATGGTACCTATCCATTTGTTACCTCATCAAATACTGTAGCTGGTGGCTGTGTTACCGGTTCTGGTGCAGGTCCTTTAGATATTGATTATGTTTTAGGTATCGCTAAAGTTTACACCACTCGTGTAGGTGGCGGTCCATACCCTACAGAGTTAAATGACGAAGTAGGTGAAGGTATCCGTAAGCGCGGTGCTGAGTTCGGTGCTGTAACTGGTCGTCCACGTCGTACTGGCTGGTATGATGCTGTTGCAATGCGTCGTGCTGTAACCATCAATTCATTAACAGGTTTAGCTTTAATGAAGATGGACGTATTAGACGGTATGGATGAAGTTAAGATCTGTACTGCTTACAAGATGAAGGATGGTTCAATTCGTCAGTTACCTCCTTTATCAGCTCACGAGTATGAAGGTATAACTCCTGTATATGAGTCAATGCCTGGTTGGAAAGAGTCAACCTTTGGTGTAACCAAGTGGGAAGACTTACCTGTAAATGCTCAGAAGTACATCAAACGTCTAGAAGAGTTATCAGGTGCTAAGGTTGCAATTTTATCAACCGGTCCTGAAAGAGATCAGACCATTTACTTAGATGATCCATTTGCTGATTAATCTTTAGTAAACAAATTAAAGCTAAAAGGCCTTCTCAGTGATGACTAGGCCTTTTTTGCAAGTAAAAAACTAAAACCGTAAAGAATTTAAAGAGCAAAACATGATTAGAGATATTGTCAAAGACGAAGAGTTCTTAAAGATCCCAAGTGTTAACGCCTCCATTAAAGACAAACAGGTAGCTATAGATTTATTAGATACTCTAGAGCATAACAGTGAAAATTGTGTAGGACTTGCTGCTAACATGATTGGTCATTCACTCAATATTATTGCAGTTAACATCCATCAGACTTTGGTGATTATGTATAATCCTATGATTGTAGAAAAACATGACCCTTATGAAACTGAGGAAGGTTGTTTATCTTTAGAAGGTGTAAGAAAGACTACTCGTTACAAGAGCATTGTTGTTGAGTATGAAGATCATAAGTTCAAAAAGAAGTCTAAGAAGTTATCAGGCTTTTCTGCTCAGATCGTACAGCACGAAGTTGACCATCTGCATGGCATTATTATTTAGTGCTAAGGTGTAGGCTAGAATTCATTGTCTGATACTAGATAAGATAATAAAAGCCACAGCAGTGGTTTTAAAAGAATAACTAGAGCATTGTGTATAGTTATTTTGATCTGTTAGCTGCTTTTTTAGCAAGTTCAACTAGCATCTCTTTATAAGGTGAATCCTCTAAAACCTCTAAAGCTTTTTTAGCTTTTTCGACAGCTTCAAAAGCAAAATCACGACATTTAGATAGAGAGTCAGTTTCTTTAATAAAGGTTAATACCTTTGCTAAATCACAGTCTTTAATGGCTTTTTCAAGAGACTTTCTATCAGAGGTGTTCTTTAAAGTTAAAATTAAAGGTAAGGTAATTCTGCCATCTTCAAGATCTTCACCTATAGACTTGCCTAAAGTTTGAGTACTAGAAGAATAATCTAGCATGTCATCAGCTACCTGAAAGGCAATACCTAACTGTTTGCCATACTCTTTTAAAGCATTAACAATGTTTTCTGGAGCCTTTTCTAAAACTGCAATACCTGAGGTGGTAAGTTCAAAGAGGGCACCTGTTTTGCAATAGATAGTCTGTTCGTAATCTTGAATTGAGATATTTAAATCTCCCTGATTATGAAGCTGATTGATTTCACCCATTACTAAGGCAGCAAGGGTCTCATTGACTAGAGAGAAAAGCTTGGGTTCTTGAACATCATGCAAGCAGAAGAAACAGCGGGTAAATAAGTAGTCACCAGCTAATACAGCAGCATGATTGCCTTCTGTATCATTTAAAGTGCTTACACCACGTCTTATAGTTGCTTTATCGATGACATCGTCATGAACTAGTGTTGCTGTATGAAGAAGCTCGGTTGCTGCGGCAAACTTAAGCATTCTTTCATAGTTTTGAGAATTATTCTGTAAGTTTAAGGCATGCCAGGATAAGATTGATAATCTAGGTCTGATTCTTTTGCCTCCAGCTTTTACTACATGCTGGCACATTGCATTTACATTTGCTTCATAGGCAGAACCTGACAGGAGTGTAGATAGGTTTTCTTCGACTTTATCTAAGTCGTTTTTTATTTCATTATCAACTGTATACATGCTATAACTCTCACAAGATAGTGTAATTGTAACATCGAATAATGAGTGATTAGTGCATGAATTAATAAAAATCTTGAAATTGCACTGAATAAGCTATAAAATTCATACCGCTTTTTGTAGGTCGATTAATGCATTAAACTACATGTATTAATGAAAAAGCGTAATCCAGAGATAATTAATAAGTGCAAGTCTTGTCAGAAGACTTGCAATTTACTTATTTTGTCTGTAAAATAATGACCCATTATCGCCCCAAGTGGGCACAGTTTTAATTGATTGCGGGAGCAGAACTCCTGCATTTACCCGGAGTTTGAGCATGTACGCAGTTATTTTTTGCGGCGGCAAGCAGCACAAGGTTTCCGAGGGCGACGTGCTAAGCGTTGAGCTACTCGATGCCCAGGCTGGCAGCGATATCGAACTAGATAAAGTTCTATTAGTATCAGATGGCACCAATATCAAAGTTGGCGCTCCATACTTAGATGGTGCAAAGGTTACCGCTAAGGTTTTAGGCGCACACGGTGGCGAGAAAGTTAAGATTGTTAAGTTCCGTCGTCGTAAGCACCACCAGAAGGTTACTGGCCATCGTCAGTGGTTTACCGATTTACAGATTACTGGTATTCAGCAGTAATTTAGTTAGGAGAAAGGAATAAATGGCACACAAGAAAGCTGGTGGTTCCGTTCGTAACGGCCGCGATTCCAATGCTCAGCGTTTAGGCGTTAAAGCTTACGCTGGTGAGACTGTATCAGCTGGTAGCATCATCGTTCGTCAGCGCGGTACACACTTCCACGCAGGTGCAAACGTTGGTTTAGCAAAGGATGATTCATTATTTGCTAAGGCAAACGGTAAAGTTACCTTCGTAACTCGTGGCGCTAAGGGCCGCAAGTTCGTTGAGATCGTTGAGACTCAGCAGTAATACCGAATTTGGTTTACAATAAAAGGGCTCGCAGATGCGGGCCTTTTTAGTCTGTATTGATTTTTTATCAGTATCAAATAAGTAAAGTGGCGCATGCCTGCTGCCATCTTGTAATCTGGAGGATCATAAGGTGAAATTCGTTGATGAAGCCATAATCCGCGTAGAAGCTGGTGATGGTGGTAACGGTATTGTTAGCTTTAGACGTGAAAAGTACGTGCCTCGTGGTGGCCCTAATGGCGGTGACGGTGGTGACGGTGGCGACGTTTACATGAAAGCTGACGTAAATCTAAATACTTTAGTTGATTATAGATTTACTAAATTTTATCAGGCAGGTCGTGGTGAAAACGGCGGTACTGCTGATTGTACTGGTGCTCGCGGAGAGGACAAGATCCTTTTAGTTCCTGTAGGAACTCGTGTAACCGACGTTTCAACCGGTGAGGTTATTGGTGATCTTAGAAAAGAAGGCGATGTATTATGCGTAGCTCGTGGCGGTCGTCATGGTTTTGGTAATACTCACTTCAAGTCAGCTACTAATCAGGCTCCAAGACAGAAGACTAACGGTACTCCTGGTGAGCGTCGTCAGTTAAAGCTTGAGATGCTGTTAGTATCAGACGTAGGTTTAGTAGGTCTACCTAATGCCGGTAAATCTACCTTTGTAAGAGCTGTATCTGCAGCAAAACCAAAGGTTGCTGATTATCCATTTACTACCTTAGTCCCATCATTAGGTGTAGTTAAAACTTCACAGGGACGTTCTTTTGTAATTGAGGATATTCCTGGCCTTATTGAAGGCGCATCAGAAGGCGCAGGCCTTGGTCACCGCTTCTTAAAGCACCTAGAGCGTTGCCGTGTTTTAGTTCACTTAGTTGATATTCATCCTATTGATGGTTCTGATCCTGTAGAAAACGCTAATATCATCGAAAATGAGATTAAGCAGTACGCTCATGAGCTTTACAACAAGCCTCGCTGGTTAGTTGCCAATAAGGTTGATTTAGGTACTGAAGAAGAAGCACAGGAAATTTTAGAGAAGATCGCATCATCTGCAGAAGTAAAGCCTGAGAGAACCTTTATCATTTCAGGCCTAGCTAAGACCGGTGTAAATGATCTTATCTATGCACTACAAGATCTTGTGGATGAGGTTAAGCAAAAAGAGCTTGAAGAGCCTGAGAAGCCAAAAGCTGAAGAATTCATCTGGACTGAGCCTGAAGTTCGTGAAAATAATCGCGATGACGATTTTGACGATGATGAAGGTCCAGAGTTTATCTATAGGAACTAATCATGGCCGATATTCAAATTATTGTAGCGATTGCAAAGAACTTTGTTATTGGCAATGAAGGTCAGATCCCTTGGCATTTGTCCGAAGATCTTAAGCACTTTAAAGAAATAACTACAGGGCACCCTGTAGTTATGGGCAGAAGAACCTTTGAGTCTATTGGTCGTGTTCTTCCAAACAGAATGAACATCATGGTAAGTTCAACCTTCACAAAAGAGGTTGAAGGTCTTACTGTAGTAAAGTCACTAGCAGAGGCAATAGCTCTTGTAGGAGATAAGACTCTGATGGTAATAGGTGGTGCTCGTATGTATGCTGAGGCTTTACCATTAGCATCTACTCTGCATCTGACTACTATCGACAAGGAATTTGCAGGCGACACTAAATTCCCTGATTTTACTAAATATCCTTTTAAACTACATGATGATGTAGCTTTCCATTCAGACAAGTGTGGATTTGACTATCACTTCCAAACCTGGATTAAATAAAAAAATAGGGAGCATTGAAGCTCCCTAAAAACTGCCTAACTTATAAGCTTTTATTCTTTTTCTACCTGTTCTACTTTTAGATCTTGAGCATCATGAGGCTTTGCATTGTGGATCTGACTGTTACCAATACTCTGTGAATATGAAACAGGTTCTGGCATCTGATCTGGTGGATTGCCCTTCATAGGATCCCATCCTAAAACTAGAAGGTAAACACCAAAGCCTACCATGAAGGCAAATGGTATATGCCAGCCATAACGTAACCAGTTAACGAAGCTGCGAGCTTTGTGGAACATATCGCAGACTGCAACACCTGCTGATGAGCCAAACCAGATCATAGAGCCACCAAAGCCTACAGCATAGGAAATAAGTGCCCAGTCATAACCACCCTTGATTAGGCACAGTTGCGTTAATGGGATGTTGTTAAATACAGCTGAAACATAACCTATAGCCATGGTAGATAGAATGGATGCATCAGGAACTGATTCAATAGGCACTAATTCTGCACAGAATACTAAAGCAACCAGGAAGACAGTACTCTCGTAGGATGACTTTACAATTCTAAGATCAACTCTTGTAATGATCTCTCCTAAGATAATTGCAATCCAGATACCTAAAGCCGGGAACTCAAAGAAATAATTAAAGCTGATAGCACCAATTAAGATTAAGCCTACAACCGAGAGTTTCTTTTTATCGACAGTGATGTTGCTCTCTATTTCTGTAGTAATAGGATGGTATTTTTCCTGCTGTTTTGAAGCAAAGTAAGCTACTACTAGTATAGCTACAGTTGCAGGTAAGAAAGCATGTGCTAAAACCAAAGGATCTTTACCAAAGATCCAGATTAAAGTAGTTGTGGTATCTCCTACGACTGAGCCTGCACCACCTGCGTTTGAGGCTGCACAAATTGCAGCGACAAAGCCAATATGTACCTTACCTTTAAAGACGATCATGGCAATTGAACCACCAATCATGGCTGCTGCAATATTATCTAAGAAGGTACTTAGTACAAAGATACACAGTAAGAGTGCAAAGCCACCCCAGTGACCTTTAGGCAGAAAACGGGGAATTATTGAAGGTAACTTTGAGTCTTCGAAAACTTTTGCTAATACTGAGAATCCAGGTAGCATTAAAGCCAGGTTTAGATAAGTATTCCAAGAACCACTTACAAATTGACCATCAGTATTTACATAGCCAATTAGTTTTTTTATTACAGAAAAGCCGTCAGTAAATTCGTATTTATAAAAGCACAATGAGAGTAGCCCGATGATAGCTACCTTCATGGTCTTGGTGTAAAAGACTGCAACGCCTACTAACATTAACGCAAAGATAATCATCTCATAGCGAATGCCATAGAAAGTGTATCTTGTAAATAAAGGTTCGTCGGCAAGGGCATAAGGCGATGCTAGTAACAGTACAGATAGCATCAGGAGTTTATAAACGTTTTTCATTTGTTATCCTTTAGTTATTCTGAGATTTGTCTGTCACATTAGACTCTGTTTGGGCTATCTTATCTGAAGGATTACAAGAAGAAACCTTTACCTTTTCATTACTGTCCACAGAAGTATCTTTATTGTCCTTTGCTGTAGCATCATGACTCTTATTGCCATCTTGTATGTAAGCTTTGTCAGTTGAAGTCTCTTTATTAGTAATATCAGCAGTTGTTTCCACATTAGTTGATGCATCTTCTTGCAGATGAGCTAAAAGAGCATTAGGTGCATCTTCAAATGCTTCATGAACACCTAAACGCTGTATCCATAACCAAAAAGAGAGCACGATAAAGTGGGCATAGAGAATTCTTAAAGTAAGAACACCAATTAGGTTTGAAAAAATAGAGATAGCAAGTACTGCAATGATAGGTCCTAGTGCCCAGCCTGAAAGGTAAAAGACTTTATAATTGCTTTGTTTACGCTGATTAAGCTTTGAGTGATTGAGCTCTTTTACAAAGTTTAACTGTCTTGTAAAGTTCTCATAGAAGAACACTGCTAAAGCACCAGTGCAGACTATGACGCCTACAAAGAGCATGGCAATGTTAATTGCAAGTGCAATAAAGAGCATTCCAATCATGGCAACTAAGATATCCTGTTCATAAACAGTCTTAGCGCCAATCTTTGGTACCAGATAACGAATTAGCACAATACCTGCAATTGCAGAGAGTATAAAAGTTAGAACCACTGCAAGTGAAAACACAGTTTCATCGGTTTCTAAAAATTGAGACCAGAGGTTAATACCTGCAAAAAGAGAAACTGCAATTCCAGCACAGAGATATCCTACAGACGAGAATATAGCTGTGCGGATGATTTTTTCTGTCTTTTCCATAATGAACACCATAGTTATTTACGTATATCTGTACACCTTAAGTGCACTTACTCAAGCTTGTACGATTGTTATGATTTAACTAACTTATATGTTTAAATGTATGTAAAAGGTGAATTATTTACTAGAATGATCCTAGCTTGTTATAGTAAAACTAAAATGTTAGATTATTATTAAAACAAATTTATTAAATTTCAAATTTGTGTAAAAAATTAAAATTATGCACAAAAATGATCAGCAAAATGATAAGTCTTTAGAAGTGATAAAGATGATAATGAAATAAAATTTCAAAAATTTTATTTAATTTATTGAAAATAAATAAAAAAGCAGTATTAAAACAAAATACTGCTTTAGAAGATGAGATGTTAACTAAGTAAAATGTTAGTAGAAAAATCTAACTATTTAGATTCTCTTTTCTTTTGAAGTGATAAAACTGAAATTTTTTCTTGTTTTTCGAGTGCGTAGCAGGAAAGTCTGTCGCCCCAAACACAGCCAGTATCTAAAGCTACAACATGTTCTCTGTCACATTGAGCATTTAAAGCTGCCCAGTGACCAAAGAACAGCGTAAAGTTCTCCCTTTTGTATTCAAAAGGAGAACCAAAGTTAAACCAAGGATAGATATTGTCCTTTTGAGCCTCAATTACAGTGCAGTCTGAATGACCGTAATCGAGTACAAGTTCTTTTGAGCATAATCTCATTCTTGTAAAGGCGCTTACGATAAATCTCCAGTAGTTAAGATCTGATGACAGCATTTGCTCTTCAAAATGATCAGGATGATCTGCATACATATTTGCTAATAAGACTTTTGTATGCAGAGGATCTTTTAATACTTTTGAAATGACATTGGTGTGTTTTTGCGCTTCATCAATTGTCCATTTAGGATAGATACCAGCATGAGCTACAGCTATTTTTTTCTCAGGATCAACATATAAAAGAGGGGTGCTTTTAAAAAACTCAATATAGTCATTAAGCTTTGGAGCGTTTAGGAGCACATCTAAATTATCTTTAGCTTTGGCTTTGTGATAGCCATAGAAAACAGCTAAAAAGTTTAAGTCATGATTGCCTAAAACAGAGTGAATTCGTCCTGGGTGTTTTGCCTTTAACGCAGTGATTAAATTTAAAGTATCAACAGGCTTTGGACCTCTTCCAATTAAATCACCAGTAAAGATTAGTTCATCTTCGTTTTCGTTGTAGTTGATATTTTTCAAAAGAGCTGTAAATTCATCATAACAGCCGTGAAGATCACCAAAGATGTATGTAGACATTTGTTTTCCGTAAAAGTGCAATTATCGTAGCTTTAAAACAGCTTAAATTTGGGAAATATTAAAAAAAGTTCTTAAAATTCGTATTTTTTGACACTATTCTACCATTTTTGTATTAATTGTCGGTTATATTAGTCGCTATCAAGACAGCCTGAATGTTCATATAATACACAGTAATCGTTAACTTTATGTTAAGTAAAATGCTGTTAAAAATCAGAGATGTAAGACAGTATTAAGAGATACCTTAAAGAGTTTGCCATGCCGTTTATCAAGAAAAGTTTTATTACCGAAAAGTTACTGCCAAATGTTCCTATTGAAAAGGTCATAGGTCAGTATGTAACTTTAAAAAAGTCAGGCGCAAACTATACCTGCTGCTGTCCATTTCATCATGAGAAGACTCCCTCATTTAGTGTCACACCAGCAAAGCAGATGTTTTACTGTTTTGGCTGTAAAGAGCATGGCAACGTCATTGATTTCATCATGAAATTAAAGAACCTGAGTTTTCCTGAGGCAGTTGAAGAAATTGCTCAAAATGCAGGTTTAACCGTTGAATATGACACAACTAATACCCGTTCAAAAGAAGAAGTCGATCTGCAAAAAGAGTATTACGACCTCATGGACAGATGTGCGACCTTATATACTCAGGTATTAAACTCACCTGAAGGCGCTCCTGGTCTTGAGTATTTTTCAAAAAATCGTGGTTTGACACGAGATACTATCTTAAAGTGTCGCTTAGGTTTTGCTCCTAAAAATCCTCACTTTTTGCAAGAAAGGTTATGTCAGGATCCTAAAACAGAGCAGAAGTTAATTGATTTAGGTATGTTAGTGCGCAACGACTACGGTGTGCACTCTATGTACCGTAACCGTGTCATGATCCCTATCTTTGACAGACGAGGCAGGATCATCAGTTTTGGTGGCAGAACCATGGGCGATGACAAGCCTAAGTACATGAACACCAAAGAAACTCCTATTTACCGTAAGCGTAATGAGTTATTTGGTCTATATGAGGTCTTAAAAGCAAATAACAACCGTCCACCACGTATTGTGGTTGTTGAAGGATATATGGATGTGATCTCAGTGCGACAGGCAGGTTGTACCTATGCTGTAGCTTCATTAGGTACAGCAACTACACCTGAGCAGATTAAAGAGATGTTCCGTTATACTGACAAAGTTGTGTGCTGTTATGACGGTGATAGCGCAGGTCGTCATGCTGCCTGGCATGCCTTAGAGACCGTAACTCCAATTTTGCAGGATGGTAAAGAAATTCGTTTTGCATTCTTGCCTCCAGAGCATGATCCTGATTCTTTAGTAAGAGAGCAAGGCTTAGGTGCTTTTGTAAAGTTCTTAGATGAAGCTATGAGCTATCCAGAGTTTTTGATAGTACATAAGTCTCAAAGCTATGATTTAAAAGATCCTAATTCTTTATCAAACTTTATCTCAGACACCATAAAGCTGATTAAAGCTATTCCTTTAGTTTCATTACAATCGGTTGCTTTAAAGTTGCTCTCAAAGCCATCAGGCATTTCTGAAAATCAGCTTTATGACATGCTAAAGCAAACTCATGTTGAAAAGCCTCGAGCTTATGTAGCTCAAGAGAAAAAAGAACAGGAACAGATTGCTAAAAATGAGGTCTCAAGGGACTTCTTTAAAACTCCTATGAGAAAACTCATGGCCTTTATTATTCAGCAGCCTACTGTGGTCTCTAATGTACAAAGAGAGTTTGCACTAGATGAGTTTGTAGCTTTGTGCAAACGATTAGGCGTAAAGGGTGCAGATGAGTTAGAAGGTTTATTGAAGATCATTGCAAAAACTCCTGATATAACTCCAGCTAAATTCATTGAACAGACTCGTCAGACAGCTTATGAAAAGATTGTAAGGCTGTTAATCAGTGCTCCACTGAATTTTACCTTTGAATCAGGTGGTGAGATTAGGGAGATCCCTTATGTGGACAGAATAGAGTATTTTGCAGATATCTTAAGTGAAGTTATAACAAAGCCTCTAAAAGACAGAGCCAAAATCCTTAGTGTGGAGATGAGCCAAGGTAAGATGGATGCTTTATCTGAGTACACTCAGATCCAGAAGGAGATTTTGAGTAAAGATTTAAAATCTTGACGGGAGAGAGGGTAACCTGTAAAATAACCCCTCGAACAATGGCCCATTAGCTCAGTTGGTTAGAGCAGACGACTCATAATCGTTTGGTCTCCTGTTCAAGTCAGGAATGGGCCACCACTTAATCCTTCCAAAAAAGACTAATTGTTTTTAATTGCATTGTAAACAGCAGGGCACTTAGTATAGCTGTCTTCAGTTGCTGTTACATAACGTCCGTTCTGTTTAACCATTACAGATCCTTGTGAGCTACCTGAGATTAAACGTACCTTTTTGCCTACAGCATATTTGCATGAGAAAGGCATATCGACAATCAATGGACCATTATCTGAATCAATAGTTAATCTTACACCGTCATGTCTGTCCATGTATTTTGATGCGGAACCTGCTGCTAAGGCTCCTAATCCCGCGCCTACGGCAGTGCCGGTGCTATTTTTGCTTATAAGATTTCCTAAAAGAGCTCCGCCTACGGCACCTAAAATAGTATTTGAGGTGTTATCGTTCTTGTTATTGGTAATATCAATTGCTTCAATACCGGTAATGGTACCTTCATAATAAGTGTTAACCGTACCAGCTTCTGAAACTGGATTGGTGCAGGCATTTAAAGTAGCTGCACACAACATTCCAAGACAAGTATATCCAATTAGAATTAAATTCTTACTCATAGGATGATCCTTTTTGTTTAAAACTTTGTATATGTTAATCTTATGCATTCAATCTTAGTGTAAACTTAGAAAAAATTCAGTGACAACGCAAAAAATAATCACGAAACGCTTTTAATCATGTCTAAAAATATAAAACAGATCGTTTTTAAAGAGTACAGAGATCCAGTTGAACTTTATGTTGAAAAGTTAAACGACAAAGGTCAGGGTATAGCTTATTTTGAAAACAGTGAAATCTACCTTGAAGGTGTGATCGACGGAGAAACTGTTCTTGCAAAAATAGGTGATCCTTTTGCAAACGGCTCTAAAAGACGACCTGGTACAGTAATCAGTATCACTGAGAAATCCCCTGACAGAGTCGACTATAAGGACAAATCGCTGCAGTCTGTGATGTCTTTTGGACCTATAAGCTATGAAGGCACTTTAAAACGCAAACAGGAAATGATTGCTCAGGCCCTAAAGAGAGCCGGCATTGACAGCTGTAATTTAAAAACAGTTCAGAGAGCAGATCTTTCGGTTCCATCACGCTATAAGAGCATACGTTATTTTGCATTTTTGAATGAAAAGGTCGTAAACGGCTTTTATAAGGTTCATTCCCACGAGGTTGTAGCAGTGGAATGCTGTTCATTAGAACCTTTGTGGTTCTCTTCATTTGCAAATGATCTCTGTTCCTTTTTTACTGGTGAGAACATATCTGTTTATGATGAAAAATCACAGAAAGGCCTTTTGCGCTCTTTACTTCTGCGTGACACCATAAAAGAAAAAATGGCTGTTTTAGTGGTGTCAGAAGCGCCTTCAGAGATTTTTATAGACAGACTGAGATCTCAGTTTAAAGACAGGGTTGAGTCACTGTATCTTAATGTGAATGAGAGTAATTCAAACAAGATCCTATCAGAAAAAATGATACTGATATCGGGTAAGGAAGAGATCACTCTTGAGCTTTGCGGTTTTAACTATAAGGCAGGTCCGTTTACTTTTCTGCAGGTGAATTACCCCGTGGCTGAAATAATGTACAAGAAGGCTGTGTCTTTCTGTGGTAGAGACAGTAATAAAACAGCTCTTGATCTCTGCTGCGGTGTAGGAACCATGACTTTACCTCTGTCTGAGAACTTTAAGAAAGTGACTGGTGTTGAGATTGTACCTGAATCAATAAAAGCTGCCGAAGATAATGCAAAGTTGAATAATATCAGCAATACGGAATTTATTGTCGGGGACATCAGAGATGTTATCGGTTCTCTTATAAAGAAAAATGACATCGCCTCGATCATCTGTGATCCTTCAAGAGTAGGTATCGGCGAGGATGCCTGCAGAGCTCTGGCAAAATTAAAGTCTCCGCTAAGACTTGCCTATATATTCTGCTCATTAAAGGCTTTAGAGCGCGATTTGAAGACACTTCATGACAACGGTTTTGAAATAGAGGAAGTTCAGGGGTTTGACATGTTCCCATATTCATCTCATGTCGAGACGGTCTGTTTGATGTCAAGGAAAGATAAATAAGTGCCTGAAAGTGGCGTATTTCCGGGCTTTTTAGGTGGTTTGGATTTGAAACCTAACTCCCCATTCTTTGTTACTTTTTTATGTAACTATATAAATGTATAAAAAAATCCTCAGACACAGATCTGGGTATTTATTTTGCCTAAATAAAACTAGTCGTCGACGTAATCTTCAGCTTTTTGGGCATTTTCATCTTCTTCATAAACAACGTTCATTTCAGATTCAGGCAATTCAATATCAAGAGCCTTTAAAAGGTCCTTCTTCTTGCCTACAACCTCAGAGAAATAGCCTCCATCAGGGAATATGGTCTGAGTTATGTTGGACAGAGCAGACAGCATCTTAACAGTTGAATCATAAGGTAAGCTCTTACCTTCATCTTTGGCTTTGTCAATCTTGCATCTGAGCATACAGAGAATACTGCAGGCAAGGAAATGAACGAATATCTTTCCTGTAAGAGTTTTAGACGATGAAATATGCAGTCTTCTGGCACCGGTAAAGTCTTTTAATTTTCTAAAGCCTAGTTCAATTTCATTACGTTCTCTATAAGCTCTGTCTGCTTCAACAGGATCGGAGATGATGTCTGAGACAAGAACACGGACACCTTTGCCTAGCATATATTCAAATTTGGCTGTGCTGGAAACAAAGACACCTCCGTTGTCATCAGTAGAGGTGTATTTCTCAAGGAAATCCTTTTCTTCCTGAGTAAGAGACTTTTCATCAGTTTTCTTTTTATCCAGAAGCTTAGCCAGAGTACTTCTGAATGTATCTTCAGTGCTGTTGCGAAGTTCATGATTAAGGTAAATATGCACATACATATCTCCCTTGAGTCTGGCTCTTTTAGTATTGGTATTACAGTTTAGAGGATAGTTCCATTTTAATTTCTCCGTTACTACGCTCTGACTAAGTGAAAGACTATAGTTACAGTCATCAAGCAGAGCGTTTAGGTTCTTAACAATGAGATTCTTACAGATGGAAAAGCAGGTTCGCATATTAAGAAGGAAACTCTGGTTATCCTGATACAGGTGGTGAATATTTTTAACAGAGCCATAACCTCTGTCAGCAACAAGGATCGCACTGCGGTTAAATCCCATGCGACAGTATTCCTTTAACAGGTGTGATACAGTTGATACATCAGGAGTTGCTCCGGAATAGACTCTGTAATACAAAGGACAGCCTGTTTTCTGATTTACAAGCATTACGATATTGATTTGCTTTAACAAATCACCATCCTTGTTATGTCCCCATTCAGAAAAATCCAGCTCTTTGGCACAGGTGGAGATAGAGGTTGAATCCAGAGCGTAGTAGACGTTATTCTTCTGCTTTTCCTCTTCATAAATACAATACTGATTGAGTTTTACAAAAAATTTATCAAGCTTTGCTGAGTCAACATGCTGTAAGAACCTGGTAATGCAGCCTATGTCTAAAGGTCTGTGGTATGGAAGTCTTGTAGCTAAGGCAAAATCCTCATACAGGTACATTGCCTTTTCAGGCTCTAATATCTTGAAATAAGCCAAAGACAGAAGCTTTTGTGTTGAATTGCAGGTATTAAAGGTATCTCTAAGTGCTTTTGATAATGGTGTATCTGCTATAACCTCATCAAGTAGCTAGGTAGCTCCGGCATGGACCACTCTAAGCTCCTTTGCCTTTCTGACGAATAAAGTGTTGTCTTCGATGTCTTCAAGCTCATCAGCCTGAGAGAACTCAAGTTTATAACGTGTAAGCTTGCCTTTGGATTTAAATTTATCAACGACTCTTTCTGTCTTTAACACAGAAAGTATGTGAAACTGTTTTATAAAGTCTTCCGCCCAGATGATCCTGCCTGTAAGCTCACCACCTAATATCTTGCCAACAGTAACATTCTCTCCTTTGGTTCTAACAGAACGTCCTAACTTAGGATCCCAATGGTTCTTATAAGTACATACATAAGTGTACTTGCCATTCTTATTGAACAACAAAGGTGGTAATTGAGGAACATCTATAACAGCCATAACATTACTCTATATGGTTACATAATAATATGTAACTATGACACCACAACAAAAGAAGGTAGCCCGTTTTTATGCGGTACTTCCTTAAATTTTATTTCGTTATGTAACTAGATCGACAAAATACGGGTTAATTATATCACGGAAAGTCAAATTTTTATTATCTAAATCAATAAGTTAACTAACTTATCTGCCATTTCTCTTCAATCGTCCAGTTTTCTGGAAAATTAAGCCTTAAATCAGACTTTTTTAACCAGTGGTCAAAAACTATCTTATTGTTTTGTATATCAAATTTTTAAAGATCTTAACTCAAGGCTACTAATCTTTACGATTAATAACTTAGAGCTTTAAAATAACTCATTAATTTTAAATAAGATCTTCGGCGTTTTGCTAAAGATCTTGGGTAAGATTTTTTTGAAAAAGTTTGGTTTATTCCCTTATTACTTACGTTATTCCCTTTTTTTATACTATAATTTAAGGGAAAAGAGGTAGGGGAATGCGACAGTTTAATTATTCATTGATCAAAGACCAAAAGTGGGATTCTGAGCTTCTTGGATTAATTGCGGCTATATATCGTGAAGTCGGAAAGCAGGAAATGTATCTGAAACAACGCCCTCAAGAGCTGGAAAAACTGGTAGAAATAGCGAAAATTCAAAGTACAGAAGCGTCAAATGCCATAGAAGGAATAGTAACCACCAGTACCCGCATCAGACAGCTTGTCGAAGAAAAAACTACTCCTAAAAATCGTGATGAACAGGAAATAGCCGGATACAGAGATGTTTTGGGAATTATCCATGAAAGCTTTGATGCAATCCCCATTACCAGAAATTACATTCTGCAACTGCACAAAATCCTGTACAGCCATATGAATAACCCTATAGCAGGAAGAACAAAAACGGTACAGAATTATATTAGTGCAACATATCCTGACGGACATACAGAAACACTATTTATACCTCTTGCTCCTTATGAAACACCGGAGGCTCTGGATCGTATCTGCGAAGAGTATAATCGCGTCATCGGAAATATGGAATTGGAGCCGTTAATTGCTATACCGATTTTTATTCATGACTTCCTGTGCATTCATCCTTTTAATGACGGTAATGGCAGAATGAGCAGACTTCTGACAACGCTTCTTCTTTACAGGAGCGGATTTTACGTTGGCAAGTATATTTCATTAGAGGCCAAAATAGCCAAGAATAAAGATCTCTATTATGATGCACTTGCTGCATCGCAGAATGGCTGGCATGAAGGACAAGACGATCCTATTCCGTTTGTGAAATACCTTCTTGGTACTATTCTTTCAGCTTATAGAGATTTTGCTGACAGATTTGCCATTGTTGAAACAAAACATTCAGCCATAGAAAAGGTAAGAATGGCAACTCAGAATAAAATTGGCCGATTTACAAAACAGGATATCAGAGAACAATGTCCTTCATTAAGTATAAGCTCAGTTGAAAGTGCTCTTAGAAATATGGTTGCATCGGGTGAATTAAAGCGCGAGGGTACCGGAAAAAATACATGTTATTTCCGACTGAAATAGTCGTAGCTGCTTCTGAGACTGAGAAATATGCGTAAGTTTTATGCCGTTTTTCCAACTTGGAACGCAGTGCGTTCCGAATTGATCTTTTTTGTAGCAGTTTACGTTGATGGGGTAATTTGGCACACGCATGTGCCAAAACTGAATCTGCAATATCTGATGAACGTTAAAACAGCAGATATGTTCACTATGACACCATATTAACTCGTAGTTGAGAGTTTGTGTACACTTTTTTATGTGCAAAAAATAACTATTTGATATGGAATCTATTTCCTCCTTGCATGTGGAGACTGTGGTGCTGATGTCAAAAAAAGGATAAATCTGAGTTTTCAAACTATAGAGTAGGTGAACACTGTTATGCACGGAAAATCAATAGAACTTTTTCTTGTCAACTGATCAGCAGACAGCATCGTTACAGCCGAATTATCCAACTGGAACGGCAAGGCAATAAAAATTCCAAGAATAGAAGTTTCCGACTGCAAAAGAGACGATATTCAGGAACCTGGAGTGTATTTTTTATTCTGTAAAGATGAAGAAAACGATGAAGATTCAGTTTATATAGGTGAAGCTGAGAACGTCAAAGATCGTCTTTTGCAGCATCTTAGAGATGCTGCTACAAAAAGAAAAATATTACTGGAATGCAGCAGTAATTTTTACAGGCCGTGACCTTAACAAGGCCCTGATTAGATATCTTGAGAACAGGCTTGTTGACTTAGCCCAAAACAGTTGGCGCTATGAAGTTCTTACAAAAAAACACATATAAGAATACTGTTTTAAAGGAATCTCAGATTGCTGCAATGGAAGAGTTTCTGGACAATATAAAGGTTCTTGTTAACGTTATGGGATACAAAGTATTAGAACCTTTACGCCATGACAGTTCGCAACAGCATGACAGAAACGAAAATCTTCTTTATCTTAAGACCGGTACTGCTGATGCCGTTGGAGAAATAACTTCAGAAGGATTTGTCGTCCTAAAAGGATCGAGAATTAACGAGAAGACGTCTGGAAAATCCCTGTCAAAAGGCATGAAGGCTATTCGTGAAAAACATATAGCATCAGGACTTGTCAACGAAGAGCACATTACGACTGAGGATATATTATTTTCAAGTTCTTCTGCAACTGCTGATTTCGTAACCGGATACAGCGTCAGCGGACCTGCAGTATGGAAAAATATAAAAGGAAAATCATTAAGAGAGATAGAATCTGAATAGCAATGTGCTAAGTTTACTGATGATTTAATAATTTGAGCTGATATGTACAATCCTCAACTGAAAAACTTTATAAAAGAGGCCGATTCTGGATGTTTTAACGGAACATATGAGATTACAGGTACTACACATTCAGCCATTATTAAACAGAATAATCATAATTAGTTATTTCTTACTAATTACATCTTTTTGTTTCTGAGTTCACACTTATCATGTCAGTCAGTGCTTAATATTCTGATTTTTCCTAAAGATCATGCATAATAATGGGCTGTTTTTGATAAGTGTTTACCACTCCTTTTTGTATTAGTAAAATAGTACACAGAAACAGCCTCTTATTTAAGATCTGGTTAAGTCGTATTCAAAGTTGAATTCAACTTTCAAAAGAATAAATAAACGGAGATTATTGTGAAAAAGATTATTTTGACAGGTGACAGACCAACTGGCCGCCTACATGTAGGTCATTATGTAGGTTCATTAAAAGAGCGCGTTAGTCTGCAAAATTCAGGCGAGTACGATGAAGTTTATATCATGGTCGCAGATGCTCAGGCTTTAACTGACAATGCTGATAATCCTGAAAAAGTTCGCCAGAATGTAATGCAGGTAGCTTTAGATTATTTAAGCTGCGGTATTGACCCTACCAAGTCAAATATCTTTATTCAGTCAATGATCCCTGAGTTAGCTGAGCTTACTGTTTACTACATGAACTTAGTAACTGTATCTCGTGTTCAGCGTAACCCAACTGTAAAAGCAGAGATTAAGCAAAAGAATTTTGAAACAAGTCTGCCATTAGGCTTTTTCTGCTATCCAGTAAGCCAGGCATCAGATATCACCGCCTTTAAGGCAACTACAGTTCCTGCAGGTGAAGATCAGATGCCAATGATTGAGCAGTGCTGTGAAATTGTAAGAAAGTTCAACGAAGTTTATGGTGAGACCCTAGTTGAGCCAAAGATTGTATTACCTACTAATAAATCATGCTTAAGATTACCTGGTATCGATGGTAAAGCTAAGATGAGTAAGTCATTAGGTAACTGCATCTACTTATCAGACACTGAAGAAGACACCAAAAAGAAAGTTATGTCTATGTTCACAGATCCTACTCACCTGCGTAGAGAAGATCCTGGTCATGTTGAAGGTAACCCTGTATTTACTTATCTTGATGCATTCTGCAAGGATGAGTATTTTGCTGAGTACTTACCTGACTACAAGAACCTAGATGAGTTAAAAGCTCATTATCAGCGTGGCGGTTTAGGTGACATGGTAGTTAAGAAGTTCTTAAACAATGTTATCCAGACAGAACTCCGCCCAATTCGTGAAAGACGCAATGATTGGGAAAAGAGACTTCCTGATGTTTATGAGATCTTAAAGCAGGGTACAGCTAAAGCACGTGAAACTGCAGCTCAGACTTTAAGTGAAGTAAAGCACGCAATGCGTATTGATTACTTTACAGATGACAATCTATTAAAGTAAAAGATTTCTCAATTAAAGTAATTTAATCACAAGGTCAGGCTATATTGCTTGGCCTTGTAGTAATTATCAGTTCTTATTAAAACTTTCCTTTAAGCTCTACTGTTTTATTCTCCTTTGCTCCTATCTCTTTTTACATGGGTCTTTTTACTTAGATAAAAGCTGATACATTCTGTAAGAATTTGCGATAACACCATACACCTGTAAGTGAGTAGAATCTTGGAATAATCAAAAGTAAAACGATTAGCATGATAGGTTCGGCATAAATGCAGACGTAAGATAGGGGTTCACGCTCAGTTGAATAAAAGGCACTTGAGCAGATACTGCTGTAAGCATAAAAGAACATACCTACTAAGAACACTGGAGTTGCAATTGCAATCTCAAGTGCTGCCTCATCAGAAGTACCAAATAAATTGCCTAAATAATCTCTTGCAACAAAAATGATGACGATACTTACAGTTGCTAAAAACAGCGCTGTGAACAAGGACAGGCGTCTTGTAATTGCGTAGTCAGTAAATCTCCTTTCTCCATAGAATCTACTCATCAAAGGCTGAGCACCTGCTCTTACGCCTTGAAGAACGCAGTATACAAAGAAGAGTATGAATTCAATACAAGAAATGGTTGATACCGCTAAAGCTCCGCCATAATAAAGTGAATAGCGTTCATAAAAAAGATAGAGACCATAGGTGACATATTGATACCAAACGGCGCAATACCAATTTTCATGATCTTAAGTGAGGTTTTCTGTACATTTACAGGCTTTGAAAGCTTTAGCATCTGGTGTTGTTTAATGTAATAGATGCAGCCAACTATAGTAACTGCCTGGCTTAATAAAGTTGCGATGGCAGCACCATGAATTCCAAAAGGAAAGATCATGATGAGTACATAGTCTAGAACAATGTTCATGCAAAACCAATGACCATGAAGTAAGTTGCATAGGTTACACCGCTATTGTTTCTCACATAGGGTACAAAGACTGAGCCTGATAACTGAATAATGGCAGCATCAAACATGTACCATAAGTAAATCTTGCCATAAGATGCAACATCACCTCTAGCTCCTAATACATCAAGAATTTCGTCCATCCATACAGAAGGCACGATGGTGATAATTAAAGAGACGAGAGCCAGTAAGATTAAGGCAATTTTTAAACTGTTATAGGCTTTTTCTAAATTGCCAGTCCCGATTCAATAGACCAAATTACAGCACTACCTAAACCAATACCTGAGCCTAGAGCAAAGGTTAATGCTACAGCAGGGAAGACAATGTTAATAGCAGAAACACCAGCATAACCTAGAGCATTGCCCACGAAGAATCCATCAACAACGGAGTAAATGCCTAAAATGGTAAAGGCAAGAATTGATGGAATGATGAATTTAAAGAAGTGTTTTAAATCGTAACCTTGAAACATAAGATTATTGATCCTTCTTGTTAAGTCTCTTCTCAAACAGCATGTTGTACATTTCAAGTCCATCTATGATGGCTTTGTTCTTATCTCCTAAAATAGCAGTGACTTCATCCTCAATTTTCATCATTTTGTCCAAAACAGAGTGTGCGTACTTTTCACCTGAAGACGTAAGTTTTAAATACTTTTGTCTTTTATCTTTTTCATCTTGAACAGTAAGGATGAAGCCTTCTGTTTTGTATTTTTTACAGCAGAGTTTATGCTTTGCTTAGAGATGACATAGTAAGCACCCAGTTCTATTTGAGTAAGAGGAGCATCTGTATTTAAGAGGGCATAAAGCACCATCATCTCTACATATGAGATTCTGTTCTCTTGCGCATATTGCGCATAAAGATAGGTGCTCTGATTTAAAAGAGAATTTATCTCATTGACGATTTCACGAGTGCGCATACGATTACCTGTAATAGTAAAATATTTTACTAAATCAATATGCGCTTAAGATTAGAGTTTCTTTGCTATAACCTTATAAGCAATGGTACAGATAATTGCAGAGAGCAAGGATCCACTAGCTGTAGCAAGCCCCATTGGCAGCAGGGTTGTAGGGTACATGATTGATGCTACATAAGCACCGGGAGCTCTTAAAGTTACAATCGAAATTAAGTTATGCAAGAAAGAAATTTCTGATTTACCTAAAGCACAGAAGAAACCACTGAAGCTAAAGGCAATACCTGCGAACATACAGTCCCAAATATAACCTTGTAAGTACTTACCACCTGAGACGATTACAGAATGATTTTCAGTGAACAGTTCAAGGGCGTTTTCAGCGATAAACTGGAAGAGAATTCCTACAATCACACCAAAGATAAAGGTAATGTAGATAGCATAGCGTAAGGTCTGTTTAGCTCTGTCAATTTTACCTGCACCAATATTCTGAGCACCCATAGCTGATACTGTAGAGAGCATAGAAGATGGTACCAGGAAGATAAAGCTTATGAGCTTTTCAACAATACCAACAGCTGCAGCATCTGTTAAACCACGCATATTGGCAATAACGGTTATCACCATGAAGGCTACCTGAATAAATCCGTCCTGAGCGCAGATAGGAATACCAATGCGTAATAATCTTTTGGCAATGTTGCCTTTTAATTTTAAATAGGCAAAAGAGAATGAGTCGCTTGAGTTATTCCTCTTGATATAGGTGAGGGCACAGATAACACTAATGCCCTGAGATAAAGTAGTACCTAAGGCTGCACCTACTGCTCCTAACTTAAAATAACCGATAAATACATAGTCTAAAATGATATTGGCAACACAAGCTATAGCAATAAAGTACATAGGAGATTTTGAATCACCCATGCCTCTTAGAATAGAACTTACGATGTTATAAGCAGTGATTAAAGGAATACCGATAAAGCAGATGATAAGGTACTCTTTGGTGCCTGCTACAGCTTCAGCTGGAGTTTTTACTACACCTACAATAAAGTCAGTAAAGAACAGCAACAATCCTGTAAGGATCAAAGATACAATAAAAAATACGGTGACAGTATTACCAATGCAGTATCTTAACTTCTCTTTATCTTTAGCTCCTACAGCCTGAGCAATACATACAGTAGCGCCCATAGATAAACCTACAATCATGACAGTTATCATATGCATGATCTGTGAACCAATGGATACAGCTGTAATGCTATCTACTCCATCGAACTGACCTATGATGAAAAGATCAGCTAAACCATAAAGAGTTTGTAAGAAATAAGATAAAAAGAAAGGAAGTGAGAATAAGGCAATGTTCTTTAAAACACTTCCATTGGTTAACTCTGTCTGCATGGTAATTTCTTAGCTTTTAGGTTGTATTTTGTGCCGTAATTATTTCACGGAGAAGATAAATGTCAACTTTTCAAGAAGTTATACAATTTGTGCCTTCTACATAGTTACAGTATATTCATAAAATGAAATCTTGATGAAATTGAAAAGTTAACAGCCTCATTAAGAGCTATGGTCGATGATGAGGAGAAATTTAAGCAATTTTCTAATGAAATATTAGAACATCTCTCTCAAGATAATACTGAAAACATTTCAAACTAACCTCACTCAATACATGTTGTCTCAAGTCTAATCCTTGATCATTAGTGCCCTACTAGTGACTATTTCGCAAATTGGCATACAATAAGCAAAAAAAGATTATTTAAGACTATGACTGACAAGCAAAAAAGCAAAATCACACTCATGACAGAAGGCAATATCTTTAAGATCTTGCTTTTCTTTTCTATTCCTCTGATCTTAGGCAATTTCCTGCAACAGATGTATTCAACTGTTGATTCAATTATCGTAGGTAACTACGTAGGATCACAGGCATTAGCAGCAGTATCTTCAACCTCAATGATAGTGACAGTAATTATTTCATGTTGTCAGGGTATAGCAGTTGGCGCAGGTGTTGTTATTGCTCAATGTTTAGGTGCTAAAAACAGACGTAATGTCTTCAGATCAGTGCATACCTCTTTAGCTTTTTCAATAGTTTTAGGTGTGGTTTTAACCGTGCTGTGTGCGCTGTTAACAAGGCCTATGGTAGAGTCAATGAATACTCCAAAAGATATTTTAGATGACTCTGTTACCTACTTATTTATCTACTCTTTTGGTCTTATTTTCACCATCTTCTACAACATGATTGCAGGCATTTTAAATGCCTCTGGTAATTCCAAAAGATCTTTACTCTATTTAGCTTATGCTTCAGTTATCAATGTAGTTTTAGATTTACTGTTTATTGTTGTCTTTGATATGGGAGTAGCAGGAGCTGCTATAGCCACTAACATCAGTCAGCTTTTAGCCTGTATCTTCTCATTACACTACGTCATGACTACAAAAAATGAATGCAGAGTCTATTTAAAAGCAATCCGTTTCCATAGGCAGATGTTAGTGAGAATTCTTCGTATGGGCATTCCTGCTGGAATGCAGAACACCGTGATCTGTTTTTCAAATGTGCTAATTCAGTCAAGCGTTAATGTCTTTGGCTACGAGACCATCGCAGGTTATGGTATCTATCTTAAGATAGACGGTTTTGATATTTTGCCTTTGTTAAGTATTTCTCTTGCAATGGCAACCTTTGTAGGACAAAACTATGGCGCTGGCTGTATTGAGCGCGTTAAAAAAGGTGTCATTTGTGGTCTTATCATAGGAGTTACCTATACAGCAGGTATCGGCATTATCATGCTTGTCTTCCACAATCCGATTCTAAGCTTGTTTACCTCAGATAGAGAAGCTATCCACTATGCATATCTTGCAATGCTGTATTTCTGCCCATTCTATGGCATGTTAGGCTTTACTCAGGTCTTTGCAGGAGCAATAAGAGGTGCGGGTAAGAGTTTAGTTCCAATGGTGGTATTGCTGTTCTCATTCTGTATTTTCAGAATTTTATGGATCCTATTTGCGCTACCTGTACTCAATAATTTTGAAGGTGTGCTTTTAGTTTATCCTGTGTCGTGGGCTGTAAGTGTAGTCTTAATGACTCTGAGCTATATAAATCTTAGGAAAAAGGTGTTACGTACAGCATAGCTAAGAGAGTAACTCCTATTTTCAACATAACCTCATTTAACCACTCACCAAAATCTGTTACCACATGCATTTTGTAAATTGAAGTGTACAAAATGCATGAACAAAAACGGCGCAGTTCATATCCCTCTTTGTAAAAAAGGCTTTTTGTGGGACAATAACCTGATTTTTACAATCTTTGACTAGAAATTTAATGAAAAATTAAGTTCCTGCGTCTTAAAAAGCGCAACAACATAAAATGTCACTGAAAATAGATAGTCACTGAATTTTTTACTTAACTGGATATAACTCAAATGCTAGACACTTTAGATTCAGCCATTAATGCTGTTAATGGCGTTCTGTGGTCTTATGTCTTAATCGTTGTTTTGATTGGTTTAGGCATATATTTCACTATCAAAACCAAGTTCGTTCAGATCTTCTACGTTGGTGAAATGGTTCGTGTTTTAAGACACGGTATCGTTGGTCATAAAACTAAGGGTAAGGAGATCAGCTCTTTCCAGGCATTCTGTATCAGTACAGCTTCACGTGTAGGTGTAGGTAACATTGCAGGCATCGCAATTGCAGTAACCTTAGGTGGTCCAGGTGCAATCTTCTGGATGTGGGTCATCGCTTTAATCGGTTCAGCAACAGGCTTCGTTGAGAGTACCTTAGCTCAGATCTACAAGGTTCCATTCCGTGAGGGTGGTTACCACGGTGGTCCTGCTTACTACATCCGCAATGCTTTAAAACAGCCTGCTGTTGCAGCTTTATTTGCTGTTTTAATTACCATTACTTTTGCTCTAAGCTATAACTCAGTACAGTCAAATACCATTGCTATGGCATTAAATGACAGTATGGGCTTTGACACCATCATCACCGGTTTAGTTCTATGTATCTTAACCTCAATGGTGATCTTTGGTGGTGCTCACCGTATTGCAAAAGTAACTGAGTTCTTAGTTCCAATCATGGCAACTTTATACCTGATTGTAGCTTTAGTTATCTTCTTCAAGAACTTATCAGCAGTACCTGAGATGTTCTACTTAATCTTCCATGACGCTTTTGCTCCTCAGTCAGCTGTAGCTGGCGGTTTTGCTGCAGTGATCATGACTGGTATTAAGCGTGGTCTGTTCTCTAACGAAGCTGGTGAAGGTTCTGTTCCAAATGCAGCTGCTTGTGCTACCACATCTCATCCTGTAAAGCAGGGCTTAATCCAGGCTTTCGGTGTATTCGTTGATACCTTATTTATCTGCTCAGCTTCAGCAGTGATTGTTTTACTATCAGGTAAATATGAAATCGGCGGTGATGTAACTGGTATTGCTCTAGTTCAGGAATCTCTATCATCTCAGTTAGGTGAGTGGTGCAGATACTTCATGTCATTTACCATTACCTTATTTGCCTTCAGCTCAATCATTGGTAACTACTACTATGGTGAAGTTAACATCATGTACTTAACTAAGAACACCTATGTAATGACTGTCTTCAGAATCTTAGTTGTTGCAATGGTATTCTTCGGTTCATATGCTTCACTGTCAGTAGTATGGGATTTAGCTGACTTATGTATGGCTCTATTAGCATTAACCAACCTTTATGCTATTGTTCGCCTAGGTAAGTACGCATTCTATGCATTTGATAACTACATTTCTCAGAAGAAACAGGGCATCAAAGAGCCTGTATTTACAGCTTCTTTAATGAAAGATCAAAGTGGTGTTGCTTCATGGGGTAATGAAGAAAAATACTTTGAAGATAAGAATGCTAGATAATCTTTAAAATTAACTGTAAGCTTTTTTGCTGTTAGGGTTATTAACAGCGCTTTCAAGCAGTTAGATATAAAGATCCTCAGTGGAGAAAATTCATGCAATAACATGTTCCACTGAGGATTTTTTATACAAAATTCGCTTAATTATCAAAATTTTTGTGATAGCCTCGATTTAAATTTGCACTGCTAGTGTTAAAAATTTTTCCATATTGTAGAATGAGTTAGAACAATAGATTATCGGAGAAAACTATGGATTATGGCACACAACTAGTTGCCTTATGCGTAGTACTAGTAGTTACAATAGAATTTTTTCAATATAGAAGAGTAAAGTTACTTTCAACCGAATTATTTGAAGGTTTCTTAGGCTTATCTATTTTCTGCATTGTATGCGACATTGGTTGTATATATGCCTCATTTCATCCTCAATATTTTTCAATTCTGATAAATAGAGTTATTCATCAATTCTTTTTTGCTTCTTTGTCTTTGGTGGCCTTTTATGTATTTATCTATATTGATTTACGCGGAAGAAAGGTCAAAAACTATTCAACACTAGAACTTCTATTAAGAGCCATTCCTCTGATAATTGCAATTTTAGGTATTCTGTTTGGTGATATTAACTACAGTGTTTCTGTAAAGGGTTCATACTCATACGGCACCTTAGTAAACATTGTTTATGTCATGTCGGCTACCTACTGCGTAATGGCAATTGCTGCTTTAGCTTATGCTGTAAAAAACAGACACTTAGTAATTAAATATGACTTTATTTTCTGCTTTGCTGCATGGCTGTTCATTGCTATTTATCAGTATTTGGTACCAACAGCATCATTAATAAGTTTAGCTATTGCTCTTATCGTGATGTTTGTATACATCTCCTTTGAGAACTCAAAAGAGAATGAGGATAAGGATATTCACTCTTTATTATCTCGCAATGCTTTTGAGATGGTAATCGATGAGCTCTTTGGTGAGAATAAGAACTTCTATGTGATCTGTTTTTCAATGCAGAACACCACTTCACTACGTTCAACCTACAGCTTATCAACCTGTTTAGATTGTATTGCTAAATCAGTAAAATCAATTCCTGATTTTAGTAACCGTAATATCTTTAGAATTTCAGAATTCAGCTTTGGTTTCATCCTCTTCTCAAAAGAAGAGTTAACCGACTGGAGTGCTCGATATAAAGTATCAGATAAGGCTCTCTTAATTGAGGATAGTTCAATTCAGCCTACTTATATTGTAAGTGCAGTAGAGTGCCCTACCAGTGCTGATAATGCTGAGTCTTTATTCTCGCTTATTTCATTCTGTCAGTCTCATTATGAAGCGCAGAATGACCACTCAGTTTTAATCGTTGATAAAGAAATTGCTGATAAGAGAAACTATATTCTTTCTGTTGAAAGACTGATTCAAAGAGCAGTAGATGAAGATGGTTTCTATGTTGTATATCAGCCTATTATCAATACCAAGACTAATCGCTGTGAGTCAGCTGAAGCTTTAGTAAGATTAAAAGATACCAAGTCATTTGGTTTTATCTCACCAGAGGTTTTCATTCCTGTAGCAGAAAGACGTGGTCTAATCAGTAAGATTGGTGATCAGGTCTTCTCAAAGGTATGTCAGTTTATTAAAGATAATGAAGTTGAAAAACTTGGTATCAAGTATATCGAGGTCAACCTCTCAGGTATTCAGATAGCAGATCCTACCATCCCTTTTAGATTACATCAGACCGTAAAGAGCTATGGTCTTGATCCTAAGATGATCAATCTTGAGGTGACAGAAACAGCTTTAGTACGTAGCGGTAAGGTTGCTTTAGACAATATGGAGAAGTTAAAGTCATTTGGCTATAAGTTTTCTATGGATGACTTCGGTACTGGTTATTCTAATCTGTCTCAGGTGGCTGCTGTTAAGTATGATCTTGTGAAGATGGATAAGTCTTTAATTTGGCCTGCATTTGAGCCTAATAATGAGCAGGCAAGAACCATCATGATAGCTTGTATTAAGATGTTCCATACCTTAGGTATTTCTGTTGTAGCCGAAGGTGTAGAAACAGCTGAACAGGCTGAAGTCCTGGCAACAAATGGTGTTGAGTTCTTACAGGGCTATCATTACTCTAAACCTGTAAAAGAAGACAAGTTCCTAGAATTCGTTCAAGAGTTCAATAAAACAAGAATTGAATCTGAAATAGCTCCGGAGTTTGATTCAAACAGCGCAGTTTACGCTGATCTTTAATTAACTTACTGCTTTGAATTTCATTTAGAGCAGTAATGTTTAACTTTTCAAATCCAATTACCTGAAATCCTAAATGCCTTTAGGACCTTCATAAACTCTCACACAGAGAGTTCTTATTTCCTTTTATGATAACTTCATAGAGAGAGCTCTTTATGCTTGCCTGAGTGCAATTTAAGCATTACAGGAGATTTTAAATTGTTAAAGGGATCTGCTTATATTTACGACATCTACTCGGTCAACCTGCGCCTCATATACGGTCATAATTAGAATATTTTTTAAGAAAGTATAGGCTCGAAGGTGAAGATAAGAAAGTAATCGATTAAGGTGTGGTTTAACTTTGCAGAAAAATTAGCTTTGAGACATTAAAGTTCTGAAAACAGATCTCTAAGATCGTTCTTATCATATGATCCCCAAAATCATATTTTTGCAGATCGGCACGATCTTTCTCTTAGGATCTGCTTACTGGTCAATCTCTAGCTTTCTGATGCTCAAACAAAAAGCCCCTGAGAAATCTCAAGGGCTTTTGTTGACTAGGTTAACATTCTAATTTACCTGTTAAGACTAACCAAAGGTTAGTTTAGCTTCTCTTAGAAGGTATAACGTAGTGATGCATTAACACTGTGGTCATCAACATTCTTAGAGCCAGTGTAGTTGTAGTTAATACCCAATGAGAAGTTCTTACCATAAAGGGCATCAAGACCTACGAAGGTAGAGTAGTTGATACCGTCATGGAGTTTGGTATTAACAGAAGTTACAACACCGTCAAATGCTGACTTGGTATCCACATCCTTGTCACCGGTTACAGGGATAACCTCTAGGTTAACTGTAGGAACAACAGTCCAAGATGACAGAGATATATCTTTAGAGAAAGACACACCAACAGGGAAGGATACAAGTGAGCTTGAAGCACCTTCGTTATTTACAGAGTAAAGACCAGATGTTGCAGTATAGTCATCAGAGTCATATTTTGCATAACGAACACCTAAGTGAGGAGTGATATCAACAACTGAGGTGTTAAAGGTGTAAGCACCCTTAATACCTAAGGTAAATACCTTAGTATCGATATCAGATGTGAACTTACCTAAAGAGTTGTAGGCAGTAGCATCATTAGATACCTTGGTATAACCTAAGTCATAAGAGAGTTTTAGAGCATCGTTTACATAGGCACCATAGAGGTTAAAGCCATAGTAATCAAAGTCACCAGATACACTCTTAATGTTCTTAGAAGATGAGTTACCAGAGCCTACAGTAATAGCAGCACCCTGTACAAAGTTATCAGACAAGGTAACATCAAGACCTGCTACACCACCACGAAGGTTAGTCTTAATACCATACTCAGTATTCCCTGCATCAAGAGAGCTTGAAGCCTGTCTTGAGAAGACAGGCTGAACCCAGACAGTAAGTTTGTTGCTCTGTGCTGTAGCCTGAGTATTAGTCTTAACACCAGATGAGCCTAGACGTGAGTCAATAGCATTAGCTGTAGTGTCTGATGCCAGTTTTGCATTAGCAACAGAGCCTGCTAAGGTACCAAGTCTTGTTAACTGACTTAAGGTAGATGCGGTAGTAGATGAGTTACCAGCATTTACCAAATCACCTAAGATAGTGCCTTTGTTTACAGCAACACCTGAGACTACAGCTTGTTTGATAGACTGAGCTACATTAGCTTCAGTACCATATAAAGCACTGTTAGCTTTGTTCTCATCATAGTTTACAGTCAAGGTACCATCACCATTTGAGTTTGCATTAAAGAGGGCAGATGAAACATCAAATGAACCGTTACCTTCAACAGTTACATTCTCACCTTCAAAAGCTGTAATCTTTGAGTTATTAGCTAAGGTATCAGAACTTACTACGATAGTACCGTTGTTAGTTACCTTACCATCAGCACTTTCAAAGCTTACCTTTGAGTTATTAGCAAGTACTAAAGCACTCTTATTAGCTACAGTTACTGTATTGTCCTCTACAGTAGCAGGAGCTGAGGTTAGACTGCCGTCAATGGTAATAGAGCCATTAGCTGCTACAGTGATGTCTTTACCTACATAACCTAAAGCGGTAGTACCGTTTTCTGATAATGTAGATTTAGCAAGAACTGCTGCACTGTTCTCATCTAAAGTGTCACCTAAAGCTACTAATGAGTTCTGACCTGCAACTAAAGCACCGTCTAGAACATTACCATCAGTACCTGACAGGTTATTAGCAACTACAACAGAGGCATTTGAGTTCCAGTCAGGGTCGGCAAACAGCATCTTACCCTTTAAAGATAAGTTCTTTGCCTTTACCTTAGCTCCACCTAATACATTAAAGTTATCTGCTAACTCTAAAGTCTTAGACTCTAAGGTTGAGTTATTACCTGAGAGTAAACCACCTAATACAGAGTTTTCAGCTTTAATCTTAATGTCGTCACCAATTGCTTTTAACTCAGGAGAGTTAATTACAGATGCAATTACCTCTGCCTTTTTCTCTAAAGCAACTTTAGTTGCATTTAAGATGTTCTTTACAGTAACACTAGAGCCAGCACCTACAGATACAGAGCCAAAGGCTTTGTCCTCAGAGCCAAGGTTATTAGCAGTTACTGAGCCAGACTTATCATTACCGATTAAGATATCACCAGTACCGTTCTCTGTGGTATTAACATTACCAATAGAACCATTACCGTTAAGTGCAATATTTGCATCCTTATCCATGGTAATGTTACCAGTTGTACCATCAGCAGTTGATACGAATGAACCGTTATTAGCCTCAGGATTGTTTAAAACTAGATTGCCTGAACCTAGGTCTAAGTCTGTCTGTCCATCCTTTAGAGAAGCACTGCCCCATGAAAGATCTGATGAGGTTAAGTCAGATAATTTCTTATCAGAGGTATCAACATCAGTGATGGTCTTATCCTCAACAGCGGTAGTACCACCTGCGTTGATTGCATCATCAAAACTTGCGTTACCTGAATCAGGATTTGAAGGCTCATCACTTGGCTTATCACTGGCAATCTTTAAGTCAAGAATACCAGTATCAGAGTTGAATAAAACACTGTGTAAGCGTTTTGCTTCATCTAAACTAACTTCCTTATTGAAGTCTACTAAGCTTACCTTTGATAAAGCATCAGCTTCAAAGGTCTTTTCGGCTACGCCATCAGCGGTTGTAGTAGTGTCATCTGATAACAGGGTCTTAGTCTTAGAATTTACAGAAGCACCTTTCTCAAGTTCAATTGAGCCTGCCTCATCAGTCTTTAGAACACCGTTATCTGTTAAGTCTAATACAGAGTCCTCGCCTGAGAGTAATAACTGACCGCCATGGATTTCTAAAGTAGCATTATCTACTAGAAACTTCTTAGCAACTGAGAGGGTAGACTCTTCGCCAATATAGACATCAGCGCCGTTTTTAGCAGTCAACTTGCCATCAATGTCGATATCAGCAGTTCTGCCTACACCTACCTGTGAATTCTCATCAGTTACTAAAACATCACCATTAATACCTAAATGTGCATCAGAGTTCCAAGCTTCCATAGAAGCACCTGAGGTGATATCTACATTACCTTTTACAAGAGTATCAGATGCTGAATAGGTGCCTAATCTTGAGTTGCTATCAATAGTTACATTGCCTTCGATGGTAGTTGAAGATAACTGTTTGAACTCGTCTCTTGAGTGGTAGGTTTCATGATCAGGGGCTGGCTGACTATATGTTTCTGTAAAGAAATGAGAGTTGTCTGATAAGTGAACATCACCTTTAATTAAGGCAGTTGAACCTACATTATTGCCAGCACCTGAAATGAATAAGTTATTCTTGAAATAGCCGTCTTCATTATTCTCATCGTAAACGCCTTCTTTGTACTGACCTTTCATATTAAGGTCGCCGTTTACGGTCAATTCTGAGTTTCTATCAAGCTTATTCCAAATGCTCTCATCTGTGTTATTGGTAATGGTTAGATCACCACCAACATTAAGCTTAGCTTTATAACCTTCAATTAGAGAATTCTCTAAAGTTAAGCTCTTAGCTACAGATAGGGTAGAGTCATCTTCAATATAAACGTTAGCACCGTTTTTAACACTTAGTTTGCCACCAATATCGATATCACCAGTTCTTCCTAGACCTATTTGCGAATTCTTGTCTGTTACTAAAGTATCACCTGCGATGTTTAAGTAAGCATCAGAGTTCCAGGCTTCAATAGAACCGCCAGAGGTTACGGTTGCATTTCCTTTTACAACAGTATCAGAAGCTGAATATGCGCCTAATCTTGAATTTCTTTCGACATTTAAATTGCCTTCAATGGTGGTAGAAGATAATTTTTCAAAGTCGTCTCTTAGGTGGTAAGTGGTGTGATCTGTTGGAGATTGACCATAAGTTTGGGTCATAAAATGAGAATTGTCAGTTAAGTTGACATCACCCTTTATCAGAGCTGTAGAGGCTCCGCCATTTTCTCCGTTAATAATAAAGTCATTTCTGAAGAATTTTATATCATTATCTTTAGTATAGTATCCTGGCATGTAGTGACCTTTCATATTAAGATCACCATTTACTGTTAATGAAGAGTTTGCTTTTACTTGGCTCCAAACATTGGTATCTTCAACATGAGTTAAATTTAGATCTCCACCAATGGTAGCTGTTGAGTTTTCACGAATCTCAATGTTGTTAGAACCAGAAACATCTACATTGCCTGCAACATTTAAAATTGCATCTCCAGCTACTGTATTGTAAATAGTGCTTCCGTCATCTGTAACGCCAGATATCTTTAAATTACCGCCTACACCGATAGATGCATGGTCTGTATATTGTTGTTTTTCTTCTTTTCCATCATTATAAAAAGTAGTGTAGGATGTTAGAGATAATAAGCTATTATCTAAAGATAAGTCTCCTTTTATGCTTAAATTACCAAGTACGTCCAAACTGCCGTCAGTAAATTTTGCGTTGCCATTTATTTGAGCCTTTCCTGAGTCTGCAATTGAAAACCACTTGTTATTAATTGCTCCGGCTATAGGAGTTATATTAAGTGAGGACTTTTCTACGTTTAAATCTTTTTCAATTGTTGTTTTTCCGCCTAAAGAAAAAAGTGCGCCACCTACATTTGTAACATGTTCGTTTCCGTCAGTGTCTTTATATTTAATATTATATTTATTATTACTTTTAATATTAACGCTACCGTCGATAGTTGTGTTTACACCGCTAGACACCAAAGAAAATGGAACTGAAGAATCGCCACTGTCATAATCTGACTGAGTACTGTTAGTGGTTACGTCAAAGTTTCCTTTTACATGAAGTGATCCTGAAAGATCGAATGTTTGGTTACCATTTTCATCAAAGGTGTTATATGGTGCGAAAAATAAGTTAGTGGTTCCTGTTGAAGAATAAACAGTAATATCTTTATTTACAGTTAGATTTCCGTTTTCTTTAAAAACATATGTAGTCCAATCTCTATTATCTTTTACATTTATAGAATCAACTGTAATACTTTTGTCAATTATTCCATCTTGAGGTAGTTCGTCAGCAGCAGCTTGACCTGATAGAGCTAAAAGCGAGGTAAAAAGGGCAGTTCCAATAACTTTTGTTTTTGATGATCTTGAATGTGATTTAGCAAGTTCACTTACAACTGTGTAGCATTGTAAAGCGTTGTTCCACACAATTTTATATATTTTATTCATAGACTTTCCATTTATTCAAAAGAATGAGTTTATGAAATATAAAATTGAGCCTATTTTTATAGGCTTAATTTATAATTTTCATCCCATATACATTTGTTTATAAATAGAAAATCTCTTGAGAAGAGTAATCTAGTGGATCTTTGTAAACTAAATGCTACTTTGCAAAATGTCGTCCATGAGATTTCACAAAGTCACCACGATTATAGAAAATCGCTATAAGAAAAAACAAGATGTGTTCTGCAATTTTGTAATCACAAAAAGTATAGTAATTGTAAAGAAATAGTTAACTTTTCAACTCAAGTCTGATTAACAAATAGAGATGTGATTTTAAAGAGGAATTCTAAAGATAGAAGGATTAAAAAGGAGAGGTCCATAAGGTAGCCTCTCCTTGTAGATTCAAAAATTAACTGAAACTAATTATTTAACCTCAAGTCCGTTGTACTCTAATACAACTTCACGCTCAAATACCCTTTCACAGTATCTGCATTTCATAAATACTTTGCCGTTCTCAGTTGAGATCTTAAAACGTGCATTAGCATCTCTTTCATCATTGGTAATGCAGTTGCTGTTAGGGCACTTGAAGACACCTACAGTCTCTAAAGGTAATCTTAACTTGTATTTGTCTACAACCTTAAAATCCTTGATCTGGTTAATGGTTGCATTAGGAGCTAATACAGCAATCTGCTCGGTCTGAGCTGGAGAGAATACGACATCAGAAATCTTGATGATGTCTTTCTTGCCTAAGTTACCAGAACGTAAGTTAAAGCCTACGGTTAGCTGATTGTTCTTGCTTAAGAACTTGAACATACGAATGATGTTGATTGCCTGACCTGGAGCAATATGATCGATCACAGTACCGTTAGCAATAGCCTCAACAAGGAGCTTTGATTTGTTGTTTTCTACATGAGCATCTGACATCTTAAATCTCCTTGTTTAATACTAATGAAAGAATAGCTTCACGTGCATATACACCGTTTGCAGCCTGCTTGAAGTAGTAAGCATATGGGGTATTGTCAACCTCAGGTGTGATCTCATCGATTCTTGGGAGAGGGTGTAAGATCTTCATATTCTCTTTAGCATCAGCTAAAACTTCAGGGGTTAAGATGAACTTTGACTTTAAGTGCTGATACTCAGTTTCATCAAAACGTTCTTTCTGTACACGAGTCATGTACAGGATATCGATTTTAGGCATAACCTCTTCTAATGAATTGTGAATTGAGAAGGTAATACCACGCTTGGTTAAATCATCAAGAATGTACTGAGGCATTGCTAATGACTCAGGAGAAACTAAGTAAATTCTTGCGTTATACAGTGATAAAGCTTCAGCTAATGAGTGAACGGTACGACCGTACTTTAAGTCACCTACAAAGGCAATTGAGATATCCTCTAAACGGCCTTGAGTTTCTTTAATGGTGAATAAATCTAACATGGTCTGTGAAGGGTGCTGATTTGAACCGTCACCTGCGTTAATTACAGGTACAGGTGAAATATCAGCTGCTAATCTTGCAGCACCTTCTTTGTTGTGGCGGATTACCAGGGCATCAGTATATGAGGTGATGATCCTCATTGAGTCCATAAAGGTCTCGCCTTTCTTGCCTAAAGAGGTGTTAGTAGCATCAGAGAAACCGATAACTCTACCACCTAAGCGCTGAATAGCAGTTTCAAAAGATAGTCTGGTACGGGTTGAACCTTCAAAGAAAGTTACACCGATTAACTTGTCTTTTAATAAATCATTGCGAGGATGTGCTTTTAATTCAAATGCAGTTTTCAGAATTAGTTCAATGTGATCTTTTGAAAACTCTGAGATTGAGATGATATCTTTTTGGAAAAGTGGATTGGTCATTTTTTGTCCCTTACACTGAGTGAAATCCAGTAAGAACGGGGACGCATTCGCTTTCAGGAGCGGTTGCGTTTTTTCGCTGTTCCTGAAAGCTACATTATACACTAATTAACAGGGATTTTTAGGTATGGATAAAATTAAATTTTTTTACTCAAGCTTATGTCTAAATAGATATGAAGCCATTGATAGAGTAACAATACTCACCATGATTAAAGGTATGATTTTATCGGTCAAATCAAAGATAGAGCAGCCTTGTAAGTAGAGTTGCCACATTGAGTTAATTCCATAGTACACAGGGTTACAGTAAGCTACAGCTTTAAACCAATAAGGCATTCCGTCAACTGCGGTAATAAGACCTGAGGCCATAATTAATACAAGACATAGTGAGAATCCTGCGACGAGTGACTGCATAGTGGTTTTACTCAAGGTAGAGATAGCAAGTCCAATTCCTACAATAGCAAAAGCAAATATGGTAATTAAAGTAAAGATTGCAAAGATATTTCCTCGCATTGGTATTTCAAAGTAAAAGCGACAGATTGCAATCAGGATAAATGATTGGATAAAAGCAATCACAATAGGAGGTATGGCTTTACCAATTAGCATTTCAAAAGGTCTTGCTGGAGTCATGATCATCATGTCATAAGAGCCTTCTTCTTTCTCTCTTGAAACACTCAATGAGGAGAGTAATAACACTTGAATTACAGATAAAGCTAAAGTCATACCAATTAAGATGGTATAGCGAGTGTAGTTATTCTCATTAAATAAAAAGCGTGAGTTGATGTTAAGTGCACTTTTACCATAGAGGCGATTGTTAATATTCTCTATAATAGAGGTGACATAACCTGAAGCTGTATTTGCGGATGCTGTATTTCGTGCATCAAGAATAATATTAGCCTGAAGGGTATTCTTAAAGTTTGAGTCTATAAAGATACCGATAAGACTCTTTTGAGAATCCACACTCTCTCTTAAACAGCCCATGGTGTGGCACTTTTCAATGAGCTTGAACTTTGGTGTTTTTAAAAGCTCCTGCTCAATCTCATAGCTTACACTGTCATTACTCTGATTATAGATAGCATAAGGCACACTCTCTAAATGGTAGGAAGCACCATAACCAAAGATAATACACTGCACGATGATTGGGGCAAAAAGTACGGCTCGTGACTTTTTGTCCATTAAAATGGTTAAGATTTCTTTTTTGATTAAAGCTAAAATTCTTAGCAAAGATCTTCTGATTAGAGTTCTCATCATTTGCTGTCCTTTTTAACCTGTCTTACTGTAAGGATGAAAAACAGCGCACACCAAAAAAGTTGAATAAAGAAGTTTGCTACTAAGAATAACTCACTGCCACCTGATAGCATGTTAATTCTCATAGCTTTAACTTCATAGGTAGGAGGAATAATCGTACCTATAACACGAATAAAAGGCTGTACGGCGCGTAAATCAAAAATTAGACCTGACAACATCACGGTAGGCAGGAAACCTATGATCACAGCAATTTGAGCTGCGGTGAACTGATTCTTCATGAAAGAGGAGATAAGTACACCTAAGCAGATCATCTCTAATACATATACAGATAAACTGAAAACTAAACCTATGATACTGCCTCGAATAGGAATGTCATATAAAAGCTCACCCAACCCTAGGATGATAAACATCGACCAGATAGCCATAATGTAATAGACAATGACTTTAGAGAGTACAATCTCAAAAGCTGAAGCATTAGTAGTAGCTAATGACTCAATCGTTTTCCTGTCCCATTCACGGGCAATGACAAAGCCACCTAAAAAGATACTGATTAAAGTAATGATACTTACGTATTGTCCTGACATTAAGAACCATACAGATTCATTTGACTCATTAAACCAGTTGCGGATGTTAACCGTAATTCTTGAGCTTTTGGTATTACTTAATTTTGAAACAGCACTTTGGATGGTAGATTTTATGTAAAGTTCAGAGATGGATGAGAGCTGAGCTTCCACACCATTTAAATATAGCATAAGCTCACCATTGCCTTTTTGCACTCTGTTTGGAAGATCATTTGGTAAGTACAAAAGGGCTTTTACTTTGTTGTCATCAAATAACTCCTGAGCCTTAGCAAAGCTTTTCTCAACAGTTACCTCATAGTAAGTGGAGCCAATAAACTCATCTGTAATCGCTCTTTCTAAAGCACTTTCATAATAAGTGCTGATGCACAGCTTTACAGGCTTTACTTCCATTCTTACAGCACTACCGTAGATGACTACTAAGAGCATTGGCAGTAAAAAGGCTAAGACAAAGACAGATTTGTCTTTTAAAATCTGTTTGAACTCTTTTTCTAGAAGAATTGGTAGATATCTGAACATACTCATTCTCCTTTATGTCTTTTGAGCTCTAAACTTATGAACAAGCTCCACAAAGGCCTGCTCAATACTGATTCTGTGACCGTCTTTAATGCAGATCTTGTCAGGGGCACCTAAAACTAAGATCTTTCCCTGATCCTGAATTAAAAAGTTATCGCAATACTCAGACTCTTCCATAAAGTGGGTAGTTACAATCACACAGGTTCCACTTGAAGCTAAAGCACTCACCCTGTCCCAAAAGACACGTCTTGCTACAGGATCGGCTCCAGATGTTGCCTCATCTAAAAAGAGGATCTTAGGTTTATGAATTAAAGCACAGGCCATGGAGAGCTGACGCTGTAAACCAAAGGGCAGATCCTCGCTTTGAATATCTTTGTATTTACGTAATGAAAATTCATCTAAAAGCTCTTCAATACGAGCTTTTAGAGGTTTTATTTCAAGTCCGTAACTAAGACCAAAGTACTCTAAATTCTGATAGACATTTAACTTTCTATACAAGGAGAATTTTTGAGATACATAGCCAATGGTAGCTCTGGCATCATCTTTAGCATGTTTAAGATCAAAACCGTTTACAGTAACATTACCAGAGGTAGGCTTTAACAAAGCACAGATCATTCTAAAGGTTGTGGTTTTACCTGCGCCATTAGGACCTAATAAGCCAAAGATCTCGCCTTTATGCACTTTAAAGCTAGATTGATGAACAGCGGTAAAGTTACCAAACTTCTTTTTGATTTTATCGACCATGACTACAGGCTCTCCTGTGTCATAAGGTGTTACTTTAAGCGGTGTACAGAAAGATTTATTTTTTTGAGTAGTACTCTTCTCTGATGACTTGTAAGTATCAGCAGTTGTACTGCTACAGCTTGTAACATCGCTTTCTTTTTGTAATCTGTTTAAATAGCTCTGGTAGATATAGGCATCCTCAAGAATTGGTTTTCTTTTCTCTACAGTAACCTCAATGCTTAGATTGTCTTTTAAAAAGTCATAAACAGTTTTTTTACTGTCTTTATCTTTGGTAACTATATCGATTTTGCTCAAGCGAGGGCAGACATCGATAAGAGGGGATCCTTTGAAACAACGCTCTGAGATAGACATAACCTCGCGTACGGTTTTTTGGTAGTTGAGCTCTCCTAACTCAACACTATAGGTCCTGCCATCCATCTTTTTTGAGATATCGGAAGGTTTGCCTTGCAGTACCACTCTAGCATCATTCATCATCAAGGTGATATCAGCTTTTGCAGCCTCTTCAAGATAAGCTGTAGAAAAGATACAGTAAGCTTGTGCCTTATTGATATAGTCATAGATAATGTCCCACAGTTCCTGACGAGAGACTGGATCAACACCCACTGTAGGCTCATCTAGAATTAAAATTCTAGGCTTTGATGCAATAGCGCAGGTAAGTCCCAGCTTTTGCTTCATACCACCAGAGAGGGCGTCAGCTTCACGATCTTTAAACTGCAAGAGATTTACTTTTTCTAATAAATCTAAAAGATAATCTGAGTTTTCTTTTAAATTAAGTCCTTTTAATCCTGAGAAGATCCTCAAATTATCAAAAACACTTAATTCTCCATATAAGCCTAGTGTTTGTGACATGTAGCCTACAACTTTTGTGAAATTCTCACTGTTATTGTCAGGCTTTAATCCATTTAATAACACTTCACCGCCATCAGGTCTTATAACGCCTGAGAGTAATTTTAAAAGCGTAGATTTACCAGCACCGTCTGGTCCTGTAAGGCAAATAAAATGATTAGATGCAGCAATGTTTAGTGAAAAATCACTATAGACATTTACATCTTTCTTGCCCTGTACCTCATAGGATTTATAAAGAGAGCTAATCTCAATAATGCCGTTCATCTTTTTGCTCTTTAATCTGCGCTTTTACTACAGTTACTTATTTTTCTGAAAATTCTACAGTTACACTCTGACCTAAACGCAGTCTGTTCTCAGGATCATTAGTATCAACTCTTACCTCATACACAAGATCAGGTCTTAAGTCTTCTGTTTGTACAGTCTTAGGTGTGAACATTGCAGTATCACTGATGTAAGCTACATTTCCTTCAACCTTATTGTCGTCAACACCACTGATATAAGCTTTAGCGCCTACCTTTACTAAAGGTAACTGCTTTTCTGTCAAATAGACACGCACTCTCTTTTTATCTATTACTGATAACTCATAAACAGTGCTTTGAGGAGAAGCCATATCACCTAGCTCACTCTTTCTTGTGCGAATGACACCATCAAATGGGGCTTTAATAACACTCTGCTCATTCTTTTGGTAATTTAAGTAATTAACCTCTGCTACAGCGCCATCATATTGAGCCTGAGCCTTTTCAATATCCTCAACTCGATAGCCTTTTAGCATCTGCTTGTATTTAGCTGACGCTTCATCTAGTTGAGCTTTAATCTGTGTCATAGAGTAAAAAGCATTGTCTTTTTCCTGAGCTGAAACACTTCTTGCTCTATACAGTTTCTGGTAACGCTCGTTGGTAACGGTTGCAAGCTTTAAGTTATCCTCAAGCCTTTTGACATTGGCTCCAGCCTGTTTGATATCCTCAGTTCTATAGCCTCGAACCATTTCATCTAATGATGCTTTAGCCTGGCGCATATTAGCTTCATTGATCTGTATCTGATAGTTAAGAGCCTCTGTATCAAGGACAGCTAAGATCTCACCTTTTTTAACCTTTTGTCCTTCATCAAAGTTTAATTTGACAATACGACCTGATCTTTCAAAAGCAAGAGAGCTCTGTCTGATATCAACATTGCCATAAGCTTTAGAAAGTGCTTCTGAACCGTCATATTTTGAGTACATAATGCCTGCGCAGATAGCAGCAGTGATTACGAATGGAACAACAATTAACTTCTTATTCATGATTTAGCATCCAATCATATTTAGCCTTTTGAATATCAGTCTTAGTAATTTCTGCAAATGATGCAAAATCCATAAAAGGGTTATCTTCACAAAAGCAGACAGACGAAATACAGGACATAAAAAAGACAGAATAGAGAACATTAAAGATATATTCTCTGTATTTTGGATCAAGGTTGAACTTTTCACACATGGAAGCCCAGATCTCTTTTAATTTGTCAAAAATCTCTTCTTTCCAAATCATGGCAATTTCAGGATCTTTAGCTGATAGTTCAGCCATCATGATGCAAAAACGCTTAAAGAACTCGTCTTGGGTAATTTTTTGCATCCTAGTTAAGAGCTTTGCCATTCTTTCATGGAAAGTATCTTTCTCATCCTGATTCAAATCGATTAAGTTGTTTTTATTCTCTTCAAATTTTTTTTTTAGAGCAGCCTTTAAGATTGATTTCTTATCTTTAAAGTACAGATAGATTGTTGAGCGCGCCAGATGTCCTTCATTGGCAATATCCTGAAAGTTAGTCTCAAAATAGCCATTTTCAACAAACAGTTTCATCGCGCACATGACGATTTCAGCAGGACGTGTATCTTTGCGTCTTATTCTGTTTTTAGTATCCATTTTTATTAGCTCTTAATGACACTTGTGTCATTAAGTATAGATCGATTTTAGAAATTCTCAATAAGATAATGACAAAATTGTCATTATCTTATTGAGCAGAAGGGGGTAAATTTTGTGTGATATATGAATAACTTTTTGAAAGATGTAGCTTTTGTATTGCACAACTTTTTTAATTTTGTAACGTACAAAAATTTTTCAATTTTTCCATACTGTAAGTTACAGGTACCAGTAAGAACGCGTACCGCCACAGAATTTTGGTATGTAAAAGTGAAGTTAAATTCAAATATGAGTAGAGGCGCTCTAAGGACTCTGCTTACCATGTTTTCATTACTCATCATTAGTTCTACTCTTATTTATTTTGGTTCAAGAGGTGATGCCACCACTATTGCTAAAAGCATTAAGTCAGGAGTCTTAACTGCGGATACAGTGGATGTCTCTTTTGAAAATGTAGGAGGGGTGCTGTTAAAGCGTGACATTGAAGAATCTCAAATAGTTAAAAAAGGTGATGTTCTAATGGTCTTAGATGACACCGATACAGCTATCAGTATTGAAAGGACCAAAGCTACCATTGAAGCTCAAAAGGCTTTAATTCTTTCAAAAGAAAATGAAATTGAGATTAGAAAAGCTAATGTAGATTTAGAGGAGTTAACCAAATGGAAAGAGATTGAACAGTTAAAGCAATCTCTTACCGTATCAGAGTCAGCAAAGCTCTTAGCACAAAAGCAATATAAACGAGCTAACTCTTTAGTTAATACCAGAAGTATCTCAAAGTCTGACTATGACAGCGCCAATTCACAGAATATCCAGGCAGGTGCAGCAAAAACTCAGGCTTTGCGTAAGTTACAGGCAGCAATTTACGGTGCCACAGACGAGCAGATAGAAAAGTTAAAGAGAACAGGTTCAGCAAAGGGTATGACCTTGTTATCAATTAAGAATGAAAGACTTGAGATTGATAACATGCAAAACGCTTTAGACAACCTTAAATCTCAATTAAAGCAGACTGAGGTTCAATTAAAACAAGAAGAGGTCAACTACAGTCGTCTTACTTTAATTGCTCCATGTGATGGCAAGATCTTAAAGATCCTGTATCAGCAAGGGGAGCTGGTATCTCCTAACTCTTCAGGTCTTACACTCGAGACTGACAGAAAGTACTTTGATATCTATGTAAGTGAAGAGCAGGTTCTAAAGTATAAAAAAGGCAATAAAGTAAAAGTTCATTGTGTAGCTACAGATAAAGATCTTACAGGTACGGTAAGGTTTGCAACAGTAGCTCCTACCTTTGCAGATCTTAGAATGACCCGTGAGCGCGGTTTAGGTGATCTGACCTCCTTTCAGGTAAGAATTTATGTAGATTCAAAAGAGGTTCTTACCGGTATGACGATGGAGGTACGTGATGAATAAGATCATAGCCTCCATCGATGAAGAGTTTCAAGCTATGCTCTCAGGCAGGTTCATACCTTACCATATTGCAGCATTCATGATGGCGATTATGATCACCCTGATAGTATCAGTATGTTCCCGTCATGGTGAAGTGTTTGAAGGTAAGATTGCGGTTGTCGATCTTGATAGCTCACAGTTATCTACAACTTTAATTGAGAAATTAAATACCTCAGCCTATGTGGAGATCACTGAGGTTTACCATTCACCAGTATCAGTGCGTGATCTTACAGCTCATGATAAAAATATCGGTGTACTCTATTTTCCAAAAGGCTTAGAAAAAGAGCTCAAAAGACTCGACAGAACTTTTAATATAGGCTATTTTGCTGATTACTCAAATCTGGGGCAAAACGGTCAGGCTATTGCTAATTTAAGTGAGATGATAGCTACATTAGGTGCTGAAAACTCAGCTCCAGAAGTGGCAGCACTTGCTAAAGCTTCAAGTGAAAAGGTACAAGCTCTGTTGCAACCTATGGATATGGTAAAACGAGAACTGTACAATCCTACAACCTCAGCTTCAATTACCTTTTGCAGTGCTTTTATCTACTTTTTCTCATCCATTATCCTAGGCCTTACCTCGGTAATGTTAGTAGGTAGATTTAAAGTCTCAATGCGCTGGCAGGCAATTTTAGAAGATGGATTTGCCTGTCTTTTAGCAAGATTGTTGCCTTATTCTCTTATCTACACTACTGCAATCTCACTTGTTACAGCTCCACTTATCATCTTTGGACAAATGAGATTTGAAGGCAACTATTTCTTTCACTTACCTAGTATGTTGATGACAGGCTTTTCAATCAGTGTACTGGCTCTTATTGTTACATGGAAAACTACTCAACCAAGTGAAGGCGGCAGTAAGATGATCTTGATTGTGCCACCTGGCTTTATCTTAGGAGGATCTCTTTTAGCATCTGGTTATATGCCAGCTTGGGTAAATACAGTTAAGTTTGCCTTCCCTTTAACCTGGGAATATGAATTCTGGCGTGATTTTTCAATGAGAGGTTTACCCTTAGTTGATATGGTAAAAAGTTATGGTCAATATGCTCTGTATGTAACTGTAATTACCTCAATACTAGCAATTATTTATTTCAAAACTCGCATTAATTACTTTGAAATGAAGAAACTTGAACAAAAAGATGGAGAAAAAACTTAAATTGATGGCTAAATAAAAGCCTTAAATAAGCCATTGTTAAAAAAATATTAAATTTATTTTGATATGCCCCTTTACAAAGAGGGGCAATTTGTTGATAATACTACGGCAATTCCACAGGGGCATAGTTCTAATGGTAGAACAGCGGTCTCCAAAACCGACGGTTGAGAGTTCGAGTCTTTCTGCCCCTGCCACTTCAAGCATTTTTCTCTAGTTTTTCAAATTTTCATAACCTAAAATTAAACCAAAAAATACCACTTTATCTATTTGATTTATCAAATAAATGTTATTGCTTCATCGATTTTTTAATAAATAGCATATTTTGGTATTATGAGCAAACTAAAAATTTAGAACACGTAAAACGTGTGAAAGAACACGTAAATCACGTTTTTTCGTGAAAGGTTAATTCTGTGTAATGTTATCCAATCCCATACTAATGATACTCAAATACTGTATATATATTAATTTATACTTACGGGCTCGCTAACTGTGGAAAAGTTCTAAATTATATTATCAGTTAGTCATTTTTAGTTAGCAGTAACAAGATGATTTGGTATTCTAAGTATTTTCAAATAAAACGCTCAAGCTTGTTGAGTAGTATAAAACTGAAATTATGTATCCATTGTTTTCACTTATTTAAAAAAGTGTTAACTTAGTTCAGATCATACTTTTACCAATAATAATATTATTATTGATCTATGATTTTATTTATAATAGTGAAAGTTGAGTTTTCTGCTCCAACTGATCAGAATATGCAATAGTTTCATGTTTTTTATGGTCTTTATTAACTTTGCTTAGAGAAAATACAAAATTATATTTTGCTCAAACTTTATTTTTATTTGAAAATATTTCTTTATCTCCTATACAAACATTGTCTTTATTAGATGGAAGTATCAATAATAGAATTCAGCTTAATTATGATGAGTCTATTGTTGTTAAAAACGTCATTAATGCATTCGATTTTTTGGATAAATGTAACTTAAAAACATTGAAGTTAGATGCTAAATTTTATATCCATTTGAATAAGCTTTTGGCTATTGAACAGGCTTTAGATGTTGGACATTTTAGAAATGGTAATGTAATTATTGGTTGTATTGACGGCACTATTCCTCCTCCTTCAGAAATGGCTATAAAAAAATCACTTAAAGCTATTGCATCAATAAATAAAAATAATTTTAAAGAAGTTATTGCAGATAACTTTTGTAAATTAATTCGTATGCAACCTTTTTATGATGGTAATAAACGATCTACTTTATTTTTTTGTAATACATCTCTACTACAAAAACAACTAGGGCTATTTTTTATTAAACAGAAAAATTATGATGTTTTTGAAAATGAATTAACTAAATACTATACTGAGGAACCTGACTGTAAACTGAAAGAATTTCTAATTAATGAATGTATAAAGTCAGTTAGTGAATTAAATATTGATCTTCCTAGAGCAACAGATAATTTTCATAGTTGATCTTTTTATATAAAAAACCATTCTTTGGTATGCCATAGCATGAGCATTATTTACTGGGTGCTTATTGTGATATAACTGCTGATATAGTATTAATGGCTATAACAAAAAAAATATCAACAAAAAAGTTCAATGAATAATTTTAATTAAAGTTGTTCTGAGGCATGGCGAAATTGTGATCTGAACTAAGTTCACACTTTTAAAGTAAGTGCAGACATAAGGATGCATAATTTCATATTTTTACCACTCAACAAGCTAGATATAGTTAATTTAAAATTCTTAAGGATACCTAATCAAATTGTGATCTTGGTGTGCTTAAATAATTTCGCCATAAATATTTTTGATGATTTCTTTTTAATTGATTACTCGGAGTTCTTTTCAAAGTGTTCTTTATAATCTTAAAATTGCCATTCAATTTAGTTGAAGACCATACTATTGTTTAATTAAATCACCTTTAATGCAACATTTCCTTAAAAACTCATGATAATCCTTACCCATAAAGGTTTGCAGACATTCGTTAGTAAGTAATTTCAAAGCTACAGTATCAATACCATCATTCATTACATTCTCATATTTAAGGGTGTTAAAGCAGCCTGGATCTGTGAAGAAACCATCTTGAGCTAATTTATATTCATGATTGTCAAAACGTTCTTGAATATATTGATGAAGTTTTGGGTATCTCTTAGCAAGAGCCTGAGCATCTGTTTTATACAAAACTGATGAATAGTTCATGCTATTAAAAAACAGATCAAGCATTTTAAAAAGAAACTTACAGAGTTCAGAATTATTCTGAGGATATTCAACTTCATGGATCTTAAGCATTAAGTCAAAGTTAGGAATATCTTTTTTATAAAATTCTTTGACCCTATTGAAGTCAAACTCTACTTTAAATTGTTTAAAGAAATCTTCCATTTGTAATGGATCGCAAAAGAATTTAATTTGACTGAAAATATTAAAATAGTCTTTCATGGAAATTTACCTTTTATATGAAGAATTTGAAATATTAGGGTAACTACTCAGCCCCCCTAAAAGATTCTGAGTAGTTACAATTTGTCAAAGCTACCAATATACTTTATATTTAGTTAAGTTCACAGTATCGGTAAACCTGAAATACACTCACTGAGTTTATAATTAAAATAAGCAATAAGTTTGAGAACTTAATTATGATTAAAAATAATGCTCCTAGATATTTACATAAACCTTCCAAAGAAGATCTTAAGAAGGCTTTAGATTGTATGAAAGAAATTCATACAATAATAAAAAAGAAAAAGATTTCTTATATTCCAAGTGAAAAAATGGCTGATTTATTAAAAGATCAAAAATTATAAGGCATCGTGTATATATGTGGGTAAAAGAGAGTTTATTAAAGCTGGTTTGTTGGAGATCCGCAACAAACGAGCTGCTGTGGATCCCACGACATAAAGACATAAATGATTTTACGGCAATTTTAAACAATCTAAACTTTGAAAGTGATGATTGAAGTCACAACATTCGTTTCACTTGGTACATTCAGAATATATAGCTATATATAATAAGTTATATAGTAATTGAAAAGGAATTTTGTTATGAAATTATTTAAATATACTCTTATTTTAGGAACATCAGCATTATTATTTTCTAATGTAGCTAATGCAATTTTTACCGCTGAACATAGAACTTTCTCAGGAAATGGCGATCCTAAAGTAGAAGCTTTAGTTAAAAAATGTCAGACAATCGAAGATGAAAGATATAGCTACGATGTTCAACATGGTAAGTTTTATGACAAAATTTTGGATGGAAAGACAAAATACCATCATGTAGATGAATCTCCTGAACTAAAACAAATGAAAGAAAAAATGAAATCTTTGGAAGCTCAACTCCGTTCTTTACATTGTATTTAATAAATCTATATAAGGAAGTGCACATTTTGTGCGCCTCTTTTTTTTGATTTATATTTTGCTTCTATTGGGCAATGTACTGAACCACAAAAAAGCGATGATTTAAGTCACCGCTTTCGTTATTTTTGATGATTATCGACCAAATTTAAAGGTATTTCCTAGTGTTTTAGCCACTTTTTGAACACCTCGTTTTAAGGTTGAAGATATAAAATCGGCGATCTTCTCTACCTTTCGATAATAGAGTTCAAGTTTTCAATGGAGTCAGCCAACTTCTAAAACTTCATAACGAATTCTGTTTGCAACTACAGCTAAAACTTCTTGATGTTCTTCAATCTGTTTAGATAACTGCACATTTGTTATATCTTGTTTTTCCTAAAAAAAATTGAATTATAAACAATTCAATGAAACAGAATGAAATTTTTATCAAATGAGCTTAAATAGAGTGATTTGAGAAAAATATTTTTACAGGCAGGATGTGCTAAATTATCCCAAATGGAAATTTGTCTAATTTAACCATTAAATTTCTAACTCAGTTTTCAATTTTATCCTGCTCTATTGAGAATGAATTTACTACCGTAAATTTTTTTCTTTTCAGAAATTTTTACCTATGTTCCTTTATATGGAAGGCTAACTTGCTATCTTTATGGATGATAAATAGCATAGGGCTGAAAAAAAGGATAAGATGAAGTTATCTTTTAAGGATGTAACTTCTGAGATCTTAAAAGTTATTCAAAAAGTAAAAGACCGTTTAAAAGATGTAGAAATTACACAAGAATCAGATAAAACTTTCTGGTTTAAAGGCTCTGTCTCCAATATTCTATCTACATCATACATTCTTTTAAGATCTCATGAATTTATACAGCAGGTTTGTCAATGGAAGTATATTGATGCAAATTTTCCTGAATATGAATTGATTGTTATGCTAAATATAAGAAGTCTGGCACTCTATAAAAAGACAGAATTGTGGTTTGCTATAGCTTTATTTATATTGCACATCTGTATGAAGATTATCATCAGAAGCTAGAGTTTCAATTTGATTTACAAAACGATGATCTTATTTAAATTACTTGACAGTAATTCCAATGATCAGAAATCTGAACATAACCGTTTAATTCCACCTAAATTTAAGAGGTCTTAAAATGAATTTTGAACCAATGAATTTCTATGAGTTTTTAGAAACAAGTAAAAATGAACGTTTGCTTAATGAGTTTTATTCTATAAGTAATATTAACTTTGACTTTGATAAGGTAAGTGCTTTCCTAAAAGATCAGGTTCCTGATTTGGAATTGTTTTTAAAGATTGAAAATTTATCTTTTCCTAAATCTTTACCTGATTTTTGTAAGTTCTGTTTTGATTTTATGGACATTTTTAATGAAGGAGCAACGCTTTGTTTTTCTAAAGATTCACTTGAACTTGTAAAACAATATCCTGAATTACATGATTATATTGAGTGCCAGGTTAATAATCATGATTACAAATTAGATGAAGATAACAAATTTAGTTATCCTGGTTGCATCATTGTTGATTTTGATACTTTTTCACGTAACAAGGATATGTTTTCTTATTTGTGGTTAAGAGAAAAAGTTCTCGATGATTTCTTTTTAATTGAATATTCAAAGTTCTTTTCAGAATGTTCTTTATAATCTTAAAATTACCCTTCAATTTAGTTGAAGACCATACTATTGTTTTATGGTTTAATTAAATCACCTTTAATGCAACATTCCCTTAAAAACTCATGATAATCCTTACCCATAAAGGTTTGTAGACATTCGTTAGTAAGTAATTTCAAAGCTACAGTATCAATACCATCATCCATTACATTCTCATATTTAAGGGTGTTAAAGCAGCCAGGATTTGTGAAGAAACCATCTTGAGCTAATTTATATTCATGATTGTCAAAACGTTCTTGGATATATTGATGAAGTTTTGGGTATTTCTTAACAAGAGCCTGAGCATCTGTTTTATACAAAACGGATGGATAGTTCATGCTATTAAAAAACAGCTCAAGCATTTTAAAAAGGAACGTACAGAGTTCAGAATTATTCTGAGGATATTCAACTTCATGGATCTTTAGCATTAAGTCAAAGTTAGGAATATCTTTTTTATAAAATTCTTTTACCTTATTGAAGTCAAATTCTACTTTAAATTGTTTAAAGAAATCTTCCATTTGTAGGGGATCACAAAAGAATTTAATTTGACTGAAAATATTAAAATAGTCTTTCATATCGATCTGCCTTATCTATCAGATATTAAAGCGCAATTCAATTTAAGCAACTTGTCTATTAATGGTCATAACTGATGCAAATTGATTGCTTACAAAGATAGAACAATAGATTTCCATATAAAGGAACGTTTGTAAGATTTTCTGAAAAGAAGAAAAATTTACGGTAGTAAATTCATTCTCAATAGAGCAGGATTAAATTGAAAAACTGTGTTTGAAATTTTATAGTTAAATTAGCCAAAATTTCAATTTGGGATAATTTAACATATCCTGCCTGTATACCTAAAATTATCGAAATAATCTATTTCTACATAAATTCATGTAATAACATACAAACTTATCCTATTTTATAAAAATTCATTAAATTTAATCTTTGTCTTATTTTATAATAAGTTATAAAGGTGTGATTATTTCTATTCTTTTTAAGAAGAAATGTCTTTTGCATCATATAATTTAAACAAATATAGTACAGAACAGAAGAGTTTATGTTTTAATCTACTGCGGAAAGGCTGATTTTGACATATAAGATTATTTTAAACAGATTGAGTTTTCTGATCTTATAGTTACATCTCCGCAATTCCTATTAACTTTTTTAGAGATAACTTATATTGCTCTTATTTTGAGGTATGAAATGGCAGATACTCATTTATTAACTACCAGCCAGTTGGCTGATGCAACTTTTAATCTAGGCAATATAACTGAAATGCCTCAGCCTCCAGTTGTAGAAACAGCATCAAAAGAAGAAATGCTATCTTATTTAAAAATTGCAAAAGATAGATTTTCAAAGTATGAAAGACTGTATGACCTTAAGCAGAAGATCTTAAAAGATCCTGATATGGCTAAAGATCAGAGAAAAAATTACTTTGGTCATTTTTATACCATGTTTGGAATGATGTCATCTCTGTTTGTATTTATATGGTTAATAGTCTGCGTTATAAGTTGGTTTTCTGATAACGCTATAATTCAGTTTATTACATGGAAAGTGCTCTTAGCTTTGGATGTAATTCTATCTTTATTACTGTCGATTACAGTGGAAAGAAAAGACAAAGTTGCTAAACAAGATAAAAATAACGAAATATTAAGTGAAATAGACTTAATCTTTAGTTCACAACCTATTTCTGATTTATACGTTGGATCAATTCCATTTTTAGGTGAAAAATATAGATATAGTGATGCAGCCAGAGCTTTCTATGAATATCTGTCAAATGGAAGATGCAAGACCATGATGGATGCAAAAAATCTATATGAGGAAGAACTACATACTAGAAGAATTGAGAATAGAATTAAAGATGTTGAACACGTTGCGAATGTTGCAAAATCTTTAGCAACACAAGCTATATCAGTGGCAGAAACGGCACTAGAACGAGCAAACCTTGCTTTAGACATATCAAAAGCCGCATATTCAAAAGCATCATCAGCTCAACGTTCTGCTAATAGAATAAATTAAAAAATTGGAGAGTAACGACACGATCGTAGCAGAGATAACTAGTATAAATTAAAAATGAGCATCGCTCATTTTCTATGATAAGGCTGATCTGTTTATATCTACATGTTAACTAAAAGGTTCTGATGTTTTAAAAGATCAGAACCATGAAATCTAAGATTGAACTAATGTCTTAGCAATCTTCTCTTGATCATGAACGACCAAAGCAAATATATAACACTAAAGCTATTACACAATCGTTAATTGCAATCACAGCAAACAGTGTATGTAAATATAGTTTTTTGAAATCTTCTCCTCTTTTTCTCAAGATGCAGTCCTCAATAGCAATCATTTTTAGAAAAGGATCATCGTAAGAAAGATCCATGCGGAAAGTATCTCTTATGAATCCTGCTATAGGTGCTGTATCTAGTAGATTAATCTCATCTTCTTGACGATCGAGCTTTGGTAGATTTATTTCTTTTATACTAGGTAGTTTTAGTTTCATAATTGCCTCTTTTTATTTCAAACAGCAAACATCAAAGCTACGTGTATTGATAAAAGAGCCTAGTTTTGATGAGATTTTATCTTGGTAATATTTTGCTTGAACAATATCTCCAATGCTGAGCTTTCTTCCAAAAACAGTGTACTTTGACAGCTCCTTTGGGGTTGCATTAGCGATCTCTGCTAATGAATAATAATTGTCGTGGATCTCGTTAACAAGTCGTCTATGTAAAGGATCACAAACTGGTAGCTCAGTGATGCGAGGTTCATATTTTTCTAACTTTTTGAACACAGGATGAGCTAAGAAATCTTCTACTTTGATTGACTGAGACTTGGCAATAGCACTGTTATTTAGCCAAATTGAGTATTTACAGTCAAAATTGAGATCTACTAATTCTTCAATGCAGTTAACACACTCGGTAAAAGCTGAACCTGGCACTACAGGTACATGGAGCATTAACTTTAATCCTCTATACTTGATTTCTTCAGCTCCTCCGTTTACCAAGTATTCACGCCATGCTGAGTATGAATTTGCTCCTGTATCAATTACAAGATCACGATCCGTGAACATGTCAAAAATCTCAGGTATTTTTTCAAATGAAATCAGATTTTCAGAATCGTACATATTAAAAGTAATTGCTTTAAAATGTTTTGCTTTCTGTAACCAAACATTTGCAGTATCAGTATCTATTACTGAAAGAACTCTACCTTCAGACCATAGATAATCAGTTAAGTAACAAAGGATAAAAGTTTTTCCTATGCCTCCTTTAGAACCTAACATTAGATGTACATAGTTTTGTGAATTAGACATTTGTTTTTGTTGACTTAATTCTGACATATTAGATATCCTCATTTAAGGTTAAAAAAACTAGATTAGTAAAACCATTAGCAATTCTTGTTTCTAAAAAAGTACGCAGGTTTTTAGAAATAATGGTGGCTTTTTCGAATGTGAAAAAGTGCATATTAAGACCATCTTGCTCTGGTAAAATTTCGTATCCACTCGGAATTGGTACGAGCGATGATTCATCTTTAGATGAATAACCATCAAAAATAAAATTATTACTATCTACCTTGATGTTATAAAATTGGTTACCAAAGTAATCATTGCATTCATCAGGTGTCATTTCTCTTAAAGGCAACTTAGGTTTAGGAATAAGCAAAGATGCATCTTTGTTTTTACATGCCTTATTCTTATAACAAGAAGCTTTTGCATAAGACACATGAGACAAGCTCTCAATGTAAGGAGCCTCTGGTTCCTTTTCCTTAACTGATTCTCCTGAATTAACAACGATATTTGTTTCACCAATGTGATGGCTCTGAGTGGCAGAACCTGTCTTGTTAGATTCTGTTTTTCTTGCTAACAATTGTGCTTGCGCCTTTAACGCATCTTTATGGATGTTTTTTCTAACCCAAGATTTAAAAGTATTGATGTTTAAATGACTAGCAAGAGCCTTGTCATTTTGTGTTATGGATTTGAACATCATTTGTAAAGTGAAATCTTGAATGACCATATCTTTAATCTGAGCAATAAGATAATTTTTCAGATAGGTACGAACAAAAGATTTCATTTCTTTTGAACTGATGCCTTCATCAAGGTGGTAAATTTTTATAAATTTACTAAAATCGTTAATTGTTAGACTCATTAGTACTCCCTGTTTAGTGGTAAAAAATCTGATTTAACCTGCTCATAGAAGTCCTGATGTGATTTAAGAGCTTTTAATTTGAGATAAAAGTTCTTAGCTTCATCCTTACTGGCAAATGATTTGATGAAATAAGAGGAGCCCATATCATCAAGTGACTCTTCTTCTACTAAAACAGTTGCGTAAGCTAAGGTGACAATTAGCAATTTGCCTTTCTGATTAACTTTAAAGTTCATGCTTAATTATCCTTTCCATAAATTAGTTCTAAAAACTCTGGTGGCAGACTTTTTTCAACATAGTCGTTCCACTGTTGAAGGGCTGCCCTGACTTCATCCGTGTATTTATAGCGGTCATAGACCTTTTCTAAAGCTGAGCGCACGTCATGTTGAAGTGAGAACTCTGCGATATTTACAGGTATTCCCTGAGAACTCATCCATGTTCTCATTACTTTTCTTATGCCATGAGGGTCTAGTTCTCTTGAAGTTAGAGCCTTAATTGGCTCACGAAAAGTGCCTTCACAAAGAGGTCTATTACCATAAGGGGACTGAAACAGAAGATCTGATTGAGCTTTTTGATGTTTGATAATGTTCAAAATTAGATTTTTGATTTGAACTGTCATAGGCTTAATGTACTCAGTTTGAGTTTTGTTTGCCCCAACGGCATCAGCAGGAATTAAGATCACGTCCTTGTTGAAGTCGCACCAAGATACGTGCATATTTCTAACTTCACCAAATCTAAATCCTGTAAGGATCAGTAATAGGTAGAATGCTCTTTGAGTGAAATTAGTGCCTTTTAATGGATTAACAAACTTGTCAAATATGTCCTGAGGAGGAATTGTTTTAAAGCCTGTTACTTTCTTTGGGCTTTTAAAAGGGCTTTCGCTACCGCTTAAAAGACTTGCAATAGGATTAAATGGTATCAATCCTTGTAGAGTGGCTGCTTGTAGGCACATATTTACAATGGAAACACCATAGTGCTTGTTCCAATCAGTTTGTCTTAGCAATAAAAATCTTGAGCATACTTCTTTTACAGTGATCTCGTTTAACTTAAGTTCACCTAATCCAGTCTTGCTAATGGTAGTGTTCCAAATGGTCTGTAAATTTTTAGCTCTAGTAGATCCTTTTTTATAAGATGCAATCTTTTGGACTCTCCAAGTATTAAAAAACTGAGCAAATGTTGGAAGTAGCTCATTCTCTTGATCAACTTCCTTTACATAAGCCTTTTGAGCCTTCTTTATGGCATCATTTGACTTTAATCTAGCTTCAGCTAAAGATGTATTTGGATAGTGCCCAATAATGATTTTTTTGTCGGATTTACCATTTATCAATCTAACTGCAAATTTAATTTTAGAGTCTGTCTTTCTTAGATAGATATATAAATTTCCTCCCAAATTTATGATCTTTGGTTTTTTATTTGGCTCAATCTTATTTAAATCAGCGATGATCTTTTCAAACTCTTTTAGAGTAACTATTTTCTTCTTAACCATAATTACTCCTAAGCTATGTTGTATGAAGCATCGTTAGTTGCTGTAGATTTGGCTCCGGCGCCCTGATAAGGACAAGGTACTAGACTTTCAGATTTTCTAAATTTCTTCTGATAAGCTTCGTTGTTTGATTGTTTGATCAATGCAAATTTAGCTACATCTGAGTCTTCAATCATCTGACGAGCAAAATCGTGTAATAAGATTGAAAAGTTCTTGCCGAATGTTTCTTCAATCAGAGATTTTCCAACTTTTAAGATCTCTTTTACGCTGTGAGGTGCTTTAGGCGAGAATAGTCTAATGAGTCTCTGATCAGATATAGAAGTTCTGTCATAACTTTTACCAGAGGCACTGTTTTCAAGTATCAGCTTAGTTTCTTGAAATAGCATTTCAAGCATACATATGAATGCTTTTGGCTTTCTATTTAATTTGAATAGATATGAACAGCATGTAGATGAAAGTCTTAATAAAGCATGCTTTTTACAGTTAAGGAACTTTTTGCCATATTTAAAAAATTCTGAATAGACATGGATATAAGGAGAAGATCTTTGATTCTTCTGATAAAAAATAATTTGCTTTCCTTCATAACGAACAAGTTTTGTAATTAGGACAAGTTGCTTTTTCACTTCTTTTGTCTGTGAAACTCCGCATTTGCCACAATTTACGATTTGAGCTAATTCTTTAAGTGGTAATTTATAAACATATAGTGATGTAAGATCATTTTGATGAATTTTGCTTAAAGAATAATTGATAACACACAGAATTGCATAAATCTTAAAAGAATCAACTTGAGTAAAGTGTTCTTTTACGCCATTACGCTTAAGTTGCTCATAGATGTCACATGCTGCATCTAGATCTAAATGTAGCTTTTCCCAGTTTTTTGGCAACTGGAGCTCCGGTAATGATATAATTTTGTTCATAGTTGTTAGTGCATTGGAGTTAGCTTTGGCGAGTGATCCCAATGCACTTTCCTCCTTTAACATCTGCCCATTTTTACCCAATTTAAAATTTCCTCTGTTAGCCACATTGGTCTTCCTCCAACTCTTGTAATAGCTTTTGGGAAGCTATCTTCTTTTTGCAATTTTTCAAAAGTTCCTCTTGAAATATTTAGTACTTTGAGTACTTCTACCGTTTTTAGGAGAAGATGATCTTTTACAATCTCTTTAGCTGGTGCTGAAATTTTGTCTGTTTTATTTGCCATAAAATAACCTCTTTTAAACTAAAAAATACAAATAAATCTTATGTAACTACAAATTTAAAACTTGTAATTACATAAGTCAAATATCAACTGAATCATTTTTGATAACTTATTAAATTACAAGCCAATTTTGATTTGATACTTGTAATTTGAGACTTTATACTTTTAGTAGCCGTAGCTATATAAAAGAGAGATATTAAATGGAGCTAAAACAGTTTGATTTTGCTAATTCCTCATTGTTAAAGAAAAAATTAAAGAAGTATTTTCCTGATATGGGAGATTCTGAGGATGAAGTTGAACAGGCAATGATTAAAATCTTAAAAAATCATCCAAAAGAATTTGGTTTGAATTTAAGAAAAATCAGAACATCCGTTGGATTATTGCAGAAAACTCTGTGTGACGCTCTTGGCGTAAGCCAGAACACTTGGTCTTGTTGGGAAAAAGGTATCCATTCACCGAGACTGGCAAACCTAGACCAAATATCCTCATACTTAAAGATTGATATAGGTGAATTATTTATCGAATTAAAAAAATCATCTGATGAAGTAGGCTATTTACCGATTTATGATGGAACTTCTTTTTTGAATAAATCTTACGAAGATGTTGCAACAAAGAGAGTTTTATTAAGCCCTAAAGAATTTATTCTTGATATCTATAGAGGGGAATTTGATTTTGCTTTTAGAAATACGGAAAACGTATTAGTAGATAATAAAATAGCTATTCCTTTAAATGCTCTTGTAATGTGTTCTTCATCTGGTCTAACGGCTGAAAAAGAAAAAGATCTGTTCTTTTGTTCAGGAAAAATTGTTGTAATGAGTATTACAAGGCAGCAAGCTATGCTCAGAAGGATAAAGTTTGATGGCAAGATCTTAAAGATTGAACCTCTATCAAAAGATGAAGATAGTTATGAATTTCCTGTATCAGAAGAAGTTTTCAATACTATGCCTGACAAATCGAAGGCAATGTATCATAACTATTTAACATTAGTATCAAGTGTAGATATATTTGCTATAGCTAAAAAATGTGTCAGCGATATGTAAATTTTCTTATCCTTAATAAGAGCTCAATTTAACAGAATCTTGTTTATCTTTTACCAATTAGAACATAGCTGTTTTTAATGAAGGTTTGTTCTTATTCCATTGAGCTCTTTTGTAAAATTATATTAAGACAGTTGCTACCAAATGTGGAACTCAGCTACATACTTGCCATCTTTTTTCAGTACATAAGCCTTGTATTTTTCTACTCCGCCATCTTTTCTAACAACTAATTTAAATACATCATCATATTTTGTGAGATCAGCAGTTAGTCCATCAGCAATATTGGTTATTGTTTTTGTAAAAATAACTTTGTAATATTTATTGTCATCAATTTTTTCTTTTTCTGGGATAATTTCTAATATCTTGTCTACAGCATCATTGCCCAATATCAATCTTTTTTCTTTTGGTGATTCTGCATTTTTAGTGAATTTTTCAGTTGTTGTATAAAAATAACCAAAGAACTTTTTACCGTATGGAAGGTCAAATTCTCCTTTTTCTGATTTTACGTATCCAGCTTTTTCTAAAATTGAAAGAAGCTCTACTGCTTGCTTATAGTTATTTTGTAAATCCTTTAAAGGAGTGCTCAAATAACGCTCATGGTTGTAATTTTCAATATTTGTGTCTTCAGTGCCATCATAAAGATCAGTTCCGCTAGGAGCATAGAGAGTGTACCCTAATCTCCCATCTTTCAGTTTTGTAGGAAATAAAGGGTGACCAGGCAAAGTAAGATATTCAACTTGATCTTTTAATGCTTCGTTAATTGCGCTAGTACAATCATTCTCATCAGGTCCGCCACAGGCTGTAAGAAAAATCAATGATGCACATACAACTGCGAATTTATTCACAAATTTAATCATTTGGCTCTCCGTTAAACAAAAATAGAAATTAAGAAACAGGTAACGCCCAACTTTTTAAATTAAGACAGATAATTTATAGTTTACGTAAAATAAAAAATAAGAAGTGTTACGCTTTAAGATGATAGCACTAAATTGTGAAGAATATTTAAAGTAATAGGCTTTAGATGTAAATTGTAATTATTCAAAATTTGTTTGGCTAAGCTAAGTCAATGCGTCATTGTTACCATTTTATTCATTATTCTTCTAAAGTTTAGAGGACTGTGGAAAAATCTGTTGATAACCCTGTAAAAATCGCAAAATTTTATCCGACTTGGTATATCATTTTTTCAAAGTTGGTATATCGCATTTTCAAAGTTGGTATAACAAGTTTACAAACATGGTATATCAAACCACCTAACATGGTATATCAAAACGATATTGCAAAATAGACTTAAAATTGTGCAATATAGAGTAATCATATTTAGTTGCACGTTTTCTAGAAAAATAGGAAAAAATATAAATTTACGTGTTCTTACGTGCTCTTAAAAATAACATATTGATCTTTAAGACTTGTAATATTTCTGCCCCTGCCACTTCAAGCATTTTTCTCTAGTTTTTCAAATTTTCAAAATCTAAAAATACCGCTTTATCTATTTGATTTATCAAATAAATGTTATTGCTTCATCGATTTTTTAATAGATAGCATATTTTAGTATTATGAACTAACTAAAAATTTAGAACACGTAAAACACTTTTGAAGAAGGGGGTTAGTTATGTGTAATACTCAATTAGCCCATACTAATACTCGGATACTATATATTAATTTATACTTACGGACTGTTGTCTGAGGGAAAGTTCAAAATAAAGGCTAGTTTGTTGGAGAACCACAATAACAAGTTGCTGAGGAGCCCACGACATAAAACCATAAATGATCTCACGGCAAAGAGCATTTTATAGCTATCAGCTTAATAAGAATCAAGTCGTGCTTATAATAAAGCGATTACTATCCCCAGCATTTTTTGAAACAATAGTACCACTTTTACTGAAAGGTTGAGAAATTGGAATGGTGCATTTGGATGTGCATCATCTTTAGAAGATGCTCAAGAAGAGAATTATAGACTACTATTTGATGTATTCGATACTCTTATCAGAGAAAAACAAACAATTCCTACAGTTGCAAAAGCAGAAGAAAGAGATTTTATAATTAAAGCACCATTAGATACATCTTTAAAAATTTTGTTGATTAATTTAATGAGAACGGAAAGATATAAAAAAGCAGACATTGCAAAAGTGCTCAATATTCTTGCACAAAGAATGACTGCCTTTTATCTTTAAAGAAGAGTACTAACTTAGCTTTTTTACTGCTCAATGTCAGCTATGAAGATGAATTAGGAGCATTTAACCACAAAAGCAGTGTTCTCAAATGATATACTGTTGGAGAAATATTTCTTTTAATGCGAGAATCCAAAATGGAATTTACAAAGCAACTTCCAGATACCACCGATTTTGGAGAGTTAATTGACAATAATTGTATTTATGTTGATAAAACAGCAATTATCAATCAATTTGCCTCTAAAAAAGGTCCATTTTTCATTTCTCGCCCAAGACGTTTTGGTAAATCAACTCTTATCAATACCTTGCATGAGCTATTTACTCATGGTACAGAGAAGTTTAAAGGTTTAGAAATTGAACCTTTATGGAAAGACAAAACTTATAAAGTCCTTCATTTGGACTTTTCTATCTTCAAAGAAGTTCCTTCAAATAGTTCTTTTAATAAAGAATTTATGGACAGTCTTAAGTTTTCGTTAGAAAGAGCTGGAATTAAACCTACAAATGAAAAAGTAGACTTTCCAGCAAAACTACTTGAGAAGTCTATTGAAAATGAAGATGAAAGATCAGTTGTACTGCTAGTAGATGAATATGATGCACCTTTAACCGCAGTCTTAAATGATAGTAATGAATTTGAAGATAGACGTAAGATCTTATTTAACTTCTATATGACAGTTAAATCATTTCAAGTAAAATTCCGTTTCATCTTTATCACAGGTGTAACTTATTACGCTCATACTTCTATATTCTCAGCATTTAACAATCTAACAGATTTAACCTTAGATAGCGATTATGGTGCATTATTAGGCTACACCAGTGAAGAGTTAGAAAAGTACTTTAGTGAGTATATTGATAATGCTGTAGTGACTTTAAATAAGAAGTTCCCAAC